>Ga0208331_100040_pt1 | contig 43052 bp, 31 predicted proteins | sample DeeseametaMP1648_FD_184184 | JGI IMG/M metagenome (GOLD analysis project Ga0208331, IMG submission 184184) | Marine microbial communities from the Deep Pacific Ocean - MP1648 (SPAdes) | ecosystem: Environmental > Aquatic > Marine > Oceanic | place: North of Tokelau, South Pacific Ocean... | reverse complement strand
GTATCGACTCTGCCAAGGCACGAAAAACTCGCCTTCCCAAAACTGGTCGGGGGTGGTGCGCCAACTCCCCGGGGGGACCTCGTCTTCCTCAGACGGAAACCTTCCCACTAACTCCGAGGGCGAGACGAGCTTAAAGTCCTCACTACTATCTATTATAGCTAGGAAATCGTGGAGACAGGCGAGCGAGCCACTCCGGTGAGTACCCAGACACTCGGTGTCGAGAGCGAGCAAGACGTATCCGGGTTCGTCTCCGAACCACGACTGAAGTCCTTGCATCATCTCCTCGGCCAGGCCGGCCCCGCTCCCCCCACTTCTCACCGCTCCGATAAGCGCTTTGCTCCAGAGGGAGGATCGCAGCAAGACCTTAAGCCCGCCGCACTCCGCCACATGACTTCGAGGCGGCTCCTCGGTCAGACAGCAATAGGTTGAATCATCCACCGCGCACCAGTCGAACCCGGCTTCCACCAAGATTGGGATAAGCTCTGGACCGAAAGCCATTTCCGGCGGTACGAAACCCGAACAGTGCCAGTCTCGAAAGAGTTCGCCGTGTCGAATCTGGTCGTGGGCCACCTGTCGCGCGATCGCTTCTCGGGGCAGCAGCGGCAAAATAGGGTAGTAGGCTGCACTCGCTACAAACTCGACCTTGCCTCGACGCCTTAACTCCGCGCAACTCCGCAGGGCCTGATGATAGCCGTCACTGTGCCAGCGCTCGGTGAGCCCCCACGGCACCGACACAGAACACGGAAATTCCCAGTCCAGGAGTCTCGACAGGAGGGGAAGATGGTTCTGCTCATAGAGCCTGTGAAACCCTCGAGAGACCGGCTCGGGTGGGCAGGACATACACAGGAGTAGAGAGACTCGATGCCTGCCGTCCGTTTTCTTCGTTTCGCTCATATCGTCCGCATAAAAGATAAAAGGAGAGCCGTGGCTCTCCTTTAGGATGGTCGGGGCGAGAGGATTTGAACCTCCGACCTCTTCGTCCCGAACGAAGCGCGCTACCAAGCTGCGCTACGCCCCGATGACCAGTTCGGTCTGCCTCGGCAGTATATACAAGGTCATCTGACTCGTCAACAGTCTTCCCTAAGCACGTTTCTTCTAAAGACCATCGGAAATGACGACCGGCTCAGCCGCTCCCACCCCGCCGAGGTTGATCCGCGCGTTTTCCTGTCCCGCGACGGCATCCAGCGATACCAGCACCCCGGCCGAGCGATCAAAACAAAAAACACTGCTCCCGTTCGCCCCGGCCACGATCTGCTGAAAAGTCGAGCCGGATGCGGGATAGGTCCAGCGAGTCTGCGATCCATCCGCTGAAAGTGCCCGAACCTCTCCTCCGTTTAGCAGAGCGTACATCCCTCCGGTACCGGCGACCATATCCTTAATGACTCCAGCCGCTGGAACATAGCCGATCGCCCTTCCGGTCTTCAGCTCGTAGGAGTCGATCCCGGCGATCCCGGCGCGAGCAAGGATAATGCGCCCCTGGCTGACAACCGCCGCCACGATCGAATCGGGGAAACTATACTGAGCCAACAACCCTTTGTCCGGACTCGTGGATAGCAGATTGACCGAGTTCTCTTGGCCTACCAACAACCCGTCCGGGGTCACCTTCATCCACTCCGGGCTTCCACCGGGGACGGGCAAGGTCCCTATCACTTTTGAAGTCGCGAGATCAAAGTTGAGAACGGCCCTCAGCTCGGGAGAGAGAAGAAAAAGAGTTGAGCCGTCGGCGGAGAACGCCATCGAATCTACCCCGGAAAAAAGCGTATCCTGATGCTTGGAGGCTTCGGTAAAGGTCGGCAAGTTCCAGAAAACAAGCTGATCGCCGGCCAGACCCGCCATGACGGGTGAACTCGGGTGCACCGCCAGTCGAGGGGTCTCTTTGCCTCCGAGACTCAAGGTGCGGATCTCGGTCAAGTTCCGGCCGTCCAAAATAAGCACGCCCCCCTCCGTCGGCACGGCCAGACCTTCGGCCCACGCCGAGCCGGTCAACAACAGAAATAGGAGCATTCGAATGCCCGGGTTTCGAAAACATTTTTTCATGAGGGAGGCTTCTTTCATCAGGGTTCGCAGCCTCTAAAAAGAGTCTTTCGGAGAAGGATCGTTCCCCATGGAGGGATCCCTATGCACTTACCGAAACGGCGCAACCATTTTTCCGAGAGGTTTGGTTCATGTTTCATACTATCTGGCTATTGGGGCCAGTCGGCGCCATTGTAGGTCTAATTGCCGCCCGCATCTTCTTCTCCCAAATGATGAAGGAGTCGGAAGGCACCGAAACGATGACAGAAATTGCTGGTCACGTTCGGGAGGGCGCCCACGCCTATCTACGTCAACAAAATAAAGTTGTAGGATTTATCCTCATCGTAACTTTCGTCATCCTGCTCGTTCTGGCACTGGCCGGAATGCAGGCGATTCAAGTTCCGTTTGCATTTGTTATCGGTGGAGCCTTTTCGGCTACCGCCGGCTACCTGGGAATGGTCACAGCTACTAACGCTAGTGCCCGTACCACTAACGCCGCTCGAGAACGCGGTCTCAACGACGCTCTCAAGGTGGCTTTCCGAAGCGGCGCCGTCATGGGTTTGACCGTCGTCGGACTGGCGCTGGCTTTTATCGTCATCGCTTTCTACCTGATGGTTAACCATTCTGGAATGGGACTGAAGGAAGCCACCGTCGTGATGGTATCCTTCGGAATGGGTGCCTCCTTCCAGGCGCTCTTCGCTCGTGTGGGCGGCGGTATCTTCACCAAGGCTGCCGACGTCGGCGCCGACCTAGTGGGTAAGGTCGAAGCCGGCATCCCGGAAGACGACCCTCGTAACCCTGCTACTATCGCCGACAACGTGGGCGACAATGTGGGCGACGTGGCCGGTATGGGTGCCGACCTCTACGAGAGTTATTCGTCCTCCATCCTGGCCGCCATCGCACTGGGCGTCAGCGCCTTCAGCGCGTTTGCCGATGCCGACCACCAAATGGCGGCGGCCATTGCGCCGATCGCTATCGCCGGTCTGGGCATCATCGCCTCCGTCGTCGGTGTCTTTATGGTAAAAACCAAGGAAGGCGCCAACCAGAAGGAACTCATCCACGCTCTGGACTTCGGAGTCTGGGTCGCGTCCGGTCTCATGGTGCTCGGCTCAGCCGGCATCTTCCACGTCCTGATGTCGGGTATCGACATGCCCAATAAGTACAACTTCTGGGGTCTTTGGGGCTGTGTGGTTCTAGGTCTCGCGGTGGGTCTCGGTATCGGTAAAGCAACCGAGTACTACACCTCTTACGACTACAAACCCACACAGCACATTTCCGCCGCCGGTGTCACCGGCCCGGCCACCGTCATCATCGAAGGTATCGCTATCGGTATGCTCAGTACCTATATGCCGATCATCTTCGTTATCATCGGCATCCTGGGCTCGTTCATGCTGTGCAACGGATTTATCCACATCACTCTTGGCCTGTATGGCGTGGCGTTGGCTGCCGTGGGAATGCTCAGCACCCTGGGGATCACTCTGGCCACCGACGCCTACGGCCCTATCGCCGACAACGCCGGTGGTAACGCCGAGATGTCGGAGTTGCCTCCCGAAGTACGCGAAAAGACCGACCTGCTGGACGCCGTGGGTAACACCACCGCCGCCATCGGGAAAGGTTTTGCTATCGGTAGTGCGGCCCTGACCGCGATGGCTCTGTTGGCTGCATACGGTGAGGAACTGAAGGTTCGCCTGATGGCCGCCACCGTCAACGGTCCGTTCGATGCTTGGGGAACCAAGATGGGACTGACTAACACTGAAGCCAGCGCCGCCACTTATCAGGACCTGATGACTTGGTACGATGTGACTCTCTTGAACCCGATGGTTCTGGTGGGCCTCTTCATCGGCGGTACGCTCGCATTCGTCTTCTCCGCCCTCACCATGCAAGCCGTGGGTAAGGCCGCGATGTCGATGATCGAGGAAGTACGTCGCCAGTTCCGGGAAAAGCCCGGTATCCTGAAAGGCGAAGACAAGCCGGACTACGCCGCTTGTGTAGCCATTAGTACGGCCGACGCACAGCGCCAGATGATCCTTCCATCCGTCCTGGTGGTAGCTGTTCCGATGCTGGTCGGTGCGGTCTTCGGACCGGCCGCCGTAATGGGACTTCTCACCGGGGGACTGGTGTGTGGATTCCTGATGGCCATTATGATGGCCAATGCAGGCGGTGCCTGGGACAACGCCAAGAAGTACGTGGAGTTGGGCAACAACGGCGGCAAGGGCTCCGAAGCCCACAAGGCCGCCGTTATCGGCGACACGGTAGGCGACCCCTTCAAAGACCCCTCCGGTCCGGCACTGAACGTCCTGATCAAACTGATGGCCATCGCTTCCGTGGTGTTCGCCGGCTTGACCGTCAACGCGGCACCGAAGGTCGCGTCCTTCCTCGGCTTCTTCTAAAACAAGTAGCCGCGAACAGAAAAAGCCGCCGGATTTCCGGCGGCTTTTTCTTTTTCTGTTTCTCAGTACAGCTGAACGGCTGTGCTATCTAGGTTCGGCTCCAAGAAGCGGCCGTGCCGTCCTTGTAACCGACTATCAAATGGTCCAAAAGGTCGCAGAACAGTCCGACTTCCACAACCCCTGTGAGGGCAGAAACTCTCAAGGCCGTGGCTACGGGATCAGGTATCCGCGTAAATTCACAATCGACGATCAGATGGCCGTTATCCGTCAGATAAGGAGATTCCGGCCCCCCACGCAAGCTAGGGGTGCATCCTAGAGCAGCCAGCGCCTCTACGGTGTTGTCGATTCCGAAATTCAAGCATTCGACCGGCACGGCGAAGCTATCGTCCAAGACATCTCGGAGCTTCGAAGGGTCCACCAGAATACAGACCCGTTCGCTGTGACAGGCCACCAACTTTTCTCGAAAGAGAGCTCCGCCGCCACCTTTGATGAGGCAACCTTTGGCATCGACTCTATCGGCTCCATCCACACAGAGTTGGGAGCGAAGATCGGGATAGTGCGGGTCTCCATGTAGCGGTATTCCGAGTTCGGAAGCCCTACGACGAGTGGCCTGAGAAGTCGGAACCCCTCGCACCTCAAGACCCTGCCGAACCCTTTCAGCCAAGCCCCGCAAAAAGAACTCGACGGTGCTACCCGTTCCCAATCCCAGAGTCATCCCCGACTGCACCAGGTCCAGAGCGGCCTCGGCAGCGGCGCGCTTGGCGTCGTCCTGACTCAATCCCGAATCCTGATACTGGGCGACCTGTTCAAAAAACGTCTGCAGATCTAGCATAGCTACTTCTTTCTTTGACGAAACCTTCGGCGCCGACTCTTGCGCTTCTCTTTGGAGCGAGGAGCCGGGTTCGCCGTGACGGGCTTGGCTTTTTTACCAGCGTCGAAAGAGTCTTTCTGCTCTTGCCACCACTCAAGCTGCTCCAAGTCGCCTTTGGTGGACTCGAGAAAAAACTGATAGACACTCAAAGCCTCTGCAAAATAGGATTTACCGAGTAGGGACTTCGGTGCCGTACGCTTGGTGCGCTTAGAGCCTTGATGAAAACGCCGCATGGCAAGCGACAGTTGAGCCACCCTTTCCAAATCCTTTCGGGAGGCGCCGAACGGCGCTAAAACTTCTTCAGCCAGTCGGCGAGCTAAAACATCGGGACTGGACGCCTCGAAAAAATCCTTGGCCAGTAAGAACGGCAGCATCCAGACACAGAAAAGAAGAGCTCTCGTGGGTTTCCCTTCGTTCTCCACGAAAGCATCGACACGCCCTAGCAGTTCGAAGAGAAGCCGGCCGTCTTTGTCGAAGGCCGAGCGTTTTTTGGCTGTCTTCAGGTACTTGGCCAGGTTCGGATCCAGCTCTTTTAATAGCCCCGATTCCTCCATGAGCGCCATGGCTCGACAGCTTGCTCCCTCTTCCAGGAGGCGCGAAAGCTCCTCTTGCACTCGCGGAGGTGGCGATTTGTGGATCGCTTCCTTCGATTCTTTCATGGCCGCCCAGGTTTTGTTCTCGATCCGGAAATTCAACTTTGAGGCGAATTTCACGGCCCGGATCATACGCACCGGGTCTTCCTGAAATCGAGTCCAGGGGTCGTTGATGGTACGAATCACTCTCTTCTCAATGTCGCGAACTCCGTCGACATAGTCGATCACGCTGTAGTCGGCGATATCGTAAAAGAGACCGTTGATAGTAAAGTCGCGACGAAACGCGTCCTCTTTAGGAGAACCGAACCTGTTGTCGCTGCGGAGCAAGAGATCGTCGTCGTCATCGGACTCCGGCTGACACCGGAAGGTCGCGACCTCCACAATTTCCCCACCTGAGAAATGGACATGAGCCAGCCGAAACCGACGACCGATCAGGCGACAGTTCCGGAAGAGCTTCCGCACCTGAGTTGGTCGGGCGGAGGTCACGATATCGAAGTCTTTCGGAGTGCGCTTCAAAAAGAGGTCGCGCACGCTGCCGCCCACCAGGTAAGCGGTATGTCCGGCTCGATAAAGACGGTTTAGGACCCGAAGTGCTCCAGAATTAATGTATCTGCGAGAAACGGGATGTTCACTACGAGGGAGGGCACGCACCGAGGTTGGTTCTGGCGTTCACACTGTTTTCCTTTCAACCGCTCGGTCAGCCTCGAACGCGCCCAACCTGATCGGATTTGCATGGAGGCCTCCAAGAGGGAAGCGCCGGGAAGTAGCCGAAACGCCCTCTAACCTTTTACAGGGGAACGAGGAGGTTTTTTATGAAAAAGATTTTTCGAATCGGCCTGACGGCCGCTCTCGCCGGAGGTTTACTCATCGGCGCAGCGAGCGCCGAACCGGCCACATCCAACGATGATACAACGAAAGTCGAGATGGCCTTACTGGGGCCGGACCGACAGCCAAGAGCACCACAAAGAGCCGTGAAGGCACCGGTCAAACGGACCGAGACTCGTCGGGAGCAGGTGGTCACGCCACCCCCGCCACCCGTCAAGCCTTTCGTTTATGAGAAGACCGACTGCAAGTCTCTCACCAACGTGCCGTACGATCTTCAAGGTGAAGAGTTCTACTGCTATCAAGACCGTCCCACGATGTTCTACTTCGACGACGGCAAGATCCGCATGTGGACTCCCGAGGGTCGCTTTCCGGTAAACAAGCTGGGTGCGATGGGCGCTGACCGGGAGTTTATGCGCTTGGAATTCGCCGAGCGTTTCGGTGTCTGGGCCAACGGTCGGATTGAAGACAAGTCGCCTCAGACGATCGTGAGCGAAATGGAAGCTCGCATCAAAGAGATGGTCTGTGGAACCTGGTCCGGCCCCCAAGCCGTCAGCATTGCGGGCATCCCGGTAACGAGAGCCACGGGCTATGACTACTACGGCAATCATTTCTATGAAATCATGGCCTGGGAACGGTTCGGCAACACTTACGCCGTGGCCACTCGTGTGCCTTACAACGTTCGTTATAACACCCAGCGAAACATCGAGAACGCTTGGATCGTCACCCACATGGGTCCGGTAACCTGGGTCGAGTAGTCTAGCTCGACCCGTTCGATACTCGTTGAGAGCCTGTTCCTTTGAGCAGGCTCTCAGCGTTTTCTGAAATACACGACTAAGATATGACAAGAAGTCTTATAGCTAGAGCCATTTTCCTCTTGATGGCATTGGGCAGCTACTGCGCCGCCGGCCCCCTCTCGGAAAGAATAGTCTTCGTCGCCGAACACAACGGGCTCAAGAAGCTTTATATCTGCCGACCGGATGGGCGTGATCTGAAAAGGTTCTGCCGAGAGCCGGGTCATCAGCTTCAACCGGCCTACTCTCCGACACTGGAAAGAATATTCTTCGTCAGGCCGGTCAAAGCTCTCCACGAGATCTGCTCGGTGGACAGTGAGGGGCGAAACCTCAAAGTCGAAGTCTCCCTGAAGTCGAATGCACTCTATCCGAGCGTCTCTCCGGACGGCACGAAGCTCATGTTTTGCACCGATCGATGGGGTCCGATGGAGCTGTGCGAGATGGACCTGGAAACGGGAAAATTGGATCGTATCACCTACGATGCGGGCACTAACACTCGCCCCCGCTATTCTCCTGACGGGAAGTCGGTCCTATTCTTGTCCCGTCGAAACGGCCTGACCGAAGTTTACCGGCTGTTCCTTGAAGACAAAGCGCTTCAGCGACTCACGGACAGCCCGTTCGCCCACGGAGCGGCCTCCTGGAGTCCCGATGGGACACGCTTTGTGTCCACTGTGGCCAAACCGCCCCAATCGAAATCCGTGCTCATCGAGAAAGACCTGGATACGGAAACCTTGCGACAGCTTCTCCCCGAACGAATCGGTCTAACCTCACCCTGCTACTCGGTAGACGGCACTCAGATCATTTTCGTGGACGACGAAGTCCTTTACACCTTCGATCCTTCCGACACCAAAGCCGTCCTCTTTCCGCTCCGCGGCCAACTGATTCCCGAGGAGGTCATTTGGATTCCGTTTCCACTGCCGTAGAATGTACGGACCTCCGAGACGTTTCCACAACCGACCTGAAAGAGGTCCTGGTGGAGACTCTTGCCGCTTGCTCCTCTGCTGCTTGCCTCTGGACAGCTTGCAGGCCGAAAAAGAATTGGTTTAAGGGGCTTACCGAGTTCCAGCCACTTGTCTTCGCTTCTTCCGCTCGGTTCGAGCAGATTCTCTGGCTGGCACCGCGAGTCGCCGGACCATCTTTGCCGCAAAGCTGGATTGATGATTGCCGACGCCTCTTGAGTGGGTATCCCGCTCTCTTCGCCGGAGGAAGCTTTCCCGAATATAGGGATGCGGTACTACAGCATATCCATCTACAAGAGAGGGAAATCTTTCCCAAACTTCTCAACTACCTGCCCGAGGCCGACCGTTCGCTCCGTGAGCTATCCTACGAACACCGGGGCCTGGAAAACGGTCTCCGAAGAATGCCCGCGATAATCGAACAACAGCAGGCCGGCGACCTCAACCCACGTGCACGAGAACGTTTCGACCTGGACTTTTACCATCTTCTGGAGCACAACTTGGAGCGAAAGCTCGAAGCGGTCTATCCGGCACTCGCATATTTCGAGAGCATGCAAAAGTCAGTTTAAGGGTAGACATCGCTTCCATGACTTGTTATAATCCGTCGCGTTGACACAATCCGACGTAGCTCAGTGGTAGAGCAATCGGCTGTTAACCGATTGGTCGCTGGTTCGAGTCCAGCCGTCGGAGCCACAAAAGCCCTCGAGAGAGGGCTTTTTTGATTTCCCGACCCTTTACAAATTTTCTCCACAAAAGGTTGCAGCCCGAAGTGGGGGCTTCGGGCTGCAGGGGATTGGGTGTCTTGGGAGTGTCGTTTTGCTAAGCTCATTATATCGCGGCCTATTTTTTCTACATGTGATCTGGATCACAATTAGGAAGGTTTTCCTCGAACCTTACAAATAAACATGGGTATGGACTCCCAACCAGACTCTGGAATCGTCAACCGCTTCGTCTCCGGTATCAAAGAGAAAACCGTCAAGTTTGCCGAAAGCAAGCTTCAAAAGACTATTCAAGAGGTTCCCGAGGAAGCGATCCTCGGATTCGTAGCCTCCGCCGTACGTCTCGGTGCTCAACGACTGGAAGTGCGTATTCAAGGCACCGACCTGGTGCTCGCTCACGACGCCCGCAAAATTTCGGAGGCGGTGGCCGGCCAACTTCATCGGGGCGTGGAAGGCCTGCCTGAGCTTTCGAAGGCCTTCCGCCTGCATCTCGGCCACGAAGAAGGTGCCATCCAACTGGACTTCCTGACCGAGAACGGAATGTTCTGTGGCACCTACAAAGGATTCGCGGCTCCCAAGATAGAGCAGGCCGACCTCAACGATATGGTCTTGGGAAAGATCACGACCCGCATCATCTTAAAAGGGAGCGGCAACTACCGGCGAGTCAACCAGGCTATGGGCAACGAGCTGCCCGAAGTCTCCTTGATTCGCAAGCGGTGCTTTCTGACGCCGCTCGACATCGTGATATCCGGTCGCCCTCTCGAGCGTTACACCAAACTACCCGAATCGCTGGTCACCGGCACCAACTTTGAAAGAGAGCACCACCAGACGCTCTCGACCATGGTCAGTACGCCAAGCCAGGGTACCGTTGTCAACCTATCCCACTTGTCCCCTCAGCTGCGGGCTATCTCGGCCGGCATGTGCGGCATTTCTCGAAGCGGCGCCGACGCGGGTTGGTTTCACCTGGTCAACGGCATCGCCCGTCCCTTGCCGAACGTCAACTGGCCCTCCCGCAGTTGGGGCTACGTGGCCATCAGTGATATGTCGCTGGGAGGCCTCCTGGAGGCCGAGATCTCGCTGCTTATCAAGGCTCTTACCGCCAGCCTTTTTGAAGCTATACAGCACAAAACATCAGACCGAGCCGAGGAAGCGCTCTCCTATCTCGAAGCAAATCGAGCAACCCTCAGCGAAGCCGGCCACGCTCCGGTAGACCAGGACCGGGTCTTTCTCAGATTGCGCGAACTCCTCTCCCCTTCGTCCGACCCGCGAGTCTTGAATAGCCGACTGGAGCTGGCAGCCAGCCTGGAAGCCGCCGGCAAGAGCGATGAATCACAAGAGCTGTACGCAGACGTTCTGCCTATTTGGGAGTCGGAAGCCCTGAACCACTTCGATAAGTACCGCTATGAGGAGGGCGCGGCTCTTTGGCAGCGGGCGCTCTCGCTGCGAGAAAAGCTCGGCACCGACCAGAACGAACTGGCCGACAAGTATCTCTATCTGGCTGAGGTCGGCAAGGAACAGCGGCTGGGCTTCGCCGAGCAGTCGTTTCGCCGTTGCTTGCAACTCATCCGCATCTGTGGGGTCGAAGATAAGGAACGGGAGTACAAGGTTCTACTGGGCCTGGCCCAGGTGCTCAAGAAGAACCGCGTTCTGACCGAGAGTTTGCGACTGGCCGAGGAGGCGCAGAAGCTGATGACGGAGATTCGAGGCAAAGAGACTCGCGATCTGGTACCAGTGCTGAAGCTTCAAGCCGAGATCTACGATCTGATGAACGACTACTCGCGCTCCACCGACTTCGAGCAGAAAGCTATGTTGCTGAAGTTCAGGCGTTAAGGCGCTTCCTATCGAAAAGAACTCAGACGGGCTTTGCTGCCTCCTCCGAAACGAAGACCCACGGTTAGGGTCGGCTCGTTTCGAAATCCACCGGTCTCCACCCGAGTGTAGAGGCTGCCCAGATTCTTCGCTTCCAAGCTCAGGCTTCCGTAGGCGCCCGGGCGTACTCCATTGACATCCATGAAGCTCAGTTCGTCCGCACCGCTCCAGCTGCCGTCCAGTTTTCCACCGAACTCCAAGCTCAGCGGACCCAGCTGAGTCTGCAAGCCGGCCTGAAGCCCCACGACACCGAGCCCGTGGCCGAGCGGAACCAACGCCTGGGCCGAACTCTTCAGGCTCTGCTGCTCAAGCAGTTGGTGCTGAACCTGAACACCACCGGTCAAAAGAGGACGGACGCGAAAAGATTCGGACATCTGGTCACCTTGAAGGGCCTGCCCCGTGCGCCCACCGAGAAGTCCGGTGCCGTGCCACCAGCGTTGTACGCTTTCTCCGCCCAGCTGACCAACCGCTTGAACACCGGCTCCCAGGCCAAAATCGAGAGTCGTGGATTCGCTCAGCTCGACCCGTTGATTACGCTGCAGCACCAGCTCGCCCACATCGGTACGTTTGCCGGTGAAGTCCGGGCCCGGCTGCCAGGCCCCTCGCTCTGTGGCCATCATCAAACGGCCGCCCAAAACGTATTCGGAGTTTTTCTTCTGCCAGTTCGCCTCAAGTCGCAGTTCCGCGGTCCAGCCATCGTCGTCGAAGTAGTCACCGTCGGGGGTCTTGTGCTCCGGGCCGCCCAGATTTCGGGAAACGAACGTCGGCATGTTGTCGTTTACGAAGGAGCCGCTGAGGCCGAACCTGGTTTTCTCGCCCGGGGGGTCTTCTTTGCTCAGGTCGACGCTGTCTTGGCAGCAGAGCTTTTCGGTGACCGAAATTTCTTCGGCGGGCGGGGTGGTCTGAGCTGCAGCGGCAGTTCCCGAGAGGGCCGAAACGGCAAGAAAGGAGGTCGCCAGCACCTTCCCCAGGGGAAAGCTTCTCTTCTCTTGATGGCGAGCTTCTTGGAGAAGGTCGGTGGAAGGGGAAGGTCCGGCTGGAGTCGAGCGTCGAGGTGGAGACCCATGCCGACAGTGTTGATTCTTTGTTTGTGATAGTGAGCGTAGCATAGTGTGCTCCAAGCCTATCGCCTGGGCTTGAAAATTTACTGAAATGTAGCTTGGTCTTGAGGTGAGGCCAAACGAACCGCGGTGAACTCTTTGAGCAGGAGTTCGTCGTAGACTTTGATGACCACTTCGGCGGGGGTCTCCGGTGAGGCGGTGAGGTTCAGGGGCGCACCTGGATGAATGGATCCCAAATCCACGTTCTTCTTTACCTCGTTGCCGCGGACATAAGTGATGCTTCCGTTCTCACTGACGAAGAGAGTCGCTTCACCCTTGCTCGCCTCACCACTGCTCTCCCCTACCGTGGGCTCCTGAGCTATCTCACCAACTTCAAGCCCGGTGGGGGCTAAGCTGGAACCCGCGATCAAAAAGATAATGAGCAGCACCAACAGGACGTCGGTAAACGGGGTAATGTTGATCTGCTGGAAAGCCCCTTCGCCTCCGCGCCGGGAACGCCGCCTAGCTCTCCGCCTCAAGGTCCCTCGGTCGTCAGCACGACCACCTCCTGCCAACCGGCTTTCGCGGCAGCTTCCAGCACCGGAAAAACACGACCGTAGGGACAATCGCGATGGATTCCCACAGCCAGGACTCTCTCCTCGCGCGTCTGTTTGAGTCGCTCCAGGGCCTCCGGATTCTCCATCTCTTCAAGACCTGGCTCCGGCCACTCCACCTTACCGGTAGCATCGAGTTGAACCACGCAGGCGTACTTCTCTACCTCTTGCACCTGAGTCACCCGAGGCAGAGGGACGGTCACGTTCGACTGCTCGAACGAACTCGCGCTGAGCAGAAAGGTGATCAGCAAAACCAGCATCACGTCGGTCAAAGGTGTGACGTTGATGCCTGAGAAGGTCTGTTCGCTATTTCCGGCAGCTTGGCTCATCGATCGAGATTTGAACGAGCAGGCGTTCAACCCCTCCACAGCCGAAAATGAACGCGTTATGAAGGTCTTGGAATCCTCGTTGGCGGAACGCCTTCTTAAATGAAACCTTTCATCTGGAAAGAGCTGGTCCAAAAAATTGGAAGCACCCGAAGAGCCGGCGAGACAGTTGCCCTTGCCGAGTCGTGTACCGGAGGTCTTCTAGGAGCGGCCATCACCTCCCAGCCCGGTGTGTCTACCTGGTTCCGCGGAGCAATGGTCGTTTACCACAACGATCTGAAGTTAGAGTGGCTCGGAATCTCTGAGGACATCTTGCAGCGGGACGGAGCAGTTTCGAAGTCCTGTGCTCTCGAAATGGCTCGAGCCGTCAGGGCCAAGGCTCAAGCATCGCTGGGCGTAGCCCTCACCGGCATCGCAGGCCCATCCGGAGCCACGCCGGACAAACCGGTGGGCCTTGTCTTTCTGGCGCTCAGTGCTGAAGATCGGGAAAATTGTCTCGAACTTCGCTTTTCCGGAAATCGCGACGAGATCCGAGAAGCAGCCGTTACTCAAACCCTGCAGGCGATCTCCAGGTTTTAGCTTCAACCCCGCCGAACTCGACTGCCTATGGCCCCAACCATAAAAGAAGCCTGGAGCGCTTTTCAGGAGGGCAATTCAGAAAAGGCGGAGTCGCTTTTTCAAGATCTGACCTCAAATCCGAACGGCTCCACCTACCCCTTCACCCAGCAAGGTCTCTTCTTTCTCAGGCAAGATCGATTCGCCGAGGCATGCGAGTCTTTCCGGAAAGCCGCGGAGATAAAGCCTTCTAATCCTGCGCCCGTCTTTTTTCTAGCCCTGGCGCAGGAACTCGCGGGAGAACGCGAGCTGTTTCGCGCCTCCTTGGAGAAGCTTTCCGAAATCTCTCCCCATCACCAAGGTCGTACAAGTTTGGAGCTGTTGGCCGAACTGCGAGGTGGGAACCCTACAAGCTTGCTCTCTAAGTTTGGGTTTGGACCGAAGAGCAACGGAGAGCAGGCCAAGCTGTCGCAGCGCATCGCGGCTTCCCTGGGTCAGGGTGATCCCAAGTGGCTGCCGAGCGAGCTCAGCTCTTCCGATTATGTGCTCGGTCCTATTTTGGTGGAAGTGGAGACCAGGCTCCACGCGATGGAGATCCCCGGGCTTGAGCGTCATCCCTCGCTACTCCCCGAGGACCTGGATGAGCACAAGCCGGCCAAGCGAGGCTGGAGAGAAGAGCTTTCTAAATTTGGTGACTCGCTGCGTGCCGGCAACGCCCTGAAGAAAGGGAAACGCCTCCTTGAGGCAGCCTGGGGCCTACCCGATCCCGAAGAGCAGAAAGCGCCGCTCACGGAAGCCGTGAAACATCTGAGAGTCGCTCGAAAGATGGATCCTCGAGCTTTTCGGGTCTCGTATCATCTGGCCGAGGCGTACATCTTGCTCAGCAAAGTCGAGGCCGGCAAACCGTACGACCGATTTCGCTTGCTCCAGGCGCAGTCCAGCTGTTTGGCCTCCGCTGAAAACGAAGGTATCAACCCTTACTTGTTGTTCTACCTGGCTTATGTGCAACATCTCCTCGGACGCCCGAAGCTGGCTATCCAATACTACCAGGCCGCTACTCAAAAGTTCGAGAAGCTACCGGAGGCTCACTACGGCGAAGGTCAATGCCATTTGTTGCTGGGCGATGCGTCGACCGCCCGCAAACTTTTCTTGAAAGCCGTCAACAGCGACCTCGCTCTGGCCCGGGAGCGGCTCGATCTGTTTGCCCGATTGCTGGCCGAAAACGGTCCCGAGTATTTTCAAGAGCCTCTACCGGAGATGCCCCCGGAGCCTCCTACCGAACCAGAAGCCGCTCCAGTAGACTCAAGAGAATCCGCGGAGAGTGAGACCGTCGAGAAGAGCGAGTCGGAGCCTTCCGAACAGATTTCGGTGGAGCCCGAAAAGCCCGAGTCTAGCGTTTAAGAACCTTCTCGATCTCTTCCCAGGTCAACGCCTCGCTCCGGCCATCATCAGCCGCCGTAAACTGACCTCCGGTATTGTGAACCAACCGCTTTTCGGGAGGCAGCAGTTTCAGCACGGTCCGAAAATCGCCAAGTCGGCGCAGCCCGGGGACGTCCAACTTTTCCAGGTACGCTGCATCCTCTCCACTCGCGAACCGATCGACATCGGCAATCGTTTCGTCGACTTCTCCGTCGATGGCGGCGGCCAAGAGAGACCAGAGTCCCGCCTCTCCCAGCCCGACGAGTCGGAACTCGGACTCCGGAGACTGCCCGCGAAGAAAGACGATCGCGGTCAAAATATCTTGAACCTTCAGTGCCACCTCGGTCAGGTGAAAAGAGCGAAACTGGTCCACCTTCTCGGCCGCCCGAGGGCCGGAGAAAACCTGAACTACCGCCACTGTGCCATCAAGATTCCAGGCGTTGCCAGGCACCGAGCCGTTAGGAGACACCAGCAACGTTATCGGCCCTTCACCTCGCTGAATCCTGACCGGCACCCTATCCTTCTGCCCTCGGCGATGGAGATACACCATGTCATCGGTCCCTTCGAGGAGCTCAATCTCCCCTTCCACCGGAACCTCTACTCCCAACACCAGACGCAGCCCTCGGCGATAGACGGACTCAAAATCCGCCCGCTGCTCGTCCTCGCGGAGTGCTTCCGCCACAAACGCTTTCCAGTTGGCGAAGAGTTGCTCCTGATCGGCTGCCTCTTCAGGAAGCTTATCGTCGGGAAAGAACCTCAACTGTCGGGGTTCGGCGGTCGTGAACGCCCTCTCCTCCAGCGGCGCCTGCAGACCCCAGATACGGTTGACAAATTCGTAAACGGCGCGGCGGGAGCCGGGGGACAAATTGTGCCAATCGTATTCGATGTGAGCGTTCTCGGCCTTATCCCCGGCCCCGTAAAGCCTGTAGACGGCCTGGATAGCGGGAAACTCAATCTTCGGAGTCTCCCACGTATAATCTCCGGTGCAAGAAACGAGTAACAGCGGCTTTGGTGCGGCCAACGCCGTCATCTCAACGTGGTCGGTGGCGTGGCGGAGGCCCGGCTGATTGCCGCAAGCACAGGTGGACTGGGTGTTTGCCGAGGTCGTCACCATCGGGATAGAGACCTTGACTCGAGCGTCCAATCCCGCTGCGACGATGGTCTGGTCACCGCCCCCCGACCAACCCATAATCCCGATTCTTTCCGGGTCCACTTCGGGTAGACTTTCCAGGAAATCCACGGACCTCTGATTGGTGAGAGTCTGCAGTCCCATGGCGTTTAGGCCCCACAACTGAAAGACCGGCTCCAACTCCCGATGACCAAACTGAAGACTGTCCTGGAAGCCGAGCATATCGGGCGCGAAGACGACCACTCCCATGCGCGCCAGATGGACCGAGGCCGACTGCACACCGAACATATCGTCCTCTTGAAATCGCCCACCAGGCTTGTGTCCGTGGGCGTGGATGATGGCGGGGAACGGACCGTCCCCTTTCGGCAGGTAGAGGCTTCCGGCACTGTAGAAGCCCGGAAAACTTTCGAAGAGAACGGCTTCTACGGTGTAGCCCTCACCCTCTATCGGAGTGGAGCGACGGACATTTAGTGGGTTGTCGGGCGACTGCGGATAGAGCCCGGCTCCTGCTCTCAGCAGAGCCGTCAGCATCTCCCGGCGAGCTTCCCACTCCTCTAAACTCTGGTACTCACGAGGCTCATATCTAGTGTTCCAGGTCGTCGTATCGGTGTGTCGCAGGTCTTCTTTCGGAAAGGCCGAGCAGCCCACGAAGAGGAGAGTAACCACGAAAAGCAACGAACGAACCGACGTCATCTGACCATAAGTTCCCGGCTCAACGTAAAAAGACCCCCGTTTTGAACGGGGGTCTTTCTCGTTAGCGATGATGTTCAGGCTTAGCCTTGGCCACCGGCGATAACGATGTTGTCGAGGTAGATACCGTCCTGGTTGACAGAACCGTCGGACTTCAGTCGGAAGCGAACCTGAACGTCTTTGCCGTCGTAGGCAGAGAGGTCGACTTCACGGTTACTCCAGTCGGAGGCACCGTTGAGAACCGCGGCGCTGGCCCACTGGGCTTCGGCACCTTCAGCCGGAACTTCGGCGACTTCAACGTGAACGTTGTCGTAGCGGTTTTCCAGGTCAGTCTTAGCATCGAAGGCGAGAGTCGCGCCGGCGATGTCTTTCAGGCTGATGGGGCGGCTGGTCAGGCTGATGTCAGAGTCCTGTCCGTAAGCTCCGTCGGGGCTGTCGGTCCAAACCTTGCCACGTCCGGGAGACTCGACTTTGGCCCAGCTTCCTTCAGCGGTGAAGTTGTTGGAGTCGCCGTCTACGGTGTCTTCGAAAGCTACTTTGGCAGCGGGTACGGTGCCGGAAGCTGTTCTGACTTCGCTCAGGTTGCCGATGTTGTCAGCTACTTTCAGAGCTACGTAGATGGGACGCTCGGTGCCGGAGAGGCGAGTTTTGATCTTCACTTCTTCCAGAGTACCGGTCTCACCGGGGGCTCCGGTGGGTACGGTTTGAGCGGCGTCGAAGGAGATTTGGCCTTCGGCGGCTTCGCCTTCCACGATAGGTCTGTCGCTAACTTTCACGATGTAGCTTGCTGCGTCTCCGCACCAGCCGTCGTCACCGGTGGCCGTGAAGCCCACGGTTACTTCGCCGGCGGTAGCTTTCTTCACACCGAAGTCGTTGGGAGCGGCGGGAGCCGTGTTGTCGGTTTCCATCGCGTTGTTGGCGTTCAGGCGCTTGCCGGAAACGGTTTTGCCTTGCAGGCTGGCGACCGAGTCACCGGTGTTCATCAAGCGCGACTTCAGCTCTTCGTTGCTCATATCAGGGAACTGGGTCAGCAGCAGGTTGGCTGCGCCGGTGACGTGAGGAGTGGCCATCGAAGTACCGGAGAAGCTCTTGTACTCTTTTTCTCCACCGGAAGTGGAGCTGAGGATGTCGACACCAGGTGCACCGAGGTCAACCGTGGTTGCACCGTAGTTACTGAATCGAGCGATACCGTCGTTGTGGTCGGTAGCAGCTACCGAGATAACGTTGGGAAGGTCGAAAGTCGCCGGGTAAGCCGGGCGGGCGTCGTTGTTGTTGCTTTCGTTACCGGCAGCGATGATGTGCATCGCGGGCGAAGATTTGAAAGCGTCGTAGAGGGCCTGGTTGAAGCCACCGCCACCCCAGCTGTTGGAAGTAACGCGAGCGCCCATTTTAGTGGCGTAGAGGACGGACTCGATAGCGTCGGCCAGAGTACCACCACCGCGAGCGGTGAGGAACTTGACACCCATCAGGTTACCCTTTTGAGAAACACCGTAGAGGCCTTTGGAGTTGTTACCGTCGGCCGCGATGGAACCGGCACAGTGCGAACCGTGGTCGTTGTCGTCCAGCGGGTCGCCGCTGTCGGCGGCTGCGTTGAAGCCGTGGATGTCGTCGACAACGCCGTTGTTGTCGTTGTCGATGCCGTCTCCGGGGATTTCGCCCGGGTTGGTCCAGATGTTGCCTTTGATAGCTTCGTGGTTGTAGTTGATACCGGTGTCGATGATGGCGATCAGCGGTCCACCTTCGGACTGAGTTTTACCGGTTTGCAGAGTCCAAGCTTCGGGAGCGTCGACGTCGGCGTCGGCTTTACCGCCGGTTTGACCTTCGTTGTTGATACCCCACAATTGGCCGTTCAAGTTCTCGGGCTTCGAAGCCACACCGTTTTGCGCTTCACCGGACATATCGGTGTTCAGCTTGATGACGTCGTTCTGTACGGCGTACTCGACGCGGTCGTCTTTAGCCATCATCACCATCGCTTGAGCGGTGCTCATTCCGGCGGGAAGCTTCACTCGTACCATCTCACCGTTGAAAGACTTGAACATGTTCTCGGGGATGTCGAACTTCTGGATGACTTTCGCGCCGTACTGCTCGGCGAATCCGCCGGCAGGAGAGGTGCCGTCAGCTGCTGCGAAAGCGAACTCAGGCTTGAGCTTAACGATAACTTCGTTCTCAACGTGCTCGGGAAGTTTGCCTTCGAGGCTGGCTGCTTCTTTGGCTGTTTCAGCCATCATGGCGCTCAGGTTGAATCCGCCTTGAGCTGAAGAAATTTGGACGCCGTCTGCGGGTGCCGCGCTGGCAGCTGCGGCTTCTTGAGCGGGGGCGGCAGCAGCAGCCGCTTGGGGCCGTTTAGCTGCGAATACCGCGCTCTGTCTATTAATATTAGAAATCATAATGAGTAATCTCCCTGGAATATTGAACAGCCTCTTGGGCTTGTTTTCTGATACAAATATAGGAAAGCGAGAAGCCTTAGTTATTAAATCCTTGTGAACTAAATTCCCATGTCGTCGATCGCCTTAAAAAAAACTGAAACGGCGCCGTTCATGGCCTCATGCATGGAAAAAACCCCTCCATCTGGAAGGGGCTTTCTGGCGCAGCACTCGCCTGTCAACAACTTTGTAACGTGCTATGAGTCCGCGCTCTCGGCGATCACGATATTGTCTAAGAACACGCCGTCGCGGTTGCGGTCTCGGTCGCTGACCAGCCGGAAACGCACTCTCATGTCGTCTTTGCCGGTGTAGTCGCTGATGTCGACCTTGTGGCTCTGCCAGTCGCTCAATCCGTCGAAGCTAGCAATCTCCGACCAGCTCCGCCGGCCGAACCATCCGTACTTCTCGATCTCCACAACGAACTTGTCGTGCTTGAGTTCCACATCGACCTTGGAGTCGAAGTGAAGGACCGGCTTCTTGAACTCTTTGAGAGAGAACTTCTGAGAGACCAACTGGGCATCCCGGTTGGCAGGATACTCTCCGTCAGGAGATTCGGTGTAGACCTTGCCTCGACCAGGCTCGTCCACCAGGCTCCAGTGCTCGCTCGGCGCAAAAGCGTTTTCACCCTCGCCTCGGTCCTCGAAAGCCACCTTGGCGGCGGGGACTTCAACGCCGAGAGTCGCTAGCTCTCCCTTATTGATCACGTTGTCGAGTCCCACCACTCCAAGAGTCAGGTGACGTGGCTTTCCGGAAGGAGCGAGTTCAAACTCGATGTGCTCTTTGCCGCCCGCTGCTTTCGGTTTGCCTGTAGCCAGACGGCGAGCCTCACTGAAGGGAATGCCCTTATCAGAGTCGCCTGTCTTAAACTCACCCAAGGTGTAGCGAACATCGTAGCCTGAAAGGTTTCCTTCGACGCCGTCGTCACCTGTAGCGGTCCAAGAAACTTTCATTTTTGTAGGCTTGGCGGACTCAAGTTTCAGGTCTCCCACAGGGTCGGGAGGAGTGGTGTCCTTTTCCAAAGCCTTGCCCAGATCCAGTCGACCGCCGCTGATGATACGACTTCCGTACTTCTCCGGAAGCTCCGACAGATTATTCATGAGTCGGAACTTGATCTCTTCATTGGTGATGCCGGGAACGGCGGTGGCTAGCAGGGTAGCCGCGCCGGCCACGTGAGGCGTGGCCATGGAGGTCCCGTTTAAAAGTTGATACTTGTTGCCGGGCTGGGTGGAGTTGATATCCACCCCGGGGGCGGCCAGGTGAACTGTCTTCTCGCCACGGTTAGCGAACTTCGGAAACTCGTTGTTGCGATCGTGGGCGGTCACCGAAATGATATTGTCCAGCGGGAACGTCGCGGGATAGACCGCCGTGACGTCGTTGTCGAAAGCCTCGTTGCCCGCCGCGCAAACGAAGAGTGCCGGGGAATCCGCTATCACATCGAAAAGAAGCTGGTTGTACTTGTTACCGCCCCAACTGTTGTTGATGACCCTCGCGCCGGTACGGCTCGCGTAGACCAGAGCATCGATAGCGTCGGCTGTATTGCCGCTTCCGTCTTCAGAAAGAAAACGGACCGGCATGATTCTTGCCTGTTGGTTCACTCCGGTAATGCCCTTACCGTTGTTTCCGATCGCCCCGATGGTGCCCGCTACGTGTGTGCCGTGACCGTTATCATCTTTCGGATCGTTGCTCTTGGCCGCCGAGTTGTATCCGTTCACGTCATCGATCACGCCGTTGCCGTCGTTGTCGATACCATCACCCGGGATTTCTCCCTCGTTGGTCCAGATGTTCTCTTTCAGGTCCTGGTGCTTGATATCGACACCCGTATCCACGACGGCGACGATCGGGCCGGTGCGGCTTCCCACACTCGTCTCCCAGGCGGCTTTGGCGCCGATGTCGATACCGGCGGTCCCCCCGTCCTGACCTTCGTTGTGCAGTCCCCAGAGGGAGGCGTCGAGGTCGTTCGGTTCGACAGTTCTAGGATCGCCAATCACCTGAGTGCGCACGATATCGTTAGACTCGACCACCGAAACGCGGTCGTCCTTGGCCATCAAAACCATGGCTTCGGCTACCGAGAGTTCGCCCTTCAGGTCTAGTAGCATCAGGTGTTCTGAACTCGCCTTGGAGGCTTTCAAACCGGTCAGGTCTATGTTTCTGATCACTTTACTGCCGTACTCAGTGGCAAAGTCTGATAAGTTTCCGACTTCGCTCTTCAGTCTGACCAGCACCTGATCCGGAACGGTCTCGTACTGTTCTAGAAATTCTTCTTGCGCTTTGATTTCCGGCTCCAGGCCGGCAAGGCGGGACCGCACTCCGTTGGTTGAAGTGGCGGACGACCAGTCTTGATTGAGAGTCAGTTTGTCTGCGGGCGCGGACACAGCTTGCTCCGAGCACTCTTTGTAGGAGGGCTTGGGAGTCTGACCAGTGAGGTGAGCTGCGAATCCAATTTTTGCATTTTGCCCGATAATCATAACGACAGGATATCGCTAGCTTGAAGCATCTATGTGAACAAGGGGTAAAAAAAAGACCGCCTGGGGCGGTCGTACGTTTTTGCATCGAAAGAAATGGAAGTTGTTTATAGATTACGTTCGCTAGGTGGAAGGGATTGCTGAAAACGAACCTTCCGATGTTAATTATTTGTTAACAACTCGAAATCGCTAAGCGGCTTCCGACTGGGGCGATGGAACGTCACCTTGCTGCGCTTGGGCCGCCACCTGCTGCGAAATCGCGACCAGATCTTGGGACATACTCTGGATCAGCTCAAGCTGTCCCTTGGCCACGGCGCTTCCGGCTCTGGCTTGCTCTTCGACCTTAGCCAACGGCGACACGTCACCGGAGAACTCGGCGGTCAGAATCATTCGCATCGTCTGTTCAGCGTCAACTCCCAGCTGCTCGGCACGAGCCTTGGTGTCCGGGTCGTCCAGTATGGCCTTCACGACGTCGCCTTGCATGCTCTGCTCCAGCTGCTGGTTCACAACTTCCTCGGAAGGCTTCGTCTGTTGCTTGATCAGGCCGATCACGGCGTCTGAGATATCCAGAGTCTGTTTGGTGGCCAGATCACCGGCCTCAAGTCGACCGTTGAACTCGGCTGCGAGCACCGGGTTTAGTTCAGCTTGCACTCGAGAGAGATAGGCTTGCACGACTTGTTCCACGGGAAGCTGCATGTTCTGGGCCAGCTGTTGAAACGGAGCCGAATTGAGAACCTGTATGACCTGAGGATTCTGATTTAAGAAAGCCTGAACATTCCGATCGGCTTGTGGCTCGACTCTTTCGGGAGGTTCGAAATCCGCCCCACCGTTGAGAGCCTTGGCTGATTCGCGCATCAACGCTCGGTCGACCACGGCGGCAAGCTCTTCCATTTTCGGCTTCCGCTCGCCCTCGCTGTCGGTCAGCTGAGCGGTCAACTCGCGGCGATCTTCCAGGATCATGAACTTCATCAAGGCGTTGGTCAGTCCCTCGACTTCTTCAGAGCCCAGTCCGAGCTCTTTGGCAGCCTTGTTGACGACCGGGTCGGCCATGACGTTAGCTCGCACCTGCGGGTCCGCCGACCTTTCGAAGTAGGCGTTCTCAACTTCTTGACGAGCGCCATCCCAGAGTTTCATCAACTCCGGCTCCTTTTTCATCAGCTTCTTACGCGCTTTGCCGAGTTCCAGAGAGTTGGCCGTCTTCACAGCTTTGATCTGCTGATCGGTCAGGCCTTCGTACTCCCGCGGGTTGTTGAGCTTCGCGAAAGCGTCTCCCAACTCTTGTGCCAGTTTCGGCTCCTGTTTGCTCAGAGAGCGGAAGGCGTTTTCCATCCTTGCCTCAGGGCCTTGCAGCGCCACCGCTGTTTGAACCTGTTGTTGAGGCTCCATTCGGGCCAGGCTTCTCAACTTTTCGTCGGCTTCCTGATAAGTCTTCAGGGCGTCCGGTGCGGATTTTTTCAAACTGCGCCGGCCGGCTTGGTAGACGGCGTTAAGCTTCGTGCGCTCGGCCAGAGCTTCCTGAGCGTTCATGCCCTTGAAGGTCTCGGGATTGGAAATCTTGGCGTCGGCCTCCAAAAACTGCTTCGCAGCTTCCGGGTCTGCTTTCTTCAGCTCCTCCACCGCGATACCCAACTTCTGCTGGTGAGGCTGAGGATTCTCGGGAGCCAGCTGCAGCGGAGTGTTCAGCGTACGATGAGCGGCGGAGACCTGTTCGATCTCTTCACCCGTCACGGCCACCTGTTGCTTGTAGCCGACTTCCTTGATCAAAAGCTCAAGGTTGTCCTCGTCTTCGGCTCTCTGGATGGCATCCACGTAGCGAGTGTAGAGGTCTACTCCGAGGTTTCGCTCCTTGAGGGCCAGTATACGGGCAGCCTTGAAGACTTCGGCTCGAGCCAGTTTCCGTGAGGCGTCGCGATCTCCGGCCTGGGAGTCCTGGAGAAGAGCGTTCGCCTTCTGAGGAGAGTTCTCGATGTACAGCGACTCTTCGTACTGGTCGCGGATAGTATCGGCCGGAAAATCGAGCTCCGTGATTCTCGCCTTGACCCTGTCGTCGTTCACGACCTTCTCGGTAATGGGAGTCTTCATCTCCATGGAGATATCCCGAGCCAGCCACTGAGCTTCGACATTCATCGACATATTGGTGAGTTCTTCTTGGAAAAGCTGCAGCCCGGGCTTGGCGGCATCGGGAGCGCGCTCAATCCAACTATTGATCTCTCGAAGTCTCTCGTGACGCTCCATCGACGAGTCGGCGGTGGCATACCCCTTAGCCATCTCTTTGAGTTCGGTGAAGTAGCCACCGGGCTTGTCCTTCTTGAACGGGATGGCACTCTCATCGCGCGCGGCGAAGAGTTCGGGGCTCGATTCCTTCAGCGCGGCCAGCTTCTCATCAATGCTACCGGCAAACTTGTCGGCTTCCTTACCGGTCTCTTTCTTGACTGCACGAGCCGACTGCCCAAGCTCGCCCAGCGTGCCGCTCAAAAAGTCTTTGACCTTGTCGGCGAAAGCCTTCACCTTGTCGGGGAACAGCATCGCTCCGACGGCCAGCGGCACCAGCAAGAGAGGCGAAGCGGCAGCTAGAGACATCCCCGCTCCCAGCGTCAGACCTATTCCGGCACCGAACGTTCCAGCAGCGGTGATGATCAGCTTGTGCTTGTTGGTTTCTTTCTTGTTCTCGGCCAACAGCGTGGAGATCGGCACTCTCTCTTTTTTCCAGGACCCATCGTTTTGCTGGATATCCTGCTCGATCATGGTTTCGCCGTTTTTCTGGGCTTCCAGAAGCTCTTTCTTCTCCCCGTTCAGAGCCTTGAGCCGGATAGCGCTTTGAACGCCACCCACGGCCGCGGCAGGGGCCAGCGAGAGCGGACCGACAACGGACATAGTGCCGATACCGGTCAGCATCGAGCCGATCGTCGCGGCACTTCCGGAGAACGCCGCAGCCATGAATCGCTGAGTGCGCATCTCTTTGTCGATCTGCTTCAGGCGTTCGGAAATCGGCATCTTCACGGGCTCGTCGCCCAACGCTTCGGGACGTTTCGCCACAACCTTGCCGCTGCTCGGGTCCTGAATCTGATTCATGAACTCGACGACGCGGTCCACGTGAGTTTCACCGTTTTCCTGGAGAGCTTTCAGTTCAGAGCGCTCTTTGGAAAGATCTTTCAGCTCGGCCAACGAGTTGAAAACCATGGCACCGTTGCCCATCAGCACCGATGCTCCAGCCAGGAAAGGAGTCGCCGCGGCGGCTCCGGCCATTCCGGCAAAGCCCGCGACACCAGCGTTGGCCAGCGAGCCGACGATCGATGTACCGCCGGCTAGAGCCAGCAGTCCCGCCGAACCGAGTTGAAGGTTGGCCTGGCGGAGTTGAGTTTCCAAGCGCTTGCGGTGCGCTTTGGCTGAGACTTTGTAAGTGCCCTGGCCCACCATTTCGTCGGCCAGCTCCACCATGTCGTTGGTCGATCGCTTTTGCTGAGACTCCAGGTAGCCAATCTGGTCCTGGGCTGTCTTGCGAGCTTCCATGTTTTGGTTGAAAGCGAACCCGGCCGAGCCGAGGGCTAGAATCGGAGCGTAGCTGGAGATGAACGGCATGGGGAAGCCGGCCATCGAACTGCCCGAGAAGGTCCCCAGCGTCTTGGTGATGTTATTCGCTAAGATTCTTTTGCTTTCGGTCTTCTGACCGGCTCGAGAAGTGGCCAGAGTGCCGGTGTAGCCCTGGGGGATGACGTTGGATGTCTTGTCCACGGCTTTCTTGTCCGCCGGCAATACGTCTTCACCGTCGGCCAGGAAAATGGGTCGATGGGAGTCGATCGGTCGTGCGCCGGTCTCATCGGCCTCAAGCAACGACTTATCGACTTCGATGGAAGCTCCGATGTTCTTGGAGATAGGGTTTTCCGTGTCGTAGTTTGAGACAACCTCGAGAGATCCGTCGGCTCCGATACCGTCTCCGAGGACAGCCTGACCGACCTCGGGAAAGATGGCTCCTTCTTTCTCCAGTCGCTCTCTGTCGGATTTTTTGACGAAAGCCAGAGTCATCTCCGACTCGTAGCCGCCTTTGCCGTCGTCCTTCACCTGAAGAGCGTCCGGCGAGACGTCCATCACCGCGCCGAATGCGACTTTCTCGGTGGGGACGGCCTGTTCTTGAGGGGCCTGCTCAACCGCTTGATTGTCGGGAGCCTGGGCTGTCTCTTGCCCTTGATTTTTTGCCACCTCAGCGCCTTGAGGCTGTTTGCGCTGTACCTGTTGTTTAGGTGGTTGATTTATGGAGCCTGATTGCATTGAAAACCCTTCCGCTATGGGCCTATTTTGGCCACAATGTTGGATAACTTATTATAGGAGTGAGGCTCAGTGGTCACAACATGGAAATTGTAACATGTTTGTCACATCATACTCTCGCTCCCTTAAAGAGCGCTGAAAGCGATTCTACAAGCGATTGACGGTACCTGGCGTGGTGCCTATACTCACCTTAACATGACGTCGGCCCTACCCCCGCTTTTCAAACGATTGCCGCGCAACCCCCAGGAGCGAGTCCTGAACGGTAAGCGCAACCTCAAGGACCTGACCTACCAGGAGCTGGAAGATTTTTTCCGAGAGATCGGAGAGCCCAAGTATCGGGCTCGCCAGGTCTTCGCCTGGATCTATTCCCGCGGGGTGGAAGACTTCTCGGAGATGACAGATCTGTCCAAGAAGCTCCGCGAAAAGCTTGAAGAAGTGGCCGTTTTGCCGAGTTTTTCGACCAGGACCGTGGCCGAATCGGAGGCCGGGGACACGACCAAGTATCTGTTTGATCTTCCCCTCGGTGGCGAGGTCGAAAGTGTGCAGATGCGCTATCTCGACGAGATGGGTCCGGACCGGTTGGCCGTCTGTATCTCCTCCCAGGTCGGTTGCGCCATGGGGTGCAACTTTTGCGCTTCGGGAGTGGCCGGGCTCAAACGCCACTTGAGCACCTGGGAGATTGTGGAACAGGTGACCCGCATCCAGAACGCTCTCCGACCGAAAGGAGAGCGCGTGGCGAACGTCGTGTTCATGGGCCTCGGAGAGCCTCTCCACAACTACGACGAGGTGCTGAGAGCGGCTCGACTTCTCAATCACGAGCACGGGCTCAACATCGGCATCCGCCACCTCACCATCTCCACCTCTGGTCTGGTCCCCCAAATCCAACAGCTGTCGGAAGAAGGGTTGCCGATCCGGCTGGCCATCAGCCTGCATGCCGTCCGAGACGAACTTCGCTCCGAGATGATGCCGGTCAATAGGCGTTGGAATCTGGAAGAGTTGATGCGAGCCTGCGCCGGCTACTTTCAAACCACCCGACGGCGGATTACTTTCGAGTACATCTTGCTCGACGGCATCAACGATTCCCGGGATGAAGCGGCCGAACTTGCCCGCCTCCTAAACGATCACAAGATTCACAGCCTGGTTAATCTGATTCCTTGGAATCCGGTGGACGGGGTTTCCTATCGACGCTCCAAGCCGGAGAACATCCGGGCCTTTCAGGCCATTGTGGAGCAAAACGGAATCAAGTGCACCGTGAGACAAGAAAAAGGCGCCGATATCGACGCCGCTTGTGGTCAACTTCGTCTGAGAAATCTCAGACAAGCCTGAGCTTAGGACATGTCCTAAGTATTTGCGGGTGCAGGAGCCCCCAGCACGTCGCCCTTCTCCACTTTCTTGCCGTTCCACAGACTGAAACCGTCCATCCAGCCTTTGCCGGCGGGCTTCACTCGCTCCAAGACGAGAGCTCCTTGGCCGCAAGCGATCACCGGTCCCTTGCCCTTGATTACTCCCAAAACCTCGCCGGGCGCGCCTGAGTACTCCGCCGGAGCCGGAGTAGCCAGAGCGATCTTGATCGAGTCTCCGTTGGCCAGTGTGGAGGATGCCGCGGGGTCTTCAGCGAGTCCGCGGATACGGTTTCGTACCTGCTCGGAATCCTGACTCCAGTCCAGTTTGAGATCGTCTTTCTTGAGAGGCTTCGTGTAGCCGCCCTCGGCTTCAGCAGGCTGCTTGAGGCGCGGAACAGGCTCTCCACTCTCGAGCAATCCGATCGTTTCCGCCAGCACGTCGGCCCCCACCAGAGCGAGACGCTCCGACAGCTCCGAGAACGTCTCTTCGGGACCGAGGTGGGTGTGTCGGGTGACGATGATATCACCGGTGTCGTAGCCCTCGTCCATAAAAAAGGTGCAGACGCCGGTCTCCGTGTCGCCGCTGAAAATCGAGGCTTGCAATGGAATAGCACCTCGGTATCTCGGCAGAAGCGACGGGTGAACATTGATGCAGCCGTGCTCGGGTAGCTCCAAAATCTCGGGCGGAATCAGTTTTGCGTAGGCTACCACCAAAATCACATCGGGTTTGTAAGCCCGCAACTCTTCGATGACTTCGGGGTCACGAATCCGCTTGGGTTCGTGAACGGGAAGCCCCAACTCCAGCGCTTTCTTCTTGACCGCAGTCGGCTCGAGTTTGTTGCCCCGCCGACCGCGAACCTTGTCAGGCTGGGTATAGACCGCCTGCAGATCGGTGAGTTCGTGCACTTTTTCCAGGGAAGCCACCGCAAACTCCGGTGACCCCATAAAGATCGTCCTCATCAGTCTGCGTCCTGCTCTCTTTCGATAGCTTCGGCGTCGATCAGGTCGGTAGCCAGGTCCGTGAACAGGCGACCGTCGAGATGATCAATCTCGTGCTGAAGGACTACCGCGAATAAACCGCTGGCTTCGTAGGCCACCGGCTCACCCTTGGCGTTCAGACCCTTCACGACGACATGTTTCCAGCGCTCGACTTCCCCGAAAATACTGGGAATAGAGAGACAACCTTCGGTGCCGACCGCCCGACCTTTGTGGTCCACGATGCGAGGATTGACCAGCTGGATAGGTCCGTCCCCCGCGTCCACCACGATGATTCGCCGAGAAACGCCGATCTGGGGACCGGCAAGACCGATCCCCTGAGCGGCGTACATCGTCTCCACCATGTCGTCCAAAAGACGGACCAGCGGCTTATCTATTTCGGCAACTCGGGTCGCTTTGCGCCTGAGGACTTTCTCGCCGACGTACTTGAGTGGAAGAACAGCCAACCTACTTCTTCTCGTCTTCCTTCTTTTCTTCCGGCTTGTCGTGTTCGACTTCGACACCGGCTTGAAGGTTGTTGAAGCTGTAGTTGTAGTAGACGGCGCCGGGATCGAACTCGACCACTTCGCCCTTCTTCATGGTGGGCATGTTCTTGCTCCACTCCTGAACGATATCGCCGCCGGGTAGGCTGAGCTGAAGTTTGATGACAACGTTTTTCAGGTCGTCTTCCTTAGACGTGTTGCGAACCGTCACCGAGGTGCGAATCTCGGCGTTGGGTCCGGGCAACCCGTACCCGGAGTCTTGAAACTGGAGATTGTCGACTTTGATCGGGCTGTTTTTGTTGGTCCCGTCGGTCTTAATTCTCTCCACGGCCCAAACGGGGCCGGCCACGAAGAGTATGGCGAGCAGTAGGCCCAGAGCGGGCTTGGTGAATTTTGTGGTCATAGGTACCTCCGAGTAGTTGATCACTACCTGATGAAAAAGGTTTCTCCGGGTTTATACTCGCTACAGCAGATCCAAAGGGTCAGGGTCGTAGGTCAATCGAGTTTTGCCAAAATCCAGAGTTGCAGCCAATTTTCGAACGACGACCTGGAGATCCTGCACTGCCGGGGCGCGCAGCAACACATGCCAGCGATAGCGCCCCTGTAGCTTCTCCAGAGGACAAGGAGCGGGACCTAAAGCCTCCACCCTGGTCTCGGTCAGATTTTCGTCCAGCCACTCCCCCAGCGTTTCGGCGGTCTTCTCCAGCCTCTCCGGCTTCTCGTCACTCATGAGAATTCTCAGCAGACGACTGTAGGGTGGGTACCGAAAAGCCTGGCGAAGGGCCTGTTCCGACTCCACGAAGTCGTCCCAGCGGTGACCCAAAACCTGCTGAAAGACCTGCGATTCGGGCTTCTTGCACACCAAAACAACTTCACCCGGAGAATCCCCGCGGCCGGACCGGCCGGCCACCTGAGTCAAGAGGGCAAAAGTGCGCTCGGAGGCGCGAAAATCGGGAAGATGCAAACCTGTGTCGGCCTCCAGGACCAGGACCAGCGTGACGTTGGGGAAATCCAGTCCCTTGGCCACCATCTGAGTGCCCAACAGGCAGTCCAGGTCGCCCTTTCCGAAGGCGTCGAAAGTGCGGCTGAAGACCGAACTTTTACCCCCCACGGTATCCCGATCCAGTCTTGCCACTCTCAGCTCGGGGAGACGGGTTTGGAGTTCCTGTTCCAACCGCTCCGTGCCCCTACCCGGATACTCCAAGGCGGTGCCTCCGCAGTCGGCGCAGCTGTCGGGGGCCGGCCAGTGGGCACCGCAGTAGTGGCAACGCACCGAACGGTCGGATTTATGATAGGTGAGAGAGATACTGCAGCTCCGACACTCGGGCACCCAACCGCAGTGATAGCACTGAAGATAATTGGAAAACCCTCTCCGGTTCAGGAGGATAACGGACTGCTCTCCTTTAGCCTTCCGCTTGGCCAGCGCGGCGAGTGCCTCGTGAGGCAGCCCATGCCCCTTCAATATTCGAACTTCGGGAAGCGATCGTCCGGAGACCCGGTTGGGGAGCTCTAAAAGCCGATACCTCCCGTTCTGGGCCAGCGTATAACTCTCAAGGCAAGGGGTGGCACTTCCCAGCAGCACCGTGCAACCTGTTCGCTGAGAGATCCAAGCGGCCACCTGACGGGCGTGATAGCGAATCTCAGAGTTTTGCTTGTAAGATGAGTCGTGCTCCTCATCCACCACGATAAGTCCGAGATTGTCCAGCGGTGCAAAAACGGCCGACCTCGTGCCTACAACCACCCTGGCTCCCCTTTCGGCGATTCTCCACCACTGCTCGCGACGCTGGGCCCCGGTGAGCCCGCTATGGAGAATGCTGACCTGGGCCCCAAATCGCCTTCGATAGCGAGCCTGTGTTTGGGGAGTCAGGGCGACCTCGGGCACTAAGACCAGGGCGGTCTGTCCGCGAGCCAGGCATTCGGCTGTGGCGCGGAGATAGATCTCGGTTTTTCCGCTGCCGGTCACGCCGTGGAGCAAGAAAGTCGCGCCTTCGTGCAGTTGCTCGGAGAGTGCCTTCCAAACGGCCGCCTGGTCCGCGGTCAACTCCGGTGGTTGCTCCTCCACCTCATACTCGTCGTTGTCCGGAGTCGTTCTCGATTTCGTGCTCCGACGTAGTCCCTGGAGCACCGGTCCGGGCAAGACGCAACGGACGGCCTGAGGCCAGGTCCCGAAATAAAACTGCCTTAGCCAGCCTACCAGCTTCCATACCTCTGCCCCAATAAGAACCTGTGGGCAGAGGATCTCCTGTACCGTCTTGATCTCCGTGTCCTGGAGCGCTTCGGGAAGACGCTCCACAAACTCCACAACAAAGCCGTTTCGGGTCTTTTTGCCCCAGGGAACCTTGACGTACTGTCCCGGCTTCAACTCCTCGGCAAGATGCTCCGGGACGGCATAGGTAAAGAAGCGGTCCAGATACGGAGCGCTTCCATCGATGACGATATTGAGGTAGACGCTACTCTCCTACGCGAGTCAAGAAAGCTTCTTCAAATCCCGCTTCGTGAAACTTTTCTAAGAGTTCATCGGCTGCGGAACGGTCGGGGAGAAGCGGCGACAAGACCTTGTAAAGAGTATCCCCGTCGGGGCCTTCACTCTCGATGATGGCGACTTCCAGGCTGGCCCGAGTCGCTTCGGCCATTTTGTCCTGAGCGTACTTCATTTGGGCGAAAGAGCCGAGTTGCACGCGGAAGCCCTGACCGTTAGCCACCGGCGGCTTGGTACTGGGAGAGGCGCTCGGATTAGGCGTCGGGCTGGAGGTCGCGGTAGGCTGAGGTGAGGCCTCTGCGAGAATTTCTTCGGCCCGCTCCAGGATATCGTTGGCCGCTCTGGCCGGGTTGCTGATCCGGTCAACCCGATAAACGACTTTCAACGGCACCTTGTCCTTCAGCTTCACGATCCCCACGAACAGCAGGTCTTCGCTCAAGACATTCAGCTTGTTCTCGCAATAGGCGCGTTCTCGCTCTTTATTGAAGTGATAACTGTAGATCGGAAGACGCTGCTCGGGAGTCTGCTGACGAATAGTCTTCGCCATCTCATTGATCAAGACTTTCTCTTCTCTCAACATCTCGGCGGTGCCCTCGTCACCTACGATCAGTATCGCGTAGTCTTCATTCGCGGACTGACTTTGCACGGGTCCGACCATACATATGACGAAAAGGAGCGCACCGACCGTAGCCAGCAATCCACTCTTCCATTTACTACCGTTGTTTTTCTTATTCATGTGCTTTCATCTCAATCCGTGTGGAGTGTTATACCGTCTCTCAACGATCAGGTTTCCCTCAAACATGCGCCTCGGATACAAGCAATAGGATCTTTTTTCCATCACGGCGTCCGAAGTACGGCTGACCGGGTATAAACGATTACGGAGTGATTCTCCTGCTGTTCCCCGAGAAGACGGATGGGGATCCGTCCCTCGGTTACCCTGGGGGATACCTGAGACTAGCCCTCGGTATCCAGGGAAAGCAGTCAAGAGTAAGAACTTTTGGGACGGGAGCTTGTCTAATGCTAAAAGTAAATTCAGCGCGTCGCGGTAAGCGCGGCGGATTCACTCTGTTGGAATTGATGATCGTAATAGGCATCTTGGGAATTCTGGCAGCTATTCTAACTCCAGTACTGATGCGGGCTCGGTTTAAGACGTACCACTCTGCTTGTCTGCAGAACGAGAGGAACTTGGCCACGGCTCTACAGCTGTACGCTCTGGAGAACGACAACCTCTATCCGGACGACTTGGCTACCATCGCCTTGCCTCCTCAGCCATTCATCAAGCAAATCGAGGTCTGCCCGAGTACCAACGACTCGTATACCAATACTTACGAAATCTTGAACTCTAATGCCGACTACCTGATCAAATGTCCCGGAGACCACTCCGTTCAGCTAGGCGTAAGCCTGTGCCTACCGGAGTATCCTCAAGTCGCGACCGGCATAATGAGCGTGTATCGCCCCGGCGAGTAGAGTAGGGTTACGTCAGCCGGGCAGCCGGCTCAACAGCTGGCGCACCGAAGCTTTCTTGCCGGCAGGTGCGAGATCTTCCGCTTTCTGGATGAAGTCTCGGGCCTGCTGCCAGTTTTGGAGCCCCAGACAAACCTGGGCCATATCCTCGAAGACTCTCCACGATCCGGGAGCCAGGTCGAGCGAGGATTGAAGCATTTCGTAGGCCCGGGTCCAGTCTTTGGCCCGAATGGCCAGCCTTCCCCGCAGCCACAAAAAGCGAGCTTTATGCTCGGGGAAGCGGTCGGAGGCCTTGGCGAAGGTTCGGTCCGCCTCTTCCCCACGACCGGCCTTACGATAGCATCGACCCAACTGGATCCATAGTTCCGGGTCGTCGTCGCGCAGCTGGAGAGCGGTCTCCATACGGGAGATGGCATCCGACCATTTTCCTTCCTCGGCCGCCAGCATGCTCCAAGTATGCCAGACATCGGCGTTGCGGGGCTCCAGCTCCAAAGCTCTCTTAAGATGGCCGGCCGCGGCCCTAAAGTCGCTTCGACTCAAGCTGACCTTAGCCAAACCGACACGAGCTTGAGCCTGGCTCTCCGGATGAGAGAGGGCGGCCTGAAAAACCTCGGCCGCCTGACCCGCGTCGCCGGTCTCAAAGAGTGTCTGGCCCATCTCCACGAAGACACTGGAGAGGAGATGGGAATCGGCCTTGTCCCCTACCGTCGCGGCAAAATCACGAAACGATTTGATCGCCTCCTGGCTCTTGCCCGCCGCCGCCAGCGCTCGAGCCAGATGTAGGTGTAGCAACGTTAAGCTCGGTTCTAGTTTAAGAGCGCTCTGGTACAATTCAACCGCCGCGTTGGCCAAACCTTGACTCATCCGCACTCGAGCCAGGGCTGCCATGGTTTGAGAGTCGTTCGGCTCCAGATGAAGAGCATACTTAAAGTGGTCAACGGCGTCGTCCGGATTATCCAGCTCGCCGTAGATAAAGCCGAGGGCTTTGAAATAATCGGCGTTGCGACCGTCCAGGCGGGTTGCTTTGTGGAGTTCGGAGGCCGCTTCCGGCAGCTTACCGCTCACGTAATAGGCCATTCCGAGATCTTCTCGATAGGTCGGCTCCAGAGGGTGAAGGCTGACCGCCTCGGAGTACTCTTTGATCGATTTCTCGTCGTAGTTCTTCTTCAGATAGAGTCGACCGAGTTGGTTTCTCATTCGGGCGCAGTCGGGCCGAAGCTCCACCACCTTCTCGAAACAGTTGAGAGCACCGTCCAGGTTGCCTTGCATGAGATAGACTTCGCCCAACTGCCGGTGCAGTCGGTCATCTTCCGGATGGTGCGCGATCGCTTCTTCCAAGCAAACCCTGGCCCCCGCGAGATCACCGGACTCGAGCCTCACCTGAGCCAGCAATCGACTGGCAGCCAGATGGCCGGTCGCTTTCGTCAGCGTCTTCTGGAGTACCATGGTCGCCTTGTCGAGTCGACCTTGCTGACAGTAGAGATGACTCATCTCCACTCTCAGGTCCGGGTCCTTCGGGCGTAGCTCGATCGCGCGACTGAAGGCGTCTTCAGCTTGCCGATACTGGCCTCGTGTAGAATAGAGCTTGCCCAGCAGGCCGCGGATGTGGCCGTCGTTCGGGTCGAGCCGCGCGACCACCTCGAGATAGTGAATGGCCTGGTCCTCGGCACCTTCAGCTGCTAGTAAGAGACCGAGCTGGCGGTTGGCCGCAAGGTTGTTCGGATCGTACTTCAGAGCGGTTCGATAGGCGGATAGAGCTTTGTTGATCTCGCCTACCTGGCAGTAAAGCAGCGCCAGGCGACAGCGAACATTAATCTCTCGAGGAAAATCTTCAAGGATGTCTTGAAGGCACGTGATCACATCCTTCGGTTGCTCTACCTGCTGGTACAGATCGGCCAGATTCATCAGCGATTCGAAGCGAGAATTCAAATAGTTGAGAGACTCTTCCAGGTGGTCGTGGGCATCTTCAAACAGACCTAAGCTCAGTTCCGTCTTTCCGAGCTCGAGGAAGGCCTCACCAAACTCGGGATTTTTTCCCACCGCCGCACTGAACTCACGCCGAGCCTCCTCCAGATGCCCCCGGCTGAGAGCTTGCATTCCGTTTTTGTAGTGCGTATCCGCATCCTGACGGACAATGTGAATGGAGGGCTTGATCTCCTCGCCGCACTCGTAGCAGACGTCGGTGTCGGACGGGTTTTCCGCACCACATTGACAGAAGATTCCAGGGCCGACGATCTTGGGCCGCGGTTTGGGCGGGGGCTCTTGGCGCTCCTCTTCCTCGTCGAAGTCTCGGTCGCCGTCGATCTCTTGTTGCCAGGACGAACTGGCCAGGGCGGGGTGGAGGGAACGAATTCGCTCGGGGGGAGCCGGCCGGGTCTTCTTCTGGGGCTTTTCCGGAGGCTTGGCGATAGGATCCACCACTGTTCCCAAGAGAGCGGACATATCCACGTCCGACTCCCCCGCGGTCGTCTGAGCGGGCTTGAGAGGAGGTGCAACCGGTGCCTCGGACGGCTTGGGACCCGTGGTGCGATTGATGGCGGTTTTGAAATACTGGGTGGGAGGCTTGGGCTTGGGCGGTGCCTGAGCGTTGCCTTCCGGCTGGGAAGTCGGGGGCTTGGGAGACATCGACTTGACCTTCTTGGCTTTAGCCGCCAGCCTGGCAAGCTTCACCGCCTGTCTCAACTCACTCACGTCGCCGAAACGAGAAGCGGGTTCTTTTTCCAAACATCTCAAGCAAGCCGCCTCCAGTGAGGGAGTGACCAGGCTGCCTAATTTCGAGGGTTTGCGAGGAGGGTCACTGATCACCATGCGCATCATGTGGAGCGGGTGGTCGGCCACGAAGGGCAATTCACCGGTCATCAGTTCGAACAGGATGACGCCGAGGGAGTAAAGATCGGCCCGGTGATCGACATCCTTTTTGGCGGCTGCCTGCTCGGGGGAAAAGTAAGCCACCGTGCCCATCACCTGATTGGCGTTGGTCAGCGAATGGCTACCGGCGAAGAAGGCTAGCCCGAAGTCCATGATCTTAGCCCGACCGGAGGACGTCACCATCACATTGTCCGGCTTAAGGTCGCGGTGCACGACACCCTTCCCGTGGGCGTAGTGGATGGCTTCTAAAACCTGGTCGAAGACGTCGAGCCGGGCGTTGAGATCGTCTTCGTCTTTGGGCGCGCCGGGATAGCGCTCCCCGAAGTTTTGCCCCTCCACAAACTCCATGACGATATAGTTGATCTCGTAGTCACCGTCCGGCTCACGGCCGATATCGTAGATCTTGACGATGTTGTTGGAATCCAGCTTGGCCACGGCGCGGGCCTCGCGCAAGAATCGCTCTCTGAGCTCCTTGGACAATTTCTTGGGGGGCAGCACTTTGATAGCGCAATCGCGCTCCAGCATGGGATCGAAAGCACGGTAGACGATTCCCATCCCGCCTCGACCGAGTTCTGACCGGAGTTCATATCTGCCTAGGGGCACCGACATTGATGGCTAAACTTCCGTGCTTTGCAAAAGAACCCCTGGCTGCGGGGCCTATTGGTGTTCGAGTTCCACTCTCAGATTTTCGATGCCCGCCATAATCGAGTTAAATCTGGCCTCTTGAGTGCTTCCACCGGTTCCAGCCCAAACGACTCCGGAGAGGATAGCGACAGCGCCGTAAAACGGATTGGCCCAAAGCATCCCGATACCCGCCAGAGTGAGAGTGCCCCCCGCCACATAACCCATAATCTTGCCCCTGGTCACCATGGACATCAAGGGCCCCTGCATACTCTCTAATTCGGCCAGCCCTTGCCGAACGCTTTGCTTGGCCAAGGCCTTTCGGCTCCGTCGCTCGGGGCTATCTTGGAGATGAAAGGTGGTGAGGTCCGTGGGCAACCCTTCCGCGTCCACAAAGCAGGCCACGGCCGTCTGAAAGCGTCGTTCGACCAGCAGCTCTTCATCCACCACCACGCCGTCCCGTACCCAGTAAAGCATCGAGGACTCGAAGATCGGCTCCCACTCATAGTTTTTGCCTCTCTTGACCTGCTCCATGAAATAAGCGACGACGAAAGGCACGGCGGCGGCGGGTCGGGCTTCGACCGAGGAGAGAGCGGCCTTTCCCGCTTTACTCAGCCCCTCGGCGGAATGGTCGGTGGTGTTCCAGAAACTGGATCGGGGATCGTGGGGCGAGGGGAGCTCTTCGAAGGTGCCGGGTGGTAGAGTGAGCGGCTGGAGACTTCCCTCGCCGAATCCGATGGTGAGGGGGAATGTGTTCTTGGCCCATCCGTGAGTCGGACAGTGTTGCAACGAATCGAGTCGTCTTCCGTCAACGGTCAGAGGAACCGGACAGGTGTAGCACCATCGAGACAACGTAGTCAGAATCTCCGCGTTCTTCCCTCCCGACTGAACGACACCCTTGACCCATCCTAGCCCGCCCTCTTCGGTAAACTGATGCCCGACGGCAAGATAGGCGCAATCGTAGCGCTTCTTCGTCTCGACCTGGCTCAAAGTCTCCCCGTTCCACATCAAACAGGCGTTCTGGCCCGGCACGCAGAGTTGGAAAGCCCACTTCTCCCGAAGCCCCACCGCCCACAATGCTCCGACGAGATGCTGCAACGCCCGATTCGAATGTGGTTCCGGCTCGTAGAACGCCTCCTGAAACTCCTCCAGGGTGAAGCTTGAAAGAGCGAAATAGAAGCGAGCCTCTTTGCGGGTCAGGTCGACCCGGATCGGCACCCCGGACCCTTCGGCCACCGCACACTGGATGATCTTGACAGCCCAGGCCCCTCGAAACGGCAGTTGGAAACTAGAGATTTTCCGCAGCGCCTCGGTGCGAGCCAGGGTGAAACTGCTGTCCTGGGAAACGACCTGCCCCTCACCCTGGTGAGAACTCAGGTAGCGGTCGAGTTCGGAGAGGTCTTCCTTCACACGCTCATTCTCTTAAAGATGACTTCAGGGATATTCTTGATAATGGTCATGATGTAGCGCCAGAAAAACGGGGTGTAGAGTTCGTCACGACCTTTCTCCATCGCCTCAACGATGTCTCTTGCCACGACCTCCGGTTGAGCCACGAGCGGCAGTTTGAGACCCTCGGTCATGGGGGTACTCACGAACCCGGGCTTGATGGTGAGGACATTGACATTGGAGCCGTGTAGGCGCTGCCTTAGGCCGCTCATATAAAGCGTTAAGGCCCCTTTGGCGGCACCGTAGACGTAGTTCTTCTTGCGTCCCCGGTCACCGGCCGGAGAGCTGATGGCGGCGATCAGGCCGTCTTTCTGTTGGGCGAACTTTTCGGCGGCGTAGGTGAGAAAAGAGATGGCGCCCAGGAAATTCACCTCGAAAAGCTCTTTCTGCTGCTCGAAGTCGCTCTCGAGTTGCTCCTGTTCTCCCATCCAGCCTTGAGCCACCAGAAGGCCGTTCAATCCGCCCATCTCCTGGTCGGCTTGCTCCCAGAGAGCTTTGTGGGAAGCCGTGTCGGAAGCTTCGAACTCAGCAAAACCCACCTTACCCTCGGTCCGCACCTGCAAGTCCTGAACGTTTCTCTCCAGCCTCTCGGTATCTCGTCCCAAAAGGTACAGAGATGCACCTTTTTCAGCCAGCAGTCGGGCTACCTCGAAGGCGATGGCGGAGTTGCCGCCCACGATCAATATCTTACGGTCTTTCATTCATGCCTCCATAGCAAGTCTTCGAGAGAGTGCCGACGAGAATTTCCAGTCGGGGTCCACCTGGCGCTTCACTTCCAGCCAGGCCGGAAATTCGGGATACATCAGCCGGAAGCTCTCGGCCGACAATCGAGCGTCCTTGGCCAAATAGACCCGCCCACCGGCGGCCAGAACGATCTCGTCGAGCAATTCCAAAAACTCCATGAGACCGTTCCTGACAGGTACATCCAGCGTGAGGGTCACTCCCGGAAAGGGGAAAGAGAGCGAGACCGGTGGGGAGTCTTCGCCGAAACGCTTCAAGACAGAGAGGAAAGAGTTCCAGCCCTCGGCACGACAGCGGTTGAGGACCTCGGTCACCACCGCGTGGGCCTCCGCCTCCGGCACCACGAACTGATACTGGATGAACCCCCTCTTGCCGTAGAGTTTGTTCCAGGTGCCGATCGCGTCCAGGGGATGAAAGAACGGTCCGACCGGGAGATAGGAGTCGCCGGCTTTGCTTTTCTGGAGACGGAAGTACAGCTCGTTAAAAGCGGTGATCGTGAATTTATTGAGCAACATCCCGGGGGCGAAGATCGGGACTGACAGTTTCTGCCCGCCCGGGCTTTCCAGGCTTGCCTTGGTGAGTTCTTCTCTGGTCGCGTGCTCCCCCAGCATGAGGATTCCACGACCCAGAGAGTCGCCGGAAGCCAGACAATCGATCCAGGCCACCGAATATTTGTATTGAGAATCGTATTCAGCGCAGAGACTCAGCATCTCGGCCAGGTTGCGTGCTACCAGAGAGCGTTGGCGAATCAGGGAAGTCTCCACTCGGATGAGGCGCATCTCCAGGCGAAGGATGATACCGGTCAGCCCCATGCCGCCCGCTGTGGCCCAAAAAAGATCGTCGTTCGGAGTACACCACTGGCGAGTGCCGTCGGCCAGGCCCAGTTCGAGCCTGGTCACGTGCTGGGCGAAACTCTTGTCGGCGTGGTGGTTCTTGCCGTGCACGTTGCAGGCGAAGGCGCCCCCGACGGAAACCAGCCTGGTGCCGGGAGTGACGGGCACGAACCATCCGCGAGGTAGAAAGTGATTGATAATGGCATCGAGTGTCGTTCCCGCCTCGCAGAGCAGAAGTCCCGTGTCGGGATCGAACGAAAGGAAACGGTCCCAATGACGAGTGGAAATCGTGAGGCCGCCTGGATTCAGGGAGGCGTCTCCGTAGCTCTTGCCTTCCCCTCTTGCCAGGACAGGCTCCGACCCTGAATAGTCGAGGCTCGGAGCCGGGGGAGTGCAGAGGAGAGTTTCGTGCACCGGGAAGTTGCCCCAGCCGGCCAGTTTTGTCGGGGTTGAGTTCACAGGCGTGGGGTTGTCTTTGGGACTCGGTTGTTCCTCCCGGAGGGTTGGGGGAGGGTCGGGCAAATGACTCTTGGATGACCAGACGGTACTATCCCGACCTACAGACGGAGTCGTTGGACGGACAGTTTCTTTTTAGCGCTCGTTCGCCTGACAATGAGGAGCCTGGCAGAGCCTTCCAGAGCGATTTTCGGTATTGCTTGACTCACGAAGGCAAAGCGGTCTGGAGCTCGGTTCAAAAGCGGCTTGAGCCCTGGCCGATCCACCTTCACGTCGGAGAGAACGGTTACACCGTCGTGCAGACCGACGCCGACGATTCCGTGAAACTGGTCTGTCGAAATCCGTCCGGTATCGTGACCGGTTGTCCTCGTATGGTACCCGGTGAGGGAGAAGCTAGTAGCGAGGAGTTCCGAGATACCCATATCGTTCTCAGCTCGGCCGGTGCGACCTACGTCGGCGACTGCCTAGGGTACTTTTTTGAAAGGGACGAACCCTACTTCGGGCTCCATTTTGCCTGGTTTCGGAGACTCTTCATAGCCCTTGACCGAGGAGCGCTAGTGCTAGATGAGCCCGCGCTAACCAAGCTCGCGGTCCAGCACGAGATCGAGACGAGCCTCCGCATTGTCTCCAAAGCATTGCCCGACGAGGCGCTGAGTCGAGACGATCAGTTTGGCGGTGCTATAGAATGCCTTCTACATCACAGACCGGCCGGCGCCTCGGATCTTCTGGCCAGAGCGGAACGAGAGCCGATGACAAGCGAGTGGGCGGGACACAGTCACACCCTCGACTTCCGGCTCTGCGGACCCCTCGGCAAGCGAGCACGAATGGCCCTCGCTCTGCGCCTCTGCGGCAGACGTCCTTCCGGACTGCCCGGCACGGCCTTCTTTGAGAACTTCCACGAACCGCTAAACGATGGCTGGCCCTCAGAAATGCCGGACCGAGACAACCGCTGGGACACACTCCCGACCACCCTTACTGCCCGAGATGTGATTCACCAGTTGGGAGCACCCGACCGAATAGAACCGTTTTCTCTCAAGAGTTCGGATCAATACGATTGGGGCGACCGGTGGAGCTATTTCCGCGGTCTGGGTAGACAGACCGAAGAAGTCATCTTCTCCTGGAAACCCGAAAGCCGCGGTGAAGAGCTAGAGAGCCCTGCTGGTGCAACCGGTCGACAAGGTCTACAGCCCTAGGTTCTAGAGCTTATTGATACTCGATGCTCGCTTTGAATAACCACAGAGATCACAAAGGGCACGGAGGGTTGACGACAACGCAAAAAGCCCCGCTCGGAAGCGAGGCCTTTTCAGTAGAACCAGACGGCCTTAAGCGGAAGCCAGAGCTCCGGCTTTCGCCTTCAGTTCTTCTACTTTATTGGTCTGCTCCCAAGGCAGGTCGAGCTCCGGACGACCGAAGTGTCCGTAGGCAGCGACTTTGCGGTAGATGGGACGACGCAGGTCGAGGTTCTTGACGATGGCGCCGGGACGCAGGTCGAAAACTTCGCCCACAATCTCTTCCAGCTTGCTTTCGGGAAGACGACCGGTGCCTTCGGTGTTGACCGCGATGGATACCGGCTCAGCTACACCGATGGCGTAAGAGAGAGCCACTTCGCAGCGGTCGGCAAGTCCGGCTGCCACGATGTTTTTGGCAACCCAGCGAGCAGCGTAGTTCGCCGAACGGTCGACTTTCGTCGGGTCCTTGCCACTGAACGCGCCACCACCATGACGAGCCATGCCGCCGTAGGTGTCGACGATGATCTTGCGGCCGGTCAGACCGGTATCGGCTTCCGGGCCACCGATGACGAACTTACCGGTGGGGTTCACCAGAATGCGCGGGTGCACCAGTTTGTCGCCTTCGAATTTCAGGTACTTGTCGGGCACGATCGGCTTGATGACCTTCTCCACCAGTACGCGGCGGATCTCGTCGAGCTCCACACCATCGTCGTGCTGAGTGGAGATCAAGATGGTCTCGATGCTCATCGGCTCGCCGTCTTCGCCGTACTTGACGGTCACTTGAGACTTGGCGTCGGGCCTTAGGAACTTGACTTCCTTGTTCTTGCGAACTTCGGCCAGTTTCTGGACCAGCTTGTGGCTCAAGGTGATACCGAGCGGCATCAGTTCCGGAGTCTCTTTGCAGGCGTAGCCGAACATCAGACCCTGGTCGCCCGCGCCCATCTGCTCTTCCAGTTCGGTGGCGTTCTGTCCGCGGTGCTCCAGGGCAGCGTCCACGCCTTGCGCGATGTCGGGGCTTTGGGGATCGATAGAGAGCAGGATAGCGCAGCTCTTCCCGTCGATACCGTAAGCGGGGTTGTCGTAGCCGATATCGATCAGCGTTTCGCGGATGATCTTGTTCAGGTCAACCGTGGCCGTCGATGTGATCTGTCCAGCCAGATGGATGCAGCCTGTGTGTGCGAAAGACTCGCAGGCCACTCGGGCCTTCGGGTCTTTTGCCAGGTAGGCATCCAGGACGGCATCGGAAATCTGATCACAGACTTTGTCAGGGTGCCCTTCGGACACCGACTCCGAGGTAAAAAGGTGATAACTCAACTAGGTACTCCTCCAATGAGCGTATTTATGGGGCCCGACGAATCGAACCCAAAAGACTTCAAAAAAATGAAACCAAGCGGGATAATCCCAGCTTGGTCTTTGAGTTTTCGGTCGGCGAGGATGATTGTTTCATTTTCCAGGCTGACCGACTCGCAAGTACCGGGTACCGGAGTACCCACCCTATTTAAGGGCTACCAGCTCGCCTTCCGCATTCCGGGTACCATGCCCCGGTGAGCCAGTTCACGCAACACAATGCGAGATACACGAAACTTGCGGTATACGGCCTTAGGCCTTCCGGAAATCAGGCAGCGGTTCAGAACGCGCACCTTCGCACCGTTACGGGGCAAAGACTGGAGTTTGAACATCACGTCTTGCTTCTCTTCGAAGTCAAGATTGGGGTCTTTTAGCTTGGCCCGCAACTCCTTGCGTCTCGCTTCTTGATTTTCCGCCATTCGAGCTCGCTTTTTATTGCGAGCGATCGCGCTCTTTTTAGCCACAGTGGCCTCCCTTTCAAACTCGCGCGTTTTGCACGGCGAGCAGAACATTGGACGACAATGTAGCAGGATTCCGTTTGCCGGTCAACCTTTTCCCTCAAATATCGTTAGCGAGGTGGGAAACTGCAGAATCTTGGCGGCCTCAAAAGGTCCTGTTCCCGCGAACGCAAAAAGGCACACCTCAACCCTAAGCCAGGAGCAATCGCCCTTGAAGGTACTACTGTGGACCCACAATACTTCTGTCGACACCCGGGTGTCGAACCTTGTCTCAGCTACCGGAGCCATCCTCTTTCGCCCACAGTCTCCGGATGAGGTCGCCGCACTGGCTCGGCGGGAGC
>Ga0208331_100033_pt1 | contig 49655 bp, 40 predicted proteins | sample DeeseametaMP1648_FD_184184 | JGI IMG/M metagenome (GOLD analysis project Ga0208331, IMG submission 184184) | Marine microbial communities from the Deep Pacific Ocean - MP1648 (SPAdes) | ecosystem: Environmental > Aquatic > Marine > Oceanic | place: North of Tokelau, South Pacific Ocean... | reverse complement strand
GGGAAAGTAGGGGTTGCTGTTCATATCACCTCGGTACCCAACGAAGCCGGTCTATTGCGTCCGGTAGCCAGTGTTTACAACCATTTAACAGCTCCGGCACAGGACGTTCACAATCGTGGTTCCGCCCGGAACGAGCAACTCCCTACCACGGAGGATCCTGACCGCAAAGCACAAACCGTTTCGAATGGTAGAAAAGTGCGTCGGAACGTCTGTTCCGCGAAAAGAAGGTTGGGAAAAGGTCACCGGAGCGGCCCGTTATGTGGACGACATCGTGATGCCGGATATGCTGCACGGTGCCACGATTCGGAGCACCGTCGCCCGAGGTAAGATCGAGAGCATCTCATTTGAAGGGGACATCCCTTGGGACGAGTTCACCATCGTGACCGCCGACGATATTCCCGGAGAGAACTCCACCAAGATGTTTGTTGGAGAGCAACCGGTACTGGCCAAGGAGAGAGTCAACCATCCTGAAGAGCCGATCGTCCTGATCGCTCACCCGGACAAGAATATGGTCCGCAAAGCGCGCAACCACGTGCGTATCGAGTACGTCGAGGAGACCCCTTGCCTGTGCATCGAGGACTCGCTGAACAAGGCCCCCGTGGTCTGGGGCGAAGATAATATTTTCAAAACCATTCGCATCGTCAAAGGCGACGTGGATTCGGTGCAGGGCGAGGCCGATATCGTGGTGGAGGGTGAGTATTTCACCGGCGCCTCGGAACAGCTCTACATCGAAAACAACGGGATGATCGGGGAGTACGACCCCACCGAAGGGGTGACCGTCACCGGCTCGATGCAGTGCCCGTACTACGTGCACCCCGCTCTGGCAGCCGTCTTCGCTCTCCCCAAGAACAAAGTGCGAGTCGTGCAGGCAGACACCGGCGGCGGTTTCGGGGGCAAAGAAGACTATCCGACCATCATCGCTGCTCACGCCTGCCTGCTTGCTATGAAAGCCGGTAAGCCGGTGAAGCTGGTGTACGACCGGGAAGAAGATATGGCCGCCACCACCAAGCGCCATCCGTCCCGTACCAAAATTCGAACAGGCCATCGCAAGGACGGAACGTTCGTCTTCATCGACATCGATTTCGCCCTCGACGGTGGAGCCTATATGACGCTGAGCCCGGTGGTTCTCTCGCGCGGTTCCATCCACGCAGCCGGTCCGTACACTTGCGACCACACTCGCATTCTGGGACGCGCCGTAGCCACAAACTATCCGCCTCACGGTGCCTATCGCGGCTTCGGAAACCCCCAGTCGTTCTTCGCTATCGAGCGGCATATGGAGAAAGTGGCCAAAGCGGTGGGCTTGAGTTCCGAGGAGGTTCGACGCCGAAACTTCTTCCGCGAGGGAGACCTCACCGCCACCCAGCAGGTCGTGACCGACCGGGTGGATATGAGGGACCTGATGGACCAGGCCCTAGAAGCGGCCGACTACCACGCTAAGATGGAGCGGTTCGCCAAAGAGAACGAAGGCAATCCCGTCAAACGAGGAATGGGGATCGCGGCCTTCTTCCACGGCTCCGGATTTACCGGTGGCGGAGAGAAGAAGATGGCTTCCATCGCCGGAGTCGAGGGTACGGCCGATGGCAAAGTTCGAGTGTTGGCCGCCAGTACCGAGATCGGTCAGGGCGCCAAGACGATCTTCAGCCAGATCGTGGCCGACGCCCTGTCGCTGCCCTACGATATGGTCGAGGTCGCCCGACCCGACACCGACGACGTTCCGAACTCCGGTCCGACCGTGGCCTCTCGAACCTGTATGGTCGTGGGCAAGTTGGTTCAGACGGCTTCTCACGCTCTGAGAGCGACGCTCGAGGTGGAGTGCGGGTTGGACAGGCTCAACTACACTCCGGAAGAATTCTCTCAAGCCATCAAAGACTTCGTGGCCAAAAACGGCAAGCTCCGGCGTTACGCCGAGTATGAGCAGCCGGCCAACATCGAGTGGTCGGACGAGACCTACGTGGGCGACGCTTACGGAGCTTACGGATGGGCCATCTACGTGGCCGACGTCAGTCTCGACACTCGTACCTATGAAGCCCGATGTCACGACTTCGTGGCCCTGCAAGAAGTGGGTAAGGTGCTGCACCCGATTATGGCCGAAGGCCAGGTCCAGGGCGGAGTGGCCCAGGGCATCGGATACGCTTTGTATGAAGCCGTGGTCTACAACAAGGGCCGAATGATCAACAATCAGATGACGAACTACATTATGCCCACCGCGGCCGACCTCCCCGTGATCCGGGTGCTCTTCGCCGAGCAGCCGTACGCGGCCGGTCCGCAGGGCGCCAAGGGCGTGGGCGAGCTGCCCATCGACGGTCCCGCACCGGCCATCATCAACGCCATCGAAAACGCCACCGGCGTGGAGGTCAACCAGATTCCGGCCACTCCGGAGATCCTGATGAAAGAGTTGGAGGCAGCAGGTGTCTGTTAAGAAAACTTACCGTTTCGAGGTAAACGGGAAAGAGCAAAGCGTGGAGGCGTATCCCGCCAGCCGTCTACTTGACGTGCTGCGGGAAGACCTCGGAGTGACCGGACCCAAGGAGGGTTGCGGAGAAGGGGAATGCGGCACCTGCTCCGTCTTCTTAGACGACGTGATGGTCAACAGCTGCCTGGTGCCGGTCGCCCAGATGGAAGGCCGCAAGGTGCAGACCGTGGAGTGGCTCTCCAACGACCCGCTGGGCAAGATTCTGCAGGAGAAGTTTCTGGAGCACAACGGAGCCCAGTGCGGCATCTGCACTCCGGGGATGCTGACCGCCGCGATCACTTTGCTGAGAAGAAACGCCTCGCCCACTCTAGAAGAAATCCAGGACGGCCTGGCCGGCAACCTCTGTCGCTGCACCGGATACAAGAAGATCTTCGACGCCGTGGAGGACGCCGCCAAAGTGGCCCGCGAGGAAGGGGTGGCCCGATGAGAGCCGTCGTACCCGAATTCGACATCGTCACCCCCGACAGTCTGCAAGAAGCTCTGGAGATGCTAGCCTCCAAGCCGGACTTCTATCGCCCTCTAGCCGGTGGTACGGACCTTATGGTGGTCTTCAACGCCGGACACCAGCAGTACAAGAACCTTCTCTCCCTGCATAACTTCAAGGAGCTTCACGGCATCAACGTGACAGACGACGAGGTCGAGATCAAAGCCCTCTCCACCTACACCGATGTCCGCTACCATCCCGTCTTACAAGAAGAGTTTCCGATGCTCTGCCAGGCGGCTGCTGAAAGCGGAGCCGGTGCCATTCAGAATCGTGGCACCATCGGTGGAAACATCGGCAACGGGTCACCCGCCGCGGATACGCCTCCGGCGCTCGCGGCCTACAACGCGACCATCGACCTGATATCCAAAGACGGCGTTCGCTCTATGCCTTTTCGAGACTTTCAGACCGGCTACAAGCAGATGGAACTCAAACCCGGAGAACTGATTCAGGGCGTTCGTCTGAAGCGAAAAGAAGGCCGTCTCCACAGCTATCGCAAGGTCGGCACCCGCAAAGCTCAGGCCATCAGCAAAGTCTGTTTCGCCGGCTCGGTGACCGTGGAAAACGGCAAGATCGCCGAAGCCGGAATCACCTTGGGAGCCGTGGCACCTGTTGTGGCCTGTTGCACCAAACTTGAGCATAAGCTGATCGGCAAGACTTTGACCGAGGCAGCTGCTCTGTCCGATAGTGAGATTCGTGAGTTGGCCGGAGAGAGCATCTCCCCCATCGATGATGTCCGTTCTACCGGCGAATTCCGCCGAAAAGTGGCCTTAAACCTGGCCGTCGACTTTGTCAAAAATCTGGAGAAACTGAATGTCTAACGTCAAAACCCAAACCACTCTCGTGGACGCCGATCTCAATCCGGTCTTCGAGAATCTCAAGGTTGCCAACCGAGCCTACAACGCCATCTATCCCGGCGAGATAGCCGATCGCCAGCCGGTGCACACGGTTTATGGTGGAGCCCAGCTCTTCAAGCCGGACCGAACCGCGCGGATGGGTAAGAGCGCTCTCAAAACTCTGAAAGAATTCAGCGACGGACCGATGGATTTTCTGGACGCCATCGACCCTCTCCACGACTACGACGAAGAGTTCGCCCAGAAGTTGTACGACAGGGTTGTCAGCAAACTTGAGAACGAGCCGGTGGAAGATTTTCGCATCGACTTCGAAGACGGCTACGGCAACCGCCCCGACGACGAGGAAGACGGACATGCCGCGGCAGCCGCCCAGGCAGTGGCACAAGGCGTGAAAGACGGGACTCTCTCGCCCTTCATCGGCATCCGTCTCAAGCCGTTTAACGAAGAGCTGAAAGCGCGCAGCATCCGAACTCTGGACATCTTCGTGACCGCTCTCAATGAAGCCACCGGCGGCAACATCCCCCAGCCGTTTTATATCACCCTTCCCAAAATCACCGTTCCCGAGCAAGCTTCCGCGCTCGCCGATCTGCTGGAGAAGCTGGAAGACAAACTGGGACTGAAGCAAGGCACCTTTCAGGTGGAGTTGATGATCGAGACTCCCCAGTCGATCTTCAACTCCGAAGGTAGCGTTCCGCTGCAGAGAATGGTCGCTTCGCTTCGCGGTCGTTGCCGCGGCGCTCACTTCGGCACCTACGATTACACGGCTTACTGTCAAATCACCGCCGAGTATCAAGACATGCTGCACCACGCCTGCGACTTCGCTCGCTCGGTGATGCAAGTGGCTCTGGCCGGTACCGGAGTGTGGATCTCGGACGGCGCCACCAACGTCTTGCCCGTCCCTCCGCACAAGGGCGACCTCACGCCGGAGCAAGAGCAAGAAAACCGGGACACCGTTCGCAACGCCTGGGAACTGCATTTTCACCACTGCCAATGCTCCCTCATCAAGGGCTACTACCAGGGCTGGGACCTTCACCCCGCTCATCTTCCCACTCGCTACGCCGCCATCTACGCCTTCTTCTTGAGCGGTATGAAGTCGGCCGGTGAACGGCTCAAGAACTTCGTTCAAAAGGCTGCCCAAGCCACTCTGGTCGGCGACGTCTTCGACGACGCCGCGACCGGTCAGGGTCTTCTGAACTTCTTCCTCAAGGCTCTCAATTCAGGAGCGGTCACCGAAGAGGAAGTGACGGCGGCCACCACACTGACCCACGACGAGCTTCAGACCAGATCTTTTCTAAAGATCCTGGAGGGCCGGACGAAATAACCCTGCTCTCTGTGATAATGCCCCTCTACAACGCCGAGGTGCACCTTGCCGAAACTCTGGAAAGCTATCGACGGAACGCTTTCGCGGGGGTCGAACTCTTGGTCGTGGACGACGGGTGCACCGACGGCAGCGTGGGGATTTTAGAAAGCCTGATGCCCGAGTGCCAACTTCTCAAGCAGAAGAACGGCGGACCTGCTCGGGCCCGCAATCTGGCTCTGCGAGAAGCCAGAGGCAAGTACATCGCTTTTCTCGACTCCGACGACCTCTGGCCGGACGGCACGCTCCAACTCCTTTACCAGGCCATGGCCACCAGCGGCGTTCATATCGCTCAGGGAAAGATCGAGACTTTCGCCGACGGAGAAATCGCCGACTCCATCAAGCATCGCTGGAGGTCGGAGCCTCAATACGGACTGAATCTGGGAGCCGCTCTCTGGCGACGAGAAGATCTTGAGCGATTGAACGGATTTGACGAAGCTCTGCGGTATGGCGAAGACACCGACCTATGGTTTCGGTGCTGGGAAGAAGAGTTGAGAAAAAAACTCGTACCGGAGGTGACACTTCGGTATCGCCTCCATCAGACCAACATGACCACCGAAGCCCGTTCCGATGCACTCGATCTGCTCCCGATTCTCAAGCGTCATCGCGATCGGATGCGAGGCCGGCCTCCTCGCCTATCCCAAGGTATGGCGGAGTATCTGGGATGGGTCCAGCCTAGTTCTGTGTAGACGAAATCGATGACCAAAATCTCCGTCATTATGCCCCTATTCAACGCCGAGGCGCACTTGACCGAAACTCTAGAGAGTTACCGTACCAATGCGTTCCCGGGGGTCGAATTGATCGTCGTCGACGACGGTTCCACCGACCGGAGCGTCGAGATTCTCCAAAGCGCCGTGCCGGACTGCATCTTGCTACAGCAGGAAAACCAAGGGCCCGCATCCGCCCGCAACCGGGGACTTCGAGAGTGCAGCGGTCGATTTGTAGCCTTTCTCGATTCCGACGACCTGTGGCCCGACGGTACACTCCAGCTGCTGCTGGACACGTTGGCATCGTCCCCCGATGCCCGGATCGCGCAGGGCAAAGTAGAGACCTTCGCCGACGGAGAGATAGCCGAAGCGATGAAGACGCGCCTGAACCCTGAGCCTTTCTACGGAGTCAGCCTGGCCAGCGCTCTCTATTACAGGCAAGACTTGCTTTCACTCCAAGGCTTCGACGAGCGTCTGCGCTTCGGCGAAGACACCGACCTGTGGATCCGCTTTTGGGAGGAAGGCTTCGTAAAGCAGTTGCTCCCAAACATTACCCTCCGATACCGTCTGCACCAGACCAATATGACTATCCGCTCCGCTTCCGACCCTCGAACGCTTTTGCCGATTATGAAGAGACATCGGGACCGTATGGCAAGCCAGACGTCAAAGAGGCAGGGTCCGATTCCGCTTACCCAGTACCTCGGTTGGGAGTCGCCGAGATAGACCCAAAGAGAATCATCACAGTCGACCACCCTTCATTCGATATGAATCGATCTTTCTTAAAGATCTTGGAGGGTCGTACTGAGAAGTAGAAGAATTCTCACCCTCGGTGGGGAGATTTTCTGACAAAGCGTTTACGCTGATCGAACTCATGATTGCGGTCGCGATCCTTGCTATTGTCGCCTCCATCGCGATCAATTCGCTGTTTCAGTTCCGTGGTGTCACTAGGGAACGCGCTTACGCCGAGTCGTTACAGCAAGCACCCGCTCACCTGACCACTCTGAGACAAGAGAGCTTTTCCAACGTTCCTCCGGAGGTCGTGACCGTTTCATCGGCAGGCAAGGTCCAACTGCATCAGGGGGATCTCGTGAAAGGCTCGGTCAAAGCTTATTCGCCCGACGGCTCCCAAGAGCTGGAAATCGGCGAGGTGGATCTGCTGAAGGGCATCGTCTCTCTCAAAGGCTCGTCCTCCGGTAAGGCCATCGTTTACTATAGCTATTTTCTCCCTCATCAGGGAGAAGCTCACTTTCTCGAGGCCGACGGAAGCGTGCTCCTTACACACCGTCCCGTCCGCTCCGTTAGATCGGTTTCTCTCGCTACGGGAGACAAACTGTCCGCGACCTCGGGCTTCAAGCTCGGTGAGAACGGCAAGCTCAAAGTGAACGGTGGAAAGCCTGGTCAACTCGTGGTGGTCGATTACTATGGGGGGACCAACGGCAATACGGTGAGCGGCCGTTTTCTGGACGCCCAATTGAAAGCCACCAAAGCGGCTTCCGACACGAAACTTTTGGAAGTCGGTGAGGCATACACGGGACCCTACCGAGCATCGCTTCCGTTGATCAAGGTGCGCGATGAGTAGCCGGCGTTCACAAGCGTTCACACTGATCGAGGTGCTCATCTGCATCGGTCTCCTGGCGATCCTGATCTTCCCGATCTTGACGACGGTCGAGTCGATCGTCCACGCGTACCACAAAGCTCAGGGTCAGGTGGCATTACGCTCAACGCTGGACCGGGCGGAAGCGAAGATAAAACGCGCCCTGCGAAAAGACTCGAAGTATCAGATCGCCCGCGACAATCGCGGAGTCAGCTGGAACAACGGCTCCACACTCGTCTGGAAAGACGGCAAAATCCGTCTGGGTCAGGCCGTGCTAGCCGAAAATGTAGACCGCTTCTCTCTTTTTAGAAGAGACGGAGTCACTTTTGCCACTCTCTCTATTCAGGACCCGGCCATCAAGACCGCGGAGTCGAAGCAGTTTATCGTCGAGGAGGCCGGATATGCGTCGCGGATTTAGTCTCCCCGGAGTGATGGCGCTCTGCCTCTTCACCTTTGCGCTCTTCCTAGCGCTCAGCCAGGCTCTTGAAATGAATCGCCATCGCCTCGCCGTGGCCAAGCATCGCGAGGCAGCGGTTTGGCTAGCGGTTTCCGGTGCCGATTGGGCCCAAACTCAGGCGGCCAAAGGACGGCTCAAATCAGGACAGACATTTCGGTCCCCGGACTTTCAGCAGGGGTATTTCGAGGTTCGTTTGGGACCTAACGGGGCAGTCGTCAGCAAGGGTGTAGCGGCCAATCAGTCCCATACGGTCAACCGGAAGGCTGGGCAGCGATGACGGCCCAAAGGCTGGCAAAGTACGCTCTAGTGGGATGGGTGCTTTACATCGTTCTTCGCATAGGCCTGGCTGCCGGCGAAACCGAGTCGCCCTGGTTTCTGGGCTTCTTGGGCAACGTTCTCTTTCTGGCTATTTTCGCTCAGCAGATTTACGACTGGACAAGGGCTCGAACGGAATCAGAAGATCGAGCCCTCTTTTTGATGGAATTCGCCGACCTGGTAAAGCTTTCTGTGCCCCCGGCCGAAGCGCTGGCCAAGTTGGTCGCGGTTCGCTCCAAGCAATACTCCAATAGGTTCGGTCTGCTGACTCAAGCTCTGAAAGACGTTTCTTCTAAAGTCTCGGCTGGAGAGTCGCTCGCTATTGCCTTTCAGGAGACGAAAGGTATTCCCAGCCACTGGGGCTCCTATGCTCAATTTTGTGAAAGACCGGAACAGTTGGCTGAACTTCTGGAAAGCCTGGCGGAAGCGGAACGCTCCAGTCTCCACCTACCTTATCTCAGCGCCCTAAGAATGCAGGTCTTGGTACCGATCATACTTGGTGTCAACGCCTTCCTTATGGTTTACATCCTCCCGACATTCATCGAACTCTTCAAGGGCATGAACCTCCAACTCCCCCTCTATACAAAGTTGATGATTGGTCTCCATATCTTCTTTAGCTATACAAAGTTCGATTGGATAGTCATCATCCTATCGTTCATTCTTCTTCTCGCCCTGTCGTCCGAAGCGGTCCTCGGGTTTGTCTTCGACGTCCTCTACTACGTGCCGGGCGCCCGAGGTCTTGTGAGGTTAGAGGGACAGAGCCACGCCTATCGCCTGGTGGGAGCAGGCCTGAACTTCGGAGTGCCGCAACGCGAATGTCTGCAAGCCGCGGCCAGGACTTGCCGAGTCAAAGTCTATCGAAACTTCCTGAGTAAAGCCGCCCTCTCAACCGACTCGGTGACCGAACAGTTCTCCCAAGCCTCGTCGCTTTTCTCTCCGAACCTGGTATGGCTACTGCGGCAGGGTGAAGAGCTTGAGAATCTGCCCGACGCCATGCTCACCGCATCCGAGGTCGCCCACGCTGAATTGGGAGAACGGACTCGAAAAGTCGGTGTTCAGATGGATACCTTCGTGCTCTTGCTGATCGGTGTGTACGTGGGGTTCTGCGTTCTGAGCATGTTCCTACCAATTTATCTGATGATCGGGAATCTGGGATGAAACGAGTTCACCTCATCGAGCAGAGTCGATTCGCCCGGGATCTAGCCGGACTACTGAGAATCGGGTATCCCGCCGTCGAGGCGGTGGAAAAGCTCGAAAAGAGTCGCGACGACAGCCTCCGTCCCGTCCTGGAGCGCGCCGTCGGCAAGATGCACGCCGGCTCCAGCTTTAGCGAGTCTATCAAAGACGAGAGCGCTCTGCTTCCGCTCTTCCTCCGCCTGACATCGACTGCGGAGGAATCGGAAAGGCTTCCAGAGGGGATGGAGAGAGCGGCTCTGGTTTTGGAAGACATTGCCGGTCGAAAGACGCGATGCTTCTTGGCCACTCTTTATCCTAGCCTGGTCTTCACTATCGTCTGCCTCATCGTGTGGGCCATGTGCGTGGCCGGATCAGGTCTATTCATCGGCTTATTCGAAAGCATGAACGTCACCCTCCCCGCACCGACCAAAGCTCTCATCCTGCTCTCAGAACTAGGTCAGTCACCCCTCGGACTGCTCCTCTTCTTCGGACCGCTGGCCTGCCTTTGGTATTTGGTCTTGGGCCACGGCAAGTTAAGCTGGTACCTCTACAAACTACCCCTGATCGGAAGATGGCTACTTCGACAAGAAGCGGTCATCTATCTCAACACGACGGGTCAACTTGTAGCAGCAGGTCTCCCACTGGCCCAGGCCACCGAGCTGGCCCTCGACTGTTGCTCCCCACCTCTCAAATCGAGACTTGAAGTGGTACCCAAGCAGCTCGAATCCGGCGATAAGCTCAGTCAGGCTCTCGCCAAGACCGGCGTCATTCCGGAACTCGGCTTATGGGCTATCGAGCGGCGGGAACAGACCGAATCTTTGAGACTTGAAGAAATCGGGGCACTCTTGGACCGGGAGTTGGCTCTGAACGTGAACCGGGGACTCGTCCTCTTCGAGCCCATTATCTTCCTCGGAGTCGTCGTCGTTATCTCTCTGTTCATCGGTGCCATTCTTGTGCCACTCTACCAATTGCTAGGAAACCTCGGATGAAGAAACTCAGCAATCAAGAGTTGAAACAAGCCGTACAGACCCTGGGACTGCTGGTACGCCGCAACTATCCCCTATCTGACGCCGTGAAAGCGCTCGGGCAAGGACGAGAACCATGGGTGGAAGTCGGCAGGCACGTTGCCGAAGGCGACGAGCTCGGCCCCGCTCTGCGGCGATATCCGCAAATCTTCTCCCCGTTCTTCTCCGGTATGGTCGAGGCCGCCGAGCGATCCCACAACGCGGGAGCCATTCTCACCACCCTGTCGACATGGCTTGAGACCGCCGACCGTATGCGACGCAAGGTCCAGGAAGTTCTTTACTATCCGATTATCCTGATAAGTTTTCTCCTCATGGAGCTCGGACTGCTTCTCGGATTCGGGTTAGGTAGCACCGTTCTGCCCTTGAAATACGTCAACGAGGGTCCCCTTTCAAGCGATCTCGCTTCGGCCATCCAGTTGGGAAGCATCGTTTGCTTCATCCTGGCGGCCATCGTCTTGTTCGGGTCCTGGAAGGTGGAATCTCTGATCCCGGTGGCACTCAGAATTCCGGCATTCCGAGCCATCGTCCAACGCGCCGATCAGGCCGTCTGGGCACGCGCACTGGCCGCCTTCCTCCAAGCAGGCACACCGCTTCCAGACGCACTCGAACGTTGCCAGAGCGTTCCATGGAGCAAAGAACTGAGATTGGAATTGGAGAAACTGGCGCTCCGAATCAAGAAAGGCGACACGCTCAGCAAAGCACTTTCGGAAACAGACATACTCGATCCCCAACTGCGTTGGGCCGTCACCGCCGGCGAGTCGAGAGAAGACCTGTCGGCCACGCTCTTATACTCGGCCGAGCAACTGGAACGAGGACTCATGGAGCGATGTGAGGCGTTCATGCTGATCCTTCAGCCCTTGACCGTCCTCCTGGTCGGGGCGATGACGGCAGCACTGTTAGCACCGTTTTGGTGGTCGTTCTATCACTACAGTTGGAACTTGGGACTGCCAGTCTGATCGAACGCGAACAGCAAGACTTTCAAAAGCTTCTGACTCCGCCGGACAAGTTCGACGCTCGTCCGGTGGTGGACTATCTGTTGCGCTTGGCCCGAGCTCGGGGAGCCAGCGATATGCACCTGAGCCCCGGCCCGGACAAGGTTGAGGTTCTGCTGCGTTACGACGGTGTTCTGAGACACGAACTGGACCTGAGTTCGGAAGCTTACGCTCGACTCCTCACCGGCCTGAAAAACATGGCCAAATTGGTCTCCTACAAGCGCTCCACTCCCCAGGACGGAGCGCTTCAACTCGATGATTTCGACGTCCGCGTGGCGACCGCCCCCACCGTGCATGGTGAGCACGTGGCTATGCGGCTCTTGCATCAACTCGGAGAACCGGAGTCTCTGCAGGCGCTCGGATTCAGCGAGGCCGAGGAAGAGGCTATCGTCCGCCTCGCCGACCAACCTCAGGGACTCATCCTGGCTACCGGCCCGGCCGGCAGCGGCAAGACAACGACGCTCCTTTCGCTGATGGCCCGCCTGGTCGGCCTACGCAAGAAAAGACTCAAGAACGATGACGCCTATCGCTGCTCCGTTGTCACCCTGGAAGACCCGGTGGAATGTGTGGTTCCGGGGTTTCATCAGACATCCGTCAAAGCGGCCCAAGGGATGACGTTCGCCGAGGGCCTGCGCTCCATGTTGCGACAAGACCCGGAATTGATTCTAGTCGGCGAGATCCGAGATCGAGAGACCGCCAAGGCCGTCGTGCAGGCCGGTCTCACCGGTCACCTCGTGTTCTCCACCGTTCATGCCCGAGATGCTGTGGGGGTGGTGCCCAGAATGTTGGAGCTAGGGGTGGAAGGCTATCAGCTGAGCGCCGCTCTGGTGGGTGTGCTCCATCAGCGTTTGATACGGGTGCTTTGCAAGAACTGTGCTACTCGGACGGACGAAGCCGCCGAGGCGGTCGGCTGCCACGAATGCCTTGGCAGCGGCTATCAGGGCAGAGTAGCGATCCCGGAAGTCCTGAAAGTCGACGAGACCCTCAGGGAGATGATCCTTCAGCGAGCAAGACTGAACGAAATGCGGGACCACGCCCTCGCCAACGGCATGGTATCGTTGGCTCAAAGCGCCTCGGAACGAGTCCGGAGCGGGCTGACCAGTCGGGCCGAAATCGAGCGTGTGCTCGGAGCCTATTAGGACCAGGACTTAAAGTAGTCATCCAACTCCCCGGCCTTCAGCGATTGACTCCGATAGGCCACGTAAGCGTCCGGACGAAGAAGATAGGCCGAAGGTTCGGTGGCGGCATAGAGATGATGCAGCTCCTCCGACTGGTCTATGAGATGAAGCTCACCCTCCGCACTCGGAGGCGAGGCCTCGTCCACCCCGATCCAAACGATCTGAACCAACTCGGAGTACTTCTCTCGCACCCGCTCGACCCAGGCCGCAAAAGCGCTCCAGCAGTCCTGCTCTTCGCCACCGAAGAGCAACAGATGGAAGCGGCAGCCGGTGAGATGATACATCAGGCGTGTTTCCCGACCGTTTGATGTCACCACGGCGTCCGGGGCTCGCTCGCCGGAACGGACGCCCTTCTTGAACCTCCAGGCCCTGGGGAAACAATCCGGCTCCTTGGACAGCGGTCCGCTGCGGTAGTGGATATTCACTTCGGTGAGCGTGTCTCTGGCCTTGTGCTGAACCACGGGAAGTTGAGTCAGTATCTTGGCGGCTTGCTTTCGGAGAGCGGCGACAAGGGGCTGTCGCTGGGTGATCATTTTGGTTCCGAAAGAGGTTGCCTGCACCAGCTTCTTTCCGATGGGGAAGCGCTCTTCGTTGTAAGTTTCTAGCAGAGCCTCACTGGCCAAACCCTTGCTCACAAGACCCAGCTTCCAGCCTAGATTGTAGGCATCATGCATCCCCGTATTCATGCCTTGCCCTCCGAGGGGCGAGTGGACGTGAGCTGCATCTCCGGCCAGAAAGACCCGGCCTTTCTGGTACTTCTCCACCTGACGCTCGTGGATTGCAAAATAGCCCGCGTCCTTGATCTCACCCATCGTAGCGAGATCCGCCACCCGCTCGGCGAAGAGCCGGCGGAGTGCTCCGGCAGCGCTCTCGAAATCTCCCGCTTCCGCCATCTCGTCCACCTGAGCTACCACGCGATAGAACATGTCTCCGAGAGGAAAAAGAGCGGTCGGACCGGAGTCGTGCATCACGATCATAATCTCTTCGTCCATGGCCGCTTGCTCCAGGTAGAGATCAGCCACGACCCAGTTGGAGTCGAGCTTCTCCCCCGCGAACTGAAGACCGAGGGCGCGTCTCACCGCGGAGTGAGCTCCATCGCAGCCGACCAACCAGCGGCAGGTCAGGGTCTCGCCATTGGAAAGCCCGACCGTCACTCTCTCTCCCAAATCCTCCAGGGAACTCAACCCACAGTTGTAGTGGACCTCGACACCCTTTTTTGCCAACTCTTCTCGGAAGAGCCGCTCGGTGGCATGCTGAGGTATCATCAGCACGAAATTGTAGAAGCTATCCACCGTCTCAAAATGGAGCTTGAGAAACCTCTTCCCTTCGGAGTAGAGATTGGCGGAGCAGCAGTGAAGGCCGGCCTCGAGGAACTCTTTCTCCAAACCGAGTTGGGATAGGAATTCAAAGGTTCGGCTCCATATGGCCGCCGCTTTGGTTCGGATGACCGGTCCGTCCAGTTTGTCGACGATTCGAAAAGAAACGCCGTATCTTTGGAGCTGACAGGCCAGAGTCAGCCCCACCGGCCCGGCTCCGACGATCAAGCATTCCACGTCGACGCTACTCACTCTTGCGGCCTCCCTACGATAATGGCTAACGGCGAAGGCGTGCGCACCACTCTATCCAAACGCAACCCTGCTTTCTCAAACAGCTCGGCGAACTGCTCTTCGGTCCTCTCTCGCCCGCCGGGCCCGGCCAGCATCTCCAGGTCCAGAGTCTTGGCCACGTGGTGCCCGGGGCCGGAATGGATAAGCATCTCGCAGACAAGTATCTCTCCGCCTGGATTGAGAGCGGCTCGGCAATGCCGAAGGATAGTGGCGGAGTCTTCATCTCCCCAGTCGTGAATGATGTGCTTGAGGATACAAGCGTCGACCGCGCCCGGAATCGGATCAAAGAAGCTCCCCGCAACAGCCTGCAGAGAGCTCTTCTTCAACTCCGCCGCTCCTTCCAGAACGTGGGGGAGGTCAAAAACGCTCAACTCTAAATCGGGATACTCTTTGTGAATAGCCAGGGCTAGAGCTCCGTGGGCCCCGCCCACATCCATCATCGAGCCGTAACCGGAAAAATCGTAGGATTGCACGATGTTCATCGCTTCCGACAGAGTAAATCCAGTCATTGCTTCGATGAAGATCTGGTGTGCCCGCGGGTGTTGGGCGAGGACTTCGAAAGGACCTGAATCTGGATGCTCCCGCGTCAGCGAGGGACGCCCGGTGCGGAGGGAATAGTCCAGGTTCTTCCAGACATCCCAATGAAGGTCGGTGCCGTACCAGCGAGCGTAGGCGCGCACCGACTGAGGATGGTCACTTCGCAGCACCTCGGACAGCTCGGAGTTCTCAAACTCTCCCTCTCCGGTTTCCTCAAAGATACCGACAGACTCCAAAGTCCGCATCAGTCGATACAAGGCGTCTTCGTTCACCTCCAGCTTCTCTGCAAGCTCCCGGACCGAGCGAGCCCCTCCTATAAGCTGATCGGCCAGAGCCAGGTCTGCTGCCAGTGAGATGGCCTTAGAGATAAGTTTGCCGGAAACCAGGTCTATCACCTAAGCGTGGGGTGGGCCTTTGCGATTTGACATCCGGTGGGATTCACGTCATAAGTCCGGCTTTCCTCGCCGGAGGGAGCCTCTCGTCACTGATAGCGACCTCTTATTCTGTAAGGCCGTTCAGAAAGCCAGATGAAAGATTATTTTGCGGCCCTTGGACTCAACCCATTTACTGGACACAATCTCTATGTTTGCATCTCTGTCCTCCACGTCAAAGACCACAGAATTCGTGTTCTGCGGCTCCCGCGCACCCAGCTTCTCGAAGACTTGAGCGGAAGTCCGATGAAAGTCAGACCGGACTAAGGAGTTTCGAAAATAGGCATTAAACTTCTTTGCTAGATCCGTCGTCAATACCGCGGCATCTTCACCATTCTCAAGGGCGGCTATGAACTCAGCAAAATCCCGGCGATAGGCCCGCCTTTCTCGAGTCACCTGGCCTGGTAGCCTTCTCCAGAGAGAAATTCTCTCATCGGTTTCTGAGATGTCTTCCATCGGACGATTCCCATCGAGTACCCCCTGATAAGCGGCATCGCCAAACGCGAACTCACATTTCATACAAAGTACCAATTCACCGTGGCTTGGTACGGCTTCATAAAAGTGCTGAGACATCGCACTCCAGGGAGCGCCTTTGCTATCGGGCGAGTACGCGTGGAGAGCGGTTTGCAGAGCGATATCCGCTATGCTTTGCGAGATCAAGAGTCGGATCAGAATCGGAAATGCCCGATAGCCGCGGCTCAAGCCCAAAATGGAACGTATGCACCGTAGAAAGCCGTCCGAGTCCCCCTTCAAAGCAAGTGACGCGGCTTCCGCGGAGAGCGCCATTCCTAGATTCTGGCAATCAAGAAAATCAAGGGTTATATCGGCGGAATCAAAGCCGACTTTGCCAGAAAAGAAGACTGGCTTGGTGAGCGCGTTATGAAGAACTGGTAAGACCTTTTGTAAACGACCTCTAGGGTCGGCCCGGTCCTCGGGAACCGATATCTGGTCAAGATAGTCGTCCTCCTCCCGATAGATGCTCCGAGCCTTCAGCGCGCTAACGATAGCTGCCAACTCGCTGGAAGCCTTTCGGTCCCAAAACCCGTCGAAAATGGGAGATAGAGCGCCGTTGGTTTCTGGACTCGCGCCCATCTCCAGACAACGCTCCAAGCGCTCGTTTGCTTGGCGCTCGAGAAGCTCAATATAGTCTGGATTGTCGAGCCTTGGGGTCGAGACCCAATAGCCGTAGGCACCCCCCACGACGAACGGTAGGCAGAGGAACAAGCGACGTTTCAAGCTCTGCGACCCATTCTCGCCAGCTCAACCTCACTTGCCTTCTCACCGTATCGGTTAGACAGAGATCCCATCTTGGCTCGTTCCACAGTCTCTTACCGTTTCCCGTTCTCGACTAAAGAGGTTCGCGAGCCTCAGTCCAACGCTCCGGTATAGCAACTTCCGCCGAAGAAGCGAGAATACCACCAACGATGGCACAATTCGTGTCCCTGTCCCCCAGCACGCCCACGGTATACCACAAGGCGTCCTCGAAATCGTCCGTCCGGGCCGCGCTCCAGAGACAAAACGGCACCGTATCGAGAGCCGTGATCCGACTACCGTTGCCCAGCTCCCCGGCCACCACCGAAGGCTTGCTGTCGCGTCCAAACTCCGAGGCTCTCTGGATAGCCCTTCTGACGGCGCCGGGCGGTGTGTGATCCAGAACAAATTCAAACATCGAAACGTCACGCGGCCGGGCCCACCACGCGGCAGCGAGAGCGACAGCCACCCCTCCCGCGATCCCGTCGGGATGAAAATGGGTCAGCTGAGAAGCGATAGTAGCCTGCTCGATCACCGCCTGCTCGTCGTCGGCAAAATAGGCGCCTATGGGAGCAGCGCGCATGGCGGCCCCGTTGCCGTAGGAACCGCTGCCCCGAAAAAGCAGGCTGGAAGCCGTCTGCCAGGGAGTCCCGTCGGCGATCTGATTCAGGACCTCCGCCGCACCGGCTCCGTATCCACGGAAAGGCTCCCGGCGATACTCTCTGGCGAAGGTGTCGGCCAGGTGGTTCGGCGCTAGCTGGCGATGAGACTCCAATACCTGCACGACCGCTCTCGCCATAGCGGTATCGTCCGTCCACTCCCAGGGCGCGGGTGGCTCTATCCGACCCACTACCCTCGACCAGACCACACCCGAATCGCCGAAGAACTTTTGCCCGAAGGCGTCACCCACCGATAGGCCCTCCAGGGAGCGTTTGGCTCGTTTCAGTCTCTCATCGACGCCCATCGTTAAGAGAGTTCCCTCGACGGATTGATTGGCCTTCCCCGGGAATGGTCAGGCGAACCCACGAACGGTACCTTCGTGTCCGAGCTTTCTCTTCAACGCACTTACCGCTCCGAGTTTCTGGAGCAAGTCTGGAAACGGGAGTGGAAGCTCAAGCGTCCGGAACGGCACCTGGAGGTTCTGCGCTATACGGAAGCCTGCTTGGCCGCACACGTGGACGATCCGTACGCCGTCGTGGTCGAGTCCGATAGCATCCTCACCTACACTTGCGCCGGTGGAACCACTCTGGACAAGAAGTTCCTTTGCAAGCACCACGACGAAGCCTCTTTGAGGCGATTCGGCGCCCGGTTGTGTCTCGGACTCTTCCGACTACACGAAGTGCAAGGGAAAGCCCACGGCGGTATCCGACCTTTCAACATCAGGATCGACGAACAAGGAGCGCCCAGCCTATGGTCGATCCCCACGGCTCAACTTGAACCGCGAGAGATCGGGAAGAACTGGTTTCGCGCTCCCGAACTCGGTCGGAGCGGTCGGGCGACGGTGGCCGGAGACATCTTCGCCATTGGAAAGGTGCTCTTGAAAGTGACGGCCACGCCCGACCCGGTAATGGAATCACTAACGGGAACCGAGTACTCCGAATCATATCGAGAGATACTGGCCCGATGTCTCTCGCCGGACCCCGCCGGTCGTTTTGCCACGGTAAAGGATCTGGCCGGGGCTCTGGACTCCAGCACTCCTTTTATGGGGATATCGATCGCCGACTCCTCCATACACAAGCTTCGAGGCCTTCAGGCCTTCAAAGACCGGGATATCGAGAAGGCTCACGAACATTGGACGACGGCGCATTCCGCCGATCCTCTCGACCTGGCGAATCTCAACAACTTGGCCGTGATTGACCTTCCTCGCAAACGCTGGTCGGAGGCAGTCGATGTCTTACAGCGGGCCTACTCTATCAGTCGCTTTCATCCCAAGGTCGTTTCCAACATCGCCTACTGTCTGATGCAACTCGGCGACATCGAAGCGGCCGAATTCTGGTCTCATCAAGCGACCTTGCTCAATCCCTGGCTCTCGCTTCCACACGCTTTGACAGCTCGAATAGGCTTAAAAAACGGGAACAACCGGGGAGCTTTAAGCGCAGCCCGAATGGCGGTGCGTCTCGCGCCGACCTCACACCCCACAAGAATTCTCCTATCGGTGGCCCACGAAGCGGCAGGCGATGCCGACTCGGCCCGGGTTCAGCGGGACTATGCCGCGAGCTTAGCCCGGCAAACTCCATACTTTGATCACCTCATCAAACCAGACGACCCTCAACCCTGGGGTCCGATTCGACGGGAACGACCGGAGGGTCCCACCTGGCAGCCCTCCCTGGAAAAGTATTTCTGAGATGGGTTGAAAGACCCAACTTATGCACCCCAAGCTGTGTTACACTACCGAGGTGCTCTGCCCTATTTCAAATCAACACCCCGAAGAAGAACGACTCAACAGAATCACCCACGGACTCGGGCTGGTACTCAGTCTCATCGGGCTAGGGGCTCTCTGTTCAGCCGGGACGACTCGCAGCATCGGCGTCATGGCGGTCTGTCTTGTCTACGGACTTTCTCTCGTGCAGCTCTTCGCGGTCTCGACACTGTACCACCATCAGCCGACGTCTCTGGCGAAGTCGAGACTGCGAATTCTCGATCACTGCGCCATTTACGTTCTCATCGCCGGCTCCTACACACCGTTTTTGATTCTCAGCCTGGGAGGTTGGAAGGGTTGGAGTCTGCTCATCGGCGTTTGGCTGTTGGCCTTCTTCGGCATTCGCTACAAACTCGTCCACCCTAACCCCTTTGGAGCCTGGTCCGTTGTTCTCTATCTCGCCATGGGGTGGTCGGTGCTCCTCGTGCTACCCTCGCTCTTTGCGGTGTTGTCCGCGGGCGCACAGTTCTGGCTGGTGGCGGGCGGCGTTGCCTACACGCTCGGGGTGCCGTTTTACGCCTGGCAAAGCCTCCGATACAGTCACGGCATCTGGCACCTCTTTGTCTTGATGGGAGCAGCCTTCCACTATCTGGCGGTCCTCTTCTACGTGCTTTAAAGGACCCGTTTAAGCTCTCTGTGAAAGGGCGCTCGTGAGACCCTGGCCCGAATACGTACAAGTCATGCTTTCGCTCTTTGCGATGTGCACGGCCCCCGCCTTGATCCCGATCTTCCTCGGGATGACGGAACACATGACCGAAGCTCGCCGCAAGCGGACCGCGTTCGGCGTGGCCCTGACCGTGACACTCGCTCTCGCCTTCATGATTTTCTTCGGCGAAAAGCTCTTTCGGCTGATGGGGATCAGCATCAGCGCCTTTCAGGTGGGTGGCGGAGTGTTGATCTTTATCTCATCGTTGCAGATGGTCAACTCGAGCGACGAGCCTCAGCGGAATAAGTCCGAACCCGGTCCGACCAACCCCACGATAGTCCCGCTGGCCATACCCATCGTCGCCGGCCCGGGGCTGCTCTCAACTATGCTGATTCAGAGCACTCGGCTCACCGGATTCACGGACGATATGATATTGCTAGCCTGCGCGGTTTCCATCGGCCTTTACGTCCTCATCTCTTTCCTCGCGGGGGAAGCCCTCGTGAAAATCCTGGGCACCTCGGGACTTTCGGTCATGACAAAGGTCTCCGGCCTTCTGCTCACGGCCATCGCAGTCGGCTTCATCGCGGACGGTTTGAAGAAGCTGTTTCCGCTCCTTGCAACCGCGGGCTAGCGATCGAAGAGCCCATGAAACCCGTGAGGCACCACCCCCGGCACCCAAGCTCGACCCAATTCCTTCATGTCCGAAGCATCTAAAACCAGCAAGAACGAACGACCCTCCGATCCGCTCAGCACCACACTGAGCAAGACCCCCTCATCCTCTCGGCTCTCATCAGGCGCAGCCACAAACACCGGCTCTCCCGGGTAGGTCGCGGGCTCTTCCCAGTAGAACGCCTGGTCGCTTTCCACGTCTAATTTCAAGATACGGTCGTAAAAAAGACTCGCTCCACGCTCCGCTCCAACACCCCACACAAACCGGTAGGGTCGAGTGTTGCATCGCGGATAGTTTATGCGGGTCAGCTCGATCGGATGCCGAGACTCCCATTCCCTTTCGACTGTACCGTTCTTCAGGTCCACCGAGTAACGCCGCAACCGGCCGAAATCGATCCCAATCTCATCCCGCAAAGGTCCCAAGTGCAGTTGATTGATGACATCGGCATTGGGATAGGCTATGAGATCGACTTTCAAAGCCTCCTCCTGTTCGAAGCTGTTGACATGATGAAAAAGAAAGAACGGTTCGGCCTGCAGTGTCCTTTTGATACCATCAAAACCAGGCCGAGGAACGACATGAAAACGCGTACCGAATCGCGGCTTCCACTGAAAGTTCTGAATAAACGGCTTGTCTCGTAAGAGAAGCTTCCAGGGAGCCACTTGCAACGGGCAGCAAGTCAGAATCATATAGTTCTCACTCATCCCAAAGCTATGAACATAGGAGACCTCCCCCACCGGCACCCGAGCAAACTCTTTCCGGGCTTCCAACCCTTTCTGGGAATAGAACCGATAGGACGAACGGGCCGAATAGTGGAGGATCTGATTGAAAAGCTCACCGGCCTGCTGATGAGGATGAGCCGTTGTGGATCCGGGCGGCACCCCATCCTGATACTTCAGCGGCCCCACCGACCTCAGACTCGCCCCATCGATGACCATCGGAATAGGCAACTCGGTGAGGGCCAGAAACCGGTCTCCCTGCTTCACCAGATTGATATTCGGATTGTCGGTGGCATCCACCACGAAGGCGCTCGCGATCTTGCGAAACAGCGATCGGCAAGGGTCGCAAGCAAAGCCGGGGGTGGCGATCTCCCCGTCCATCTCGGAAGCTCGAAAGTCATAAGAGCGCACAAACCTCGACTGATACCGAACGCTCTCGGAGGTGAGTCGAAAAGCGTGCAACAGAGCCAGCCCGTCAAACCAGTGATCGACCTCCACTCGTCCCCGGTTGTAGCGCCCCGGACCGTTACGAAAAAGAGAGCCGCTCAGCCAGTCGGGCACCCGGCCTTCCCAAGAAAGCTCTACCTCCGACTGTTCGGAAACATCCTGAAATCCCAGCGAATACACGGAGGTCAGAAAACGATATCGGCCAGTTTGTCGATCTGATCGAGATGGTTGAGTTGAGGCCAGAAGCAAAGCTCCTCCGCCCCTGTGGACTTCATTTCTTCGATAGCCTGTCGAACCTGCTCCGGGGTCGTCAAGACACCGTCTTGCATCATCTTGACGAAATCCTCACCACCGGCCTGATAGTAGGCTCGTACATTGGCCAGCATCTCATCTCGGACATCCTCGCCCAGGGCAAAATAGCGCGCCGTCAGCTTGCGAGGCTTCTTCTCGCCGGCCGCCTCATCCACTTTCTTAAACTGCTCTATGACCGTCTCTTTGTCGAAGGGGCCCGCGATGAAAGCGTCGGCCATCCGTCCCGCTCGACGCAGCGCCACGTCGGCTGCCCCTCCAAGCATAATTTCGGGAGGGGCAAGGTTTGGCCCGATTTCAGAATCCGCCCAGACCTCGCGAAGACGGTCTATCTGTTCTTCCAGAGCACCGCCACGGTCGCTCCAAAGTTTATCGGTCCCGGTGGCCGTGAAATCAGACTGCCGCCAGCCCACTCCCAAACCGAGAGTAAGACGTCCACCCGACAGACTCTGAAGCGATGCGGCTTGCTTTGCCAACAGGGTGCTTTCACGGACCGGCCCGATCATCACGGTGGTGAGTAGTTTAATCTTCTCGGTCACGGCGGCGCAGGCAGCCAGAGCGATCAGCTCTTCGTGTCCGTCAAAAACGATTCGTCCGATAGTAGAAAGACCCGAGAAGCCTCTCTCTTCTGCTCTCTGAGCCCAGCGGGTCCAAATCTTGCCGTCGGTACTCGGAATAGCATTGGGAATGCCGATGCCTATCTTCATTGCAATCTCCTTGTTCTTGTCCCCGCGCCCTTGTTCAGTACGACTCATTCTCCGGCCTTCCGACAAGGTAAGCCCGCTTCGCTCAACGTAATGACACTCCAAGCCCGTGGATAGCCTCAACGAACAGCGTTACAACGCCGAGGACCGAGAACGGTTCCGGCACTCCACTCTGGAAGAGCAGCTCGATTTCTTGCGCCTGGAAGTCAAGGCTGAGACCTTGCCCGAGCTCCTTTTGCTCTGCTCCGAACTGGCCGATTCGGCCCCTTTGCTTTTCCTGGTCGAGGAGGCGCAGAAGCGCGGAATCGTCATGGAGGAGTCGCTCGGAGACGTTTTACTCAAGCTCTCCACACCGGCTCTTCACAAACTGCTCCAGCTGCCCGGGTTGGAACATCCCGTCCGCAAAGCTTGGACCCGGGCCAAAGTAGAAGAACTGGTCTCCTTTGCTCTGCTGGACCGCTACCTCCGACGGCGAGCAACCGATCTTTGGAAAGACTGCCTCAAACGCGTCGTCCTGCTCACTCAGCAGAAGCTGGAGAGCCGGCAACCACCCGACGAGCGCCTGCTTCTCCGCCTTCAGGGCACCGAACAGAAGAGGTTCCGGACGATGTTTCCCGAGGCCTGGAGCGGGTGGAGCCACGCCTGGGATGAGACGGCCCAGAAAGCGCTGCAGACTCTGGCCGCCCGACCGAGAGACGTCTCGCTTGCCAACGCCGAGCGGCTGCTCTCTCAGCAGGTCTACACCGACCAGGGTCATTTCTTGCTCGAACTTCTGCAGAACGCCGACGATGCCGGTGCTTCTCTCTTCGAAGTCGAGTTCAGAAAGGACGCGGTGATCGTCAGTCACAACGGAGTGCCGTTCGACTTTCGAGATCTGGTAGGTGTCCTCTCTATCGGGCAGACCACTAAAACAGAACGGCAGATCGGCTATTTCGGCGTCGGCTTTAAATCCGTCTTCGAGGTGACAGAGCGACCTCGCCTCTACTCGGGTCATTTCGCCTTTGAAATCATCGACATCTCCGTTCCTCGCTACCTCCCGACCCAGGGCGACGATCCGGAGCGCACCACTCTGTTTCTACCGTTGAAACCAGGTCTTGAGATCGACCCCTACTACAAAAGAGCCCTAGAGATCGAACCTACTCTCCTCCTCAATCTGCCGAACGTGCAAAAACTTCGCTGGATTGGACCCGACGGGATTGTCACCGAACTGAGTCAGAGTCACGAAGGCGATGTACATTCTCTCACTCGAAACGTTTCAGAGGGAGAGAACACTCGGACCGACTATCTCGTTTGGAAAGGTCGGTACCAACATCGTGGCGCCCGTCCCGAAGGGAAGCCCAACGACGCTCAGGTGATGCTCGCTTTCCCGCAAGAAGGTGACGGCACGGATATCCCCGGCGGCAATCTCTATAGCTTTCTCCCGATCCAGGAAGACTCCGGACTGCGCTTTCTGATCGGCAGCCATTTCGACGTCCCGGTAGACCGGGAGAGGCTCGATCAGACATCTCGCTGGAACCGCGGCCTCCTCAGATCCGTTCCCGAGATCATCCTCCAGCAGTGCCAGGCCGATCCGTCCGCGCTGCCGCCTCTCTTGAAGCTACTCCCGTTGCCAGGAGACACGGTAGGGCCGCTCTTTCGAACTCTGTCCGTACTGCTCTCTCAGAAGTTGCGCGACTTGGCCTTTCTTCCGGACGGCGAGAGTCTCGTGACCGCGGGGCAAGCCGTGCTCTTGGAGCCCGCACTCGCGGGGCTGTACTCTGAACGCGAACTGGCATCGTTTCTACAACCCTCGGACGACCGAACCCGAACCTGGCTGGAGCTTCTGGGCGCCACCACCTTCAATTTGAAGTCGCTGCTTCGAGAAATCGTCAAAGGCAAGCCTCCTGAACGCCTACTCCAGAAGGACCTCAAGGCTTGGCAGCACTTTCACAAATCTCTCCTGCAAGAGCCTTCCTTTGAAACCTGGGAGGCCCATCTCAAAACAGTCCCCCTTCTCTTGGATGAACAGGGGCGCATGGCGGCCGCCTTCCGTCTCACTCTCCTCTCGCCGGAATGGGAGGAGATTTTCGAGACCTCCCCTCCCACCGTCTGGAAAGAGTTGCGAACTCTTCCCGAGACAAACACCCTGATCGCCAGTCTCGAAATTAGAAACTACGACTGGCACCACCTGGTGGCTCAACTGAAGAAGTCGGGACTGGAAGGCCTGCGTCCCGAGGCCCTCTTTCAACACCTTGTCCAGGCCCCCAGACACATCCAACTCGGTGTTCTCCAGCTCCCTCTTTACCGCTCGGAGAGCGGCGAAAGTCTGCCTCTCACAGCTCCCACCCTTCAACACGAGGGGCTTTACGTCACCCACTCCGACACCCCGCGCGAGCTCTTCGAAGAGCTGCGGTTCTGTGACCAGGTGGAGACCCTCGAGCCACTCCTGGAGGCCGTTCGCTGGCCCTGGTTCGACCGCTCTCAGGCTCTGGCCCATCTGACGCGCCGGGGGTGGCAGCCCACTGAGGATCAGGCCGACACTCTCTGTCGATGGCTGCTTGAGCGCAGCTCCGAGTGGGCCACCCTGGAAGACCTGGAGCGGCTTGCCTCTCTCCCCATCTTTTGCAGTGAGGACGGCCGGCGGCGCCGTTTGCACGAGCTCTGGCGCTACGAGGATGCGGAACTGGAAGGTCTGATGCCCCATCTGCCCCAGCTCCAATCGAACAGCCTCTCCGGCCGAGTCGTCGAACACTTTAGCCTCCAACATCTCTTGGGTACGGCCTCTTTAGGGACACTGATCGAGTGTTTCGAAAAGCACGACCAGCAAGTCACCCTGAGCTTTCTTTCCAGTCGGGCCGAACAACTCAGCCGGCAGCAGATATCGCGACTCCTGAAACAGCCGATCTATGAGGGCAAGAGCGTCGCCCATCCCGACCACCCCGCCTCGGAGTCGGTGGTGGAGGTCGCCGAGCCGGAGCTGATCGCCCTGTTTCAAGAGCTTGGGCAAGAGGTCGCCTCCCTTGAGTTCAGTCGTGCCGTCGTGCCGCTGTTGGAGGCCGCCGGATTCAAGCCGCTGGGGCTGAAGCGGTTGGTCGAGTTGCTGCAAGAGAAAACTCCACCTCCCGAGCATCTTAAAGCGCTGCACGACTATCTGGCCGCTCACGCCGTAGACCTTCATTTGAGCCACTCCGAGTCGGTTCTGCAAAGTCTTCGTATATGGCTTTGCGAAGACGGCAAGGTCCGCTCGGCCCGGGAGATACCTCCCACAGCCGAGTTAGCCCAAATGTTGGAGATGGAAAAAACTCGTCCCGCGTCCGGCTATCCTGAGATTCTGAGCGAGATGATCCCGTTTCTCGAACCGGCCGAGTTTCTGGTCGAACAGCTGAAAAGGAGCGCCGTTTCGAAGGGCCCGCTCGAGTCCCAGCCGGTCTGGCTCAACTCGGTGAAAAAGGTTGACCGGCTCGCTCCTCTGCTCTCCCATCATCACCTCTGTGTCGCTCATACCGAACGCCTCGCTGACGAGCGGCTTCACTACGCCCCGCCCGAGAGCCACGGCTGGCTCGTTCAGAGCGAAGACGCTCTGCTTCACCCTGAAAGCTCCGAGTGGCAGATACAACGGGCTCCTCACATGCGAGCGCTCAACATTCTGCAACGCTTTCTGCCCTTTCTCCAGGACGGAGAGATGCGGGCCGACTTCTATCGGTACCTCGGGCGTCACCTGGGCCAGATTGTGCGTGAGAAAGAAGCGCGCAGTTTTCTCCTTGAGGAGCCGATATGGCTCAGCTCCGGAGGCAATTGGAACCGCCTGGAGCAGCTCGTCTTGGAGGGAGATCTTCCGGAGCTAGGCTACGACTGGTCCCCTCATTCCGAAATCCCCAAAGACCTGTTGGACCAGCTCAAGTCCACTCTCGACGTGGGTCGCTCCGACCCCGAATCTCTTCTCAAAAACCTTTTGATGAGCTATCAAAGCTTGGCCGAGACGGGAGAGACGTCCGGCGACCTTCTGAAAGCCATGGCCAGGGTTGCCGAGCCGCTCACGGGAGAACAGGTCCGTTCTCAGGTCGAGCAGTGGTGGAGTCTGGACGACTTCCCGGTCTATCGTGCCGAGCAGAACGACTATGTGCGGCTCGGTTCGCTCTACGCCCCGCCCGAATCGCTCAGCGGATTGTCATCCCCACCGCCTGTCGAGAGTCAGGAAGTCTCCTTTCTCCGCAAGGTCGGTTTGGCTTATCTACCGCCCGTCGAGTCGTTGCAGCAGGGGCAGCCTCTGACGACTTCAGATTGCAAGGCATTGGAAGAGCTGATCGCCTGGGCTTGGGAGGAGAGGCCGGCCGAGTTGCAAGATTCGCTCTCTTTCTTCAGGAGTTTCCCCTGGGTCCGCGACGGCGCCCGAGAGATCAAAGCACCGGTGCAGCTCTATCTTCCCACCAGCGAGATCCAGGAGTTGATCGGGACTTCCCCCAGCCTCTACCCTCTCTGCGAACGACCGGCAGGATTGTGGCGAGCTTTGGGAATTCGGGAAGAGCGCGATCTCACTCTGACCCCCGTCCTGCAAAATCTGCAGCAGAAGATCGAGCGAAAAGAGCGCGTTAGCAGCCACTTCTACGGATATCTTGAGCACGCTCTACAAAACCGGACGCTGACCGAAGACTTTCTCAAGAGCAGTCTGAGCGGTCTATCCTGGGTGTGGACCGATGAGGGGGAATACCGTCCACCAAACGAGGTAGTGGGAATGCCCGCTTACCGCTATTTCGGAACCTATCGCGGCACCTGGGAGCGAGCCCCCGGGCTCTACCCGCTGTTGACCGGGCTCTTCGACATACCGGCAAGTCTGACGGCCGAGGTGTTGCTCCGATTTCTCCAACAAGTGACCCTGGGACAGCTCGACACTCCAAGCGTCCGCCTCATTCGAAACTGCCTCTCCGCGCTCGCCGAGCAGCAAGCTCTCCTTCCTCGGGACTGGAAGGTTCTTCCGGCGCGAGAGTGGCCCGGGGTCAAGGAGACGCTGGTGGCAGCCTCTCAAAAGGGGGTCTTCCGAAGCAACTCCCCCACTCTGGCAGCCCTCTTCGGACAGGGTGGAACGCTGTGGGTCGCAGAGACCGACGACGCGGAACACGGAAGTTCGTTAGAAGAGCTTTACGAAAGACTGGGAGTCCCGCGACTTCGAGATTCCTACACCATTCACACGGACTCATCAGGCACCGATTTGACCCAAGAGATGGGCGATTCCGTCTCCGCTTTTCGAAAGGTTCTGGGCGCCCTGGTTCAGGTGCTACCGCGGCTCCGGGCTGCACGCCCCGAGCTGGACGAAGGGGAATGGCTGGCCGACTCCCATCTCAAACCGTTCGCCACGGCAGCTCCCATCAACGTGATCGATGAGCTACTCCTGGTCTACACCCTCCCGGACGTGTCCACGGTAAGGGTGTCCGCCTCTCTGGCTTACGACCCGGAGAAACAGCGACTTCTGGTCAGTGCTCCGGCCATTCAAGAGCCCCAGCAGCATGCGGTTGAGTTGGCGGAGGGGCTGGTAGAGTGCATCTATCAGGGTCCGGGGTCGGAAAGCTTGATCGATCTTCTCAATCTACTGCTTCTTTTCGGCAACGAAAGGAGCATGAACAGCTATCTCGACCAGAGGCACTTCCCCAGACCGTCGGTGGAGTTCGAACCGGGTTCGGAAGCTTGGCGTATAAGACTCGGCGAGATACTGGACTACGGGCTCCATCAGGTCCTGGCTCGACGGCATCCGGAGCTACGAGAGGCCCGATGGGAGGCCTGGCGAGACCAGGATTGGCATCCTGCGCGTGGCGGGGCCGAGGAGTGCCTTCGCCGGCTCGGAGTAGCTAACCCCGGCCAGTCGTTGGTGGAAGAACTTCAGTGGATGCTGGACAGTCCCGAGCTTCGATTGCCCACCGATGTGGGGGAGGCCGCTCCGCAAACCGCCCGACCCGAGCCTCGTCAGGTGGTACTCGAGGATTCGGATGGCGCCGCCCCCTCCACCGAAAAGCAGAGCAGCTTCAGTGTCGCGCGCTTCGGCAAGAAGCTGTTCAACCGCTTGAACGATTGGCTTGCCAAAGAGCCCGTGGAGAGAACCTCTCTCCAACTCCAGACACTCAGCATCGATCTGGCCCAGAACTATCAACACCCCCCGAACCGTCATCTCCTGGTCAGCGACAAAGACCTTCAGCTCCACAACCTTTACTGCTTGGAGCATCTCTGCAGCGACTTCGACCAGCCCTCTCAGGAGTACCGACCCGGATACAAGGATTGGAAACCGCTCTTTCTACCCAGCGGCCGGACGGTGCAGTTCACCGGCTCCTTTGCCGCCAGCTCCTTCCCTCTGCCTCGACCTCTCTACTCCAAACTGACCGTTCCGCCGGCGGGCCGACTCTCCGGTCCCGACGAGTTTCAGCAGTACCGCTTGGAGCTCGACGATCTGGACACGAGGCTTCACTACGAGGTGGAGCTCAGCGCCGTGCCCGACTACCAGTCCGGCACCTATCTTCCCAGTCCCGACCCCCGACTCTTAGCCCCCACGGTAGCTCTAGAAAAGCTGCCCCCACCTGTGAGTGATTGGATAGACTGGGGTCAGTGCTCGGGACTGCCTCATTGGCAACTGGCTGAACGGGCCAAGGAATTCGTGATGGGAGCCTACCAGTACGACCTCAACTACACGGCTTCTCACGAAGTGCAGCAAGTCCTCAAAAGCCCCTACGAGCGAGGAGAAAACAAGTTCCTCAGCGTTCTCCACGCCGGCGCTTCCGGGCGACTGCTCGGGCGGGGAGTCTGCGTGGAACTTTCCGCCTTGCTTTTGGAAGTGTTGAGACACTGCAAAGTGCCCTGTTCCATTGCCAAGGTATGGATGCTCGATCAGGGTCTTATCCACGTCCCGGACCACGTGGTGGTGCTCGCTCTGGTACCTACCCCTCAAGGGCCGTATTGGCTCCCGCTCGATCCCAGCACCCAGAGAATTCCCGCCGAGCAGAGTGAACCTGAAAAGCCTCTGACCAGACTCGAACTCCTAGAGCACGCCGCCCGGATCCACTTGAGGGAACTGTTACCGAACCTCCCGGCGGCGGCCAGCGACCGTCAGCAGATATTGGAAGAACGGCTTCTCGCGTTCTTCGGTGATCATTCGCTACTGGAGCTCTTCCTGGAGTGCTTGGCCAAACCCGGTCGTTATCGGAAAGAGTTGACCGAGGAGTTTGAGGAGTTGAGGGCGCGGGGGTTTCTGGACATTAGCACGGAGGAGCTTTATCAAGTTTGGGTGCGGACTAGCTTGAGTGGGGAGTCGTCGTGAAGATCTGGCTCCACCTCCACCACCTCATTCCCTACTCCAAGGGCGGTCCGACTGTGGCTCACAACGTGCTCGGAATCTGTGTCAGCTGCCACGGCAACGTCCACGACGGCCTACTTAAAATCTTCCTCAACGACCAGGGCAAACTCGTTTTCACCGACGCCGACGGAAATTGCCTCACCGAGCAAGCCGACTTGATGCTGGCCGGTTGGCTCGATTTTCACGAGGGTTGGCATGGGAAGCGAGATGATTCTTATCGGATGAGATGGGGGCGTGGGGATTGGTCCGTTTTTGAGGAGGCCGGTTGAGGTCCAGGCAAGGCTCGGGCTACCCCTCTGAACCTTCGCTTTGAAACGAATCTTCTCACCCGGAGCCCCTGTCTGTGTCGGTGACTGAACTACGACGAAGCCCAAACGTCGGTCAGATATCGACCGGACTGTTGCAAACCGACCATCCATTCTTCCGCGGCCTCTTCTTCACTTCCCGAAGATGAGCTGAACACCGCCTTGAAAGCCTCCCTCACCGAAGGAGCCATTCGGCTCGCATCTCCGCAAACATACACCACGGCTCCCTCCTCAAGGAGCTTCCACACCGCCTCGCCGTGCTCCACGATGCGGTTCTGGACGTAAACCTTCCGCTCTGTCTCCCTGGAGGGCGCCGTCACAATTTGGGCCACTCCTCTCTGCTGATACTCCTCGAATTCAGAGCGATAAATGAAGTCCTGAGCAGAGTGTCGGAATCCGAAGAAGAGCAACGCAGGTCCAAGAGTCTCGCCTTGCTCCTTGAGCACGGCCCTCTCTTGCAAAAAACCACGATAGGGTGCTACTCCCGTGCCCGCACCAACAAGAATGATAGGGGTCGAAGGGGAGTGGGGAAGCCGAAACGAGGTGCCGGTGTCGTGCACGAAGCCGAAAACCTCGGATCCCCGATCCTTCGAGGCCAGGAAGTTGGAGGCCATTCCGTGGTAAGCGCCTCGTCCCGAGCGGGCCGGGCCTTCCACCACACCCACGGTGACCGAGCACAACCTGCCCAGGGCGCTTGGAGAGGAAGAGATGCTGTAGTAGCGGGGTTTGAGCGCCGGCATCATCTCCAGGTACTGTTCGAAACTCAGTCGGCAGCCGGGGCAAGATTCCAGGAGGTCGAACACCGATCTGTTCTTGGCGATAATCTCGCTTCGATAGGCTTCCTCGTCAGCCATCAAGGCTTCTAATCGGACCCGGTCGGGAGGGCACTCGCAGGCCGCGGCCAGCACGCGGATCTGCTCGCGTGAAGCCGGACTCTGCAATTCCAAATAGTCGATGAGTATGTTGCCGACGGAGACGATTTCGTCGGTTGGTAGAATCGACTTGCCGGGCGAGATCTGCCTCAGCATAATGCGGGATTCCACCTCAAATCCGAAATAGGCCGCGACCCTGCGAACAAGAGCCGGTTCGTTGCTGGCCAGCACTCCGAGATGGTCGCCGGTCTTGTAGGTCACTCCGGGCGGCAAGGCCAGTTCGATATGCCGCGTAGAGCGGGCCGCCGTCGTCTGCAGTTCGCGGTTCTCGACCACCGTCATAGCCTGGGCCTGGAAAGATTGAGCAAACGGATTCTTGTGAGTCTTGTCCACACGAGTGAGTTGATAGAGTGGACCTCGCTGGGCCTGGGGCGTTCCGACGGCCAGACCGAAGCTCTTGCCTATCGCTTCCCAGATACCCGAATACCAGTCTTCGAAGTCGCCGTCGAGATCGGCTTTGGCATCGCCTTCGCCCCGCTTGTAAACCCGCTGCCCACCGAGGGCTTCCAAGCGCTCGTCGAGTTTTCGTGGGACGGCTTGATAGGTGGAGGCCCAGTCTCTGTTGCCGCTGCCGAAGACCGTGTACTTGAGACCGTCCATAGCTTGGTCCGAGCACTGTTCCAGCCATTGCATGAACTTCTGAGCGTTGTTCGGTGGAGTGCCGTTGTAAGAGGAGACGAAAGCCACCACGGCCCCCTCGTTCGGCAAAGCCTCCACGACCTTGTCGAGCTCCATCTCCTGAACCACGAAACCCATACCGCGAGCATCCTGAGCTACCCGATCAGCGAAGTCCCGACAGGTCCCCATGTTGGACCCGTAAAGCACCGTAAGCGGAGTCCCCTCGGCTTTGACTCCCCCTTGCTCCTGTTCAGTCTTCTCTTGCTCCTCTCTGGGCGCCCTTTCGGAATCCGAGCGTGGCTCCAGAAGCAGCTTGAAGTCGGCCGGCTTGATAGTGAGCGTGCTGATCAAATGGAGCTGGTAAGGTTCGGGAGTTCGAAAACGGTAGCGCTGCAACACCATCGCCAGCACCAGGGTCGCTTCACGGAGCGCAAAGGCCCGCCCGATGCAAGCTCTCTGTCCTGTGCCAAAAGGCTTGTAGCAATCGGGCGGACGCTCTTGCTCGGCTTCCGGGAGAAAACGATCCGGGTCGAAGCGCTCCGGGTCCGGCCAAACCCTCTCGTCTCGATGTAGCATCGGGATCAGCACCCTTAGCGAAGTGCCGGCCGGGATAGCGTACTTGCCGCCCAGGATAACGTCCTCGCGAGGGGTTCTCGTAAACATCGGCGCGGTGGGCCAAAGACGCAACGTCTCGTTGAGTATCCTGGGCACCAGGTCCAACCGGTTGATCTCCCTCTCTTCCGGCTCCACGGTCAGGTCGTGGCCCAGGACGGAGTCCACTTCTCGGTAAGCGCGCTCCAGAACGTCCGGGTTCTCCGTCAAGTAGTAGAGTGCGAAGGAGAGCAAGCCGCTCGTCGTCTCGTGTCCGGCTACCAGAAATGTCAGAATCTGGTTTCGCATGTTGGTGTCGTCGAGCTTGCCGCCGCTCTGGGGGTCGACACCTTCGAGCATCGACTGGAGCAAGTCGTCTGCCCCACTTTCGGCGGAGTTTTTCTTTCTCTCGGCGATAATGCCGTCCACGATCTCTTGCATTTGAGTGACGTCGGCATTCACTCGTTGTATTTTACTGTACGACTTTAGTAGTCGGACCAGAGGATGCTCCATCTGGGTTTGCTGCCCCACCGAAAGAGCATCGGTCATGGCGACGATAAACGGATGCGGATCCTCAGAGCTGAAAGACTCAAACCGGTAGTCGAAGCCGCATATCCCGATGGTGTCCAAGGTGAGACTGGTCATATCGTGGGGGACGTCTACCACGGCTCCGTCCTTTGCGGCCTTATCCCATTTGTTGATAAGTTGGCGTGCTATCTGCTGCATTCCGCCCAGATAGCGCTTCATCGATTTGGGCGAGAAACTGGGAAGAAGGATATTATGGGCACGAGACCAGTTCGGTTCATCGGTATGAGCGGTAAAGAGACCGTCCCCCGCCAGACGACGGGCTCTGGCCACTCCACCGATGACCTTTTTGTCGAAGAGAGCGTCGTCGCAGACCTCGCTTACCAGCTCGTGTCCCCATACCACCACAGTGGGTTCGACCAGAGATTTGACTCGAAAGATCGGACCGAGTTCACGACCGAGCTCCATCATAGCTTGGATCGGGGATCCTGCGTCTTGGGCGGTCGAGCGTAATTGGCCGGCGCTGATCGAGGGTAGCCGCTTCAGGCTGAGTCCGGATGGGGGCATGGGAAAGGTCTCCTTAAGAAGATAGATTGACCTTCGTCTATTTCCGGGGGGACCCTTGCCCTGTAAACGTTAAAGAGGTCGGAGGCCAGTAACCAGGCGAATGCGAACCAACAAGTAAAAGATGGCTACTGTTTCTTCAAGCAAACCAATGTTGGCCCTACTTTGGTTCAGCCCGCTGGTCATACTCTCGCTCGCGGCGCCGTCCTGGCAAATCTTGCTGTGCGTAGGCCTGCTGTTCATCTACGGCGTGCTTTTGTTTCACGCGGGTGAGAAGCTGAGCGAAAGTTATCGGCCGAGCCGTTTCTTTCCATGGTTCGTGTGGGTTCTCGCACTTTTTGGCCTAACGAACTTTCAGTCTCTCCCGGTCCCGGTCTTTCCGTCCGATAAACCCGTGAAGGATCTCTACAGCGTCCCCGTCGCCCTGAACGGCGTACGCCACGGAATGTCCCCAGAGGAGGTGTACATTCTTCACGGAGAGCCCACCGAGCATCAAATCCAACACGCGATTCTCCCCATCAGGATTGACGAGGGGGAAATTCAAACTCTTATGGCCGAAGTCTTGCGTCTTCGATTTGAGTTCTCCGGCCTCATTCGATTTGCCAATCGGGAGCAACTCGACTTCCTGCTCAGCAAACAGATCGGTGCAAACATTCGAGTTAGAGAAGCGTCAACGAATCAGCCCACATTTGACGGTGCTGAAGTAGCGCTCGACCAGGTCCGAGAGAATCTGGTGAACGGATTTCCTCTTCTGGTCTGCGCGGTCGAGGAGGAGCTCACGACCGAGAAAATAGAGGAACTGGTCAACGGTGAAGACTACATCCACTTTCCGAGTCGCGCCTTTTTATTCGTCAACAAGAACGAAGCGGTCTACGCGATGGTGTACGCGAAAGAAGCGTGGCTCTATTCAGACCGAGGCTTGGAGGTTGTTTTCGGACAAAAGGACGAAGTTGTCTCTCTCCGCGGCAGCGAACTGTGGCTGGGCACTCGCCTATGGGCCCGGACCGGTGATCCGACTGATAGAATCCAACGCCCCGGTGAGCCCCTCCATACCGACGAGCAAGGGCTTCAAGCCATACTTAGGAACCGGCTTCCAGGAGTCACGAAAAAATGGGGCTCGGGCTCCATCGTTGTCCGCGCACCGAACGGTGTCATTGAGTTTTTCGAACTCTGAATCGGAACACATCGTTTAAGCAGGAAGCTTCCCACCCAAAAGGCAAGGAGCCGCAAAATAACAGGAGGATCTGATCCCATGATGACCGCCGACCAAACTCAAACCCAAGTGACCCTTGGTTTCCTCGATTCGTACACCGACTCCCGGACCGGATTTCTCCCCACCCGAGCCCCCATGGCCGAGCTGCCGGTACCGTTCGACAGCCTCTCGAAAGCCTGCGCTGAGCTCACCACCCACTTCCACGGAGCCGAAAAAGATTGCCGCCCCTGGCTGGACCAACTGTTCGCCGACGTCAACCCCGCTTGGGCGCCGGCGCTGGAGCAAGCTCAAGGCTTTCTCCTGGAAAACGTGATGACCAAGGCCTCCTTGCTGTGTCACGCTTATCGCTGCAAGAAAGTGCCTTCGACCGAAGAGCCCGCCCCCCCGCTCCCTCCCGGCTTGGACTGGATCTGGACTCAAGCCGCCAACCGGCTGGAAGTGCCTCGGGTCGGCTCCTACTACGGACTGCTGGTGAACAACTGGAAAATCCACAACGTGAAGCCGGGCGGAATTTATGATCTTTCCGATTTGAGCGACGGCACGGTCCTTCCGATGGTGGGCTGGCTCACTTCTCCCTCTCACGACGATCTCAAGAGCTATCTCTCGATGGCGGTGAAGGTGGAGGCCAAAGGTTCCCGTGTTCTCCAGACCATGAGGGAAGTCTACGAGTGTATGATTCGGGGCAACACCCAGGAAGCCACTTATCATCTGATGGTGCTGTCGGCCAACATTCTTGCCGTCAACACCGACTTCAACCGATCGTTTAAGAATCGCGCCGTCAATATGGCCACCTTCGATTCGCAGGTTTCTCCGCTGCTCATCTGGTCGACCAATGCCGACGAGCTGCGGGGAGCCAACGACCTTCAGAGCTGTACCGTGCAAATTCTGGAGAGCTTCTTCGGTATCCAGAAAGATTCGAACTTTGGAGCCCTGGTGCTGGAGAATCAAAAGTATCTTCCGCCCTCCCAGCGTAAGTTGCTCAAAGTGATCGATCAGACCAGCGTCATTCTGCGCCGCTTCGTGGAGGAAGCCGAGTCGATTCGTCTGACCGAGGCCTACAACCGCTGCCTGAATCTGATGCAATCATGGCGCATCAGCAATCAGAAGCGGGGTGCGCTGCTCACCGCGGAAGAGAAGAAGCTGCCGGTGAACTCGCAGAGTTGCACCCTGGACAACAAATGGGAGGGTCGAGAGTGGAGTCTCGACTTTCTGTTCCGCTTCCTCACTCCCGAGCAGCGAAGCATGCTGGCTAAGAACACCGAGACGATCCAATACAAAAAGGGTGAGGTCATCATTCAGCAAGGCAACCTTTTCCCGGGGCTGTTCGAACTGAAAAGCGGTAGCGCTTCCGTGAAGAAAGTCGTCAACGAACACGAGAGCGTGGTGGACACGATGGGAGTCGATGAGGTTTTCGGAGAGATGTCTCTGGTGGAAAACTTGCCCGCGTCGGCTAGCATCGTGGCCGACGTAGACCTGGAGGCAAGACAGGTCTCTCTGGAAACGGTCTACGACCTTATCAACGAGCATCGCGATGCCGAGGCCGGATTTTATCTAGCACTGGCCCAACTGATCTCTCACCGGTTCAGGAAAACCTTTCCGGTCAAGAGTTAAGTCTCGACGAAGCGTTCTATTCACTTATTCGTAACCTGTTCTTCGAATCGGCAGGTTACAATTTGAGTATGTTCACTTCCTCAAGTCCCTTGACGGGAGGATCGCTCACCGGCCGATTCGTCCAACACAAGCTTCACTCGAAGCATATGAACCAGGAGCGCACCGTCACGGTGCGGCTTCCGGACAACTACGATCCCGCCAAAGAGTATCCCGTCGTCTATCTTCAGGACGGCCAGAACATGTTCGACCGCCGGTCTGGATTCATGGGGCAAGAGTGGCATGTCGACGAGACCTTCGCCCACCTGAACTCCCAAGGCAAACTTCCCGAAGCCGTCCTGGTGGGAGTGCATCACGGTCCTGCGAGAAACGACGAATACACCCACGTCCCCGACCCCAACTACGGTGGAGGCAAAGGCGCCGAATACGAAGAGTTCTTTATGAAGGAGCTTATGCCGGCAGTCGAGTCCACCTACTCCGCGGACACCGACAAACGAGTCGTACTCGGTAGCTCTCTCGGTGGATTAGTCAGCCTCAGCATCGGGCTCAACCACCCCACAAGCTTCGCCGCCGTCGCCGCCCTTTCGCCTTCGGTCTGGTGGGCTGATGGACAAATGCCGACCCAAACCTTGAATTCCCGCGTGGGAGAGGACAAGCCTAAAATCTGGCTGGACATGGGCACCGAAGAGGGCGGCACCGACGATTTCGGCAAGCGCCCCATCCAAGGCGAGCAGTTCGGGAACCGCCCGGCCGGAGGTAACGGAGTCCAGGACGTGCGTGACCGGAGCCGAGAGATGGGAGAGGCCCTTCTCGCCAAAGGGTGGAAGCTCGATCAGGACCTGAGGTACCACGAGCCGCTGGGCGCAGGCCACAACGAAGGTTCTTGGGCGGCTCGCCTCAGCGAAGTGGCCCAATGGATTCTAAGCTAGACAACCGGCAAAAATTTCTGATAGCAGCCACTGGCGCGCTGGTTCTGGTGACCGTCCTGCCGCTATTCGACTTCAACTACTGGTTGATCCGTATCTGGGATTTCCCGAGGCCCCAGATTGTGGTTCTCGCTCTTCTGCTTTCGTTTGCCGTTCTTATCTTGGACAAACCCACCCGTCGACTCACACCGATGCTGAGCGCGACACTGCTTTGCATACTGCTCATTCAGACAAACAGGATTCTGCCCTATACACCGCTAGGTGCGCTCGAGGTGCAACGCACGGAACGATTGGCCTCCGGTAGAAACCTGACTATTCTCGGCGCCAACGTATTGATGACCAATCGAGAGGCAGAGGCTTTGAAGAAACAGATCGAGGAAACGAAGCCGGACCTCCTTCTTTTGACCGAGTGCGACCAGTGGTGGCTCGATACGCTCGACACCAAGGACTATCCGTACCGGGTTGAGGAGCCGCTCGACAACACTTACGGGATGGCTTTATACAGCCGACTCAAGCTGATCGACCCCGAAGTCAAGTATCTCCTAGAGGACGACATCCCGTCGATTCACACCAAACTCGTCTTGCCCTCGGGGGAGCTCGTCAAGCTCTATTGCGTCCACCCGCGCCCGCCTGCCCCGCAAGAGTCGGACTCCACCGCCCAGCGCGACGCCGAATTGATTCTGCTTGCCAAGGAGTCGTCGAAGATCAACGATCTTCCCATCATCGTGGTCGGAGATCTCAACGATGTCGCCTGGTCTCCCACAACCCGACACTTCCAGGCCCAGAGCGGCCTTCTCGATCCCCGCAAGGGACGCGGTCTCTACAACACATTCCACGCCGACATCCCCCTCCTCCGCTTCCCTCTCGACCACATCTTCTTCAGCTCCCACTTTCGCCTGGCCGAGCTCAAGGTTTTGCCCTACGTCGGCTCCGATCACTTCCCGATCCTGGCGAACTTGAGCCTGGAGGACTCCGCTCCGGTTTACCAACCGACTCCGACGCCGACCCCCGGGACCGAAGAAGAGACCGAACGAACCATTGAGGAAGGCCTGGAAGAAGAAAGAAAAGAGAACACGGAAGGTCAGTAGCCGCCCAACAACAATCTTTCTGAATGAAGCTAGATCCGAAGACCGAGAGTTTTCTACACTCAGTGCGAGAAGAAATCAAAGCCCGAACGAAAAGCGGACTTTTTTCCAAGCTTCTCCGCAAGCAACCCGCCGCCTCGCCGGACGGTCTTCTAGCCGGAACTCAGATTCAGGGCTACACGCTGGGGGACTTTCTTGGTCAAGGAGCGGCCGGTATCGTCTACTCCGCTCGGGATGGAGAGGGCCGTGAGGTCGCGCTGAAGCTGCTGCCTCTCCCTCCGGGTGCCGACAAGGATTCGACAGCCTTGCTGGAGAGAGAGGGCGACATCGGTCAGACCATCGACCATCCGGCTGTCGTGCAAACCTTCGAAGCGTTCCATTTCGGTCCGGCTCAGTGCGTGGCCATGGAATTGGTGGACGGCTGCACCCTTTTTGAGAAGGTCGAACTGCCGATGAGTATCGACACCTATCTCGCGCTTTTCCGTCCCTTTGCCGAGGGACTTCAGGCAGCCCATGAGGTCGGTGTGGTGCATCGCGATCTCAAACCGGAGAATGTCCTCAAAACCGACGCCGGTACGGTCAAGATCCTTGATTTCGGGATGGCTCGTCGTGTGCAGGACGTCAGCGTGACGGCCACCGGCACTTTCAAAGGAACCGTGCGCTACGCCTCACCGGAGCAGATCTGTGATTCCAAACGCGCCAGTGATCGGGCCGATCAGTTTGCCTTTGCCATGATGAGTTTTGAAGCTTTAACCGGCACTCTGCCTTACGAGGTGGACGAAAAGCAGTTTATGGTGACGCTCACCAATCGGATCCAAAATCGTCCCAAGTTGCTCAGTGAGGTGGCACCGGAGCTTCCCGAGGCAGCCACGCCGGTGATGGACAAGATGCTGGCCGGCGAGCCCGAATCTCGCTATGAGTCCGTACTTGGGGGGTTTGAAGCCTTGGAGGCTGCTCTCAAGAGCTAGCCCGCCGACATCTCATCGTCCCATCGAGAGGGTGTCCCGGTGGCTGATTGATGGTTGTACTCTTCGCCGGCTTTGCGGATAAAGTCGGCAGGGTTGACCGAAGCCTCGCTCTGGCTTTTGCCTTTGGCATCACGGCTCTGCCCCGGATTCTCGATAGCTTTCAAAGCGCGATAGACGAAGTTGCCCTTGGATGAGAAGTCGGGACGGTCGGGTTGTGCAGCCTCCGTCACCCGCTGCAGAGGAGTGGCTCCGCTGGAGTCCTTTTCAAAGAGACGGCCGTCCTGCATCAGTTTAATGAGAGGGCTGTCTCCGATAGTGCTGCCCGGGAAAACTTTGCCCAGACGCATCACGTCGATCTTCTTCTGTTGGTCCAGACCTCGATAGGTCTCCTTGGCCGCCGTCGGCAGGCGGTCTTCGAAGTTGACCAGGTCTCTCTTCAGCTTCTCCTCTTCCGAGATGCCAAAACCGAATCCTGAGAGCAGAGAACTGGATAGGTCCGCCGCCTTGGAGCCCTCGGAGACTTCCTCGTTGGAGGGCTCCCATCGGTCGCTCGGCTCCGATGGACGCGGGAAGCTCTCGTTGGGCGTTGTACCTGTGAGCTTCTGGGGAGTCTGGACCTGGCGAAATTGGATGGGCGAGATGTTCATAATCTCTCCAACGGAATCTCGAGCCGAGAAGTTCCCGCCCGATGTAACATGATTGTGAACGTCGTATGAAGTTTAGAGTTCTACCTTGCGCCCGGTCACGTTGCCGTCGCTGAGACCGCGACCTTCCATCGTGCCACCGTTCTCGTGGATCTTGACGTTGTGCAGGTTTCCCTGCTTCCAATGCAGCTGATAGGTCCGTTCATTCAAACCGGTGCATTCCCAATGACCAACTGCTTTGACGGCGAACGGGACGAGGTGCAGGGCTGTTTTGCCGGTCAGTCGGCCGTCGGCGTGGGCCGTGAACTCGATCCATCCCGACGAGGAGACGAGTTTCCAATCCCCCTCGATAAGAGTAGCCGGACTAACGCTGAGTTCGTCCACCTTTTTCTGGAAAGCATCTTCGCCGGGATAAAGCCGGGCCAACTCCCGATAGACGGAGACGGCGAGTTCACGGCGATCCTCGGAGAGAGCGAGAGCAGCCTGATTTCGCAGCGCCTCTTTCGAGGCGGCCTCCAACTCGGCAAGCCCTGCTTCGCGGGCAAGCTCGACCGCATCGGCAAATCGACGTTGCTCATAGGCCAATTGAGCCGGCTCCGGCATCGTCACCGGCTCAGATTTGGGCTCGATAATCGCCACCAGATTCTCTCTCCCGGTGCGCTTCAGCCAACTCACGAAAATAGAGCGGGGTCTTTCCAACCCGGCCTCCCTGGTAGCGCCGGATGCTACGAGCTCCTCCACCACGGCTTGAGGCCCGTCGGATGCCTGTGGACTCCACTGCACCAAACAGATCAACGGCAAGTCGTCCGAACCCACCCCGAGCCGTTGAAAATGCGCCCGATCGGCATCCTTGTCGTCAAACCCCATGCGGACCACGGGGATCTCCTCGCCGGTAAGCCCCAACTCGTGGCGCATCCCTCTCAGAGCTAGCTCCAGCCATTCACCGTCAAGATCGTGGCGTTGACTGCTGACGATCAAGAGAACTTCTTTCCCGCCCAGGTCTGGAGCCGCCGCCCCAGTTGCAATAGATACAAAGAGAAAGAAAAGGCTAAAAGCTAGTCTGCATTTTCCAGTAATCATCCGAGCCTCCGCTCGCCTTCAAGCTCTCCATCAGAGAGCTGGTATTCCTGATGCCGCTCTCCGACAGCCTCTGTACGGTCTCGTTATCCCCTCCGCCGCGTGTGGTGCGGGTAGGCGGTCCGCCCGTCGTGGTGCGGTAGTGAGAAGTGACATTCGTCTTCTGCTGGGGACTCATCGTCTGTAAGTTCGATTGCAGGATCGTGTTGAGAATCGTGCCGGAGGCGATCAATTTTTGGGTCTCGGCGTCGAGCTCCGAAAAGCCGCGAATCAGCTCCTGACCGGCCATCGCCATCTGGTTGGCCGGTATCTGGTTTTCCTCATACTGATTCATGACGTTCAAAAGCGCCACGCTAGCCTCCAGGTCCGGCCTTGTGAGCGCTACGTTGGTGCGCGGGTCGTAGGCGACCACGGGAGCTTTTTGAAACAAAATCTCGAGGAAAGCCGGCATCTCGCTGCTAGGAGTCGACTGAGACACTTGATAGAAATGGGCGATCAACTTCTGCCGCAGTTCACCGAGCACCATCGGGTCGTTCGTGGCCTGGGCGTTCAACAGTATCTGATTCAGCTCTCCCAGACTCTCCAGAAGCGGTGCCGGCCCCGAATTGAACTCCTCGATCGCCTCCCCGGCGATCGACTGGATTTCCGACTCAGTGAGTTGGCTTTGAGCCAGAAAGACGACGAGTTCGAGGACGGGTCTCAAATCTCCGTCGGTGAGCTGGTAGCCCCCGCTAGTTGCGAGCACCCGGTTCTGAGCCGGAGCGGTCGTCCCTAACAGCAGCAAAAGAGCGACAACGATAAAGGTGATGTTGGTCTTCATAGGGAGGCGCCTTCTCCGCCGGTACGACAGATCATTTACATCCTTGAAACAGCCACCGAATCCATCGAGCTTAAAATACCAACACTATGCAAACCACGATCAACACCAAAGTTTCTTCCAATAATCTGAGCGCCGCTCTGGCCTCTCTTCGAAACGCCTCTTCCAAGTGGGATCAGGCCGAGAACAACATGCGCCAGGTGGACCGCTACATCGGCTCCGCCGACAGTGAGTTCCGCAACGCCGACTTTCCAGCCCGACGGGCAAGCTTCGACAACGCCGCCACCGACTCCAGCTGGGAAGGGCGCCAGCTGGACCGACATTTCCGCAACGGAGACCGGTATCTGGACAACAGTCAGTGGGATATGCGGTCGGCCAAACGCGAAGCCGACGGCATGGGGCGCGACATCGATTCCGGTCAGAGCTTCCTCTCCTCTTTAGAGACCGAGTACAGGCAGAACAACGATCCTCGCTTGTCGCAAGTACAGCAAGCGATCGCCGAAACGAACTCTTCGGAGAGCCAGTTCGGTCGAGTGGAAAGCGATTGGCGTCGCGTCGACTCTTCCATCTCCTTTACTTCCAGCGCCGTAGACCGTTCCAATTTCGACATTCAGCAGATCATGTGGGACCGACCCGGGCAAGACGTGAGCCACTACGGTTTTCGCGTATCCAGCAACCTCAACTCCATCCAATCCGATCTGCGCCAGATCGACTCCAGTCTCCGACGCGCAGCAAGCTCCGGGGATCAGGGGGAGGGCCATCTCGACAACGCCATCAGAATTCTGGAAGGGCTGCAAAGCGGCAGCTAACCCTCACCCTTAAAATGAGATGAGAAAGAGTCGTCCAATCCGGACGGCTCTTTTTTGATCACATCAAAATGTTGATCACCGTCACTGAACCGGCCCCCTCGTCCGCGGTACATTCAGTTCAACGAAACGCACGAGGTACAAATATATGAGCAACACTATGAATTTCACCGGACATCACGTCAATCGACTTCCCGCCTACACCACCACAACAACAACCACCACCTCTTACGGCCCCGGACCCTCCGGCTACTGCAACGGCTCTTCCGCCTACAACCCCGCCAATATGAATAGCGGCATCAACCTCAGCAGCAAAGGCCAGATGCTGATGTGTCTCCTGAGCGTCATGAACCAACTCACCAACGGAGCGTTCGGCGACGTGATGAGTTCCCTGGGCATCGGACCACAAGGCCAAGGCCAGTGCCAAAACCAGATGAACCCTTACCAAAACCCCGGCTTCGGACAGACTCGCGGCTGCGGCAACGGCGGACAGAACATGGAACAGCAGTGGAACGAGTTTAATCAGTTCCGTGAGATGCAACACCGTCAGAGGCTGGCCCAGGCCGGGGTGCCTCATCGCGGCGCAAGACAGATGGCGACCGACAGAGCGAATATGGCCGCCTTCAAAACTCAATCGGCCAACGCCCCCCAGGCTCCTAAGGGCCAGGCCACCGAAATGAAGGCCGGTCAGACCATGAAAGCTCCTAACGGTAGCCTGGTCACCTGGGGCCAGGACGGCAAAGTCGACATCAAATACCAAGACGCCAACGGCGAGCTGCGCACCGTCGCCGTCAAAGACGGCATGATGAGAATGGACGGCGGGAAACCGGTGAAACTGGAGAACACCGGTCAACTGCTAAAGCTCCCTAACGGTGACGTCGTCGGCCTAGGTAACAATCCCCAGGGACCGGAAGGTAAGAAGCTATGCCGAGTGGTTCTGGCCGATAACGTCGACCAGGTCAAGTGCGACCCGGCCAGTGCCACCAACATCTACAACCTGAAGAATATGCAGCACACCCATCGCGGATTCGTTCCCCAGATGACCAACCTTAACGTCAACGCCGCTTCTTTTAACGGTCCCAACGGGCACTATCAGATGCTGAACGCCAATCTGTCCGTGCTGACCGGCATTCCCTATGAATTCAGCCACACCGTTCAGGAGTTACAACAAGCCGGCGTCAAATAAGGTGCCAACAGAGCAACCAGGTATAGGTCCCCGCGATGGTCACGAAAAGACTCGTGAGCATCGTGTGGCCTAACACGAACTCCACTCCTTCAGGCCAGTCCGAATGTTCGAAGTAGAAGGTGTCGATGATGATCCTGGACCACCAGAAGAGCGCGATGACCCCAATAAGGGCCAGAGCGCTCTTTTCTCCTGCCAGAAACTCGGGTAGCAACTGCAAAGTGAGAAAACCCCACAGGAAAATCATCGTGGCGATGTATCCGCCGTAAGTCCACAGCAATTTGCGATTCAGGGGGCGAAGCCTCTGCAGTTCCTCTTTCCAATTCAAGCGATAAGGCACCTGAAAACTGGCGGTTAGTACGAGAAAATGCCCCCAGGCCACGGCGGTCAGAGAGAAGGCCAGTAAGTCGAAGGGTGAGGAGAGCATCGGGTAGCCGTGGAGGTTTTGGTAGAGCGGAATCACAAGCGCCTCCAGAAAGGGACGATGAAAGAGAAGTGGCATCGGAAGAAAGACCATACCCCAGACCCAGACCCTGCTGAAGAATCCTCGCTTGTCGAGTCCCCACTTGCGTTCCAGAAGAAAGCCTACTCCTTGAAGGCAGAAGTAAAGAAGCGGTCCGCCCCAACCCGCCGATGCCGGAAAGCTGAGCGCCAGTTCGTGCAGAAGGCCGGAGACGAGAAAAAGGGCCAGAGCCGCGGTGCTCTTGCTCATCACTCGAGTAAAGAGTGGCCGAAAGAGCAATCGATTCATCTCCACAAACGGCCTATTCCACCGAAAGCTCCAGAAGTCGCGAAGCGAAGTACTCATCAGCGGGAAATGAAAGAGTCTCTTGACCGGAAAGCCCACCAGCTTCAAGAGCCCGCTCAAGACGTCGCTGTAGCCGAGATGGACGGTAGTGAGAACAGCCAGGACTCCCATCAAACCCACCGTTTGACTTCCGAGATTGTCGAAGTTCGCCGCCAGCACGAGCCCCGATGCGATCCCGATGCACATAGTGGGAAAGCCGAAAGCATACCAGCGGGCGCCTTCCGGATTGAACGGCCCGCGTTCGGCAAATCCGCGCGGGTCCACACCCGGCCAGAGGTAGCTGTAGAGAAGCAAGCCGACCGGCGAATAACTCTGGAACCTCTCCCGCGGAACCTGCAAGAGGGCCCAGCCCTTGATGAAATACAGGAGCCATAGGCTAGCAAACAACAGTCGTTCCGGAGCAGAAAAGCCGCCGGTCTGAGTAAGAAGCCAGGCCACGAAGGAGACCAGACCGAGAGGACCCACGACGGTTCTTAGGCGACCGGTGGGCAACAAGAATCCGAGGGCAAGAAAGATGGCAGGTGTAGAACAAAGAAATGCGAGATAGCTCATTCAGTGAGCTACAGTCAGCTCGCCGACATGTCCTTTCAACTGGTCGGCAAGGCTCCTTGACGCTTTCCAGCGGACACGGCAAGGCCCACTCCCAGCATGACCAAGACGCCGCCGGCGACGTGCGTTGTGGTCGGATACTCCTTCAAAATCGGGACGGCCATGAGAGTGGCGAACACAGGCTCTCCCAAAATGGCCACCGCCACCATCGAGGCGGGCAGAGCCCTCAGGGACCGATTGAGAAGAGTATGCCCGACTCCCTGAGGTATCAAAGCCATCATCACCAAGAGTATCCACTGTCGGTCACTGAATCCGTGAGTGGGAGCCGAAGTGAGGAGCACGCCGAGCCACAGGGTGAGCGCCGCTACGGTGTAAACGCTGGTCACATAGCAGATGGTGGGAAGCTCTCCACTGAGACGTCTTCCGACCAGTAAGTAGCCCGACATGCAGACCGCACCGAAGAGAGCAAGAGCGTTGCCCAGCGGAGGGTTGGGAGCTGCCGCGGCGGGAAGGCTGGAACCGAACGCCACCACCACGGTGCCCCCGAAAGCGATGAAAGTGCCGACCCACAGACGGGTCGACACTTTCTCTTTGAGCAAAAGCACCGAGCCGATGCCCACGAAGATCGGGTTGGTGGTGACCAACACGACCGAACTGGTCACGGAAGTATAGGACAGGGAGGCCACCCAGGTGGCAAAATGAAGACCGAGCATCACTCCGGACAAGGCCAGGAGCCCGAGTTGCCCTCGCTTCACTCGCCCGCGCCAGCCGGGGTCCACGCGTTCGGCCGCCAGCCAAAAGAGCGGCAGGGCCAAGCTCAGTCTGTAGGCGCCCACCGTTAGAGGGTCCAAATCGCAGAGCTTCACCAGGATCGCACCCGTGGAGACGGCCATCACACCGGCCATCAACGTCAGGCCTGCCAACACATCGTTTCGCACAGGCGAGTATTGGCCTCAAAATCGGGGGCTCCCGCAGGCTTGTCTAAGCTTTAACATGGCGAGCAGCTATTGCTACGGGGGGAGCCACCTTGGCCGGAGTAGCCTATCTTACCCACCTGTACGCGCCCGGTCTGGAAGGCTACGGAGCCGCTTTTAGCACCGAGCTTGAACTGGTTCAAGATCATAGTGGGATAAAGGATGCTCTGATCAAGGGCCACGGAGCGTAGAGGGGATCCACAGGGCCGGATGCAAAACGCACCGGCATGGTCACTCTTTCCTCCCAGTCAAGTCAGGTTCAATTCTCCCCCGCACGGGGCGCCATCGTCACCAGCCTGAAAGTCGACGGCAACGACGTGCTCTACTTGGACATGGAGACGTTCCGGGATCCCGAGAAGAATGTGCGGGGCGGGATACCGGTGCTATTCCCGATTTGTGGACCCCAGGCCGAACACCCCGACTTGCCGACGATGAAGCAGCACGGCTTCGCTCGTAACCTGCCCTGGCAGGTCACGGAGCAATCCCCTTCGCGGGCCGTGCTTATTTTGAGCGACAATACCGAGACGCGCGCTCTCTATCCGCATCGGTTTCAATACACTCTGACTTACGTAGCCCAAGAACGGGGACTCCGGATCGAACAGCAGATCACCAATCAGGGCGCCGAACCTATGCCTCTCCAATATGGATTCCATCCCTATTTCCTTGCCGAAGACAAAGCCGCTCTTGGGTTCGAACTGCCGGTCAGCAACTATACTGACAATAAATCCGACAACGCGGGAAGGTTCGAAGGATTCGACTTCGACCGCGAAGAGATCGATTGGGCTTTCCCGCATCCTACGGCTCACTCGGCCGGCTTCCACGACCGTGCCCGGGAGCTCTCCATCACCGTTCGATACAGCGCAGGCTACAAAGAACTCGTCTTTTGGACCCTCAAGGGCAAGCCGTTCGTCTGCGTGGAGCCGTGGAGTTCCGGGCGGTTCGCCTACCCCGCGGGCCGGGGTATCGACACCCTAGCCCCCGGCCAATCACTCGAGGCCTGGGTGGAAATACTCGTCTCTTGAATTTTCTTCTCTTTAGCAAATAGGGCAGCCATGGGGGCCGGTGAATCCTCCCTGGTGGATCTCCCTAGATTAACAAAAGCCGACGCCGTCCTCAGCGAAGCCACTCGCCGGCTCAGACTTGTCATCGCGGTTCGCCCTGAAAACGAACTGGAGCAAAAAGAGCTCTTTGTCTCGGGAAAGGTTCGCCAGCCGAAGTTTCGGTATTCGCGACCCGCACCCATCGACATGAGCGAAGTGGAGTCCATAGAACTCCCGAATTGCTATTGGGGAGAACTTCTCGCCACTACCCGTCGCCGACTGCTGAGGCTACATTCTCTTCTCGGAATGGACGGGGAGCTCAATGTTAGGGACTTCAGCCGGGAAGTGTATGGTGCACCTTCGGAGCAACTTCAGTCCGCCGCCCGACGTCTTTTGAGCAAAGTCAAATTTGAACCTGGAAAAGAGGTCACCTGGGAGTTCACCAGAGATGTGCTTCAAAAATCTCTAGATGAGTTTGGATTGACCGGCTGGACGGTGAAGAAAGCTCCCGGGGATTTCACCTCGGCCCGTACTTCGGAAAAAACGATCTACCTCACCCCGATCGGCAAGCTTTACGAGGGCACCGCCGAACGTCTCGCCGTGCACGAAATCGGTGTCCACGCTGTCCGCTCTTACAACGGCGACGCCCAGCCGCTCTCGCACTTCAGCTTCGGCTGGCCGGGCTACGAAATCACCGAAGAAGGGCTGGCAACCTACGCCGAACTCCACACCGGCCTTATCTCTAAAAGGGCCGTGGTCAACTACTCTGCCCGGGTCCTTGCGGTGGCTTCCTTGGACCGTGGCCAAAGTTTCCGGCATTGCTACGAATCGCTAAGAGAACTGGGGCTGAATACGACGCTGGCCTGGGAGGCAGCACTCCGAGCCTACCGGGGCAATGGGTTCTACAAGGACCACATCTATCTCCAAGGCTTGCTGGAGGTCTTTCAATTCATCACCGGCGGCGGCGATTGGGAGAATCTTTTTGTCGGAAAAGTCGGGCTCCACCACCTGGATCGGGTCAAGGCCGACCTCCAACTCAATAAGCTCCGAAGACCGTCGGTGGTCCCGGATTTTCTCAAACGAGAGAGAAAGAAAACCGAGCTGTGGGATCTGGTCAGTAGCCTGGTGTCGGCCTAAAGGAGCCTGTTGGCATTCAGCATTCGGTCGATCATTTCTTCAGAGGCACAAACTTCAAGGCCACGCCGTTGATACAATATCGCAGGCCGGTAGGCGGCGGCCCGTCGGGGAAAACGTGGCCCAGGTGACCTCCACAATCAGCGCAGAGAACCTCTTTGCGGGTCATGCCGTGGGAAGTATCCGTCCGAGTGATAACACTCCCCTTTCGAGGCTCGAAGAAGCTCGGCCAGCCGGTACCCGACTTAAACTTCGCTCCGGAGGTAAAAAGAAGGTTGTCGCAGCCGGCGCAATGATACTCACCGTTCTCTTTGATATGCAGACACTGGCTGGTAAACGGCCGCTCGGTCCCCTGCCCTCGAAGGACCTGGTACTGCTCGGGAGTCAACTCTTTCCGCCATTCGGCTTCACTCTTAGTAACCTTAAAATTATCCTCTTCCGCAAGACCGGTTCCGAAGACCGACAACGTCAAAAGAATAAGGGTGACAATTTTTCGCATAGCTTACCTCTCCATCCTCACAACCCGCTCGACACCCGAGGAGTTCCCCGTAAACCGATTCCTTCCTAGAATATACGCTCGGATAGGCTGCTTCCCGCCTTTCGAACTATGATTTTCGAACGGCAACAGTTTACTATAAGAGGAGAGCCAGACGGAGACACAGTCTCCGCTAACGAGCTCCAACTAGACAACTGGGTTGTAAAATCGGACGGAATCATTGGTGTAGTCCGCCCGCCGTTTCGACCCGACGAACCAGCCTTCGGGTAGCAAAATCGTCGCCGACCCACCACATCACTCGGCGACGCCCACTTCTACTCGACTGAAGCAGTTCGCAATAAAAGAGTCCCCGCGGCCCGATCCGCGAGGGCTCTTTTTTCGTGTCCCGGGAAAGTCCGGCTCGTAAGCGTAATCAAGGGATATGTCGAGGCGTCCGCGATTGAAAACCTGTCTCTTGATAGCGTTCCTAACGTTCTTTATAGCGTTGGGATCGGTCACTGCCGACACTCTGGAAGACTCGATTCGGGCGCGGAACTTTCACGAAGCCATGTCTCGAATTCAGAAGCAGTTGCCTGAAGCGACTGAAGAAGAGCGGCAACGGCTTCTACTCCTGCTGGCCGACTGCCAGGTTCAGCTCAATCAGCTTCAAGAGGCGCAAGAGACCCTGGCTCACCTTGACCCCCGGACTTCGCCCGCTCGATTTTTTCGCATCCGAGGGCAATATCAGAAACATAAGGGTGAAGAGTCTCTAGCTGACAGAGACTTTAGACAAGCTCTCAAACTCTCCGGTTCTGTTGAGGACAAAATCGATGCCCTTTGCGAGCTGACTCTACTCCACGCGGGGACCGACAAATCCGAACGTCTTTGGTCCCAGGCTCTGGAAGAGGCCTCCACAGCGAATATTCCGCCCCAGTCCTGGACTAACATCTACCGCACCCGTTACGAGATTTTGATCCAAACCGGCCAGACCCAAGCGGCTCTCGATTTCTGCAGACTGATGAGACGGGGATTAGAAAAGCTCTCCGATAAGCGCGGCCTTGTCTGGGCTTATCTCGCCGAAATCGATTCTCTCAAGAGACTGAACCGGTTCGAGGATGCCGAAAACGTCTGGCATCGCGCGTTGGCAGCGGCGGG
>Ga0208331_100032_pt1 | contig 51214 bp, 52 predicted proteins | sample DeeseametaMP1648_FD_184184 | JGI IMG/M metagenome (GOLD analysis project Ga0208331, IMG submission 184184) | Marine microbial communities from the Deep Pacific Ocean - MP1648 (SPAdes) | ecosystem: Environmental > Aquatic > Marine > Oceanic | place: North of Tokelau, South Pacific Ocean... | reverse complement strand
CTACGCAGCCTTGACATGCTGGATTGCAACACGCAAAGGCCGGACTACCAGGTCAATATCGAAAAGACGAAGTGGGTTCGGGCCGACCGGGGCGGATTTCTGCATTTCCACATCATTCCGGGAGATATCGTCGAAAAAGGTCAGCCTTTAGCTACCAACACGACGTTGTTAGGCCGTGAGCAAAGCGTCGTCGGTGCCCCTTTCGATGCCGTCGTTTTGGGAATGACGACGCTTCCGGCGATCAATCCGGGTGAACCGATCTGTAACCTGGGGAGACTTCCTAAAGGCACCAGGGCGTTCGACCTGCGTCAACTGAGAAAGAGAAGCGGTGACCTCGAAGAAAGAGTCGCCGAATCTCTAGGCTCCAGTGTTCTTGTGGTAGAGCCAAACTCCGAATCTTCTTGTTAACAAAAGCGTAACATGAAAGAACTCTCTTCGGGGTCGGCATCGATCCCGAAGAGATATTCTGCAAACACAAACCAAACGCAGGAGCAAAACATGTTAAACGGACATATCAACACCCAGAGCGGAAGAGTCAGAGCCCCGGGACTAGAAGCAAGAGGCGCCGTACAGCGTGCCCGAGTGAGGCACGGGGTCAATACCGGTAGTATCGACCAGGGTGAGCTTTCCCAGCTACGGACCCAGCGACAAGATACCAGAGCTCAGCTCAACGAGTTCAAAGCCAACGACGGCCGCGTAGACTTTCAGGAGCGAGCCGCGCTACACAAGGACCTGAGCAGTGTCTCCGGCTCTATCCGAGAGTTCAAACAGGGTTCGCCGGCAAAGAACCCTCTGGGAGAGAAAGAGAGCTTCGACGCCTCGATCACCGGTGACCCTCACTTCGCCATGAACGGCTCGGTCAACGGTCAGGAAGTCGACTCCAAGTTCGACAACCACGACCTGGGCAATCGCACTCAAATCGCCGGAGCAGGATTCAAGCTTGAAACCGATGTCGTGCCCTGGGGTAGTGACAACGGAGCGGCCGTCGTCGGCTCGGCCACGGTCACAACCGGTATGGGACGAGGCCAAAAGGAAGTGAGCCTCGATGCCGACGGAAATCTCACCCTCAACGGTCGCCAAGCCGAGCTGGAAGCCGGTCAGACCGTGAAGCTCAACCGAACCTCTAGCCTTGCCATGAACGAGGACGGCACTTACACCGTTTCCTCTCGAAACGGCAAAGTGACCAATACTCTATCCGCGAACGAGCATGCAAACGGTAACTACGTCAACGTCTACACTTCGGTCGACGACGTCCAAACGGTAGGCTGGTTCCAAAACCAGGTCGGTTAGGCCCTAGAAAGAGAGGTTCAAACTAGGCGTTCGCCAACTCCTGGTGGGCCTTGTCTAGAGCTTCTTTCAAAGCGGTCTCCTCTTTGATGGAGAGCGAAGTGTGCAGCACCTTACCGTTGTAGCCTTTGACTTCTTCGATGACTTTGTCGGGCGTGGCTTTTCTAACCATGACGAAGAGCGCGGAGCTGCCGTTTTGAAGAGTGTCGCCCAGCTCTTTGATGAAATTGTCGTTGATGCCGAAGTCGGCGAGCGACCCGGAGATGGCTCCGGCGGCGGTACCGGCGAGGACTCCCACCAGCGGGTGCATGAACAGGAGACCGATCAGAAGACCCCAGAAACTACCGCCGGCTGCACCCGCGGCGGTCAGGTTCACCGCCTGTTTGACCTGGCATTTGCCGTTTTCGTCGCGAACGACCACGGCGGCATCTTCCAGGTCGATCAGATGCTCCTTCTGCAGGGCTACCAGCTTAGAAAGGACCTGATCCGCTTTCTCGGTGGAATCGAAGCCTAATACGACTAAATCACTCATGAGGTTCTCCTTGAATTGTTTGTGCGAGATTCCGACGAGGAGCAGCTCATGACCTCTTTGTGGACGCCAAGTGCCAAAGGCCCAGAAATCCCAGGGTGAAGACCCAGCTGACAACTCCTGAAACCGGCTCCGAATTCCACCCCGCCCACGGATTCGGGTGGAAGGCCGTCAAGGTGCCGGCGATGTTGAAAAGAATGATCCCGGCGTGAAAACCGGCGGAGGCCGACACGGCGCCGTAGTGCCAGGCCAATCGCGCCAGCAAGTAACCCAAAATGAGCAGACCCAGGCCGTAGCAAATCTTGAAACAAAGCGAGCCGGGGCGAAAAAGGTGGACCAGGGCGAAGATGAAGCTGGTCAGCCAGGCCCCCCGCGTCCAGCCCAGCCGTTCGACCAGATGGCCTAGCAGGAAGCCCCGGAAGACGGCCTCCTCCACGAGTCCCACGGCAAGACAGCTGACGATCACCTGAAGCCAGAAGAGAAGGGTGCTTCCCGCGAGTTGCCAGGAGGCGTAGCCGAGGACATAGAGCGCCCAGCGAAAAACGGCGGTGGCTATCAGTCCTTGGAGAAAGAAGAAGAAAAAGAGGGATGGTTTGCCCCAGCCAGGTTTGGGGGGAGGGTCGCGGCGCCAGGAGAGAGCGAAAATCACCAGCAGACCGGAGTAGAAGAGGATTTGATAGAGTTGGCGAGCGGCGGTGTCTCGGGAGGCCGGGGTGAGAACGAAATCGACGTCGCCTGCCCACAGGCCGATCGGTATCCACGAGGCCAGCCAGACCATCGCAGACATGGCGAGGAAGCGACTGAGAGGATTCACCCCCCGTTCCACGCCTCAACGATGGCGTCGGCCATTCGCTTGCATCCGCCGGGCGGGCCCATTCGTTGGCGCCCGATCTCGGCTCGACGTTCCCGTTCCGGGTCGTTTTTGAGGAGATGAATCACCTCGCGAGCCACCTCGGGGACCTCCTGCCGCACTACGCTGACCGCCTCGCCAAGCAGACCCTTCTGTCGTTTCCGATACCACCGAAGCCCGCCTTCTCCCCGAGGGTCGTAAGCCACCACGGGAACCCCCGCACCGGCGGCTTGCTCGTTGGCCGTGCCGGCCTGTCCGAGGGCCACCGAACTTACCGAAAGCAGGTCTCCCAGGACTCCGGACAGGAGGTGGATTTCAGTCGTTCCGTCGGTGAGGAGGTCGTCCTCCGGCGTGTAGTGCCAGCCTTTCTGTACAGCGGGCCGGACCAAGACTTCTCTTTCGGTGCCGGGCGCCAGAGCTACACCGGCTTGGACGGGACAGCTGCGGTTGATTTCCTGTAGCACGTCGAGTTGGTAGCTGAGCGTTTGCGGGGCCTGCCCCCGCGACCCCGGGAACAGAGTGAGGACCGGACGCTCGTCGTCAAAGGGAAGAGCAACCCCTTGAGGCTGGACCTCGTCCATCATGGCGTTGCCTAACCAGCGAGCTTTCAGCCCCAGCTCACTGAGCTTTTCCGCCGTCGCCTGGTCACGTACCAACGACTCCTGGACATAACGGCTCAGAATCCACCGTTCGGGCCAGGAGTAGGGATGGTGGTAAACGGATTTGGCGGTACCGATGAAGAGCGTCCGCGAGGCGCCGCCCATGGTGGCCCAGAGAACGGGAAAGAGGTCGCCTACCGCTAGGGCCAACCCAACCTTATCCCGCACTTTTCTCAGAAACTTCAATTGGCGGAAGTGCCCCGCGACGACACCCTGGGCCAGATCCTTGAGAGCCAGCATCCACGATTCTCGAAACAGTCCTTCACTGGGGGGCAGTACCCTGGGTCCGCAGAGTTCATAGTCGGAGTAGGCCTTGCCTTCGCCCACCAGCGGGCAGCAGACGACTCGAGAGCGAAGTTCGTCGGGCAGTTCGCGCAAAACCTTGGCGGCGATAGCGTCCTCACCGGCCCCGTTGCTGAGTACCAGGAGTTTGTGGCTCACGCTTGGACCGCCTCGCGGTGGAGCTCGAAGTGCCACTCTCTGTCCTGAAGCTTCCACTCGCCGTAGCCGGAGCTGTGGGAGCCGATATGGCTGAGTCGAGTGTGTCCGTAGACCTCGGGCTCTTGAAGAGTGAGGTGGGTGTGACCGCCCAGAATGAAGTCGCACTTCAGATCGGGTCGGGCCGTCAGCTGTCGCGCCAATCGGCGGTCCCAGTCGATACCGAGATGGGAGAGAAAGATGACCAGGTCGTGCTCTTTTTGATACTTCTCCACCAGGTGTTCGATGAGTGTTTCCGGAGGTAAGAAGCGCAAACCAAACGCTTTCTCGTAGAGGGAGCCCACCGGATACTGGACCACGGTCATTCCGAAGATTCCCACCTGGGTCTGGCCGAACGACAGGCTCACTCCTTCCTGCCAGGAAGTCTGGCGACCCCACAACTCCACCAGGTTGGCCGCCAGCAAAGGAAAGTTGCGTTCTTGGGCGCGCCGTTCCAGGATCCAGGGAAGGTAGTGGAGTTCGCGGTTGCCCATGGTCATGGCTCGGCAGCCCAGTTCGGAGAGGAGGGCCAGGTTCGGTTCGGACAACTGAAAAGCGGTATTGGACCCGGCGATGGCATCGCCCGCGTCAAGAAAAAGAGTTTCATTATCGAGTTGAGAGCGCAGTCTATCGTAGACGGCGTGGGTGCCGTGACAGTCGGCGGTGTGAATGATCCTGTTCAGGCTCACGCGTGCCGAAGTTTGATATAGCTCATAATGGCAGGGCTATGACCGGCCAAGAATCCCAATCCCGCGAGCAAGACATTGCCGGTCGTGGTGATAGCGAGGACGGCGAAGGCCACCGAGAGCAGGACGCTGATGCCGAGGTCTCTAGGACTGGATAGTGCCGAAAATCCGAGGCACGCACCGATCATCAGTCCGGCCAGCGCGGTGGTGAGACCGGCGACGACATCCACATGGGGGTCGCCCAGGTAGGCGGCCAGCAGCATCATCCGGGGGATGGCGGCGGTTTGGCCCAGAGTCGGAAAGTGGTTGAGTCCGGTGAAGAGGCCCGCCAGCAAGCCGGATAGACCGAAGGCGAAAGTGGAGAGGGCCCTTGGCGTGGCGATCCGCGCGGCCAGGCTTTTCTTTTTGGCCGTAGGGGAAGAGTCCTGAAGGCTCGCCGGTGTGTTGAGCTTTTTCGGTTTACGTTTTTTCTTTGCCATGCTTTGTTAGTTCACTTTCCACAGGAGCACTGCCCAGATGAGTACTTGCCAGACCAGAGTCATCCTCTCAAAAGTGAGAGCAGTCGTCAGATTGAAGGACCCTTTACGGATACTCTGAGCCGTTCGTTGCCTCAGCCCGGATGGTATCAGGGCAGGGACGGAGTCGCAATAAAGAGCAAAGTCTTCACCGAACTCTTGTAAGAGAAACTCTTGTTCCAAGATGATGATGTTGCTGTACACGAAGCCGAGAAATCCGGCCGCTCCCAGCCACAGGAGAGCGGCTTGCTGCGGGGGTAAGCCTCCCACCGCCGCCGTGGCCACCGCCATTCCGTTCAGAAGGTTGCCGAGGTAGAGCGGGTTTCTCACCAGCCCGTAAGGACCGGTGGTAATGAGAGCGGGCGCGTCCAACTCCTGAGATCGGGTCGGCTCACCGGTGTACCCGATAGCCCACAGTCGAATGCCCTCGCCAAGAAAGGCCAGGATGGCTCCTGCTATCAGACTTTGAATCGTCGGCTGGGCCACATAAATAAAGACCAGAGCGACTGGGGCTACCAGACCTCCACGCCATTTAAAGAGAAACTGCCGAACGCGCTTCATAGGCTGGCATTCTCTTGTAACTCGCGGGGATTGTCAAACAGCCCGGGCAGGACTGACCAACTCCTCGATCACCCCCACCAACCTCTCCGCCGCTCCCGGCGGCCCCATCACCTCTCTCGCCTCAACTCCGATAGCCCGCCGGGCCTCGGGATCTTTCAAAAGCCTGCTCATAAACTCGGAGAGGTCGCGCAGATCGTCTGAAACAAGGAACTCAGGCATGATCTCTCGCCCCGCCAACTGATTAGGAAGAGCCACCAACTTGAGACGCGCCTTCTTGCGCATCTTGAGGTATTCTTTGAGGCGATCGAGACCGGGCAATCGGTCCAGAAGTCCGAGGATGCCTCCGCCTCCGACCGGCGCCTTGGCCGATAGCGGCACCACGGTGGGTTTGCCGGCGATGGCCAACTCCGCGGTGTTGGTGCCGGGAAGGCTGAGAGCCAGGTCGCACTGGGCCATGACACGGTACGGGTCGCCCCAGACGACCTGGATGTGGTTGCCGTTTTCCGTCACCAGGGTGTCCTCACGTAGCTCCGAGCGGACTTGCGAGACTCCCCAGTTCCAGGGCTTGGAGGCGGCATCGGCCAGACGCTCTCTGGACACGAACGGCGAGGCGGCCAGTAAGACTTCCAGGTCGTCGGTTGCGATGTCGTCGACCACCTTGAGGAAGCTCCCCAGGACGGCCTTGAGATGGAGCCATCGAGAGCCGGGGAAGAGGGCCAGGGTGAGCTTGGCATCGGACGATCGCGGATGGAGTTCGAGGGCGTTGCAGACGGCGTCGACCCTGAGATCACCCACGGGTCGTCGCCGTTCGGAAACGGTGTCGTCACCATAGCCGATGGCTACTTTGTCGAATCCACCCAGCCAACGGGTTTTTTCCCATCCGCTGGGCTCGGAAAAGTAGGCCAGGCAGGGCATCTGAAAACGATGCTTGAGAAGCAAGGCGTGCCAGGGGTCGCCTCCCAGAAAAACAACCGCACCAGGTTTGCCCTTTCCAACTCCGTTCCACCAGGCTTGGGTGGTTTGCCACGGTGTCCAGACCTGGGGGCCTTCGGGCCACTCGGCGATCACGCGAGCCTCCGCTCCCGTCGCGTAGGGGCACGGAACCAGGCAGATTTGAAGGTCCCAATCGGGATGTCTGCGTCGTAGCTCTGAAACGACCGGTTTGACGAAGGTGGAGACTTCTCCGGGGGAATTAGAAATGAGATAGAGAGTGGGATTCATGCGGTGCCGGTCGCTACCCGATGGACATACTCAGCCACCTTGGGCACCACCGGACCTTCACCGAGTGCTTTCCTGACTCGAGCCAGATCGGCCAGCATCTGATCTCGCTTGGAGCCGCCGGGAAGCAGGTGCTTGGCCTCTTCAAAAAGTCTTTCAGGAGTCACCTCCTCTTGCAAAAGTTCGGGAAGGATCGTCTCGTCCAAGACCAGATTTGGCAGAGCGAAATGCTTGAGTTTCAGGATACCGGTCCGGATCAGAAACCTCCCGAGCGCCGCGTCAAATCGGTTGAATCGATAGCCCAAGACCATGGGACAGTCCAGATAGGCTGCCTCCAGGGAGACCGAACCTGAAGTCATAATCGCCAGTTCTGAAATAGAGAGCATCTCCTGTGCTTTGCCGTTGTATAGAAGCGCCTTGTCACCCACCAGAGGCTGAAGCTTGTCGTACACCTTCGGAGAGGCGGCTGGAAGAAGGAACGTCAGCTCGGGGTCCCATTCTTGGAGCAGTCGAGCGGCTTCCAGAAGAATAGGCGTCATCAGTCGCACCTCTTGTTGGCGGCTGCCCGGCAAGAGGGTGATGTACCGCCCTTCTTTTAGTCCGAGCTCTTCCAGGACCGTCTCCCGCGGCTTCTTTTTAACCACGTCCACCATGGGGTGTCCGAAATACTGGACCGGAACGTCGGCCTTTTTGTAGGTCTCCCAACTGCGCCGGAAGGTGGCGACCACACCGGTCACTCGATCGGCGATCTCTCTCATCCGTTTCGGATTATCCGACCAGGCGGAAGGGGGAAAGTAATAGACCGTCTTGAGATTGCGCGCCCGAGTGTACTTCCCGTGCCTCATAAATACGGCGGGTGAGTCGATCATCACCGTCACGTCCGGGTTTCGACGGGCGTACTTGAAACGGAAGATATAGTACTGCACGATGATCCGGGGCAGTCGGGTCAGCACTTCGGTGGCCCCGATGGAGCCCCACCAGGAGGTGTCGCACAGCAACTCCACGCCCTGACTTTCCAGGTGCTTGCCGCCGATTCCGATGAACTCGGCTTCGGGATCGAGTTCGCGCAAATAGGGCACCAGGGCGGCGGCTTGAAGGTCGCCCGACGGTTCGGCGGCTAGTAAGGCATAGGTTCGTTTGTCCGCGGTCACTGGGGATTGTAGTAAGGAGCGAGATCCACACTTTGCACGTCTTTGCCTTTGCGGCCCACCAATCGGTGTTTGGACGGCACGATGTAGAGCTTCCAGCGAGGACGCTTTTCCTGGCTCATCGGCACCCACTGAAGGAGCGGAACAACTTTAGCGAAGGGGACCACGTAATACCGGTAGACTTGGCCCCGCGCGATCATGAAAACGAAATTGGCGTCGTCTTTCCCTTTGAAAGCGGGGAGTTGGTCTAGAAAGATCTCCACGATCGGCTCCGGAACCGCCTTCAGATTTAAGACAAAGTTGTCCGGACGATAGCCGGCAGCGACTTCTTTAGCGCTGGGAGTGTCCAGGGGTAGATCGTAATCCAGCTCGACCTTGTCAGAGTCTTCACGAAGCGGCTTGCCGCTTTTGCCCCCCATAAACGGGCTACGGTTGGAATGATCTCGCGCCATGGTTTCATGCTTTGCAAGAAGAGTGGAACGACCTTCTCGACGGGCGGCTGTTTAGAAAACTCCGTCACCGAGGCTGTTGGCTCCGACCGTGGTCGAGGAGTTGCCGATCGTCCAGGGCGAGGACTCGTTTGGGCGCCTCAAGTCGAAGGTAACTTTGCCCCGAAAGCCGTCTTTGAAAACGAAATAGCATTCAGCCCTGCAAGCGTCATCTTTCTGACCCGGTTCGAAGTATTCATTGGCCACGTGAATATAGGCCTCCTGAATCTCTCCGTGCTCTTGCTGTAGCCTGGCGTAAGCGGCGGCCAACTCCTCCGCGCTGTTCTTGCTCTGCCAATCGGAGCTACGAAGCGAATGGGCCTTCTGGTAGTCGCCCGCCCGGACAGCAGACCAATAAGGCTGGAGAACATCAGTCTCCAGAGCTTGGACACGAGCCTGCTCTTTTTGCTGGAAATAGCGAAATGTTGCAAATAGTCCGCCAAAGATCAGTACGAGGACGAGGCATCCTCCGAAGAATCCGCCCCAGCCGGCGTCCTTCATATCGTTCTTGCTCACGAGCGAGCTTTTCTCTGACGGGATTTAGAAGCCTTCGATCTGATTGTTAATAAACTGTAAAACCGGATCGGAAATGTTGAATATAGGGAAAATATTTCCTATAATGGAGAGCGTAGAAGAAAATATACATTACCAGCATACTCGACTGGCTCTCTACTTTGGAGGTCAAATCAATGAATAACACTACCAACTTTGCCAACCGTCGCACGGCACCAAGATTCAAAAAGGAACTGCTCGTCGGCTTACAGGACAAGCAACAGAATTTCTGCCACAGTCGCTCCCTGAATATTTCCGCATCTGGGTTGCGCCTGGTGGTGAATCAATCGCTGGGTGAAGGAACACCTCTTCATCTGACCGTCTGCTTGGATGAAGATAACCTGGTGGAGTTGCAAGGCACCACGGTCTGGCAAGAGCGTCTGGGAAGCATGGGGACCCACGTCGTGGGACTCGCTTTCGAACCAGACCAGCCCGAATCCACGAAAAAACTCGTGGATTGGCTGAGCCGCCACGGCAACGCCGCGTAACTCAGAGCGACAGTCGAAGCTCCCGCAAGGGGGCTTTTTTATCTGACCCACTTAATGCGCGGGATCACCTCGCCTTCAGACCCCAGGCCGCTCCGCTGTCGATTCGTTTTCGCCCCTGCGGTGCTCAGATAGCGCTGCTAACACCCACCTTCGGCGGGTACCCGGCTCCTCGCGGCAAAGCCGAATCGACATCGAAGTGGCCTGGGGCCCGAATTCTTCGGCGCTCCCACGCATCAAGTGGGTTTGAGCACTTCGTTGTGCAGAAATTCGGCCAGTCGGCGGTGGCCCTGGAGACTGAAGTGGCCGTCTGTGGGCAAGAAGTCTTCGGTCTGAAAGAGTCCTCGAGTGTTCGTATAGGGAATTTCGAGTTCGCTGGTGAGGTGGGTGAGAAACTCGTCGATCGGTTCTTGTAGTTCGGCGAACTGGTTCTTGTGGTCACCCAGGTAGAGGAAGACGATTTCCATCTCGACCCCCCGAGTCCGGCACCGTTTTGACAGGTCTGTTAAAAGCTCACGGAAGGTCTGCTTGGAGAATTCGGTGAGCCCGGGCTCTTCCACCGGACCCGCCTTTTGCCTGACGGGGTGACGTGGCTCCTCATCACTCTTTATATGTTTGGGGAGGTATCGCAGGAATCTCAAAGCGTACGAGACCTGCATGGGTGGGAGCGCTTCGTTGCTCTTGCGACGCTCCAACAGGGCATCGTAGTCGTACTTCTCAACGGTAGGATAATCGAACCCCTCCTGGCGATAGCCGTCGAGGTCGGCGAAGTCGTTGATGAAGACCAGAAAGACGACTTTCTTCGGTTTGAACTCATCCAGGTAAGTACGAAGCAACACGTATTGTTGCAGAAGCGAGTCTCCGGTTCGGCTCATGTTGTAGACGGGTAGATTGTAGTCTCGGCGAAGGAAGTGGCTGACCGTTTGCTCTTGGTCCACACCCTGGCCGTAAATCATGGAGTCCCCCATCAGGAGGATGTCTCGCGGACTGTCCGCCGGATTTCGGAATCCCCAACGGTCGGTTTGATGAAGCCATGTATAGTTGTTGAATACGACTTGCTGCTCTCTCAGGGGTCTCATGAACCTATGGTTGGTGACCGAGTCTTTGAGGAAAATTCCGCTGGGGTCGTGGCGATAGGGGCTGAAGACTTCGTTTCCGATGAATCTCGGGATCGAGGTGGAGAAGAGACGCAGGGCGATCTCAAGGGTGAGAAAAGCGATGAGACCGGAAAAGAGAATTCGGGCCGACCACTTCAGCGCTCTGGCTCTGGTGGGGTTTGTCTCCATGAGTTTCGGCCTACCTGTTACGATTCCAGCGAGTTCCGTTGTCCCAGAAGATGGTCTGGCCTTCGACCCGTCCGCGAAGGAAAGTGGAGCCGCGACTTTCTAGCCGGTTCGGCCATACCAAAAAGAGCGTGGTCTCTTGACCGTACTCGTTTCTGATCACTACCGAATCGGCTCCGGAAACTCGAATACTCGTGGCTCGGTTGCCGTGATACCAGCGTCCGGCTAGAGACCAGGGAGTGAAGGTCGGATTGCCGGGGCTCGGTATCTTGGGCGGGTTTCTCAAACCTTGAAAGGTGAGCTTCTGCTGAGAGGTCTCGCTGACGTTTCTCAGGGTAGCCGTGGAGGTGAAGGTGGCCTCGGAGCCGGCGATATTCTCCTCGATAAACGCTTTCAGTTGGAACTGTCCGTTGGCGTCGGCCATGCCGGTGAACGTGTTGGTACTCTTGAACTTAAAGATGAAAGATTGAGAGACCACCGCCGTGACGGTTACCTGAGAGTTGGGTGGAGCCGTGCCCGTGACCATCCACTCGCCGGTGGAGATTTGGCGGGCGGATTGAACGTCTGGCGCCTGCACGCCTTGAAGCAAGACGTGACCGACCAGGCGGCTGACCGAGGCTCCACCGTCGTTGGTCAGGACCAATGTGATGACCGCGTCGGTGCGGTCATCCGGTTTCACCACGTAGTCGCCACGATAAAGTCCGCTCTCGAGCTCGAAAAGGGGGATGTCGCTGACGGCCCCGACTTCAGCTCTAGCCGAGCAACCAGGGGTCCCTTGGAGAGTCAATCGGAGGTTTGTGCCTGCCGCCAGCGGACCCGTTCGAGGGGTGAAGTCGGCGGCGCGAATGACAGGGAGAGCGGCCGAAGAGTTGATGCCGAGTTCGGCCTCCAATGCGCTGATGGCCGTCGGCACCTCCGTGACCTGCCAGTACCACAGCAATGCCGGTGAGGATTGGGCGGACGGTTTGGTGATGGCCAATACCGGTAAGTCTGCCTTGCTCAGGTTCCAGCTCTTCAAGAGACTCTCTCCGTCAGCTTGTCCGGTGTTGATGATCAAGGGTGAACCTTCGATGCCGACACCCGCCAGGCTGCCTGATTGCTCCAGCTTTTCCAGGGCCGAGAAGAGGCGATTCTCGACAGCGAACTGGGAGCGATCTGAGAAGTCGGCTAAGATGGCAAGCCGGCGCTGGGGGCCCTGTTCTTGGGCCAACGACGGGCCGGAACACAAGAGCAAGGCGAGGAGCGAGAGGAGAGATCTTGTCATCGACCGGGCTTCGGAGAGCGATGGTCGTTTTCCCGGCTTAGTCCAGCAGATTAAAGGGGGCGAGGTAATCGGCGATGAGGGAGCCGAGCTTTGCTCGGAGGCGGAAGGCTCGGGAAGGAGTGTGGCTGAGTCTGACCTGCGGTGCGGGATGGCGCAGCTGAAGCTCAATCTGGCCTTGGGGCTGAGTTCTTTTGACCGTTTCTACTCCCACCATGGCGATCGGCCGATAGCCGGCCTTTTCCAGCTTCTGTCTGGCGGTCTTTTCCCGGTCAGCTAAGATTCTCACGGTGACGGTTTTATTGTTGCTCAAGTCGTTGACCAGAAATCGGAAGCTCATTGCGTTTCTCCTTGTGCTTCCATGATGCCAGGTGGCGGAAAAACCGGAGTTGAAAAAGGCTAGCCGAGATGTTAACAGATTGTAAACACGTGCTGGAGATTCTCTCCGCTGGGCGAAGACCTCTGGTATGGAATCCCCCTTTCTGAAAGAGCTTGCCCGGTACGACCGAATCTTCCTCACCGGAGCCGGCGGAGGTTTTGACATCTATTCCGGCATCCCGCTCTTCGAGTATTTGAAGTCCCAGGACAAGCAAGTTTGGCTCGGCAATCTGAGCTTCGCCGAGTTAATGGACGAGAACGGCCGGCGGATGAAGCGGGATTTTCTCAAGGTAGAGCCCGGCACGCGGGGCAACAGTTGGTATTTTCCGGAGCGCTATCTGTCTCAGTTCTACGCCGATCGGGGAGAAGACGTCCCGATCTACGCCTACTACGGGGCGGGAGCGAGGACGGTGCTCGACATTTTTCAGCAGCTGAAAAAGATGTTGGACTTCCAGGCGTTGGTGCTGGTGGACGGGGGGACGGACAGCCTGATGCGGGGTGATGAACCCGGGCTCGGCAGTCCGGCTGAAGACATCGTGAGTATTGCTGCCGGGCACATGCTCGAAGGAGTCGACTCGTATCTACTATCGCTGGGTTACGGCGTCGACTACTACCACGAAGTTTGCCATCACTACGTGTTGGAGGCGATCGCCGATCTCACTAAGAGTGGAGATTTTCTGGGTGCCTTTTCGCTCTTGCCGGGCATGCCCGAGTTTGAAACCCTGTCTGAGGCGGTGGCTTACTCGAGCGAGAAGATGCCCGGCCGAGAGAGTATCGTGGCAACCTCCATCGTGGCGGCGGGTATGGGTCACTTTGGAGATTATCATCCCACCGAGCGTACCGCCGGTCATGAACTGTACATCAATCCTTTGATGTGCATGTACTTTGCCTTCCGGCTTAAGGGGGTGGCGGAGAGATGCCTGTATCTCGATTACATCAACGACACCCACTCCCGGATGGATGTGCACCGGTCGCTCTCAAATTTTCTCTATACCGTGAAGCCTCGGGAGTGGAGAGACTTTCCTCACTAGACGGCGAGTTCTTGCTGCTCTATTCGGAGTCGTCGTACTTTGATGTCGATCGTTTCTCCGTACACGCCCTTCTGACGGGTGAGGGTGGCTCTGGTGTTGTCGACACTCACAGGCAAAGTGAAATGCGTGCGATGCGTCTCGTTTCCGTTTTTGAGTTGAATCTGAACCCGTTCCGGGTGAACGACGACCTGTTCGGCGGTGAAGCCTTCCTGTAGATAGAGCCTCATTTCCAGCCGTTCCGTATCCCAAGAGATGTCTTTGTCGATCGTCAGTTCTTGATTCATTCAGGCTCCTCAGGTGGGTGATGGGACTTTTGTACCAGAAATACTATGCCAGAATGCACCACTTTAATAATGAATGAATACTTCCCTGGGATGCAAGAGGGGCATACGAAAGTATGGAATTAGGGATAAACCGGATCGACCGGTCAAAGAAAGAGCCGAAAGCTGGGAAGCTGAATGGACGAAAAGTTGGACTTACCGCCTGCCGGCAATCGGCATCACCAGAAGGCGCTTATAAAACGTAGCGCTGCCGAGACGACGAGCCCCCTGTTTTCTCGTCTCAACAGTTAGCGGCTTCGACCTGGACTTTCAGGGGGCGTGCTTTTTGCCGGCGCTCGCGGCGATGATCGGGCTCGCGAATGCAGACTCCCATTTTGGATGGGCTCTCCAGAAACTTCACCAGGTGGGCGACTTCGTCGGTCTGCTCCACGTTGGCCTTGATGGAATTGATGGCTTGAGTGAGGTTTAGTCCCGATTGCAGGATGAGCCGGTAGCACGATTTCAAAGCCTGGCGACTGTCCTTGTCGATCCCTCGCCTTTGCATTCCCCGAATATTCATTCCAAAGACGCGAGCCGGTTGCCCGTCCACCATGGCGTAAGGCGGGATGTCTTGTCTGATCTGAGCCATTCCGCCGAGCATGGCGAGTTTCCCCACGCGGACGAACTGGTGGAGACCGCACATGCCGCCCAAAACGGCCTGGTCCTCAATCTCCACGTGGCCGGCGATGCCCACCGAGTTGGCGATCACGATCTGATTGCCGAGGAGACAGTTGTGGGCTACGTGAGTGTAAGCCATCAGGAGGTTGTCGTCGCCGATCGAGGTGACGCCTTCGGCGTCCGAGGCACGGTGAATCGTGACGTACTCTCTAATCACGTTTCTGTTGCCGATCTTGGTGTAGGCGCGTTCGCCGCTGTAGCGTAGATCCTGAGGAGCGACTCCGATGACCGCTCCGGGAAAGATCTCGTTGCTCTCTCCGATTTCGGTCCATTCACCTATGACGACGGATGAGTGTAGCTTGGTGCCGGCCCCGATGGTCACATTGCCGTGGATGATCGAAAAGGGCCCGATCTCCGCACCCTCGGCGATCTGGGCCGAGGGATCCACAATTGCTGATGGATGAATGTTTGCCACTTTCGGCGGTCCTCTCTTAGCCGGCTAGAGCTATCAATTCTTTCCCCAGGGGTGCTTTAGATTTCACCATCTTCATCCTGGCTAAAACCTGCATCGCTAGTTCGAGTGCCTTTTTTCCGTCGTCGCCGGAAACAAGCGGCGTTCGGTGGTTGGCGACGCAGTCTGCAAAATGGGAAAGCTCTAGTTTGAGGGGCTCGTCTTTCTCCACCGGCATCACTTCCGGAGGGACGGGGTGTCCCGAGCGAGGTGGGCGCATGGCGCAGAGAGTCTGGTTCATGAAATCCAGCGAGAGAGTACGGCCCGTGTCTTCGGTGACTCGCAGGCTTCGCTGCTTTTCTCCGCTGATGCGGGAAGCCAGCAGGCTCGCAGCCACGCCGTTTTTGAACAGCAAGTGCACTTGAGCCACATCCTCGAAGTCGGAGTAGACGGACACCCCCATGGCGTGAATCTCCACCACCGGCGATTTGACAAGATTGATGAGAATATCCAGGTCGTGGATCATCAGATCCCACACCACGCCGACGTCGAGGTTGCGATTGGTGGGGTATCCGATGCGCTGAGACTCCAAAAAGACGGGACGTCCCATGACGCTTCGAAGTTTGCGCACGGCGGGATTGAAGCGCTCCAGATGGCCGACTTGGAGGATGCAATGGTTCTTTTTGGAGAGGTCGACCAAGCTCTTGGCTTGGATGAGGTCCACGGTGATCGGCTTCTCCACCAGGACGTGAACACCGTTCTCGATGAACTCGACGGCGAGGGGATAGTGGAGGCTGGTGGGCACGGCGATGTTCACGGCCTGAACGCCGCGCTCGATGAGCGTACGGTAGCTGGTGAAAAACTCAGTTCCGTACTCTTGCGAACAAATACGTCCCCGAGTCTCATCGATGTCAACGAGACCGACAAGCTCGGTATTAGGCAGTTCGGAATAGACTCGGGCGTGATGCACACCCATACTGCCTATCCCAACAACCCCAACTTTTACTGGCTCCAAGACCATTGCCTCCTTCGCTCAAGCGGCCTCATTTTCGCTGCTTGAGGTTTGTCCAGAGAACCCTCCCAATCCCCATCTGGCCCCATGGTTCTCTGGTTTATATCACAGGGCACAAAGCTGTGCAACCGGAAAAACGCACTACCACGCGCTCCGGCAGAGTTTCTAGGAATTTTATTCAACAATTCGTGAATGTTACCTGGTATCACTCCAATGCAAAGGAAAGCTGACCGACGACCGCCGGTTCGCCTTCTACCGATGCTAGTGCTTTTACTGTTAAACTGTTCTGATCTCGTTCGAGTTGCTCTATTTCAAGTTTCAAGCGGTCTCCAGGCATGGTGGGTCTCCTAAATCGGAGCTTTTTGATGCCGGTCATGCGGATCTGGCCGTCGTGGCCGGACCACAACCAGGTGAGCTGGCAAAGAGCTTCCATGACCAGGACTCCCGGCATGACGGGTGCGTTGGGGAAGTGCCCCCGGAAGAACGGCTCGTTCATACTCACGTTCTTGTAGCCTAGAGCCGTGGTCTCGGTGGTCTCGGCCAACTCGTCCAGCAACAACATCGGATAACGATGAGGCAGTTTTTTTCGAATCTCAAGAGCGTTCATTGACAACCAGCATGTCCTCCCATACTTTTCGAGCACACTCTACGTGCAGAGCGTGCCCCGCCTTCACCCCCAGGATACGAGCTTCGATCCTGGCGTTCAGAAGAGCAAAATCTCCAATGAGATCTAAACACTTATGCCTCACCGGTTCACACTCCACCTTCAACGGCGTGGAGAAGCGATCCTGAAAGACCACCAGACAGTTGTCGGCGTGTCCGCCCTGGGCCAGGCCACGCTCCAAGAGCGGTTTAACTTCTTCCCATAAGGCAAAGGTACGGGCAGGGGCGAGTTCTTTGGTGAAGTCGTCGCTCGGACGAAACTCCACGTGCTGATAGCCGATCATCGGGTGATCATAGAACAGCGAGTATTCGTAGAGAGTCGAGTCCGCGGGGAGGAGCAAGACTAAGGCTCCGTTTTCTCGGCTCGCCGAGTGAGGACGCCGGGGCTTGAGCACTCGAGCGGGCGCGCTCTGGACTTCGACTCCTGCCTTCTGGATACCAAGGCAAAACTCTAAGGAAGCTCCATCGAGGATGGGGACTTCGGGTCCGTCCATTTCGATCAGGGCGTTGTCTACTCCCGATCCGGCCAGTGCCGCGAGAAGATGCTCCGGCGTGTGAACCCTGATTTGGCCCTTGCCGAGAACGGTGCAGCGGTCGCAGTTCACCACGTTGTCGACGGTGGCCGGTATCTCATGGCCTGCGGACAGAAATCGGCGCCCGCTGTTTTCTTCAGCCGGACAGATGGTGACGGTGGCCGATTGGCCGGTGTGAATACCAACGCCCGAGAAACTGATGCGCTCCTTCAGAGTCCCTTGTCGTGGTGAGTTCAACGAACGGGCCTCATGGTCACGTAGGCCGGATAACAAGAGGAGGCTTCAGGTAAGGTGACCAGATCGACCGTACGCTCGCTCCCGGCTTCCACTCGGAAGCGTCCCAGACTTGTTTCGACTCCTTGTTTCTTGAAAGGGGCTTCCAGGATATCGCCGTCCACCAGGAAGGTGCCGGCGCCGGGGCCGGAGTGAGGGCGGAAGATCATTTCAAAGTCCACCGGGCTTCGGCTGGTGTTTTGCAGCACGAAGTGATAGCGGTACAGAACGCCGAAATTACCGGTGTTGGGCAGTCCCGTTTCAAAATCGATCAGCCAGGGCGATTTGCCGAAAGGCACCTCGGTAGTGGGCGAATCCTGGGTCATGTCGATCCATTCTTCGAAGTAAGGCTGGGCGAACACGCCGTGGGGATGGATTTTGAACGGGTTGAAAGGGCCTCCCAGTCGGACCGCGCCCACCGTGTTATTGGTGCTGGGAGCTAGTTTGGAGTGAACTTCCGCTCGCACAGAGCCTTCCCCCACGATTTGAAGATTGACGAATCCGGAAAGCAGGTCGCGGCGATTCATCAGATGGTGGGCCACCACAAAGCGCTGCCGCGGAGGAATCTCCACCACAAAGCCCGCTTCGGCGCCAAGCTGGCGGAGGAATCTGACCGCCGCCATGTGTCCGGTGTGAACTTCGTTGCGGTTGGGCCCGGCGTAGGTGGAACCGATCCACACTTTCACGGGCTGATTGGTTTCGTTGTAGAGGTTGACCCAGAGATTGCGGTCGGCCAGAGTCTGATTCAGGTGGGAGTACATGAGCCGTGTAGGCTCGTTGTCGGTCAGAGTGTATTCCAGCAGAACACCGTCGTCTTCCACTCTTTCAGGTCGGTTTGAGACCAGAAGAAGGTTGGGTTCTTGAAATTCCAGGTCGACCGACTCCACCTGGACCTCGACCCGTGTCTTGACCGGGAAGTAGTCCTCACCGGCCACGATTTCGATCGGCTGGGCGTAGCGCATCTTGTCTCCCTGGGGCACCGACGGGATAGCCGGCATCTCCTCGGGAAACTTGATGTAAGCTCCGGGGTTCAGACGGGTAGAACCGGCCACGGCTCGCAGGGAGGCTTCGGCCACCATATCGCCGGGCGCGGGATCGCCGGTGACCTGAATGGTCACTTCGCCCGGTGGATAACCGGCCCAGTCTTTCACTCGGACGGGCACTTTGACTTTAGCCTTGCCACGGCTGATCACAAGGTAGGTGCTGCCGACGGCGTTGGCTTCGACGACAACGGTTTCTCCGTCGGCGGTGGGGGAGATCACTCCGTCTCCACCTTCGAGATAAACCGGTCCGTCGGCCAGCCCGCTCAACTGAAGGACGGCTTGCTCCCCTAGAGGCATCACCAGATTGCGAGGCGAGACCTGCAGCATCCCGGGACCCACCAGCTCAAAGAGCCGTTTGGCCCAGACGATGGCCAGGCCTTCGGGGGTGCTCTTGTTTTCGGTGGCGAGAGCTTTGTCGACTTCCACCACCAGTGTGTCGCCCCAGAAGACCCCGTAGCCGTTGGGGGTTTTCTTGGCCAGAATGCCGTCCGGGTCGGCCGCGGCTTCCAGCTTCTGATCGATGCGCATCTGGGCGTTCTGGGCCTTTTCGGCGGGCAGTCGCATGACGGTTTCCCCGCCGATGACGACCGGTTCGGCCCATAGTGGGGAGACCAGAAGAAATAGAAAGGTAAATAGAAATAAGTGGATTCGACGATTCATATCTTTACTCTAGGATCGGACCTGCCGGGCGGGGTAGCCGGCCCAGTGGGTGCCTCCGGGTATCTTGGTTTTAGTCATTCCGGCCAGGTCGTCGGCCGTCACGTGGTCTCCGTAGTCGGAGTGTCCGGCAGTGCCCACTCGCCGCCCGAAGCGAGTCCCTGTGCCGAGGCGAGTGCTTCCGGCTAAGCCGGAGCCGGAACCGATCTGGCTATCGTCGCCGATACGGCAGTTGTGAGCTACCTGGATGAGGGCACCGAGCCGGCAATCGTTGCCCACCGAAGTGGCGTCGAGGGCGGCTCGGTCCAGGCAAGTGGCGGGGCCGATTTCGGAGCGATCGCCGATTTCGACTCGACCCACCTGAGGAATGCGTCGGTGCTGTTTTCCATCGAAGATGTATCCAAACCCGCGGCTCCCGATAACGGCTTCAGGGGCGATGACGCATCGGGCACCGATCTTGGACCCGGCCATCACCACGGCACCCGGCCCTATCACGGTGCCTTCCCCAACCTCGGCCTGGGCTCCAACAAAGGCAAACGGGTGGACTTGCACGTTCGGCCCCAGTCGGGCGGAAGGGTCGACGAAAGCTTCCGCCGCTATGTGGCCCCCGTCGCTCACTTTTTCTGTAGCTCTAGAGAGACATCCAGCGTGAGATCTTCTCCGTCGGTATAGCGCACGGTTTTGGTCAGCGGATTCTGGACCACCACCATGTCGAGCCCCTTTTCTTTGGCTACTTTTTGAGTCTCCGACTCAATGAGGTTGACGGACTCTTCCATGAAGTCGTCCATGCGCTTCTGCCACACTTCGGCTCTCTTCGCGATGTCTTTCTTCAAGGCTTCGGCCTGAGCTTGGTCTTGCACCTGAGAGATCTCAAGATAGGTGTTGCCGGCCTGATTGGCCCACTCCAGGCGGATATCCATGGTCTCGGGGCGCTCTTCCATGACTCGCATCACGTCCACGGTTCCCACCTTCATGTGGGCTGAAGTCTCGCCGTCCGCACCTGAATTGCATCCGGACAAAACGAACCCGAGAAGCCCTAGGGCTACGATCCGCTTGCTCAACCTTCATCTCCGGCGGGGGTAGAGGTGGATTCGGGTTGGTGCTGAGAGCCGTCGGACATAGCCAGTGCCATATCTTTCGTCATGTCCACACCACCCCACTCCACCGTGGGATACATCTTGCTGTCGATAAGAACAATGTCGATCTTCTTACGCTTGGCGATGTCTCCGGCGATCGCCTGAATGGAGTCGTGACGGGTCTTGAGGAATTCTTCCGTCTTTTTCTTCCACTTGGCATCAAACTCTTGAGAGGCTTTGGCGTACTTCTCCTGGAGCGCTTTCGTTTTCTGAGCGTCCTCACCGGCTGATTTCATCTGGTCCACGTACTCTTTACGCATATCGGTCTGATCGCGAAGATATTCCACGGACATGCTCTGGTAGTCGGGGTCTTCTTGCAGAAGCGTGGCGGTGTCCACCTTCCCGACCGCGATCCGGCCGTCTCCTTGAGATTCGCAGGCGCTGAGAAAAAGGGTGCAACCCAGCCCGAGGGCCAGGCACGCTAGTCTTTGCCGCTTCATGATTTCTTCTCCATTTGCTGTACTCGCACTTGCGAGAGGTCGGTCAGGTCTTGGAAGCTGGGGTCGGCGTACTGGTAGGCTCCGATCACCATCTCTTCTTTCTTATCCTTGGCGATGCCCGCCACCTGAGTGTCGATGTCGGCTCGGATGGATTTGTAGAGCTCTTCGCTTTCCTCTTTGAGGGTGGTGATCTCTTCGTCCACCTTCTTGAGGTCGCCGCTGAGTTCTTCCGGAAGATTAGCTAGCTCCTTAGAGATTCTGTCCTGAATCTCGTCACTGAGCTTCTCGAGGTTCGCTTCCACCTCAGCTTGTTTGGCTTCCAGACGAGTCCGAGAGTCGGCCACCTTCGCTTCCATCTTGCTCTTCAGTTCAGCCTGCCGCGAGGCCAACTGAGACTGCATGCGAGCTTCGATCTCGGCGATCTTCTGCTTCACGGCCGGAGGGGGTCCGGCCGTTTGAGTGGGTTGCTTCGGTTGGGCTACCGCCATACCGAGTCTCTGCCGTTCTGCCGCTACTTTCTGAGACACTTCTTGGTCCAGTTTGATCTGGTAGGCTTCCAGCTCTTTCTGCACTTGAGCTGTCTTCTCAGCTCGAACAGAAGCGTAGCCGGACTCTAGTTCTTCGCGTTTGGCAGCCTTGGCGGTTTCGATCTCCTGAGAGATCTCGGAAAGTCTGGTTTCGGCCGCTCGCTTCGCTTCCTCGTCGGTAGAGTTCTGGGCGGTCAGCTGCAAGTTCAGGCGCTCGCTCTGGTATTTTGCCGCGAGATCGGCTTCGTAGGCTGCGATCTTACCGCTTACCTCACTTTGCATGGTGGCGATTTCGTCTCCCACGCGTTTCTCGAGCTCCAGTCGCTTGGCGGCCAGGTTGCGCTCGCGCACCAGCATCAGGTTCGACATGAAATCTTTCACCTGGCTCTCGACATTGGTGTCCAGAGGAGGCGCTTCGACTTGCTCCGCCGGCACACCCATCTGTTCTTTGATCTTCTTGATCTCTTCTTCTAACTCGGCTGAGTAGCCGCTTTGCAGGGCGCTCATCTCCGAGTTCATCTGGGCGGACAAGCTGCTGTTCAGCGCGGCGATTTCACCTTCGACGGCGGCTCGCTCGGCTTCCAGCTTCTTCTTGGCATTCTCCATCGCCTCATCCATCTGGATGGTACCCTTTTTGATCAGTTCATTGCGGGTCTTGTTCTGCATCTCAATCTTCTTTTGCTGCAGTTCCCCGATCTTCTGATTCAACTGCTCCAGCTTGGAGTAGCTAGGGTGCAGTTCGACCAGCGGCTTCATGTCCACCACGGCCATCCTGTACCCCTCGATGGGGTCGGTGGGAGCTTCTTTGCTGTTGCATCCGGCGGTCATGCCGGTGGCCAAGAACCCGCTGGTCAGAAAGAGAAGCAGACTGGTTTTCGTGATTCCTAAGACACCCATGGCTACTGCTCCGCGGGTGCAGGGGTTGCGGCCGGGGTAGCTTCCGCACCGGGGCCTGCCGTCGTGGCGCCACCTTCCGAGATTTTCTTCAGAAAAGTATCGACGACCAGCTCGGTCAGGTTTCTACCGCCGTACATCACGTGCTGAGTATCCAGGACCAGCGACAGACCCTCTTGCTTGGCCACTTCTTCCACCGAATCGTTGACGGCTTTCAAGAGCGGAGTGAGCTTCTGCTGTTGCAGCGACTCCAGGCGGGCTTCAATAGCCTTCTGCATCGCCTGAATCTCGGCTGGGCTGGGCTCTTCACCTCTCTCCTGGGCTTTCTGCATCTCTTCACGCATCTTTTGCAGCATGCCGTTACGCTCTTGGATCAGTTCCATTTCAGCTTCTTTGAAGACCTTCAGGTTGCTGACGATGTTCTGGTCGAAGTAGCCGATAGGGGCCTGCTTCAACTGCTCTTCGTTGTCTTCGGGGTAGGTCAGGTCGTTGCCGCTTTCCAGTAGACCTTTCACGTCATCTGTCATGTCAGGCACGCCGTAGACGGTGATCTTCTTGTCCAGGACCACGGTCACGCCTTTGTTCTTGGCAGCAGTGGCCACGGCGGCGCGAGCCTTCTCTTTTAGAGGGTTGAGCGTTTCGTTGGTCTTGATCTCCAACTCGGCCTGAAATTCTTGAAATTTCTTGGCTTTCGCTTCGTCCGACTGGTCCTTGACTTCTTGCTGATACTTTTTGGAAGTGTCGTCGGCCCACTTATCTAGTTCTTCGTTAGCCTTGACGAACATGTCCATCTGGTAAATCACCGACTCATCGATCGATGCTACCTTCTTCACAGGCGCCTTTTCGGTTTCACATCCGGCGGCAAACAGCAGAGCTACGCTCATCAGGGCCGCCACGGCAATATTTCTCAATTTCATTAGAGTACAATCCTCCATACACTTGCCTTTCAGAAACCATTTCCGCCTGCGGAGGTTTCGAAACGCGCTATATAACTTCGGTCATCTTGCTTCTTAGAAAGACTGTCCGATTCCGATTTGGGTTCTTCCACCGTCGTCGCCAATGGCGTAGTCCAAACGGATTACGCCCAGACCGAGGGCGGGGAAGGTGATCCTCAAGCCGACGCCTGCGTCGAAGAAGATCTTGTCGTTAATGGTGTCCCCGGGAGAGTAGGCCGTACCCGCATCGACGAAGACGGCGCCTCTCAGGAACTTGATGTTGGCGATGGGAAACCGGTATTCGGCGTTGGCCACGAAGAAGCGGGTTCCGAAGAACTGGTTCTGCTGGTAGCCACGCAGAGTATCGGGACCGCCTGCGTAGAAAAATTCGGTAATAGGAGCGTCTCCGGTGACCACGCCACCCCAAGCCCGAAGGGCCAGGGTGTGCTTCTCACCCAGGGGTACGTAGTGACGTCCTTCCAGGGTGTACTTGGTGAAGGAGAAGTCGCCGCCCAGGCCGGCCACGTTGATGGCGGCGTTGGCGAACGAGCCCACGTGGGGGTTGAAGATGTCGTCTCGGGTGTCGTAGAGGGCGGAGAGACCGATGGAGTTCAACGTACCCGTTCCCAGACCGATCGGCTCGAAGATTGACTGAGAGTCGCGCAGAATCTCGATGGTTTCGTGACGGAGCGTACCGAACAGCCGTAGGTCGTCGTTCAGTGGACGACCGTAGGTGAGCGAGCCACCGATCCGTTGGTCGTCGTAGAAGGCGAACTGCTGTTCGCCATTCACGATGATCGGCTGGCGCAGCCCGTCCACGTCGTTTCGGAAGAGGGAGACACCGATGCTGTCCTGGTTGCCGTTGATGGCCGGATCCAGGTAGGACACACCGATACTGGAGATCTGCGCGCCCCGTTGCCAGGAGACGGAGACGTTCTTTCCTTCGCCGAACAGGTTGCGGTCGGAGTAGGAGATAGCGCCGGTCACACCGGAACGGATACCGGAGGAACCACCACCGGCGTAACCCACACCGATGGTTGCAAGACCCGTTTTCTCTTCCACCACGTCCAGCACCAGAATCACTTTGCCGCGCTCGGAACCACGTTGGGGATCGGGCTCAACTTTTCGGAAGTACCCGAGGTTGTTCAGGCGCTCCAGGTCTTTCTGGAAGCGGCGGCGGTTGAGGACGGTGCCTGGCTTGGTGCGGAGGTTCCGCAGGATGGTCGCGGTTCGGGTCTTGGTGTTACCCTCGACGCGAATCTCTTCCACTTCGGCTTCGATCACGTTCACGGTGACTTTGCCGGTATCGGGGTCGATCTTGGGGTCCACGGTGTCGAGTACCCATTGGTCGTCCTCGTAGAGATCGTTGATTTTGGTTAGGTCTTCTTCCAGCGTTTTGCGGTTGAAGAGCTCACCCGGCTTGATCCGGATAAGACTGGCGACTCGCTCCTCGGGGAAGACGGTCACTCCGGTGACGTCCACGCCGGAAACCACGATACCGTCCACGATGGTCAGCACCAGGCGTCCGTTTTGAAAGGAGACGTCGGTCACGTGAGTGGGAGTTCTCAGATATCCCAGCTCTTCGTTGTAGTACTGGTTGATGGCCTGGATGTCGGAGTGGATGGTCCGGGTGTTCAGGATCTGACCTGATTCGGTGTCCATCACGCCACGCAGTACGGTGGATTCCACAACTTCGTTGCCCTTGAACTCCACCGACTCCACTACCGGGTTTTCCAGCACCCGGAAGACCAGGCGGATACCGCCGGGCGCGGCCGGGGTGGCGAAGCGCACGTCGGTGAAATAGCCCAGGTCGAAAATGGCCTGCAGGTCTCGGCGCAGACGGGGCTCCAGCAAAGGGTCGCCGATGCGGGTGGAGACCACTTCCAGGATGGCGTTGGTCGGCACACTGGCGTTGCCTTCCACCTCGATGTTGACAATGGGGGGCGGTCCGATCGGCTCGTCGGTGGGTTGGGTGGGCTCGTCGTCGCCGGTTTCGCTCTCCATATCCTCGGTGGGCGGTTGCTCACCCGGCTGGTCATCCGGGGAAGCTTCTTCCGTAGGAGGCTGGCCGCTCTGGTCGCCTGCCTTTTCTCCGCCTTCGGTTTTGGGAGGCTCCTGACCGGAGCCTTCGGACGCCGGCTGGGTGGAGGGCTTTTCCTCCTGGGCCAACGGGCCAACCTCACCAGGCATGACCATGTCAACCGCCTCGGCGGCTTCATCTCGCACCTGCCGTTCGGCGTCGCTCGACTTTTCGGCCTCCGCGACTCTTCCTGACGGAACGGGTAGAGCGGCATCTTCGATGACGGACTCGACCACGGCCGGGACTTCGGCGGGCTTCGGCGGCTCCTCAGCCTGAGCCGAACCCATAATCATAAGTGTCCCCAGCAGTACCCCGCGAGAGAGTTTAACCCAACGTTTGCTCATTCGAGCACCTCCAAACAACCAGAAGGCACCCAACCCAACCCGATTGTCATCTCGTTTTATTCGCATCCTCACACCGAGGGCACGTTAAATAATTTTGCCTATTCTAGAGATCCCCACCGTGGGGATCAAGCCCGAACAGGTGTTCTGGCAAGTCGACCCCCGTTAACACAAGGGTTCTTACCCATCTTTTGGAATTCTAAGCCATGAATTCAATTGTGGATGAAAAATATTCTATTATTTGGGTGTTCTACCTCTTTTCTTTCCTTTTGTTTCTCTCTGGAACATCGATTTCACAAGAAGTTCTGTGGTCTACCCCCGGTGTGGGTGAGCGACCGAACCTTTCGTTGCAGGGCACCAAACAGTCCGAGCAGCGAGTGGTCATCAGTAGTCCTTTCGGTACGGAAGTCAAAGTCGCGAAGCTTTCCGACGGGAGCAAAATCTGGACCAAGAAACTCGTTGAAAGAGTCTCCTACGGCACCTTGCCCCTCACCGATGCCCTGGTGGTGCAGGGGGATCAGGGGACGATTTGGGCCATTCGGGGCGAGGATGGAGAGGAACTCTGGATGAAACGAACTCCCGAGCCCTTGGACTACCCGATGGCTCCGCCGAGGTTTCGGGAGCAAGCTGTCTTTACCATCAGTCACCAGGGCATCATTCGGAAGTTGATCCGCACTGGAGAGCAGAGTGCGGTCGTCCGGAGGGATGTCAGTTGGGGCGAGCGACGGGCCGCCACCGTGCCTCTGCGCAGCAGTCAGCAGCAGCTGTCTTATCTCGATCAGGCCGGCCGACTCACCACCTACGACACCGAGTTTCTGGATCTGATTTCGACCCTCTCGCTCACCCCTGACGAGTCCAGGGCCAATATACTGGCCGGGGCTCTGTCGGAAGACGGCAACCTGGCCTGGACGACCGATTTCTCCGGGCGACTCGTGGCCGTACGGCCATCTTCGGGCGAGGGTCTTTGGGCGGTGCGGACCGGGGTTCAGGAAGACTGTTGGAGCGGGCAGGGCGAGCTTTTGACCGTGCCTTCCCTGCTCTTTTGGGAAGGGGAGAAGATCGCCGTCTTGGTGGCCAATAGGGTGCGGGCGTCTATCTATGACGGGGACACCGGCAAACGCCTTTTTACGGAAGCCCTGCCCTCAGACGGGGTTTGCCCCCCTATCTACGACGCGACCGAAAAGCGCTGGTGGCTGCTCTGCCGCAACCATCTGGTTTCTTATGATCGTCTCAAAGGATGGCAAGAGTACCCTATCTCTCTGGTGGATGAGCCTTTCACACTGGCCATTGGCGACAAGGCCGTTCTGGTGGGGACCGTCGATGGTCGTGTCTATCGACTGGGCATGCCCGGAGTGACTCCGGTGGCGGAGAAAAAATGAACCTCACTGAAATAAACCTCTATAGAAAGATACAGTTCGCGTTATGAAACTTCGTACGTTATTGTCTTCCTCGTTTCTTTGTCTTCTGCTCTTAGTTGTCTCTCATGCCGACGTCTACGTCTCTCCCGAAGAGCACAGTCGGATGGCGAAAGAGGGTCTCGAGCGACAGTTGGCCGACGTCCCGAAAGAGGAGCAGGTCGAGTTTGTCCGGCAGAAACTTCGAGAGATGCCGCTTCGGCGCCAAGAGCTGGAGTTAGAGGTGGCGCAGGCGGAGGAAGCCGAGGCCAACGGTACGGGGAGGGTGCCAGCCTATTTCCTCCGGAAAGGCTTCACCACTCTCGACTATGAGGAGAAGGCTCTCAAAGATTGGCTGGCCGAACGGGGAGTTTCGCCGGAGACGGAAAGCTCTCCGAAAGGGGTCAAAGAGTCCGGCCTGGTGGTTCCGCCTGTTCCCTCACCTCCCTTTAGTTCCGTTCCTCTGGTGGCTCTTGTTTTCGTCGCTGCGGGCGCTCTCTTGGGGCTACGCCGAGCCTTGGCATGAGCTTTGCCTGGATTCCAGGTCTGGCGGCCGCGATCGGGCTGAGCCTTCTGGGTGCCTTGATCGGGTGCTATCCCGTGCTGGTGGCCACCCTCTCCGTCGCCTTTCTAGCAGGGCCGCACAACTATATGGAGGCTCGCTATCTGCTCAGCAGGCTGCCGGGGCGAGCGGGAAAGCTGCGACCCTACTTTCTCTGGAGCGCCTACGGTGTGGCGTTGCTAGGGATGTGGTCGCTGCTCTTGCCTTTCGTCGGCGGGAGTCTCTCTCTGAGATGTTGGAACGCCGCCCTCATCGCCTGGGTGGCAGGCCTGGCAGTGCTGCGGCGCCGAGAGCATCCTCGGCGAGCCTGGCCCTGGGTGGAGCCTTTGGCTCTTTTCGTGTGCGGTCTGATGTGGGCTCAACCGCACTTCTTTACTCTCTTTCTCGTCCTGGGGCATCCTCTACTTGCGCTCGTGATCCTCGGTCGCGAGCTCCACGCCTTTCGAAGACCCGAGCGCCGATACTACCCGCAGGTCCTGGCAGCCGTGCCGGTGGGCCTGGCGGTTCTTCTGGTCTGGCTCTTCTCCGGGGGACTGAACGGGCCGTCTGAAATCCGATCGTTTTTCCTCGCCTCTCCAGGGTCTCCGCTCTTTCTAGCCATCCATACCTATTTGGAACTCATCCACTATATAGTATGGATCGGTCTTCTGCCGTTGTTGGGTCAGCTGACCCAGCGAGGAAGTCTCAAGGTCTATCCGATACTAAAGAGGAGTGCCGGTCGACTGCGCGCCGCCCGGCTGTTGCTGATCCTGGGGGCGGCGCTGGCCTGTCTTTTATGGTGGGGGTTCACCCAGGATTTTGAAATGACCCGAGACTTGTACTTTCGAATAGCCATTTTTCACGTCTTAGTGGAGTTTCCGTTCCTGATGAGGTTAGTATAAAGTGAGCACTTTCCTCATTTTCCTGGTCCTGACTCTGGCTCTGGAAGCTCCCGTCTTCTTTACTCTTCTCCGCCATCGAAGTTGGCGCCGGCGAATCGCTTTCTGGTTAGCAGCGAATATCTACAGCTATCCGGCTGTCTACTTCTTTTTCCCTTATCTGGACCTCCCGCCCCATATCTGCCAAGCCCTGGCCGAAATCTGGGCCCCCTCTTGTGAAATTGCCGTGGGTTATTTCATTTTGCCTCGATTCTCACGAAGAGAGGCTCTGGCGGTTGTGGCGGCCAATCTGTTTTCCTGGGCGGCCGGGACCGCTCTGATCCGATTTTTATGAACATAGCCAATTCGATATCAAGCAGCCTCTCTCTTCCGCAGAGAGCCGTACAAACAACGTTAGAACTCTTCGACGAAGGCGCCACCGTGCCGTTTCTCGCTCGCTATCGCAAGGAGCGGACGGGAGGGCTGGATGAGGATCAACTTCGCGCTATTCAAAAACTGCGCGAGGAACTCACCAAGCTGGAGCAGCGACGCGAGAGTATCGTCGGCTCGCTGACCGAGCAAGGGGTGTTTGAGGGAAGTCTCAAGGAGAAGATTCTCAAGGCCTCCACGCTCACCGAGTTGGAAGACCTTTACCTCCCCTATAAGCCGAAAAGAAAGACTCGGGCGACCAAGGCTCGGGAATTGGGCTTGGAGCCGCTGGCCGAGATGGTGCTGAAGCAGCCTCGGGGCAAGGATGTGAAGGCCGAAGCGCGCCGGTTTCTCGGAGCGGAGGTTTCCGATGTGGAGCAAGCTCTTTCGGGGGCCCGAGACATCGTGGCCGAATGGGCGGCGGAAAAGCCCGAGGTGAGGAGCGAGATTCGGACCAAAGCTCGCAAGTTCGGCAAGCTCAAGGCCGGTCGCAAGCGAGGTGCCGAAGACCCGCGCGAAGTCTATCAGGCGTACTACGAATTCAACTCTCCAGTCAATCGAGTGGCGCCCCACCAGGTTCTGGCTCTCGACCGCGGGGAGCGGGAAAAGGTTTTGTCCATCTCCTTGGACCTTCAGGAACGAGATTGGCGCGATGCTCTCAAGCGTGAATTTCGAGTGTATGGCGGCAACCCGTGGGGCGATCAGCTTCAGCAGGCTCTAGACGATGCGGCCAAACGCCTCATCTTGCCCGCCATCGAGCGCGAGATTCGTTCCGAACTCACCGAGCAGGCTCAGCAGCACGCCATCAAGGTGTTTGGAGAGAATCTCAAGTCTCTTTTACTGGTGCCGCCGCTGGGTGAGCATACCGTTCTGGCTCTCGACCCCGGTTTTCGAACCGGGTGCAAGGTGGCGGTGGTGGATTCCACCGGACTGTTGCTCTGCACGGACACGATCTATCCCCATCCGCCTCAGAAGCAAGAAAAACAGAGTCTGAAGACTCTGGAGAGCTTGATCTCTCGTCATAAAGTCACGGTGATCGCTATCGGAAACGGCACCGCTTCGCGGGAGACCGAGGCGCTGGTTGCTCAGCTCAGCACGCCGTACCTCATCGTGTCCGAAGCCGGGGCCAGTGTCTATTCGGCCAGTCCCCAGGCCAAGAAAGAGTTTCCAAATCTGGACGTCTCCTTGCGAGGGGCGGTCAGCATAGCCCGGCGCGTGCTGGACCCGCTGGCCGAACTCATCAAGATCGACCCCAAATCGGTGGGAGTCGGGATGTATCAGCACGACCTCGACGAGCCCAAGCTGGATCGGGAGCTTTCCGATGTGGTGGAGAGTGTGGTGCACTCGGTGGGAGTGGAACTCAACACGGCCTCGGCACCGTTGCTTTCCCACGTGGGTGGAATCGGGCCCAAGACCGCCGAGCGGATCGTGGAGTATCGAGAGAAGAACGGAGCTTTTCCCGATCGCAAGACGCTGTTGGACGTGAAGGGGCTTGGTCCGAAGGCGTTTGAGCTGGCCGCGGGATTTATCAGGGTGAGGGACGGGCGCAATCCCCTGGACGCTACGGCCATTCATCCGGAGAGCTACTCCGTGGCGAAGGCTGTTTTGAAAGTCGTGGGTGGGGAACCGGGGCGGCTGGACTGGCGGGATTTGAAGGACAAGGTGGATTGCCCCGAGCCGACCTTGCGCGACATTGTGGAGCAGCTGCAGAAGCCCGGGCGTGACCCGCGAGATGAGCTGCCCAAGCCGATACTGCGATCGGGAGTTTTGACTATGGAAGACCTCTATCCGGGTTTGGAGCTGAGCGGGACTGTTCGCAACGTGGTGGATTTTGGGGCTTTTGTTGATATTGGGGTGAAGCAAGACGGGCTGGTGCATCGGAGTAAGCTGCGGGGGAGGCAGCTTTCGGTGGGGCAGGTTGTGGAGGTAGAGATTTTGGAAGTGGATGAGAGGCGGGGGCGAATTTCTTTGGGGTTGGGGTGAGCGGCTCGGAGTCGACCGACCCGATTTTGACAGTATACAATTTGTGCGTACTTGTTATCTGTGACGTATCAACTATACAGTGGGTATCTCGAAGGCTAGCCAAAACTTCATAGGAGATACAAATGACGAAATTCGATAGAAAATCAGTGGACAAGAACCAATGGATGATTGATCCGGATGACGCCGTGATGCTGCTGATCGATCACCAGGCGGGACTGTTTCAGCTAGTCCGCGATATGGATGCTACGACTTTGAGAAACCACGCCGTGGCATTGGCCAAAGTCGCGAAACTGGCTAACATTCCGACCTTCACGACGGCCTCGGTGCCGGACGGACCCAACGGTCCTCTCATCCCCGATATTCACGCCGCGAATCCGGATGCGGTCTACATTCCGCGTACCGGTCAGATCAACGCTTGGGACAACCCCAAATGGGTCCAGGCCATTGAAGAGACGGGTCGCAAGACCCTGATCATCGCGGGTACTCTGACCAGCGCTTGCATGGCTTTTCCGGCGCTGAGCGCGGTCACCAGGGACTACAAGGTGTTCTGTGTCGTGGACGCATCCGGAAACTGGAGTCAGATGGCGACAGATCTCACAGTAGCTCGGGTCACTCAGGCCGGGGCCATGCCGATCGACACTTTCGCGGTTGTAGGGGAGATCATGAGCACCTGGAATCGTCCTGACGCGGACGACTTCGCTGCCGTCATGCTCGAACACGTGATACCCGGGTTCCGCATGTTGGTGGAAAGTTACGACAAGGCTCAATCCGTGCAGAAGGATGGTCACGAAACAGTTCTAGACGCTTACGAAAAAGTAAGCTGAACCATCGCTTCCAGCCCACTCAAGATCAAGAAGGAGTATCAAATGAAGACCATTCAGCCAGCGGAGCTGTCAGAGCTTCTCGCTTCGGCGAAACCGCCCCATCTTCTAGACGTGCTTTCCGATCAGCATTTTGCGAAGACCCATATTCCGGGCGCGAAAAACGTCTGTGTCTACGAGATATCATTTCTCGAGAACGTTGCCGATAAAGTGGTTTCGAAGGAGGAGAGCATCGTCGTCTACGGTCTTAACGACCAGTTCGAAGCGGCTACAATGGCTTCTGACCTTCTGGTGGCGGATGGTTACTCGCAGGTAGCTATCTTGGAGGGTGGGCTGGAGGCTTGGACCCGCTCGAGTCTTCCGGTTGAGAGTGCAAAGGATCAGACCGGAACGGGTGTCTCTGAGAAACCGCTCGATACGGAGCGCTCTCTCATTCGCTGGACGGGTAGAAACCTGGTCAATCAACACACCGGAACGCTAAAGGTGACGGGCGGGTTCCTTAGGACCGACGCGGATGGGTTGAGCGCGGCCCGGGTCGAGACCGACTTCGACACTCTCACCTGCACGGACATTGAAGACCAAAAGATGAATCAGGTCTTGTTGAACCACCTCAAGGCGGCCGACTTTTTCCTGGCCAATGAGTATCCTCAAGCGGTCTTCTCACTAAATGAAATCATATCGATCGACGGTGCCACAGCCGGCAGGCCGAACATATCGGTCAAAGGAGAGCTGACTCTCCGCGGTGTCACTCAAGAGATCCAGTTTGAGGCCATCTTTCAAAAAGACGATGAGCAGTGGGTGGTGCAAGCCAATCTCGATATTGATCGGACTCGATGGAACAGCAAATACGGTTCAGGACGATTTTTTGAAGCCCTCGGCAAGCACCTGGTCAACGATCACATAAGCCTTCAAGTCCAGCTCTTTGCTTAGGGCCTGTTGGCATTCAACATCCCCTAATCCGCGTTTTCCTGGGCTTCCTCATACTGCGCCTTGACGGTGGCCCAGTCGCTCATTGCGTTCAGAACGCCGTCCAGGGCTTCGCCGAGAGGAGTGAGGCTGTATTCGACACGTGGTGGTATTTCGCCGAAGTCTTTGCGAAGAATGAGTCCGTCAGACTCCATCTCTTTCAGCTGTTGGCTGAGTGACCTATGGGTAATGCCGTTCAGATCTCGTTGGAGCTGGTTGAATCTTCTCTTCTCATTCTTCAGTAGGTAGTAAATGATCATTAACTTCCATTTCCCGGAGAGGACTCCAAGAGTGCTTTCCACGGGGCAGAACGGTTGTTTTTTCGGCATGTCGAACTCCTTAAGAGCGGCTCATCGTGCTGTATTCAAATCTGGAATTCACGTTCCTGGCCTCGGTAAAGTCGGACCAGCATCTCAAAAGAACCCGGGATATCGCTCTTCCAACATCTTCTCGTAAGAGTTTATCTGCTCCAACATTCCGTGATTCGGAGCGAGCTTTCGGGCCAGATCCCAGCACTGCCAGGCAAGTTCCGCTTCGAACATCCCGTAGCTCACGTCTGCGAGGTCTTTCCAAGCTCCGGTGATGGTGGGGTTTGTTTCGAGGGCTTGGAGATACTTGGCCTGAGCTTCGGGCAGTTCGCGGGCCTCCAGTAGATGGCTTGCCTGGAAAATGGTGAGGATGTGGGCTCGAGGACCGGCGGCAGGTTTCAGCTCTTCGAAGACTTCGAGCGACTCCGGAGCACCTTGCCTCAGGGCGCGAGCCATCTTTTGGAGATCAGGGTTGCCCGAATACAAGTCGGAACGTTTGCTCACAAATTCATCAATAGGATTGCCGCTGGCGAGATGGTATTCGTTGAACGCTAGAAAGCTCTGGAATGCCTCTCCCTGTTCGGCGCTGTCCAAAGCTTCTTGCAGCAACTCGTCCCACTTCTTCTCAATCTCGCTTGGCGGGATCTGCGACGTAGCGACAATAAGCGGCTCGAATTTGCCTTCCGCGGTCGCTTTCTCGCCAGATGGAGGCTGCAACTTCGTATCGAGGAACTTCAAGGATTCGAGAGCGAAGTCGATCCGTCTAGTGCGGGCCATATTGTAGATGACCAGGGTGAATTTCTCGGGAACGCGCGAAGCCTTCTCGAGTTCGTCCAGGATCACCGGATGGCCGCCGCCGTAGTATCGCAGGAAGCGCACGAACTCCCTGCTCTGGGCCGCTTCAAGAGCCTTACCTTTCTCGGAGGCTTCAAACAGTAAGTTCTCTCCATAAATCCACCGACCGGAGTCCTTCGCCGGTTCGGCCTCGCTCTTCGGGGCGTCCATGGCAAAAAGGTGCTCGGCCATTACCGGACCTTGCATCACCGACGGCGGTACCTCCAGGCCGGCGGAGTTTAACGCCTGTGACAGCATCAAGCGATTGGGCAACTCCAAGGCCCGAAAGCCGACATCGGTATAAAGCGAGGCTTCTCGCACCCCGTCGTCGCTCGCCTGATACTGGCGCTTCGTCTCGAAGTTAAGAAAGCGTCGGGAGCCGTCGACTCGATAGTCCAATGTCTCCTCGTCCAGCACCACCACAAGGCTCTGCTTTGTGACCTCGTCTTCAGCCTCTTCTTGCGTGGTTGTCACGGTCAGCGAGAACTTCAACTCCAAGGGTTGGGCATTCAGGGTGCCCAGCAAGAGGAGCCAGAAGAAAAAAACGGGAGCCTTCCACGATCGCATTTGTAGATTTCCTACACCTGGAGTGAAATGACCTGCCGCCGGATTAGCGCCGTATATACCCGGATCGGGTAGGGTGCCCTTGCCCTTCCCGGTCTCTTGCGCCACGCCCGTTCGGCGTATGCTGATTCCATAAGGAGAATTTATGATCAAGTTAGCAGTTTTAGCACTCATCGTCGCCCTGGTGGCAGGCGCTTTCGGACTCCCCGGAGTCTCGGAGTTTGCCCTGGGGATTTCTAAGTTTCTCTTCAGCGTTGTCGGATTGGCTATTTTGCTAGCCGCTTTGTTGGCGGTCTACTTCTATCGTAAGTTTCGCGGAGAAACACGACTCTTCAAAGCTTGACTGGGAGGTGGTGTCGGGGAGCCGCAATGAACCAATAGCTAACCAAAAATGACCAATCGGCCATAGGGACTTTGGTGGCCGGAGGTATAAGTATGAGGTCAATAATTTGACAATTGAAGGGCCAATGTGGAAGGTGTTCTTCAACCACCTGTCGGATTATTATACCAGGGGATACGTGAATGAACTGTGGAGGGGAACTCGAGCTTGCGTTCGAGGCGGCCAGGTCCATCAACTATGGAAGCGGTTGCTACGTGCCGTACAAGGCACCGAAGCGCGAGACTCGTGAGTTCAACAAAGAGCAACTCGACGTCTGCGACACCTGCGGTGGCCGCGCACGCCAAGAGTTTCTGACGGTGAAGAGACCGGGGGCGCCCGTAGTTTTCAGAAGGCAGAAAACTTGCCTCCAGTCGCCGCCGTGCCAGGTGACCGTTCACGACAGCCACACACCCACCGAAAGCGAAAAGCGAGGAGTCGTTAGGTTGAGTGAATTGCCGTTGTGTGCCTGCGGGTGCGGAAACAGAGTCAAGTCGGAGGGGCGCAAGCTCGCCTCCCGCAGATGTATCGGCGCTTACAACGCCAGCTCGGAAAGTCGCGTCACCGAGGTGCGCGCCGACCAGGTCCTTGAAAATTGTGTGAAGCTTGCCAAGCAGATTCCGCGGTCGCAGCGGGACAACTTTTTTCGGAAAGTTGTGGAGTTGGTGAATATGACGGAGGACCTTTGTCGCTAAAACGATCTGTCGGCAAGCGTGCTATGAACGTCTGGCTATCAAGCGTGGCGCCCATTTACCGGCCAAACCCTCCAAAAGTAGGTTGGAGTCTCCCTATCTTCTGGATCAAAAACTAGCTTCCCGGCATCCTTGCCGTTGAAGGCGCTCTGAAAGAATGGTCTGATCTTGTTGTTCCTTCTGAAGCCTTTTACAAAATAGGAATGCTCGCTGAAGCTACTTAGGCCGGACGGAATGGAGAAATCGATGTATTCCAGCTTCGGATTGTCTCGAAGATAGCCGGTGTTGTAAGCGCCCAAACGCTGATGCTTGTGGGCGTGGGAATGTCTGGACCAGGCAAGGACACGGTCTTCGACATTCACAGTGACGTACAGTTTGTTGTTGACCTCTATGTCGTTTACCCAGAGCGAGTGGTTTGCCCGTTCGCAATCAGGAGCGAGTAGGAGAATATTATCGAAGAATCCCTCGTGGCCCGTTGGATTAAACTTCTCTACGACGTTTTGGTAGACAAAGCTTCCCATGCTGTGAGCTGCGAGACTGAAACGGAAATTGTTATCTAGAGCTTGTCGCAGGGTTGTAGCAGTAACAAGTAACATCGCTCTTACTGAGCTGGCGGAAGCCTTCGCATCGTCCTTGTCCCTCATATACCGCGGGTCTGCGTCAAGAAGAGCGCCTAGCGGGAAACTAATTTTCTCATCGGTCGGCCAGCTTATGCAGAGAGTTTTAATGCCGTATAGCTCTTCCATCTTCCGGCACCGCTCCACACTTTTTTCAAGCGTATTGCCGAAGCCGTGAATGTAGACTACCAAATTATTCTCTTCATCTCGCATCTCGTCCGCCAGATCGAGAAGGGCTCGCTCCGCAATAGTTTTGCCCGATCCGGCCGGGTCGTCGCTATCTCCTAGAGTCTCTACTTGGAGGTCCCCATCGTCCTCCAAGACCCGGACAACTTTAAAAGTCTCTGTGTTGTCGTCATCGATTGTGCTTCGAAAATCATCGAAAGAATCGCCTTCGCCGTCGACCCTTCGGTTTGTGAAAATGTACATTTCTGGACCTCCCTTTTTATCATTACTCTTTCAATTGCCTACGGACTGCCTATTCGTGGAAGTCGTACTTGCCCTCTCACACTGGATTGGCACTTCAGTAGAATTCATTCAGTCGCCTGTAGACCGGGTGGAACCGTCCCCCACCCGGTCAAGGGATTAGCTTTCGAAAAGAGCCTTTCGGCTTTGCGCCTCCGAGCTAAGCCGTTCAAGACGACCAGTTGCCCGATGACCTCGCCTTTGTTCCAGCGCAAAAGCCGTCAACGATGAGGTGCATAAGTTTTCATCGTTGACTTCTCGACTCAGAACTGGCGAGTCCTTCGATCGTTTAGAAGTCACGGGCGGAGACCTAGTCTAGCGTTGCCGCAGTAAAGGAAAAGGCCGAGGGGTTTCCCTCGGCCTAATATTGCCTTGTATTCTTGCTATCGCCTAGAGTTTGACGTCCACGTAGCCGGCAATATATCGACCATCGTTACCCAAGCCAGAACGCGGATGCTGACGTTGGCCGACCTCGCCTGGAGACACATTCCCCCCAATGGTGTGTATAACATTAGGGGTGACACGAATGACCATCTCTATATGGGGGTAGTTTTGACGAATGTTCAAGTCGATATTATCGCCCATGATGATTAGATCGCCGGGTTTTGGGGTCCCTCTGGAGAATCCATCCTTGTGTGGGTCGTTCTCTCTTATCCATCTTTTGTTATTCTTGGCCCAAGCGACTACTGACGGCACAAATGCCATCTGCTTACCCCAAGGCGGATTGTCATTTGTCGCACGATTATATACCCAGTTCAGGAACATGAAGCACCAGTCTTCGGGAGGGGCAAAATTGCAATAGTCAAAATATTTTCGGATTTGACTCCCGTTGTTTGAACCCAACGGAGTCTCTCTAGTCCCAAGCTGCCCAGTTGCGACAGAGACAAGCGCTTTTCGAGCAGAAGAAATTTCAGGTGCCTTGATAAGGATATCAACGAAGTCCAGTTCTAGGAATTTGCCTTTGTCATCGAAGGCCAGTGCCTCGATTCTTCGCATCCCCGACGCGCTGAACTTGTGCGTAAACTTCCAGGTGCCGTTGCTTATTTGCGCACGACCCATCGGGAATCTCTGATCCGCCATAATGTCCACCCGGTGAACATCGCTGCCGCATCGCCCTGAGAAAGAGACACCGGTCCCAAGCGCAAAACTCTTGTTAGGAGCCGGACTTGAGATCTCTACATTCGTAGCAACGAGAGCATTACTGCTCGCCAAACCAACTGCTGTCATAAAAATAGCCCTTCTTCTTGAAGTATTTAGTGCTGGGGTTTTCTCCGGGGGTTGGGGGCCGCCTTTGGGACTGTCAGTTGTTCTTTTTGGGAGAGAAGTGAAAGTCTAGTCGGATTGAGCATCTCTGGGCTTTTAGGCTTTCACAGCAAGTGAAATTGGCCACCCGGCTCATATCGAACGATCTCTAGGTGGCTTTAATCGGGCGATCCCTGACACAGGGACTGCTAATCGACCGGCGACATCTTCATCACGACAATTGGGTAGGTAAGTCCGAGAACGCTCCGAGTTTGAGCGCAGACTGCGCGGCCAAATATCAGCGTGTTTCGTTACGCGTAAGCCGACAGACCTGCTGGCCACTATCTGGGGTTGGCGACCGCGTAGCGAGGGCGGGACCTCTTTCCTATTCGCCAGGAACTGCTAACGGTCATCTGAGAGCGGAACCCATCTCAACCTTAGTTTTAAAATGCACGTCTATAGACTCCTCTTCGGTCAGATAGAGCCTTACGACAACCGGATATTCACCCCATCCTGGGTTTGTCAATCTCGCCCTAAAAATTCTCGAATCGTTAACCAGGCGCTCGGAGCTTGCAGCTTTCACAAAGGAGCTTTCTTTCGCATCTTCAGCCCCTAACGGTTCCCAGGCGATCGATACCCGTTTAACTGCGTTAGAAGGTTGAACCTCAAATCTCAGTTCAACACCGTCCTCTTCGACCTTCTCTGTTGAAAGTGAATATTCTAAGTCTTCTAGAGAAGTACCCGAGGAAATGGGTTGAAACTCTAGTGCAAACATCGCGGGGTCCCTACCAGCTATTTGGTACAGAATTCTTCCTAACTTCTTTTGAAAAATCTGACTTTTCCAGAGTGCGCCATGAGCACTTTCGACTTTAATAATTCTACCTATACTACTGGGTGAATGGGCGAATGTTGCACTATTGTACGACACTGTGCCGTCCCCTCGAACCGTTTTATGTACTTTCTTTTTTGCGACATCAACAGAGAACGGTGTCTCATGATTTACTGATGTAACTCTTATATCGTGAACTTCTTTGGGCAACTTTCTCTTCGCTCTGTTCCGAAAAACAGAGGCGTCACTGAGATAGCGTCTTAACATATCCTTACGAAGGGGCGACTCAAAACTATCCTCGAAGTTGTCAAGCCAGCTTTTGGCGCTCAGAACCGGAAGCTCATAGATATCCTTCCTCAGGCACCCAGTGCTGTTAATCTCGTAGACACTTGGAAACGAGAGCAGCGCATTCGCAACAGCGTTCTCTAAGTACTTGTCAACCAAATAAATATCGAAACCTACGACAATTCTCTGCACTGGCCGCGCCAGTCCGTCGACCGGAGTTCCCATCTGAACTACTGCTACCACTCGATCTTTTGCCTCGGGCACAGTATTGAGATAGTGCCTGGCAATAAGCCCCCCATTCGAGTGTGCGATGATAACGACTCTGCGTCCAGTGTTGTTCCAAAGCTGGTCAACTCGTTTGTTGAGGGCTTTCGAGTGCTCTACATTACTAAACCGCCAATCGTAGGCGAGCAAACGAAGATCGTCTCCCACAACATAGTCCAGTCGCTGAGTCAGAAACGATAACAAATGGCCGTACGAGTCAGTATCAAACAAAGTATTGTAGTCTTCAAAAACCCTCGGTCTCAGCATGTGAGGGTCTTTGCCTGCTGGAGAGAGCCTCAAAGCTTTTAGGAGTTCCTTCGCCTCCCCGGCCTCACGGATACTCGGGGTCGCATCCCACGGCGGCCAGAATCTCTTTCCATCCTCGCCTATGAGTTCCGAGCCTGAATAGCCTGGAATAAATATTATCGGCGGTAAATCTTGCGCATAGGACTGCCCGAACAGCAAAAGCGAAATTATCAAAACCAAAAACCAACGGGTCATCGTGACTCTCCTAGCACTTTGATTACCCATTTGCGCCCAAGGGTATCAATTCCCGAATAGAACGCGTCAATAGTAACCGGACGGGGTCCAGTTACTGAAAAGAAAAGTCGACGTCCCTCAGAGGTATGCTTAACCCAAATCTGCTCTCCTTCAGCAAATTCGAGATCAAGATAGTAAAGCTGTGAATTAACAGAACACTCACAAAAGTATTTTTTCCCTTGCTCTTGGCCGAGGCTGTTCAGCACCAACGACAAAGCCAAAGCTTGACAGACCAAAACTACTCTCAGTTTCCAAAAAGTCATTTCTTTAAAGACCTCATTCTAAGGATTGCGTTGTAAGGACTCTCGTCGGAGGTTGAACCAACCGGAAAGATATAGGCGCCCTTCCGAAGGTGGGGTTCTAAACCCACAATGGCTATTGTGGGTTGACGTTTGATACCGAACGTTTCGAACTCTGGACGATATTGCATCAACTCTAGGTCGACCCCGTTCTCGCGCCCAAAGGCAAGAAGCTCACGTACTTCTTCTGAATTCGGGTCTGGAGCGACAATTGCGACTTTTGGCTCGTGACTTTTGAACTGGCGTCCCAAATACTTTGGCGGGATCGCACTCACTGTGCGTGTCGTGGCTGAAGGCCCCGCTACCTCGCCCGTGTGGAGTAATCCGATGAGCTTGCCGTCAATGATTACCCCACTTCCACTCCAACCCTTCCTAAAAACCCCGGTATCATCCGCTTGCTCCAGGTATAGGGATCTTATCCACTGACCATCTGGGGTCGTAATTGCATCCCCTATGGCCGTAATTTTCGAGAGGACAACGCCAACCTGCACGGCGGGCTGAGGGGAAAGTTGCTGACCCCAAGTATAGACCGTCGCCTCCTTCCCAGCCGCCAAGTTCATTATCGCCGAAGCGCTTCTTTCCACCGGGACTTCTGGAAGAGTAAAGTCCACGTCGTCGTCGTCTATCTTGAGAATACGGAGGTCTGATTTTGCCGGAAGCGATGAGCTTTGAACTTCTTGTAAAGAATACGCGGGGATCGATGTATAGGATGTGAGCACTTTCCGCGACTCGTGAGGAACCTCTAAAAAGTCTCTCCAAACGTGCTCGGCAGTGAGCAAGTATCCGTCAGGTGGCGATTTCAGAACGACGCCAGAGCCAATATGCCCTTTGTCTCCTACGAATCTTACAATGGCGGCCGCTGTCGCCAATTCTCGCTCTCTTCGCCTTATCGGGTTCATGAAAGACGTGTTGTAATTGCTCTCATCGACAACCACAACGGACACAGTAATGGAGCTGTAGAGTTTGTCCAAGTTCTTGATAAAGACCGCGACCTTATAGTCGTCAATTACCTGAAACTCAAGATTGTCACGGATTTTCTGCAGATGTGAATCCAGGCTTTGAGGACTTCCAGGGCTAGCAAAAAAGTCAAGGCCACTCATCCCCAAACACAATCGCAGGTCTTTCTTGGAATCGAAGTCATCCCTAAACCAATTCGGCTGCAAACGAACTTCGTGATAGTAAGCGTAGCTGCCATCACTCGAGGGTTTCAACTCGATTGGTGGCAGTATTTTGGTCGTCAAAAACCTATCTTCAGGCGAATCGATTATGGCGCAAGCTGCCCTGAAGCTGGCGAGATTCAGTGGTGTGAAACCTACTGTCTTGTCCTGGACCTCTGTGTCGACAACGAACTTTGTTTGGCCGCTGTTAGAATTGGCGGAAATGAGATCTATTAAGCAGATGACCTCTTTAGAAAATGGATTCTTGTGAAAATTTCGTTTCGGAGAACTATTCTCGAAGCCATCCATCACGAAGCTTTCATTGACTTCAGGGAAAAAATACTTGTCCGCTCTCGTCGGAGACAAGGTAAAGACAATAAAAAGAACTACAAGAGTCCCGACAGAATTATTAAACAGAAAAAACCAGCGCTCGCACATGATCTACTCCTCCCCAGGCTAGTGTCCTTGTAATTTTCATTACACAACAAGAATCCTTTAGCCATGAAAGGTCTCTGTCAGTCATTGCAGGGACTACTGGATTCCGATTTTAGTGCATTGACAATCGAGAGGACGTGGCGTCCGACAAAGAACTCGTCTTGTCACGAACACTTATAAGTGGGCGAGAGCATTCTGTCCGGTGAATGAAGGGGAAGAGATGAAGCGAAGTGTTGGCGGCGCCAAAGTTTTGTTGGTTTGCGTTCTTATAGTTTGGTCAAGTGGATGTGATAAAGAAAAGAGAGGATTGGTAGCTCGCCAATGGTCTTTGGCGTTCCGTGAACTGCAAGTAGTACCGGTCTTCCCACCAAGAGAAGACGTCCGCGTAGGCGATATCTATGTCACAGGAGTTGCCCCAAAGGAAGAAGACAAACTCATAAAAGAGCGAGGTTTCTTACCTATCGGTGTGTGGGCGGGGCGGACTCGATTCAAAGACATGCTCACCTTATCTTATGAACAGAGCTACGTATTGCCGGTGACGCCGTCTGATACTCAACCCGGTCCTGCGGGTTCAGACTATCCTCCCATCGTACCCCAGCCAAGACGCGGAAGCGAGAATGAATGGAGTGGCCACGTTCCTGCATACATTCCTAATGAGTTAAGCTGCCTCCATGGAAACAGCATTCTGTAGAGCCTTCGATTCGAACTCAGCCGGACTCTGATAGTCCAGGGTCGAGTGAAGGCGCCAGCGGTTGTAGTAGGTTTCGATGTAAGTAAAGATCTCAAGCTTGGACCGTTCCGGTGACCAGCTCCGGCCATCCGACAACAACTCCTTGTCAATGGTGGAAAAGAAGCTCTCAGAGACTGCGTTATCCCAACAGTTGCCCTTCCGACTCATGGACTGGACTATCCCGGCCTCTTTGCACGTTGCACGGAACTTGGCCGACGTGTACTGGCTTCCGCGATCGGAGTGAAAGATGGAGCCCGGTTCTAGCTCTCGGCGCGCCAGTGCCATCTTCAGAGCGTCATCGACAAGTTCTGCCTTCATGTGGCTCTGCACCGACCAACCCACGACACGACGGCTATAGAGATCGATAACGACGGCCAGATAGAGAAAGCCGCTGGAAGTCTTGACGTACGATATATCGCCACACCAGGCTTGATTTGCCTGCTCTGGACTGAAGTTTCTGTCGAGGAGATTAGGGGCGAAATTCGCAGAGGAATCTGTTTCGGTGGTCACCCGGAAAGCCTTGAGATACTTCACCTTTAGCCCCAAAAACTTCATCCTCTCACGGATGAGCCGACGGCTCACGTAAAACTCTCTTTTCCTCAACTCGCGCTGTTGACGTCGGGTCCCATAGAACCGACGGTGTTCCTTGTGAATCTCTTTGATGGCTTGGTCAAGATCGGTAAAGTCTTGCTCCCGGCGCTCGCCTCGCCGTAGCCAAGAGTAGTAACCCTGGCGGTCAACCCGTAGCGTCTTACAAAGTAGCCAGAGTGGATAGCTGACCCTCTCCGCGTGAATGAACCGGAATCTCATTCGCTTTCCCTCGCGAAGAAGGCCGTCGCCTTTTTTAGAATGTCACGCTCCATCTCAGCGATCTTCTTCTCTTTCTCTAGCTGCTCGATTCGACGCTGCTGCTCATCTAGCAGGTTCTTCATCTCTCTCGTGGTCAGCTTACCGTTCTTTGACCTTCTGACGGGCGCCTCACCAAACTTGGCACGCCACCGGGACAGTGAGGCTACCGATATCTCCAGCTCTTTGGCGACGGCTTCAACCCCCTTCTCTCGGCTGAGTTCAACGGCTCTCATCCTGAACTCGTCGTTGTATCTCGGTCTTCTCTTTTTCTGCATGTTCATCTCCGATTTCCTTAAGTCTATCGGAATGTATGCAGTTAGGTCACCACTTCAGAAGGAGCCGGGAATACATTCCAAGCCTACGATGTGGGGCGAGCGCAGTTGGTCGGATTTCCGTCTTTTATGTCTGTGACTTTCCGGCAAGGGGATCTAGGCGGGGTGATACCTATCGAGGCATTGGGGTTGGCTTTTGGGGGAAGTTTTTCAGATATCAAGAGCGTTACCGTGTCCGTACCAATGGCGGAGTCCGTAGGCGTGAGCGCAGGTTTGCTGCATCGGACCGCCTTGAAGGATGGATTGTTTACCGAGGCGGCTCAGATGCTACCACAAAGCGAACTTCGGGAAATAGCAAAGGACGGCGCCTGGGTTAGACTTATCTACGAAGTCTACTATGCCCGTGCGATCGACGTCTCTATTCATGCGGAGCGAGTGGACGGTGCCGGCTTGAATTTAGGGCCCCTTTCTGGGGGAAATAGCGGAACAGGGAATGCAAACGGCGAGACCGCTGATTCCGGCGCGCCAAATGTCAGAACCGCTACAGAACTGAATAACGTCTTAGATAAGGCTCTTTCTGCGACAACACCCGGAGGTTCCTTACAGTTCATTTCGTTGAGTAGAAACAGCATAACGATGAGGAAGACCTTCGAAAGGCCGGTGGCGATCGGCTATCGACACCTTACCTTCAAGTTAAGTAAGGACGGCAGGGTCACTGCCACCGTGCCGAACTCAGTGATTTGGACTCCGACGTCGGGTGATGAATAGTGGCTAAAAGAAGGCTTTACGCCTATCGTAAAGGTACAGGTGGCTCTGAAACGGTCAAATCGGTTAGTGAGCAACTTGCCGCTCTTCGTGAACTCCTCGTCCAAGACCACCCAGATCTCATTGCGGTCGGCCTCGGAAAGCGTCAACGCTGTGGTGCATTAGTTCCGGAGACGGTGGTCAAGCTCGTGGTGCCTGAGAAGTTAGGTCGCAAAGAACTCGAGGTCTCCCAGCGCCTACCTCGCAGAGTCCGCCTGGGCACGACTGTTTATGGACAAAAGGTCTCAGTCTGGGTTCCGACTGATATCGAAGCTCTCCCGCCAATGGAGCCTTCATTCGAAGTCGGTCAAATGAAAGCCACCGCGCTTGCGCGTTGGGGCGATAGTCCTACACGGTTTGGTTTCATCACTGCGGGCCACGGCCTTCCTGCTCCCGGAGCAACCGTTGAAGTTCAGCTAGTAGACGGTAACGGTACCGGCGTTGTGCGGGAACGCTCAAACCTAACTCAAACCGGATTGGATGTGGGATTGGTCGAAGTTCCGGATGGAAACAAGTTGTTGGATACTGGACCGTTGACGCCAACGACGCTTGAATCCCAAGAATTGGAGGCACTCGTTGGCTCGAAAGAAGACCTCCTCACGCTGTCCGCGAGATCTTGGGCGGAGAGTGGTCTCCCTCCGATGTTTGCTATCGCTTATTACACTGAATTGCCGATACCCACGACTTCAGGAACACTTACTCTGCGACACGCACTACACTGCCGTTCACCGTTTGGGATATTTACCAAATCTAGAAGTGGTGGAAGCTGGGTGTCAGTGAATACGATTGGCCAACCTCACGCCCTAGTGGCAATCCAAAGTCATGGTTCGCAAGACGCGTTTGACCAAGGACTGGGAACGGACTTTAAAAAGGCCCTCGAGTGGCTAATCTGCCAGAGCCCAAGTTACGCCGACCTGACCTGGGCTTCCCGGAAACAGGACCTTTTTTGACCGTTGGTACCAGCCGGGTCGAAGTCATCTTATACGATTATGACACGCGGGTCCGCGCCGTTTGACGAAGGATTGGGATATCTATTTGGCCAAATTCGCGGTACTCCAAGCTTCTCTTCAATCGATCGACAGAGTCTCGTAGGCTGTCTAAGTCGGCCGGCGTTCTTGCTTCGCCGGTCGAGTACAGCCCGGCTTGGCCAACGCCGTAGAAGCGTAGCTTCACCCCGCACAGGAGTTCTACTTCCATCGTCGACTGCCGTACTGGTTCCGCTCGATTGTCATCGACGTGAACCTCGACGAAATGACCATCGGCCATGTTTTCGGCGTCTTCAATCTGTACTGTTCGACGCCAGTAATCGAACTTGCTCATCGCTAAATCGTGCCGCTTGCCAAACTCCGCTTTGCTCAAACCGCTCTCCGCAGAACTTCTGACCAGCGCCAAACATTGTGAAGGCTGCATTCTCGTGTACTTCTTCGCCTATGGGCAAGCAGCGAAATCCGCTCTCAAGGCAACGCTTAGCGCCGACTAGGTCCTTGAAAATTCTGTGAAGTCACGGAAACCCTAGGTCTCAATCCCCCGAGGCCACTGCCCAGGCTGAACCGGCGTCGCCTGAAGGTCTCCAATAAACTGGCGAATGTTCTGTCGATATCGTACCAACGCCTGATTTCTCGGGTCCTGAGTATTAGTCGAAAAATAAAGATCGGTATCATCCCCGCCTACAGGCAAAAGCGACTCATACGGCTCGCTGAAGATGAAAATTCCATAGAACCGAATCATCAGCCCGAGAGTCCCCGTTTTCGGCAAATACTTCAGTAGATTGATCTGTTCTCCCGGTTTCGGAATGTCTTTCCGTTGAAGGCAAACCGGATAGTTGCCGACCCAACTCAAGACCGGACTCAAAGAGCTTCTCATACGAGAGCATCCATGCATGGTGACCCGGTAAATCAGACTGGTCAGGAGACGTTTAAGTCCAGTCTTGGTAGTCGGTCTCGTCAAACTTTTGATGTTGCCCTTTCCCTTCTGTCGAGCTTCCTTGATCCAATCGCCCAGTGCCTGATCATCCTTTACTTTCTGATTAGTCTTGTAGGAAGTGTCGACGACGACGTCCACATATTCCGAGCAAATCTCGTAGATGCGAAGGAAACGGGGCACGATTGGGTAGCGATCCCAGTCATTGGCAAAGGAGAAATCTTCCCTGCGAATCCCGTTTCGTTTTAGTGTCACTTCGGGGTCGTCGTCGAAGAAGTTGCGGCCTACGGCGAAGTCGTTCATGAGCTTCAGGAAAGAATCGGACGTGTCGAAGGAGGTTGGCGGCGCGATGAACTTCCAGGTTAGGAGTAGAATCTCGTTAAACTGCATGAGGTAGTCTGATTGCGGACGAAGTAGCTTTGCAATTCCGTGGCTCAGGGGAAGTTGGTTCATCATGCCTTTGAGGACGGCGGCGGTCACGATGTGCCAATGATAGACGTGTCCCAGCCAGATACCGCAAACGGTGGCGGATGTTTTTGCGGCTGAAAGCGCGTAGAGCCAGTGGGAGTCGGAAACCTGTCCGAACTCGAAGACTCGCTTATTCGCCTCGTTATAGTCGGCTACGCGAACGGCGATCGGGGTCAGCTCAAGTGTCGTCGGATCTTGTTTGAGTAAGGTGACTGTTCCGGGCGTGAACCTCAGGTGCTTGTCTACCGAGGCTGCCGGATAGAGTGTGAAAATATTTAGGTCGATGCAGTAGAGGCGCTGGCTAGTGATATGAGTTTCCCACTGGGGGTTCCAATCGGCTCCGAAAATGGTTTTGAGACGCGCGGTCACGCTTGTTCCGATTTTCTCCAGAAAGAGAAAGTTATAGGCTAGCGCATGCTCTGCCAGGGTCGGCCAGAACGCCTTTGTGGCCGACTCTGGGTCTGTGAGGGTGGCCTCCCAGGACGGCAAACTTTCCTGGGCATCCTGGAACGTGTCCTGAAAATTAGTCAGTGTCATACTGAATTGGTCGACCGAGTCGAGAGAAAGCTGGGTCAACTTTGAGGTTTCCGGCTGCATGGTGAGAACGTTGCTGAGAAACATCTGAAGGAGCATCCCCGAGTTTCCACCAGCCGCTGAGTCGGCCAACTGGGATAGCCCCGTACGAAATCTGTCGGGCGACTCGCCAAAGAGGAAGTCTTTTGCCGGCTTTGTGTTTCCATCGATAGTGTAGGTCCGGATCAACCCATCAATGGCGGGTTGCATTTGGTTCCGCCTGTTCTCGAGGCCCTTGACGGAGTCCAGGAATCCGTCAAACTCGAGCGGTATACCCGGAAGATTGGGAAATTGAAAAAGTGTTGGCAAATAGTCGAATAGCTTCAGCGCTGATAATGGCGGCACGGACCCCTCCAAGAAGATTATTCTAACGAGGTTTCTTGTGTCCCAATCACTTCCTTTGCGCTACAATCGAATGAGCAGTGCGACCAATCGAATAAAGCTTTCTCAAACCTACAGTTTCGTATCTGGTAACCTAATGCCCCCGACCAACAGCCCGCTCCAACCGCATAATCTCATCCGGACTAGGCCCCACAAACCCAACCTTAACCCCCCGCGTCTCAAGAAAAGTTTTAGCCTTACTATTGATAGCCAGAAGCGTGATCAGATTGAGACACGGCAAGAACATAGCGATCACCCAGAGTATCCCGACCGAGCCCATCGCAGTACTACACTTGTAAATCGAGACGAGCAACATGACCAGACAGAAAATCGCTCCCACGAATCCGCCGAGGATGGCCAACCCAATGAGCGGAGCGGCATCGGGCGAGGCTTGGGCGACGACTCCCAGGGCGTTCATAGCGAATCCGATGAGGTACTGCATGCCGAAGTAGACGAGCACGCCGCGAAACGATTTGGCGACTTTGAGAGTCTGCTCGAGTTCCATTGATGTGGGTTCTGAGGGTAATCTATCCATCTTGAAGTGTTCTTGGTCTAAGAGTTCACTCCTTGCGCCACCATGCGCGATACCGATCCCAAGATAACGGTGCCGAGCAGCAGCCAGAGAATCCAAGCCGACGGCCTGTCGGGACCTTTCACCCTGCCGGTCGCGCAACCCACGGACCAGAGAAGTCCAAACCAGAACGCCGGATAAAGCACAAGAACCAGAGGGTTGGCCTCCATCGCCCGGGTAAACTGACCGTGCGACACATAGACAAAGGCGTGAGTCAGCCCGCAGGCGAGACAGGGCAGGCCGGTGGTGGATTTCCAGTAGCAGACCGTAAAGCCACTTTCCCACGTGGGGCTGATGAGAAACGACAACGCCAAGCTGCCCCCAAGACAGAGGGCGACGAGAATCGAGGTTTTGGAGAGTCTCTCAGGCTTCAAGGGAGTTAACTTCCCAAGCCGCCGCTGCCTAGCCTTCCATCTTGATAAGAGCCCGCAGACTCCCGACGTACACGGAGAGCATCGGGCCGAGCCTGGCGTCTCCGGGAGAGGTGACCTGCTCCAGGGTCTTAAGGGATAGTTCGATGCTGTCAACCAGTTTCAGCTTAGTGGGCGACTGGAGCCATTGAGCGCGGAGGCTGCCGACCGACTGCTGCCAGCGTTGGCGGTGGGCGCCGACCTCTGCTGCAAATTTGTTCTGGTCGGCGTAACCGGATTGGTAGGCGGCGGCTAAAGCGGAGAAGGAGTCCAGATGAGTGTAGCTCTGTTGGCCGGATTCTGCGGCTTTCATGGACAGCAGCGGTAGGATTTCAGAACAGGCTGTTTTCCAGCTGTCCTGGAGCTTCTCCAAACTCTCTTTCAGGTCTTCACTGTCCGAGCCCACCTCCAGTTTTTCGCTCAAGTCGTCGAAGGCCGAAGCCGTTTCGTCGAGGAGGTGAAGCTCGGAGGGGAGAGACGACTCCACCTGTTGCTCGAACTCCACGAAAGACTGCTCCCAGGCGTCTAGCTGGCTGAGGAACTCTTCGTAGTAGTCTTCATCGCCGTCCGACAGCGTGAGAAGCTCTTCGAGGCTGAGCTCTCTTTCGGTTCCGTCGGCGTTGGCCTGAGCGATGAGGAGTTCGACCTTGGCTTTGAGTTCCAACCCGGAAAGGGTTTTGTGGCTCTCACTCCAGAGGAGCAGTTCGGTGAGCACGGGGCTGGCGAGGTGTCCGCTAGCCAGGTTTTTGCGTGCTTCTCGAAGCAAGCCAGGGATAGTGGGGTCGAGCGGTCCGCCGGCGAGGTAGCTTTGAAGCTTCAGGATGGGGCGGTTCAGCCAGCTCGCTGCGGTAGGTCCTTCTTCGGCAACGACTTCTTCCAAGAGTTGTGCCGCCGAGCAAGCCAGGCTCTTGTGGGTCGATTCCGCATCGAGCGACCCGAGGCGAAAGCTCTGAGCCACCTGCTCTTTCAGCCGCGCTAAAGAGTTCAGTCCGTTTTGCACCCAGTCTTCTTCAGCGAAGGGGCTGCGGGCGACTCGGGAGGCAAATTCTTCAAACCAGGTGTGCAGCTCGAGTTCGAAAGGTTGCGAGATGATTCGGTTCACGGTGTTTCCTCCACTGTTGTCGTCTTGTTAAGAGCTTACCGAGGAGCGTTCCGAATGGATTCTAAATGGGGGGGTTTCTGTTGCCGAACTGTAAATCTCCGGAGAAGGGGATTGGGCCGATTTCAGAAGATTCTAAATGAATTCCGAATCGGGTTCGATCGGGTTAACATTTGCCGGTTTGTCTTCATGACGACCGTCCGTCTTGATACGATTGACATCGAGGACATCAGGCGCCGAAGACGCCTGAGACTCACCCCAAGACCCGAAAAGCGTGTTACTTCACTACTAAGGAGTCCCATGGACAAGCTCCCCTCATCTCAATCACCTCAGGTCAACAAAACGGCCCCTGCTCAAGAAACTCGCAGCGCTGCTACTCCGAAGCCCGCTTCGATTTTGGGCTTTTTGGCCGGTGCTCGATCGGCCGTCGGCGACGCCGCCAAGCAAGCGCAGGAGACTGCGGGGCGTATGAGTTCGGCCTTGGAAACGGTGAAGAACAAGGTCGCAGACGAGCTGTCCGTACCGAAACTTCCGGAGGGACAGGCGAAAGCCCAGCGGCCCCTCACTCCTGAACAGAAAGCTCACGAAGCGCGTCGCGAGATCATCTCCAAGGCCCAGGACAAGACCCTGTCGGGCAACCCTTTCGATCCTAACGCCGACGTCACGGAGCTTCTCAAAGCCGGTGTCAACAAGGTGGGCACCGACGAGAAAGCCATTCGAGATCTGTTCTGGGATCGCACGCCCGAACAAGTCAAGGCGATCGAGGCGGTCTACAACGACCGTCGCCCCGAGAACAAGATGTGGGACGACCTGAAATCCGAGTTCGAAGATCCCAACGACCGTAAGATGATGGACGCGTTCCGTCGTGGTGACCGGGTGGGAGCTGCCTCCGCGGCTCTGGTCGACGCGACTACGGGCAATACCAGCAAAGACCGGGTGGAAGCCGTACTTGACCGACTCTCGCCCGAGGAAGCCGTCAAAGTTCAAGAGCGCTATAAACAGGACCACCCGAACAAGAAAGAGCTCTCAAGCTGGGTAGAGCGGAAGTTCAGCGGCGAACGGGAGCAACAGATGAAGGCGCTTCTGGAGGGAGACAAAGAAGCCGCCGATTTCGCCTCTATGAAGCTCAGTCTCCGTCGTAAGGACGGCGACGGAGTGATCGAAGCGCTACGTTCGAAGTCTCCCGACGAGAGGGCCGCCTTTATCGGGAAGTACAACGCTCAAGCGGGAGAAGGTCGGGACCTGGAGAGCCAGGCCGGTCGACTGAGTGGGACGGACCGTGATCAAGCTATGGCTCTTCTCAAAGGGAATGAGGCCGGAGCGGACGCTGCCCTGCTGCAAGATGCCATGGACGGAATGGGCTCCAATAAGGACAAAATCTGGGATGGACTCGGCTCCGATATTCAGGATCCGGAAGAGCGGAAAGCTTACGTTCAAAGCGTGGAGCAGGAGTATAACAAGATGTACGGGCCCGAGAGTGCGAGGAAGGGCAAGAGTCTGGAAGCGCGCCTCAAGAGCGAACTGGGTGGGGAGAACGAGCAGCGTGCCTTGAGCCTCCTGAAAGACGGCCAGCTCTCGAATGCCGAGAAGATGACGTTCGCCCTGAGTGGCAACGACCGCGATGGCGAAGAGATCGCAAGCCTGGTGCGGCGCTTGGGTCCGGAGAAGGCGCGAGAAGAGTACAAAGAGCAGACCGGAAGAGACCTCGACAAGGATGTGCGGAACCGCCTTAAAGGGGTAGGTCGCTTCGAAGCCCAGGACGCTCTTAAAGGGGAGCCCGGGTCGGCAGAGGAGATGGTAGAAAGGGTGCGCGCTCGAGCGGAGTTTGAGAACCCTCGAGGAGTCAGCCGTCTGGCCGGAGCGTTCACCAACGCCGACGAGCAGATG
>Ga0208331_100029_pt1 | contig 54394 bp, 49 predicted proteins | sample DeeseametaMP1648_FD_184184 | JGI IMG/M metagenome (GOLD analysis project Ga0208331, IMG submission 184184) | Marine microbial communities from the Deep Pacific Ocean - MP1648 (SPAdes) | ecosystem: Environmental > Aquatic > Marine > Oceanic | place: North of Tokelau, South Pacific Ocean... | reverse complement strand
GAGAGTGGGGCGGAGGCATGGGAAATCCGGCGCCCATCTTGAGCCGGCCCGCCTGCTCGAATTGATTGCCCCGAATCTGCCGACAGCGGTCATTCTCGAATGTAATGTGAACGTCAACCTCCGCCAAATCGGCTCCTTCACAATCATCTTCGTTGTAACAAAGAGTCCGAACCTCTCCGCTTTGGTGAATCCCATGAGGAGGTCCCAGCTTCCCAATTACAATCTCCTCATTGTCCTCGAGTGAGATGCCGTGAATTGTAGGTTCGGGACCAACCCAATCAAAATCGCGTCGGGGTCCTGCGCCCAGTGGCTCGATGATGCCATCGTGGAGTTCGGCACCCTCCAAGCCTGACAAAACCGCATCCTTGAACGTTCCATTCTCCAGTTTCAAGCTCAAAACAGCATCACGTGATAGAAAGAGCCTGCACTCGGCTCGAAACTGCTCGCGAAGCTCTTCTGCTTTCTCGGCAAACTCTTTCGGGATAGGGAACTCATAGTCTTCGAAGCCCAAAGCCACTAGCTGCTCCAGTAGAGGTTCGACATCATCACCAGTCCGATATAAGCGGCCATCTACCAGTAGCGAATCACCTTGCGCGAGAATAACCAATCCTTCACTTGGGTCGTAGAACACATGAGATTCGGAAGGTGCCGTCTGCCAAATTGCAAGCACCTCCTCGGAGGTCATATCCAGCTTGACACCGTTGATCGAAAATAACGCTCGGTCTACAGCGTTACCCCGAAAAAGCTCAGTACTATGCGTGTACACACCAATGCTTCTTGCCACAAACCCACTCATTGATGTCTCGGCGTTTTTGTTCGAGCGCCCCCATTCCAAGACGGTAACCGTGCATACACATCTATATTCAGTTTGTTGGTACTCGATTCGCACGCATTTCGGTAGCCGGTCTTCATCAACCATCCGGTCCACGTACTGCCTAAGAAAATGGAACCCCTCAACCTGCCCACCAAAAAACAGAGTTTGAATCAGCTTCCAATACGAACTCTCAGCCTTCTCGCGACCTCGGGGAATGGCGTGCTCACTAGCCCAGCTCTCAGCCGGCCAGGGCGCCACTGCATGCTCATCGCGCAGTTTCCTGGGCCACTGGCAAGCCCCATCGTCCTCATAAGGTTCGTATTCCCACGTCAGTGATCGCGGCCCGCCAAGCCTGTACATTCTCGACCTCTGAAAACGGTTTGTCTTTTCCACCTCGATCCGCCAGGTATCGAGCGTTTCAGACCTGGCCACGGGAAACCTCAGTCCAAACAAGAGTATCGATGCGAAAAGCAGTAATCGCTTGCAAGGGTTCCTCAAAGTCTTCTACCTTCATTCAGTCTTCAGCTTCTAGCAGAGGCGGATCGCGACCTCTGAGTAGTCCGCCACCTTGACATCTATGCTAAACTGAACCCAACCGCGCCCCCTACGAAAGCCGTACACTTGCGCGGAATAGACTGAAAGGACCAAAATCAATGACAACCCTAGCAATCGGAAAACAATCGCTCATATCGAGTTCCTCATCCTATCGGTCCTTTAGTCATTTATCGCTGTAAACAGCTTTTCTAGTTCCCTCTAAATGCGCCGCTGAACGCGATCATTTTTTCCAAAAAGATCGGATTTGGACAGGCTTAGTTTCGTGATGCCATTTTAAGGAAGAACAGCCGAAAAACGTTGAAAAATAGGGCTTGACAAGCGTCGATAAAATGTGGAAACGTATTAACAGACCGCGCCCCAACAGGCTCAGCTTACATACAATGCCTGAAACGCACGATGTCGTAGGTTCGAATCCTACATTCGCCCCTATCACGGGCGAATTAGCTCAGAGGTAGAGCACGTAGTATCAAACGCTGGCACGACTTGCGCGGACTAATCTGAAAGCCCTTCGGAAAGGACGGCATCGACATGACACATATCGAAATCAGTAGAACGGACATCATCTCCAGTTCCTATATATTTAGCCGTCTCTTATCGATTCGGAAGGGTGACAGAACGGTATTGTGTCGCCTTGCTAAGGCGTAGCCGTTAGCTCGAACTAACGCGTGGGTTCAAATCCCACTCCTTCCTCCATCTGGTGAATGTAGCTTAGTGGCAAAGCAGCGGCTTGTGAAGCCGATGACGAGGGTTCGATCCCCCCTTTCACCCCATCTTGAGAGTCCGCCGGAGTTGAAGAGCCGGAGCTGGCTGTAACCCAGTTGCGTGTAGCCCACGCTGAGGGGGTTCGAATCCCTCGACTCTCACCATCATACCCAAGTAGCCCAACAGGCAGAGGCGCTTGCCTTAGAAGCAAGATGGGTTCAAATCCCTCCTTGGGTACCAATCTCAGGCTCGTAGACCAATAGGCAGAGTCGTCGGTCTTAAGCACCGAATGTTGCCGGTTCAACTCCGGCCGGGCCTAAATATGGAAAGTTGGACAGGGTTGGCACGTCAAGCTGTCTTGAAAACAGTCGCACCTTTGGGTGTTCAGGGTTCGCAAGCCTTGGCGCTACGAGGTCTTCCGAGTCACCCCTGGCTTTCCGCCATGCCGGCGTAGCTCAACGGTAGAGCGCTGGATTGAAGATCCGGCGATGGTGGTTCAACTCCGCCCGGCGGCACCAAACAGACCGGTGATCAGAGCGCCTCCGTGTGGGGGCGCCCTGGTCGCCACCATGCACCTCTAGCTCAACTGGTTAGAGCAGCGTGCCTCATAAGCCGTCGGTTGCGGGTTCGAATCCCGCGGGGTGCAAATAGTCTCGATAGGGTATAATTCGACACGTGGACAGAAAGCGAACAGCGTGGAAGAAAAGCCGAAAGTTTGGCGACGTTAAAGGTGGTCGGGTTGCGCCGAAGCTCAACGACGGAATTTTCCGAAGAGTTCATTCCCTGGCGGTGCCAGGGAAGAATGACGTCCTACCCATCGTTTGCGAGGATAACCCTTCGAGAGACTTCTTTTTTCCTCTTAGCGCTTCGGAAATACTCACCGAACTTGAGCGTCTGCCGAAAGAACACGTTGCCAACATCACCCACATTTGGCTTCGACGGTTCAAGAAATCCGAATACGAGAAAAGCGAAGTCCCACTTGCATGTTTTATGGCGGGAAGTGGCGTTAGGGCAATCGTTATCTACCCCTGGCCAATCGACCTCAAATTGTCCATGGGACGGAAGAAACCGAGTGAACGCGTTCTGAAGATGTTTGCGCCCTACTCGGAGGCTCTTTTGGAAACGGACAAAGGATGGTTCCTGGAGTTCACCGAGTCCGCGCTGAAGGACCTGTATGTCGAGTTACTACTCTACCACGAGATTGGTCACCATATTGATCGGTACAACCGGCGCTGGACTCGCGCCAATCGACGAAACCTCGAAGAGTTTGCCGACCAGTACGCCTATGAGCGAACGTCTCTGCGTGGTCTTACGTTTCAACAAAGAGAAAACCCGTCAACCGGGGGCCGCAGCCATGAATGAATTTGAAGGCCCGATTGAACTTGCTCGCTCGCTCAAGCAGAAAGGAGTGTCTTTGAGCACGGCTATCAGGGCGCTTAACAAGGAATTTGATCTCCTGGAAAGGGAGACTTTCCGTTTCGGTCTTTGGGCTTACTGTTCAGCTTCTGACACGGTTCCAACGGATTGGCTTCCTCTCAATTGGCGTCACGCGGAAGTGTCGATCTCGGGAATCGAGCTAGGCATGTCTGAAGCAGAGGTCACACGAGTACTCGGCACTCCGATGCAACGCACACCGAGAAGCAGCGCCCAGGAAGTTCGTTGGCTAGAGTATGACGACAGCGTCTGGATCAGATTCATCTGCGGACACTCCGTTTGGTCCACCGGTGGACAATTGAATTTTAACGGCGAGGAAATGCTTCGAATCGGGAGCCCTTGTCAGGTCCTCCCTCCTGAACTGGGACAGGCAGAAGTAAGCGAGCTTTGGACCAATAATCCCGAGGTTGGCCGCAGTCGCCTCTATTTCTCGAGCTACGACGTCATAATCGACCAGGCGAGCGATGGGTTAATCGAAAGCATCGCCCAGGGTGACCGCCTGCTAACCTTGAGCAAAGAACCCGGAATCAAAAGGGATGAGCTTCTGGGTTTGATTGAAAGTGAGTTGGCAGAGATAAATGACCCTGCGGTTGTCAAAGAGATAAGGGAGCACCTCATCGAACCCTATTCTGAACTCCGGGAGTGGGACTACGATCAGAGGGACGACCCAAAGGCTGACCACGAATACTGGGTAGTACTGAAGCTTCCGAATCCCAAATTTGCGATAGCTTACACCAGAGATGCTTTCGGAGGGGGAGCCTTCCCATTCCCCTGGGGGCTCGTCCCCTTGGTCGCCGACGGATGCGACCAAGATTCGCTCTGGTCATCTACTCTTGAAGAAACCTGGAAGAGGTTTGGACCTCGATGAAAGTATCCTCGATGGACTGAAAACAGGTAAAAACAGGGGCGGAGAAGGGCTATGGCCTCCCGCTGGGAGGTAGTCGTAGCCTGGTCAGCGAGTCTTTAGATATAGATAAGTGGGGTAGGTTTCCGGGGCCTTCGGCGCGAGGGGCAGGCACGGGGAATCGGAGTTGGAGCTGAACTGCGGAAAACCGGATGAGACCGGGCCGGTGGCCCGGTCTCGACGGAGTGTCCACTAGTCTGGGGCCTGGTCGCCTCCGAAGAGGCGCTTGCCTAGCTTCGCGGAGGCCTCTTCCAGCATGTCGTAGGTGACGTGGGAGTAGAGGTCGGCAGTAAGGCGCGTGGTACTGTGCCCCAAAAGGTCCGCTACTATGCGAATGCTTTCACGGTCTTTCAGTAGTGCCGAAGCGGCGCTATGTCTTAGCGAATAAAGCGTGATGTCATCCCGAAGGCCGGCTCTCTTCAGTATCCGCTTCAGGTCACGGTTTCTCAGATTTGCGGAATGCAGCGGGGTGCCGATCGAGGTGGCAAAAACAAAACCGTTGTCCTCGTAGGCTGAACCCGCGGCTTCTTTCTCTTCATTCTGCTGGACGCGATGCTGTGCCAGTAGCTCAGCCATCTCTGGCTCTAGCGCCAGAGTACGCCTGCTCTTCTTGGTTTTGGGCGGTTCGAATCGCCAATTCTTCTCACCCTTCACGGCTTTCCTCGCGCGGACAAGAACGCGGTGAACGGTCAAGCTCCGGTAGTCCGAGCCGAGGTCTGACCAGGTCAGGGCCAGGTACTCCTCCGGCCGCATTCCGGTGGAAATGGCGAGAACCCAGAGCGCACCCAACCGTTTCTCTTGGAGTGCGGCCGAAGCGAATGCCGGCAGCTGGTCGGCCTCGATGATCCGCATCTCCTTCTTTCGCTCCACTTTGGGAAGCTCGACCGAGAGAGCCGGGTTCACGGCAATCTCCCTCCACTTGACCGCCGATTGAAACGCTTGTCGGAGCACGGTGTGCGCCTTGCGTATGCCCTGAGGCCCGGTACCGTTGGCCATGATCTCGGCATATCGCTTCTGGATGTCTGCCGGTGTTACCGTCGATGCGGGCATCCGGCCGATGGTGGTGTCCAAGAAGTATCTGGACACTATCCACTCGTACGCTTCGAAGGTTCTCTGGCGGACCCGGTGCTTCGCGGTGGACTGCAGCCAGCGCTTCAGCAGGTCTTCCAATGTCTCGAGCTTCTTGCTGCGGACGGCTCCCTCGGTCTCCAGCTCGTCGAGCTTCTGACGGAGATACTTCTCCGCTGCCTTCTTGTTGGACAGGGTCTTCATGTGCCTCAGGCGCTTGCCGTTGGCGTCGTAGCCGATATGGATTTCTACGCGGTATCCTCTACCGCGCTTTCGGATGTAGCCCCTCATGCGCTGAGACCTCCGGAAACTTCGGACTCGTGGTCAACCGAAAGCAAGCTCTCAAGAGCCTGGGTTGGGATAAGGATACGGCGTCCAACTCGAATGGACGGGACAGTTCCCCTTCGGACTGCCTCATAAGCAGTATTGCGGGAAATGCCGAGACACTCTGCGGCCTCGGCAACGGTTAAAGTACGACGTTTCATCGTTGCCTCCAAATATGTTGTTGAAGGCATCGGGACTCGAACCCGACAAACCGGCGAAAGGCCGGTCTCCGCACCTGCGGTGCCTTGCGTTTATTATATCGTTTTGCATAGCGTTTAGCAATTTTCATAGCGTTTTATTTATCGTTTTTAAGAACTATGCTATCATCGCCGGGTGGGAGAGGCTCGTCATAAGTACGTGGAACAGCTGAAGCGGTTGATCGCTGGCGCGGTGAAGTCGTCGATGGATGCGCACGGGAAAGTTGACCCGGGGAGCGTTGCGAAGCGGGTGGCCGGGCAGATGTGGGCTCGAACCATGCCCAAAGGGCACCCCGACCTGGCTACCTATGTTCTGTATGTGCGGGGGGAGCTGGGCCTGACCCAGCAGGAGCTGGCCGACACACTGGGTTGCCATCAAGTGACCATCGCTCGATGGGAATCTGGTGAACAATCCCCCAGAGGCAAGAGACTTCAAGCATTGCAGAAGTTGGCGCAGTCTCTGCCGGGCTCGAGAGACGAGCCACAAGAAACATAATATTCTGTTGATTCGCAAGGTTGAATGAGACTGGCCAACCAAGTTCTCTCGCGCCTATTCTTGTGAGTCGAGAATGCCCAGCAACGTTGTTGCAAGAGACCTGATATCGCGATCGAACACATCATAGCCAAAGCACATTGACCGTGCTCTAGCCTCATCGTTCAGTCGGGCCAGGCACCAGTTGAGGAATACTTCAGACCTGTCACCTGCTCGATGAAGAAGTCGCGCCACACAGATTTTTCCTGTAGCTCCTAGTTTTCCTGACACAAGCTCATTACGAAAGATTTGTAATGCTTCGGTATCCCGATTCACACGCGACGTCGCCCAGAACCCGAGATGTCGAAGAATCAGATCCCCAGGGAATCCTCTTTCTCCGTAGACAACACCTCGAGCGAACAGGTCCGGCAATTGAGGGGCCGGAGCCTGCGAATACTCCAAGGCCCAAACAGCGCCTTGGGACATTCGAGAGCGCTGGTCTCGTGGTTTTGCAAATTCAGAGATAAGGTCTTTGTAAACTCTAGTTACCTCGTCACATTTTGGCCACGTTGAACAGAGTATCAATAGCCTGCCGTCTTCCCTCTGAAACCAGAAACTACTTTCATGTTCAGAGATCTCGTCCGCCAGTCTATCCCGTAGATCAGGATTTCCATAGAAACTCCGTGCAGCAATCCTTGCGAGTTTATGCTGATCATCGATCTCGCCCATCATGCTTGCAGGCCCGGCAAGCTCAATCAACACCTGGATGCACTGTTTGTTTGTCCCTGTCGAGAGATGGAAACGAAGCTTGTCTGCCCTCTTAAAGTATGGCTCCCTCGAAGAGCGCGCGACGTAGTCATTCAAGGACAGTCGCAAATGTGAACTGGAAGTAGCATAGGGCGTCAATTCTGCCCACAACTCCTCCGGCTTCCCGAAGGATACCAAGCGCGCCGCAGGATTAGAACCTAAGACTTCGCGCAAGTAATCCCAATTCTGACCAATGATTCGAAAATATGTAGGTACGCGATTACCGTGTGGAAAGTCAATACACAGCTCTTTGTTCTCATCGTCAGGGTCTTTCAGATCTCTGAATACCTCAAGGCTTCTCAGTGCTAGAAGCCCAATCAAAGCCGTTCTGCCGTTTCCCTCAATCCACGGCCCTCGGTCCAGCAGGTCCTGTGTTAAGGCCTCAACATCTGCAGGAGAATCCATTCCTTTCCTACTTCTGTAATACTCAGAAGCTGCGATTACACGGACCTCCTCGTTGTACTCCGTCCGGAAATCCGAGAGTATCTCCGGTCTTTGCCGGGCCAGCGCCTGGCAAATTTGAACTCGCAGACTTGTCGGTAAAGGGTTAAAGAGCTTTGCTACTTCTGCTCGAACAACGTCGTCAGAACTGTACGCTGCTGCTATCGTACCACTTGGTGGGTCTGGCTCTTGTAGCGCTCGGCGCGCAAAATCGCGAACGCTAGGGTGCCGATGAAAACCGCGAATCAAAGACACCTTAGCCTGTTGCGCAAAAAAGCCCTGGGTAGCGTTTGTAACTTCAAGGACAAGTGCGACGACGCTTTCATCTTGCGGGCCACAACATTTTGCTAGTCCATCGATCACGAGACTCGGCCGAAAACTGGCATTCTTTCTTAATATCTCCAGCAGCAGTGCCTTTGCGGCGTCAGGCTCAAATACGTCTGGGATCAAGTAGGCGAGGTCAGAAGCCTTCTCGAGGGGACCGCTGAAAAACTCCGTGAGACTCGAACGCACTTCATTGTCATCAACCCCCCAGAGCTCTACGAGTGCGTTTGCCTGCCAATGGGACAGCCGCTCACCCAATCCTGCCAAGAGCTTCTTCTTGACTACGGGAGTTTTCGCCGCACGGGCAAGTATTGATAGCTCCGGCCATCTAGCCGGGCTAGCTTCCCATTTCTCTATTGCGTCAACAATTATGGGCTCTTCCCTGAAACTGCTCGCTATCAAGTGATAGATGTCGAATCGGTCACTGGATAAGAAGCCGGTGAAGGGATGTCTTTCTCTAAGTTGCTCCGCACACCAATGTGCAACATCTGGGTCGCCAGAATATGCCTTCAGGAGGATACGAAGCGCAATGTCACCATTTAGACCGCTCGGGTCGCGTTCTCTATGATTGTCTCGCTTGACCGCTTGAAGACACCTTTCCTTGAACTGTTGAGACGAGGGATGACTGGTTGCTATTGCTGTTGACAAGAGGTTAGCCCATAAGGAACTGGTCGCACCTCCAATCCTTGCGGAAATCGCAAGTGCCAAAATCCTGTCTAAATCCGAATGTTTCAGCTCGAAAGGTTCACCCAAGACCGAAGCACAGTAAAAGCCGGTTATAGCAAGCTCCGCACAATCGGTGCTGATCGCATCGCGAATAGCGTCTGGTAATTCAGGGTCCTCGGGCCAGCCCGTTACGTGCGCGCCCAGCAAAGCGCTGCGTTTGTGGGGGGACATGGTCTCACGAATTAGCCGGGAGATTCGGTCGCTCACAGCTTCCGAGCCGGCGAAGATTTTCCCGAGGAGCTGGCCTGCTTTCCATTGAACTGAGGACGAGTCGGTGTGTAGAGCCCGGAAAAGAAGTTCAAGAGTCTCTTCTGATCGAGGCCAGTTTTCAAGTCCATTCAATAAGTACTCTTGAAAAGGCACTCGTTGGAAGCGCCAGTCGACAACTTTTTCTTCAACTTCTTTGGTCACGGCCCCCATAGCAATTCCGTCGAGGACCGAGCGTAAAACTCGGCGTCGGGAGGGCAGCCAATCGGTTGACATCACGTACTCAAGCGCTTTATATGATTGCTCCTTGACCACTGGATCGTCTGCAGAGAACGGACCGAGAGCGAGTTCCGCTGACAACTCTTTAGCGTAGAGCGAATCCGTGACAGTCGCGGGGCGTTCCTCCAATATCCCAAGACATTGTTTAAGAGTATTGTGATCGCTTCGATGCCAGGCTAGGCTTAAGAATATCTCCATCCACCGGCGATCGAGGCACTTCTCGCGAAACAATCGAATCTGGTCTGAAGTAGTCCTCTTGCTGAGATGCCTTCCGGCCAAGAACTCTTGAACGACTCTATGCATGAATCTTACTGTCCCGGATGCATCAGCAATAAGAAGCCCCACTTGAGTATGCGAATACTCTAGAAATCTTGTTCCGATTCGTCGAGCCTCACTACGCTCTAACCCAAGCCCCAGCTTCGAATCCATCAAGAATTCCATAACCGTCTTACGAAGCTCCGTCTCAGAAACCCCTGCATCGGAACCGCCAATGTGCATCTCGTATGCCAGAGACTCCAGCGAGGAAACGAACTCGTGAACCTCTAGACCCATTTCTGGTCCGATGACCCCTCCAGCCTGTCGCCTGCTCGCGGGATGTTCGTTAGCGATATGTTCAATTATCTGTTCTAGGGCGCTGAAACGCTCAGTGGGTAGCTTCGCACCTCTAAAGTTTAGACTGAGTAGAAGGAGAAGAAACAGCGGTGTTCGTGATAGATGGTCCAAGTCTGGTCTACTCTGTACTTCTTGTAGAAAAGTCTCGGTTTCTCGGTTTGCTCCGCTGTCGCCATTCTTCCCGAGATAGAACTTCTGACAAACAATTTGCCGTTGTTCGTCAGTAAGGCTTGCTAATTTCGCGACTGCCCAACCGTGCCGCTGCGGACTAAGCCGCCGAATGCCATAATATCTAGAAGCCAACAAAACCGGGGCTCCAACTTGCTCCACAAAAACCTGCAGTCGCTCTAGGCCAATTCTTGCTGCACCCTCGGTCGTCCACTCATCGAGCCCGTCGACGACAAGAAGCAGACGTTCGTCCCGGAGAGCGGACGCCACCAAGTGCCAAAGCTCTGACTGTCCATATTCCTGAAACCACCTCTGCAGACAGTCTACCAATGAGCTTTTCGCACCAGATTCGATCATCTTCGTCCAGAACGGGAAGGGAACCCAAACCGGAAGCAAATTAGCCCATCGGACACTCGTTTGTTGTAGAACAGTCCCATCGAGTTGCCCCAGAATGGACAAAGTTACCGCTCGCAGGAGAGTACTCTTACCACTGCCAGGCTCACCGACGACAACTATACGCTCTTTAGTTGCCAAGTAAGTATCTACCGGCAACCGCGTTTCGACTACCCCAGTCTCCATTGTGGCGTGGTCGGTATCGCGCTTCTCGTTAGCGAAGCTGTTATGGGTGTTGCCTAACGCAAGCCCCCTCTTCTGAACCGCCTCTGTTGGGTCTTGGTAATCTCGCCATCGGTCGGGATGCACCTTGGATGAAATTTGAACATCTAGCGGAACAAATCGTTCCGAGAGACTCAGCACCTTCGACGCGTCACCAGGTAACTCTGGAATACCCGGGTCGTGCTTTCTAAACAGTCCTGAATAAAACTCTCCCAGTCGAGCCCGATAGTCGATACTTTCGTCGACGGTCAATCTTGTAGCCAATTTCTGAGCAGCGTCGGGACCACAGAATTCAGCAACCCAGGACCTCCCGAAGAAATCATCAACGATGGTTGGATGACCTTTTAGGATCTCGCAAATTCTCTCGGCATCCCAAGAAACGAGTTCTTTGTCGTCCTTCTTCAGCCCAGTATCCTGTTTTTCAATCTCCTCCGCCAAGCCGGTCGGGGTGGCGTCAACCTTTAGGCACAGGAATAACTTCGAAGCCCGCGAGAACCAAACTCCATTTCTAAATCTGTCAACCGCTTTGACTACGTCGCTGGCCGAAAATTTCTCCACGCGCTTGCACTGATAGACAAAGTACGAGGCATTCGCCCTTGCGAAAATATCAATGCCCTGTTGATCCTGACCCCGTGTACCATAAAGCTGACAGCACTCGACCATTGAATCCAGTCTAGCTAGCCGTAGGCAGAGTCTCTCGAAGTTCTCCCAAGTAAGCGCACCCAAGGGAAGCTTCTGAAGTCTCGTCACTGCGGGGGGAGGCACAGTCGTGTTGGGAGGCTGCGCAAGCCAGGTCGGGATTTCTTGAAGTTGATTATCGTTCACTGATGACGGTTTCATAAAACAATGGAACGCTGTTCCCGTCCCACGACCGAGCGCAACGCCTTTAAATCTACGTTGTTGTTGCTCTGGACCCTTCGCACTAGACCAAATTTGATTCTAAGAGAACGAATGGGGTTCAGAGTGGGCGCTACTTTGCGGTAAGCGTCCGTCTCTCTTATACTCAACAGGTGTTCGAACCCGATGACCAAGACTCACCGGAATTCTTGAAACTTGTCAGCGAGATAGTTTCGGGTCGTTGCCTTGCCTTGAGGCCAACGAGAGTATTTCTCGTCAAAATCGATAATTGGTTTGATTTGAAGTGGCTCAGTTTTGAAAGCAAGAGAGTCGGCCAAATCGCCGTCTGGAACAGTGGGGACCTTAGGATTCCGCCATTTCACCCGAATCGCGTAATGAAGGAACAGCACTTCCAACTCAACGACAAGAGCGATGGTTACATCCGTGAGTTCACCAAGCCGCTGCACGTCTTTCAATACAGCGAGGACAACCGGCGTCGGACGGCTTCAGGCTTCGCGGACGGTACAAAATTGTTCGTCTGGTTTAGTGGCGGGACAAAGCGAAACTCTCGAGGAAGCTTGATGGTCTACGAAATCGGAGATGACGTTCACGCCGCTTGGTTTGCGGAGATCCTGGGAGGCTCCAAGTGGCGTCCGGGTAGATGTCGGCATACCAGTGCAGCGAACTTGATGTTTGATGCGGAGCGAGGTCGTCGAGCACCATCTAGCTCTCTTTCGAGAAGTGTAGTACCTCTGAGCGAGTGCTCCCCTGAATGGCGAGAAATTGTCGATGCTGGAAGACTTGCGGGGCCGACAAAACTACAGTCCTGAGCGGGCGACCCATTGGCGACCAACACGCCGCCAAGCGACATGAAAGCCCAGTACACTCTGGTAGCAAAACCCCATAAAACCGTACTCCCCACCACTCCCTGGTACCAAAAGTACAAACGATTTCACATTCGCCAGGAAAGAGTCTGGGGTGCATGGTCGGGGCGATTAGCTCCAGCAAACGTTGTAGTTAAGGGCTTCCTCTGGTAGTGACGTTCAGTGGCTCGTGCTGGTCCCCACTGATTGGGGACCCATTGGGGACCATTTTTTCGCACTGCGGCGTGACGTGGCTGCCCATTCGGCTCTCGATTTCCGCCAAGCCACCAATTCGACTAACGTCCAAGAACTGGAAAACCGAGTCGGCCAACTGGAACAATAGCTAACGAGTCAGCCAGCTTAGTAAACCATCTGCCCTAGCTCCCCTCTGTTTTTCATACAAGTGGTCCAGCGCCAAAAAGGAGTGGATAGGGCGAGAACTAACACAGGGTTCATCCTCGGCGCTTGGCTTGAGGCGAGTCTGGTACATCCGCCATTCGCCATCGAGCCAGACGTACAACCTGAGCGTGACCTTCGATGGATCTGAGTTCCTTAGCAGATCCTCGCCCTGACCCCCCCGGGGAACAAAATCACCACGATTAAGGGTAAACCGCGTTTCCTTTGCTCGGGTGGATTCAGAGACCGTTAACATTTTATCACCAGGACGAGTACCAATCGCGATAGCTTCAAATCCTGCCAGCCGTTGAAGCGTGAAGAAAGCTACAGGACGTCCGTCATTCATCCCTAGTTCTAACTGAGACTCAGACCTGCATTCAACCGTTACCTCGAGGTCCTTCAGGCTATCTAGTCGCTCAGCCGTGATCGTCACTGTGGCCTCAGTGGGAGGCTTTCGCTTTCTCTTCTGCTCGATCAACTCCAATCGGCGCACGTGCCTCTTCCATCGCATCCTTCTAGCGAGCCATAGCACGGCGCAAGCCCCTATTCCCGCACCAACTATCAACCTTTTCAGGTACATCGTTCTATGATTCCCGACCGAAACGTGTCGCCCTGGAATCTAACGAATATCGGAAGTAGCCGTCGCTCCCCCCTGATCGAACGGATTGATTCGCTTACGCGGACCGGCCTGTGATAAAATTGGCGGATGGAGCCGAAAACATACATAGTCAAGTTTCTCGAAAAAAGGAGCGTCGAAGTGATCTCAAAATCGGAGTTGGAGACCTGGAATACTAGACGATTGCTCCGCCGATTAGAAGCGCTTCGAAGCTGTATGGAGTGGCTTGACGACCGCGATTTTTCTCCTGAGGAAGTGGCTCAAGTTGAGGGGCGAATCTTGCTGAAGGGAACGCCTGAGTGGGATGTAGCGTGGAGCGCTGTCAAGGAGTTGCTCGCAGCTAGAGAGCACGTTCCGCGGGAGAGAAAGTTTTCCTCAAAGCGTCACGGAAAGGCCCAGAAGTCGGGCCAAGGTCGGCGACGGAGCTAGAATGGCCATCGTGATTACTGGCCATACTCGATGTGCGATCTGCGACGAGATTCTAAAGGACAACGAAGAAATCGGTGCATTTTCAGCGTTCATCGCCAACCGGCTCGACCCGCTCTACCTGTTTAATGACGCAGCTTTCCATCGAGCCTGCTTCGACCGACACCCGTTAGCAGCTCGCGCGACGGCAATTGACAAGCGGCTTAACGAGAATTCCAAGAATCGCGTTTGCTCAGTCTGCCACAATCAGATCACGAGTCCTGACGACTACTTCGTGACCGGATACCTTTCCGAAGTAGGGCCGCTTGCGGAGTTTAATTACCTGCAAATGCATGAAAGTTGCCTCACCAACTGGCCAGGCTGTAAAAGGTTCGAGCAGGCGTTAGATACGGCCGTGGCTCACGCACGCTTCGAAAACGAGTACACAGTGCGGTATCTCAAGGAAGCACTCTCGTTGTAGCCTGAGAATCTACAGGATATCCGGAGACCCGTCGCAACCGCTCTGTTAGAGGAAAGGGACATCTTGTCCATTCGGGAATTTCCAACTGAAGTGTGCATTTTTACTCTCAAAGTGGAGCGAATCACTGACACCTGCATTTTCGCCCGATTGAATCACTCTGGCTTTCAATATCTGGCCTACGAAATGTCGGCCGCTTTGGATCAGGAGATGGCCATGATTCTACCCTTACCCGTGGAATTATCCGAGCCTAAGAGCCAAGGCCCTGTTGAGTTTCTCGACTTGAGTGATTGCCCCACGTTCTTTGCCTATCTCGAAGGCTCGTTTCAACCGAGACCAGGTTTCAGCTTCGCCCGACTATTTGGAAAGGACACCATAGAGGTGGTCGAGGTGGAGTCTTTTGAGGCCTCCTATGTGCCCTCTATCGCTGACTTCGAGAGGCTGGACCCCCGGTTTGGTTTGGACATTTCGATATGGCGGCAACTACCCCAGTATGTTGACCATGGATTTGCCATATTCAAACTCAAACCTGGTGAAAAAAGACTTCATCCTATGGCGCTTCGTTTCCGAACTCGCTACCAGCGTCAGCTGTTCTTCCCAACAGTGCACGTACACGACGGTACCGTCCCAAAGGTCGAGGCCTTCGATCATCGGCTTTTCTGCCAATCCGGCAAACACCCGGGCGGCAATTGGGCGAGGTCGCGATACAAGCTCGGGGACGCGATTCCGACTGAGCAGAACATCAGACAACTTATCGACAACAAGAAGGAGGGCTTTCGCCTACAGATGCAAGGCGAGTTCCCAAATCAAGACGTTCTGGTGCCGGCAACTCCCCTGGCAGACCCTGGCTGAGAAGCGGAGTACCGGACACCACCGCAGTTGCTCCGAAAAGCTGGACGACCTCGTCAGGGCATTTACGTCCCAGATTCGACGAGCGCTATCATTGCCTTGCGAAAAAAGTGCCTTCAAGGCTGTTCCACCAACTCTATAACCCTGGGAGGGTACAAACGGTTCGATATTCGACGCAGAAATGACCCTTGAATGTGGCCGATACTCGTAAGTAACCGGCGAAGCCCTGGGCTCTTACCATCCCAAAGCACAATACGATCTTTCCCTTCTCTCGAAGACCAAGCAAGTTTGTACCCTCGGGCTTGCCGCGCCACCTGAAGAAGGCTCAGCCGGCTCCCATCGCTGCAGGGAATGATAGGCTCCTCCGCGTCCTTTCTCGAAACGCTGGGCAGGTAGCAGGCGATAACGCCAAAAGCCTTATCGTTCGGTGAAATAACCAACAGACCAATCAAGTGAGAGACGTAGCCAGTCTCGACTGCTTGGCGCATTTCACGCAAAATCATAGCCAAACTATCATCCCTCTCGACCTTGTCTCGCGTGGGAAGATACCTGATTGATGACGAGTCAACTCTGAAGGTTACCCCTGGTAAGGAGAGTTCTTCATGGCGACCTTGTTCGACAAGGAAACCGTTGCAATAGAATTCGTAATACAAATCGTCCTCTGTCCTGGGCCTTACCGAGAGTCGCTTGTATGCGTCAGCCGGACCTAGTGACCACGCCAGTTCCTCTGTGTATGGAAACACTTCGTTGATCGTCTCGCCTTCGAACCGAATCTCTATCTCGGCCATCCGACACCAGCGCTTTAAGGTTGAGCGCAACGCAAGCTGGAGCGGTTCTACATCACGGGTTCTGACTTTCTTGACAACCTTCACGAGCGTCCCCGTGAACTCGTGCTCAAGCGGGATCCTGTCAAACCTACGATTCTCCTTGAAGATGAGCTTCAGGCTTTCACCAGCGCGCCCTGTCTCAACGATAATCGCGTTCGGCTCAAATGCAAACACGGATAAGAACCCGACACCATAAGAACCGACCAATTCCGGCCTATCATCTTTCCAGGCGTTCCAGAGATGTACAAGCTTCGAATCGATATCTTTCCGGTTCATGCCCGTTCCATGATCAACCACCTGCGTCGTGAATACCCCGCAGCCTAAGCCATTAGGCAGTTCAGCCTCCGCTTTATGTGGCGTGAACTCGGTGGACACCTCGACAGGTTCCCTCGAACCCGCTTCGACCTGCGCATCCACGGCGTTCTGGATGAGTTCCCGCAAAAATACGTGAGGCTCAGAAAACAAGTCGATTATCTCTTCGAGAGAGTAAGTATCAGGAAGCTGTTTCCGTTTTGTTTTCTTGGGTACTGAACTCAACTTGCTTCGCCCTCATCCTCAAGCGAAAGAGCCGCAGAACGACTCGGGTGTGGATTTTTCGCCCTCATCAGAACGTTTGAGCTTCCTTTACTTGAACAGTACCGGCTATCTCTACAGGATCTTAAATCCAATCCGGCGGCTTCTCTCCGAGAGGAACCTCAATGAGGTCTCCGTCAAGAATAATGTCGACTACTTTTTTCTCCTCCTGGACCCAGACCTTATCAGAAGAGATTGCCACTCCGGGCAGCTTCATCCACAGTTGAAACCGAAGTGTCTCTGGTTCGAAAACGCAAAGGTCGGTACCACCTTCACTCGAAGGAAGGGCCGCCCAGTATCCTCCTCCGTGACGAACCTGAAGGGGTCTTCGGAGTGCATCCAGGAATGGGCCGACTTCACCGTCGAGTGTACTGGCATTCCCATCAGGTGTGACCAGGAAAGCCTCCAATTTTAGACCCGAAAGTTGGCGGACTACCAGAAACCCGATTCGCGATGGTAGATAGGCGACCGGCTTCATATTGACGTCTGGATTCAAGCTGGAAGTCACGACTCGCCCGGTTCCGACTTCAACTAGAACTATATCGTGGGGTGAAGACCAGTCAGCCCCAGTTGCCCGCGAACAGATCAGCCATTCGCCGTCCTCGGAAGCAATGGGATGTGCGAAAATGCCGTTCGCCAGAACTGTCTTCTTGCCAACAGAGTCATAGAGGTCCAGGCTCTCCGGAGAAACGCGCGCGACTCCTCTTTTTGTCTCGCACAGTTCCATCCTGTTGTCGATGATTGGGCAACTTGCGGCTCTCCCAAGGAACATTGCCAGCTGGCACGAGCTTTTCCTGAGCTACCTCATACCATTGTGTATTCTCTGTGAGCGACATTCCTCGTCCGCTTTCGCTCATGAGAAAGCTGGGTCCCAGCAAGGGGAAGCCAAGCCGTACATAGAGCGCGCCGCCCTCAGCACCTCGAATTTGATCTATAAAACGCTCCGGTGTACCGGGTATCAATATCTTCGCGCCTGGAAGCACATCGACTAGTCGAGAGCGTTTCTCAGTACCATTTTTCAGTAGCTCTTTGAAGAGGTTCGCCAGGGCCGCGTAAGGTTCGCCAGCCTCTCCCATGATTTCTGGAGCGAAGAAGTAGACCCGCCGACCAGACTCTCTGGTTAGATGCAAGAACTGGTATTCCGCATTATGGCCGCCCAACTCATTTAGCTTCCTCATTTCGTCTGGTTCTAGGGCTGTTAAACTGCCTAGAAAGGCTTCTCTTTGCTCCGAGGAAAGAACCCGAGTCCGATAGCTTTCAGCACCACCAAACCAGCGGAATTCTGCCGTCCCATCCCCTACCAAGACGACAAATTGCCCGTAGGCCTCATAGTAGCCGGTGGTGAACAGGGCATATATGTCAGTCAGGTCACGGCGCTCCTCCAAGACCTTTTGAAGCTCGGTTTCCCACTCCGGGGTTAGACTCTCAAGTTCCCCGCCGGAACGTCCCAGGATGCGTGAATACCCACGTCGCCGCAAAACCGCGACAGCCTCAGGGCTATCCAAAGAAACCAGGAAAGACCTCGCTGCTGGCTCGGCAGCGGTACCAAAGAGCTTCTCGACATCGGTAACCGGCAGTGGGTCGCCTACAAGTCTGGCCCCTGCCAGAAAGGCCGCTTGCGCCTCCACGTCATCTCCTGAAAGGACAGGTGTTGGATTAGACTGTAGAATGACTGTTGCAAGCCCCCTTGGAAGACCGCGACCAGCGGCGATCTCTTGCAACACATCCGACTTCGATTTCGAAAGCTCACCCCTGCGCCGCAGTGCCGCAGCGATCATTTGTACCGAACCATTTTCATCCGACAGGCTCGCGACTAGTGCGTCCTCCACAAGTGGATTCCGCAATTCAACCACAACCCGCTCAAGAGCACTCTTCTCCTTGTCGTCCTGCATTTCTGAAAGTTTGGTGAGAAGCACAGAGGCGATCGCGTTCGTGTACAGTTTCTCTCGAAAGATCAAACTCCCGAGCAAGGCCTGATCGGTTGTGTCACTCTCCCCGAATCCGAGTCCTGGCAGAAACAGAAACTCATCCGCTTTCTTCGAAAAGGCAACGATCGCTCCAGCTTGTTCGTCCGCGGAGTAGTATCCACTTGCCAAGAGAGGTTTCAGATACCGTGTCCGTTCATCATCGCCCCTGGCTGCTTCGAGTGCTTTCAAAATCACTTTTTGATCAACAGATTCAGGATAGGCCGCCAAGCTCTCGGCGGCGTAGCTCCTCTCGGAATCGTCAATGGAATTCTCTACAGCTGCTGCAAGCCCGGGCCCGGCACCGGGCAGAGAGATTCTATCAAGGCTCTGAATGAGACGAAGTCGGTCGCGGGCCCGCGACCAGTTTGGCTCTTTCAGCCACGGAAGCAACGGCTGGAGTGCGTCTGCTCTGGCATCTTCAAGATGAAAGTGAATTAGCGCCGCGACAGCATTGTCGTGGACGGCCGGGTCTGGGTCACCGACAAGGGGAACAATAATCGGAATCCATTCCTCAGGCTCACGCCACACAACCTCTTGCAATGGCTGATGGAGGAAATGACCAGATACAAGTTCGCGTAGGGTGGAATCTCGAAAAAGTCTCAGATAGAGTTCATCCCTTCCTGGCCACTTCTCGCTTAGGAGCCCCTCCACCGCGTAATGTCTCGCAAGTGCAGCCGCCGTGCGATCTTCAGCAATAACGAGCAAGGCTTCCTTTGCTGCATCGGAGGCGCTCGCTTCAAATTCCAAGGCCAATCCCAGCGCGTTCAGCGACTCCCGATCAGGACTACGAAGTCTTCTGATCTCTTTTTCCGCCGCCTCCCAGTCAAGTCTCGCAAGAGCCCTCAAATCTAGCTCCCCATCTATATATCCGTCCTTCTCCTTGACCTGAGAAACTTTGGCCAGCAATTGCTTGCGAAGATGCGTGGAATTTCGCATTAGCCAACGTCCAACATTTTCCGGCCTACCAGATTGGTCGTACCAAGCAAAAACCTCGTCATATACCGATGGCTCGTCAGGCAGATACAAGAGCAATTCCTCGTTATAGACATTTCTCGCTCGCATAACTTCCAAGACTGCCTGTCGGTCGCTTGCCGTTGCTGCCACCTCCATACCCGTAGGTAAGAACTGGTCGTAGATTCTTTGCGGCCCCACTTGGCTCTTCAGTTCCTCGTATGCGCGCTTCAGAAGCTCTTGCTCCTCGCTCGAATCGAAATTCCTTGAGTATGAAGAATCTGGAGAGCGCAGCTTCAAGAGTCCAGTCACTTTGCGACGCGCGGATTGAGATAGTTCAATTTTATCTCGCGCCGGGGTAGCGGACCCAGTCACGCCTGACGTCGACGCTGGATTGGGCTCGATTTCTTGGCAACCAGAGAAAGAGACCGAAGCCATTAAGAGAAAACCCAAAATAAGGATTTTCTGAATTCGTTTTTTCAAGCCAAGCCTCCCAAACTCGATGTCTTGCATCGTTGCTTCTTATACCCAGAGAAGACAGTCTAAGACATTTGAGACCAACGGACGATAGCTCAAAACCCCGGTGTGGACAAACAGGAACACTTCCAGAGGGCTGAGTGCAAACGAGATCGGGTAGTGGCGGAAGTTTCCCAGCTTGACCACACCACGACGGCGATGGCCATGTCATACGATGGCAAGACCAGCAAGCGCTACTCGGGACCTGGTCAGCTGGTCTTTTGAGATAGATGTTGGGAGAAAGAAGTATGGCCAGGGCCTGACGGCCTGGCCATAGAGAAGGGTGGAGACAGGGGATCAACTCTGGCCGAACATCCGTCTCCCGAGCTTCCCGGCAGCCTCTTCCAGCATATCGTCGGTCACGTGGGAGTAGACATCGGCTGTGAGCCTTATGGACGCATGCCCCAGGACCGAACTGACTACCTTAATGATTCCCTGTCCTTCAGTAGAGAGGTCGCAACGGAATGCCTCTTAGCGAATAAAGCGTGATGTCATCCCGAAGGCCGGCTCTCTTCAGTATCCGCTTCAGATCACGGTTCCTCAGATTGGCGGAATGGAGCGGGGTGCCGATCGTGGTGGCGAAAACAAAACCGTTGTCCTCGTAGGCTGAACCGGCGGCTTCTTTCTCTTCATTCTGCTGAACGCGGTGCTGGGCCAGTAGCTCGGACATCTCAGGCTCTAACGCCAGAGTCCGCCTGCTCTTTTTGGTCTTGGGCGGTTCGAAGCGCCAGTTTTTCTCTCCCTTCACGGCCTTCCTCGCCCGGACAAGGACTCGGTGAACGGTCAGGCTCCGGTAGTCCGGGCCAAGGTCCGACCAGGTCAGAGCCAGGTACTCCTCCGGTCGCATCCCGGTGGAAATGGCGAGAACCCAGAGTGCACCCAACCGCTTCTCCTCGAGTGCGGCCGAAGCGAAGCGCGGCAGCTGGTCGGCCTCGATGATCCGCATCTCCTTCTTTCGTTCCACTTTGGGAAGTTCGACCGAGAGCGCCGGGTTCACGGCAATCTCCCTCCACTTCACCGCCGATTGAAACGCTTGCCGGAGCACGGTGTGCGCCTTGAGTATGCCCCTGGGGACCGGTGCCGTTGGCCATGATCTCGGCGTATCGCTTCTGGATGTCTGCCGGTGTCACCGTCGATGCGGGCATCCGACCGATGGTGGTGTCTACGAAGTACCTGGATACGATCCACTCGTACGCTTCGAAGGTTCTCTTACTCCCCAGCACTCCCTGGTACCAAAAGTACAAACGATTTCGCCATGATCGAGTCCGGGTCCGAGGAAGCCCTTGGTAGAGAGGTTCGTGGCTCACTCGCCTTCGAAAAGTGTGCGTATGGTGTGCCAACCTGCAAAGATGAACTCGGCCTCTGCGAGGTTCAGCTCACCGAGGAGCGAATCCCTAGATATGGCCACCCTTCCTGTAAACCCCCCCCTGGATGCTCAGGGTAGACCATACTTCCTCTGGTCGGAAGAAATGAACGACCAAAGATTCCGGCGGATCCTGGCCGGCGCTGAAGGTCAAGAACCTCAGGCTCTCTACACTGCTCGACTACTCCGTGAGGCCCGGGTTGCCGAAGTATGGGCGTATCTGACTCCTCAGGATATCGCTGACAGATGGCCGAAAGTAAAGCAGCACCTGGGTCGTATGACATCATTCTGGGAAACTTTGTTGGAGGCTTGGCGTGACGCCGAAAGAGTTTCCTGGTCATCTTAACGCCCTTCAGTTTGACCTTTTGCGGGCGTTCGGGGAACCCGCATTTTTTCTAACCGGCGGGGGCGCCCTTATAGGATTCTACGGCCACCAAAGAGTAACTCGTGACCTTGACCTTTTCACGCGGGACGAGGATGCTTTCAGAATTGGGTCAGACGTACTCAGAGACGCGGCTTCTCGGATTGGCGGGACCGTTGAGGCTCTCAGAACAACACCATATTTCCGTCGATTCCGAGTTTCCAGAGTCGAAGAATCCACCATCATAGACCTTGTGCTCGAAACGGTTAGTGCTGTATCCGAGCCGATCGAACTACCCTCCTACGATATCTTGATTGACACGCCTGAGGAGTTAGCGGTGAACAAGGTCTGCGCATTAGTCGGGAGAGCGGAGCCTCGCGACCTCGTCGACCTCCACTTTCTTCATACGCAAGGTCTGGACCTCGACACTGCTGTCACTCAGGCTAAACAGAAAGACGGTGGAGTTGGGACGGATACCTTCCTTATGGCGCTTCAAGGAATCTCACCCAAACAGCTAGACGCAAGCACGGCGACGTTCATGTCGACTTTGCAGAAAAAGCTCAAGTTGGACTTGCTTCCGCCTGAGTAGCCACACTGACCTCTTTCTTCGCCAGAAAACGGGCCAGTGGGGAGTGGAGATAGGTGGGACGTGCTGAGTGTCGTTGAGATTGGGTCGGAGGCCCGTCTCCTCTGGCGAAAGCACTTCCAAGTCGAAAACAAAGAGGATTGCGCGTTCGACACGCGAGGTTGACTGGGCCAGGCGAGTTTGGTGCCGAGTAGGTTGGTCCAGATGGCACAATATCGAGTCATCGAACGGGTCCACCCGACTCGACTCCTCCGTGCCAGTTTTCCAGTCTCGAATTGTGCACACGGCGTGTGCACAATCCCCACCTTCAGATTCCGCACACACTGTATGCGAAATTCGGAAATCAAAAGGGCTTCCTTCCTGTCGGGCAAAGAAAGTCCGCAATCAGGCAAAGTCGAAGAAAAAAGAAACGACAAGCTCCTGAGGCCATCGGGTACCACGGAACCAGACTGGAGTATGCTCAGAAAATCCTGAACGAGGATTTCCGACCAAGTGAGAATAGCTGGGAGTGGTTGGGCCACGGCGTTTACTTCTGGCAAGACGCCCCCGAAAGGGCGCTCGCCTGGGCCACAGAGTGGCACGGTCGGGCCGGCTACAAAGGACCTATCGCCGTCGTGGCTGCCCGGATTCAGCTTTTCGACTTCGTCGACCTACTAGATCAAGCAGGGATGAAACTGGTCAAGAATTTTGCTTCCGAATTTGTGGACAAGCTTCTTGACGACGATCGCGGTCTTGTTAACAACTATCCTATCCATCGTCTGGATTGTGAGCTTTTCAACTCGATGGCGACCGTGTTATTATCGAAGGGTATTGAGGTTCGTGGCTTCCGAGCTGCGTGTGTCGAAGGAGAGCCGATTACGAGAGGCTCACCTATCTACGACCAAAGCCACGTACAGCTCTCAGTCATCGACCAGACCACGATTCTGGAGAAATGGATAGTCGAAAATGTCAAAGACTAAGAATGGCAAGTCGCTGAAGAAGACTCCTCTTCATACAGCAGATGGGCGCATAAATCCGGATAAGGCCATAGCCCTCTGTACCGAGGTCATCAAATCCATGACTCCTCAAGAAGTCCGTAGACTGGCGAACACGCCGGTGGTCCTCAAAGGTAGTGACGGTAGACCTTTAAAGGAGCAGAAGAAAGACTGACAACAGTCCTTTTTGTATCCGCCAGCCTGATGGTTAAGAACCTCGAGTAATTGCCAGGAAACGTTCAAGGCTCTGCCGTTACGAAGTCCGAAGATATCTATATCCCCGACGGCCGCATCAGCCCAGACAAGGCAATTAAGCTTGTCTGCAAGCTGATGGACGAATGTCCGACGAACAGTTTTTCAGGCTGGCCACACAGCCGGTTGTTCTCAAGGGCCCCGGCGGCCAACCCTTGGAGGAGCGAAGCCAGGACAGATTCTGTTTCAGAAACCTCTCGCACACTATAGGCACACTAGCGCCCCCGTCAAATTGAAAGAACCCCATAGCCACGGGCCTCCTCGCCCTCTGATACGATAATTCGCCATCAGCGGTTCGAACAGTCTCCCCGAGCAAAATGAATTGAGTGACCGGAGCAACCCGGGGTAGCACAATCCTTAGAACCTCAGCCGACAGGCCGGAATCTTAAGAAGCAGCCTTGGGGAGCAGACCTTTCACGCAGATTATGTGAGGGAGGTCTATATTGTTTCCGGCACTCACCGGGGTGATGTCCGGCAGTGAAAAGCGTGGAGGCAAGGCGAAATCCCCCTGGGGGCTCTGGGCTGCAACAGTTCGCGCGGCAAAGCCGAATCCGAGGATATTGAAGAGGTCGCGGTGCTGAGCGGTAGCAAGCTCCCTTCCGTCGCAGGGGAGCCATCCTGAAGGGATCTGCTCCCCTCCGAAAAGAGCGATCTGCGCGAGATACGGTTGGTCGGCGGGGCTGCTGCCCGGCCCGTATTGGGGTTGAGCTCCGTTGTGACAGATCTTGGTAGCCACGGTGCCGGAGCCCGTGGTGGAAGGCAGCGGCGGCACCGACGGCAGGATAAGCGGTTTGAAGCTGCCCGAAGGATTAAAGCGATTGTTGAGGACAAAGGCGAGCTGTTGGAAGTTGATGGCATCCACGGCTCCACCGGAGGTGTTGAACCAATCGAAGTAGGGTTGGGACAGGTTGTCATCGTCTACCGCGAAGTGGCGAATGTCGGCTAGCACGTAGGGCAGATAGGCGCTGAGTTGGCGGCCGGAATTGCAAACGATGTAGTTGAAAGTCTTTCCGTCCTTTGCCGTGAGAGGAGGCAACGCCGGCACGCGGACCTCGCTCCCGTTTCCATATTTCGTGCCGATATAAAAGCCGAGAGCGCTCGGGTCATCGGAGGGTATGGTCCGCCCGTCACACGGCAGCCATCCTTGAGGAACAAAATCTCCGGCGAAAGCTATCACCTCTCCAATAAATCCATCCATAGCGGTTTCCTTTCGGGTTTAAACCCCCAAGACGCCTTCGATCACGGTGAGCCAGAGGTCTCCCGTGAGAGGGTCGATAGCCAAATTGACCGGCTGGGCTCCCAAGCCTTCAGGCGTTGTCACGGGAAATGGCTGGACCTGCCGTGTCTGAGGCGATATGCGGAGCACGGCGGGGTGCACGGCGTCGGCAACGTAGGTGAAACCGGCCGAATCGATATCGAACGACAAAGGATGAAGAAGGCCGGGCTTGCCCTCCTCTGAAGCTGCACCGTACCGTTCCACAAAATCGCCTTCGGGAGTGAATACTAAAATCTCCAAGGCCCCCTCGTCGAGGACATGGAGCAGACCCTGATGGTCGAAGGCGAGACTCCCGGGTGAGTTGAGAGAGCCGGGGCCGGAGTCTCGGCGGCCAAAGCTCTGTATGTAAGTTCCGTCCACCGAATAAACTAGAATTCGGGCGCTTACCGCCTCCGATACATAGAGACGGTCGTCTCGCACCGCGACCCCCTTGGGGTATCGCACGGTGTCACCGTCCCCCAGCCTTCTCAAGAACGCGCCCTGGGCGGAGAAGAGCTGAACGCCTTGTCCCGCCGAGTCAACGAGATAGACACGCTCCGATGAATCTATGGCGAGAGCCAGTGGGGTGAACGTCGCGCCCGGCTCCGTGGAAGGTCCGCTCACGGTCCAGACCACCTCCCCGGACGGACCGAACCGTTGGAGAGTGTGTTGGTCGGCGCTGAACCCGTAACGCGTCCCGTCGGAGGCAAACCCGAAAGAAAGCTCGGTATCCAAGCGCGCGTAGCGAGGTGAAAAACCATCTGCAGGCTGCTGGAGATTGAGGAGACTCCCAGGGTCCTCTGAGTCTCCACAACCTGGAAGATAAGCGGCTGATACGACAACACATGCTGTCCGCAGGAACTCTCGTCTTTTCATATCCGTGTCTTCTTCACTACTGCTTAAGAATTGTGATCTGGCCAGATTCGAAGAGAAAGGGCAGCGAGGTCCCGGCGGCTTCACTGTAGGCCTGCACGAAGTCCCCCAACTTAAAGAGCGGAACAGTAGAGCCCACGACCCCTTGATAAAATTCGGGATTGGCGCCTGTGTTAGGCGGCACGTGGAAACGGCCGAGACGGCTGAAGAACAGAATGCTCGTAAAGGTAGCCTTGGGAGGGTACAGCCAGACCTCATATGTCTGGGTTCTCGGCTCGATCACAGCCATGGCAAAACCTTCACTCAAAAACCTGTTTTCCCGGGCTACACCGGCCAAACGAGATTCGGCGTTCACGGCCCTCCAGTTGCCAAGAATGAATCTTTGCCCTTGCTGTTGGTTTAGCTCCACCTCGAGAGAGCCGCTATAGGTCACGATAGGTGGTCCCGGTTGACCGATTGGCTGGCCGGTGAAGGTTATGGCGTGGCCTGAGCCGGTAAAGTCGATTTGGTAGATTTCGGGACCGCTGAAAGGCTGGTGTTCGGAGGTCAACTGCCACAATCGAGGGTTGACCTGATCCGTGCTGATAGGGCTTAGCCTGACCTGTCTTTGCGCACCCGTGGTTTTGTCTTGCAGATAGGCGAGAGATTCGCTCTCTGAAACTTCAAGAGAAAGCGGTGTCTGGTCCGGCTCTCCCTCCACCGGGTTGAGTTCTACCAGAAAACCGCCCTGGTCGAGGGTTCGTCCCACGGCGTTATACTCAGAGTTAGCTCCGTTGATGTAGAGATAGACACTCCCCACGACTCGATCATCGTTGAGGTGGAGGAAATAGAACATCGCCTCGTCAGGGTTGTCGACGAACACCCCATCTCGTTCTAGAACCTCGCTCAAGCCTAGCTGTTCCTGGGCCTGAGCAGGAGACGGCGCGGTGAAGCCTATCGAGGATCCGCACCCCGCAAGCGAGGTGGTGCCGACCAGGAGTGAGAGAAGGAGTGCTCTGAGAAAATAAACTCTTTTCATAACAGGGTAGGGTTTGTTGCCGGCCAAGCTTCACCTCTTCTCTGAGTCATCAAGATTGTTCAGAGGCCTGTACTCGCAGGAGCTGCGAAACTCCGGTATATCAGAATCCCCTTGCTTGCTGCGGACGGCTCCTTCGGTCTCCAACTCGTCGAGCTTCTGACGGAGATACTTCTCCGAAAGCAAGCTCTCAAGAGCCTGGGTCGGCATCCACTAAGCGGCACCAACCAAACACGAGGAGAATCCTCACTAGTCAGGAACAGCCGCCGTCTGATGCCCTCGCAGTCCCCGCCCCCAAGCCAAGGCCGGAAACCTTATCACGGAATCCTGCTGCTGCTTCTCGGCGCAACCTTATCGGGTGCCCTTTCTAGTACCGTCGTGGGCTACGCTCTCGGCAATCCAATGTTGCTCGTGATCGCAGCGGCGCTAGTGCTGGCCTCAGGATTTCTGGCCGGTGCCAGGAAGACTCCTGAACTCACAACCGATGTCCCCAAGAAGGCGCGAATACTCCGGGTCGCTCGACTTTTCATTCATACCTGGAGCATCGCCGGTGTGCTGCTTCTCATCTCCCTGTTTTGGGAACCCGCCGCCGGCGAAACCCTAGCGTTGTGGAGCCTAATAACGACGGCAGTCCTGGCGGCGGCCGCCAGTTTGGCTGCAGCCGCCGCCCGCTACTTCGGTCAGAGTGACGCCAAGCAGCTGAAGGACGCGCGAAATCTGACGCACGGCAGCCGTGTCCTGGTTTGGGTTCTGGTAGGGGGCGCCCTCTTCTGTATCCTTCCGATGGCCGGCGCGCGCCCCTGGCTGTACCTCGTTCAGTGGCCGGTCGTGCTGCTGGTGGGGTCGGTTTGCATGGAACTGGGACGCACCTTTGTCTTGCGGGCCAGGGGGAAAGCTGCTCCGACAACCCTGACCACCTTGGAGGTGTTCGGCGGGCGTCCGAATCTTTTCGCCAGTGTCCTGGACTCGATGCAAAGTCGTCTTCATATCGACCTGCGCTCAACCTGGGCCATCCGGCTGGTTCGACAGAGCCTCGAGCCCCTGGTGCTCGGGCTGGTGGTGATCGGGTGGCTGACGACCGCCTTCACCGTGGTGGGGGTCTCGGATCAGGGTCTGGTGGAGCGCCTCGGGGTCCCCCTGGAGTCTCCCCCTCTTGAGCCTGGTCTTCACGTGCATTGGCCCTGGCCGGTAGACCGGGTCATCCTGCTCCCCGTTCGCAGGATCGCCTCTCTTCGCGTGGGCCACGAAGAAGAAGGGCCCGAACCCTCGGAGCAGGGAGTGGAGGCCGGAGCCGCCGAGGCTCGAGAGCCGGGCTTTACCCCCGAGGACATTCTTTGGGCGAGGCAACACGCTGACTCTGAATACACGCTGGTTCTTGGAGACGGTCGGGACCTGATCGCCGTCGATGCCCAACTACAGTACCGCATCACCGACGCTCGTGCCTGGTATTACAACTGTGGCAACCCGGAGGCGCTGCTGAAAGCCGTAGCCTATCGAGCCGTGATGCGAATCACCGTGGACCGGACCTTGGAGCAAGCCCTGTCGGAGAACGTGGCCGTCCAGGCCGATCGGGTCCGAAATATGATTGAGGAAGAGGCCAAGTCTCTCGGCCTCGGCGTCGAGGTCGTGACCTTCAACATCGCGGCCATGCATCCGCCGTCCGGTGTGGCCAGAGACTACCAGGCTGTCGTCTCCGCCGAGCTTGCCCGCACGACCTCCATCATCAAGGCCAGGGCGAATCAGAACGAGATTCTCCCTGCGGCCGAGAGCGAGGCCTTGGAAAAGACAAATCAGGCTCAAGCCGCGGCCGTCGAAGCCGAAGCCAGAGCCGAGGGTGAGGCTTTTGAGTTCGCGGCTCTACGCGCGGAATATCGAGCGAATCCTCAGGCTCTTCGTTTTCGAAAGCGTTCGGAGGGTCTGGAGAAGGTGTTGCAAGACAAAAGTTATACGGTGCTGGATCACAGAATCCAGCGAGATGGAGGGGAACTATGGCTGGTGAAGTGAGTATCAAGAGGCGATTGCGGCTGTGTGTCGGTACGGTCGCTCTGCTCGCTATCCTCTTCTCCGCCGTGGTGGTGGTGGTGCGTGAGGGCCAGGCCGCGTTGGTGACCCGCCTGGGCCGCCCCGTTCGCGCGGACGTGGCAGCGGGGCTACACTTCAAGCTGCCCTGGCCTATCGATCAGGTGACCTGGTTGGATATGCGTCGCCAGGTCTACGAGGGTGGTCACACGGAGATGCTGACGCGCGACAAGAAGAACGTCGTGGTGCGTGTCTTCGTGGTCTGGCGAGTGAAGGACGTGGTCAAGTTTGTGCAAGCTGTCGGCGCCCAGTCGGACGTGGAGGAGAAGCTCGATGGCCTGCTGACGAACGCCGCCATTGCGACTCTGGGTGGACACCCACTGTCGGCCATCGTCTCCACCAATCCCGAAGACCTGAAGGTCGACCAGATCGAAGACGAGTTGCTGGGCGAGACGGCTTCCCTAGCCGCGGAGAGCTACGGCGTGGAGATCGAACAGATCCGCCTACAAAGAGTGGCTTTGCCGGAGGAGAACGTCCAGGCTGTTTTCGAGCAGATGAGGGCCGAGCGCCAACAACACGCCGCCCGTTTCAAAGCCGAAGGAGAGCGAGAGGCCAGCCAAATAAGGGCCGAGGCGCAGCTCCAGGCGGCCCGGATTGTCGCCGAGGGGATCGAGGAGGCCGCTCGCATTCGGGGAGAGTCGTCGGCGGAGGTGGCTCGAATCTATTCTCAGGCCCATCGGGCCGATCCCGAATTCTACCGATTCACTCGCTCTCTGGAGTCTCTGGAGAAAATGGTCACGCAAAACACCAACCTGATCCTGCGCACGGACGTCGAGCCCTTCTCGCTGCTGGTGGAGAAACCGAAGCGATGAGACGTCGTGCGGCCCCGTCGGAATGGGCCAGGCTGGTCGAGCCGTTTCTCGCCACTATAGATGCCGCCTGGCAACGCATGCACTGGTGGGTTCTCTTGATGGGAGTCTTGTACCTGATCTCCGGGATCTCCGTGGTGCGCTCCGATGAAGTCGCGATGGTTGAGCGCTGGGGCAAGCTTCTGGGAAGCACCCCGGCCGAGCAAGTACGCGGCCCGGGACTTCTCCTGGCTTTTCCTCCACCTATTGACCGGGTCGTTCGCGTAAGTACCCAAAGCGTCCGTGAAGTCGTCGTTTCTACGCTGGCTTCCGATTTGGGAGCCCAAAGTCCCTCGCAATCCGCTCAGGAGCCCAGCAGGAACACGATGAAAAAAACGACGGGGGCAAAGAGTCCCCCGCCGACTCCTACCTACACGGGTGAGACCCTGGATCCCGTGACCGTGGGGTATGCCCTGACCGGTGATCAAAACATCGTGCATCTGACCATGGCGGCCCGCTACCGAGTGCGGGACCCGGTGGAGTGGGCCTTCCGGGGTCCAGATTCCGAAACCATTCTGCGGGTCGAGGTCACCGCCGCCATGGTGCGTTCCCTTGGAGAGATGGGAGTCGACCAGGTACTCGCCGAGGGTCGCAAGGATCTGATCGGTAGGGCGACCCGGCGGGCGCAAGAGGGCTTAGACGAAGCCCATTCCGGACTTGAGTTGGTGTCCCTGGAGCTGATTACCCTGAGCCCTCCGGCCGCTCTGACCGCCCATTTTCAGTCAGTGCACAGCGCTGACATCAGCGCCGAAACTCAGCGACAAACGGCGCAGGCCTACGCCCAGCAAGTCGTCCCGGAAGCTCAGGCAAAAGCCAACCAGAATATCCAGGCCGCCCGCGCCGAGGCGGCCACAGCGCTGGCTCAGGCGGAGGGCGCGGCGGATATCTTTCTTGCCTTGCAGCGTGAATATCGGAACAACCCCGGCGTCGTGCGAGAGCGTCTCTATCGGGATAGTATGGAGAAGGCTTTTGGCGCCACCGCGCTGACCCGCTGGGTCCCCCCACCCGTCGCCGGTAGCGAGCAGCTGCGCCTCGAAATCGGGCCAACCGGAGCAGTCAAATCGAGCGGCGCGCAGGCCTCACCGGGGGCTGGAGGGGCAACCGGCCCAAGCGGTGGCGTCTCAACGGAGGGGCCATGAATCCGATAGCTGACGATTCCTCCGGATTGGCCGTCCACGAGCGGCGGCGTATCAGCTTGCGCCTGGGCGCCGGATTGGCCGGTATGGGGCTGCTCGCCCTGGGCACCCTGATCGCTTACTGGCAACCCGCTCAATGGCAGGTCGGAGAGCTGCTGAAGGGCGTCGCGGCCCTGGTGGTCGGATTTCCCGTGTTGCTGTCGGGGTTGGGTGGCATCGCCACGGGCGACACCCGCCGGGCCACGGACCAACTGGTGGCCCTGGCTGTGTTGGCGGCAGCCGCCAGCGGGCGCTTCGCCATCGCCACCCTGGTGCCGCTGTTCCTGGAGATCGGGCGACTCTTTGAAGAGCGTAGCTCCCTGGGGGCGCGGGCCGCCATCGACAGTGTACGCGCTCTGGCTGCCCGCCAGGCGGTTCGTTGGAAGGATGGCGTCGAGGAGAAGGTAGAGCCGGGTTTGCTTTGCCCGGGTGAGGTGATTCTGGTGCGGCCCGGTGAGAGGATCCCCGTGGATGGAACGGTCTTGGAGGGCACTTCCTCGGTTGACGCGGCCGCCCTGACTGGAGAGTCGCGATATGAAGCCGCCGGTCCCGGCAGTCCGGTGTTGGCCGGCAGTATCGCCGTCGATGGGCTCCTGCGCATCGAAGTGCGGGAGACCGAATCCGATACCGTCCTTGGTCGGGTGGTCCGGCTTCTCAGCGAAGTCGAGGCCAGCACCGTGCCCATCCTACGTCTGTTCGAGAGCCGAGCAGGCGTATGGCTTCCCCTCGTGCTGACGCTTGCCGCCACCACACTTTTCTTTACTCAAAGCTTGGAGAGAGCTATCACCGTGCTGGTTGTTTCCACGCCCACCGCCCTGGTGGTGGCCGGTCCGGCGGCTATGGTCGCGGCCATGACCGTGGCTACCCGTTTGCGTGTATTGATCAAGAGCACCGACTTTCTCGAACGCGCGACCGAAGTGGACACCTTGATATTGGATAAGACGGGAACGGTGACCGTCGGCGCCCCCTCGGTCTCGGAGATTCTTCCGGCCAAGGGGATCGATACCGAGGAGCTTATGAGGGTCGCGGCATCCTGTGCTTTCGGCTCCCTACACCCTGTTTCACGAGCTGTCCTAGCCGCGGCCAGAGACTTGGCGTTGGAGGTGTCTCCACCGGGTGAGCTTCAAGAACACGCCGGCATCGGAGTGGTCGCCGACCTGGAAGGGCGGCGAGGCGCCCTGGGTCGGCGCAGTCTGATGGAAGATCTTGGCTTGAAGCCCTCGGTCGATCAGAGAGAGGACGGTGGCACCGAGGTGTGGGTCGCCCTGGACGATCGCCTCCTGGGGCGCATAGTCTGGCAGGACAAACCTCGCGAAGAGGCCCGCGAGGCACTCGACGCCATGCGGGCCCTGGGCATCGATAGATTAATTCTCTTAACCGGAGACCGCGAGTCCATAGCTCGTCAGGTGGGAGACTTGTTGGGCGTCGACGAGGTGGTCGCCGAAGTTCTCCCAGAGCAGAAACTAGAGAAAGTACGAGCCGAGCAGGCGGCCGGACGTACCGTGATGATGATCGGCGACGGTGTCAACGACGCCCTGGCTCTGGCCGGCTCGGACGTGGGCGTGGCTATCGGCGCCGAGATCAACGAGGTAGCCTTGGGCGGCGCCGACGTCGCGCTACTGGGCGCCGATCTGGGCAGGCTCCCTCAGGTGATCGAGCTTGCCGACGAGACTCGCGCCATCATCGGTCAGAACGTCTGGATAGCTTTCGGACTGGCAAGTCTGCTTATTCTGCTGGCCGCGACCGGCCTGCTCTCTCCCCTGCAAGGCGCTCTAGCGCAAAGTGTCGCGGTTCTGGCCGTGGTAATAAATAGCGGTCGCCTGCTGTCGCAAATGGAGTCTACGGCCGACCCGAGACAGTCGCATGACAGTCGACCGTGCGAGGTCGTGGCGGCCACAGTCACCTAAACGGCACCGCTCCGGGAAGACTTGAAAGGTCGAGCCCCCCGCCGCAAGGTGCGAGAAGGTACGTCTCAATGTGCAACCGAAGCAACTTAAATTCAAAATCATACGGAGGCATCCCCATTGACTCGTCAACAATTCGAAGCACGCATTATCTCTAAAGCCTGGAAGGATGAGGCTTTCCGCAAGCGTCTCCTGGAAGACCCCAAAGCCGTGATGGCCGAGGAGTTGGCCAGTCTTCATGAAAAAGCCGGCCTTCCCGACAACGTGAAAGTGACCGTTGTAGAAGAGACAGCCGACCAGATTTATCTGGTTCTACCCATGAATCCGGCTGATTTCCATCCCGACGAACTCACCGAAGAAGACTTGTTGGCCGTAGCCGGGGGCGCATCGGAGCCGACCGTCCAGGCGGTCGTCCAAGCAGTGGCGGTGGTCAACGTGGGCGGGCCGACACTCGATGTCGTGCAAGTCGTCGGCGGGCCGACCGCCGTGGTTGTGACCGGTGGTCCGAGTGCCGTGGTCTGCTAGCACGATTCGAGAAGGCTTCCAAGACCCGGCCGACCATCCGTGTTTGGCGGGTCTCACCCCTCTCTGGAGCGAGATAGCGGAAGAAGCGCGAGCTGCCCTCGGGCGGCTCGACTTCCTCCGCTATCGTTTTCCACAAATTTACGACAGCGACAGGCCGGGCGTCGAAGGGCGCAGGGCTATGTTTTATCTTTACGTCCTGGGAGCTCGGGTCGAGCGCAACTGCGCTTTGGCTCCAAAAACGGCGGCTGCACTCGAATCGTTCCCCGGTTTGGCCACGGCCGCGTTTTACGTTTTAGGGCCTCAAACGCGCATCTTGCCACACTGCGGTGTGCCCCAGGATCGCATGCTTCGAGCTCACCTCGGCCTGGTCTGCCCACCGGAGTGTTATCTGCGAATAGCCAATGAAAAGCAGTCGTGGAGTGACGGAAATTGGATGGTCTTCGACGACCGACTCGAACATGAAGCTTGGAACGCATCGGACGAGACCAGGTGCGTCTTGAGCCTCGATTTCATGCCTTTCCCTTCCGAGGGGGACGGTGCCATGCTCAAGCAGCTTCGTATGGCCATGCTTCAAGCGAAGCCGACTGAGGCGCCCTGGTATTTAGCGGCGGGCCTGGAGATCGACCCCGAGCTGCGTCCCGAAATGGATGAGCGCTGGGAGGCTTTGCTGCCTCGTCGGCGTCGAGGGCTGGAATCTTTGATCGAAACGAACGGCCTGTTCTTTACCTGACGTACAGCGCATCCCCGACGGGATAGTCGGGGAATGGACCGGTCCGCAGGACACGGCGAAACCCGTGACCCTCCAAAAAAGTGTCCAGCTGCTCCGGCGTGGGACAGCCGTGGTAACGCGCCTCGTAATTGATCTCCGTGAGCACCATTTTCAGATGCTTCATGAGGTTGGGTGCACTTTCCATCGCCAACAGTTCGGCTCCCTGGATGTCCATGTGCAAGAAGCTGAAGCACTCGAAACCCAGCCCCTGGTCCGAAATCAGGGTATCGAGACGTGAGCCGGGCACGGTCAACTGCTCAATCTCGTGCATGGTCGCTTCCGCGGGCGCGAGGATCGAAGCTTGCATGTCGTATTCGGTCCGATGCAGACGCACTTCTCCGTCGGTAGGACCGACCGCACGATGGACGGCACGAACCCAGGGTCGCTTGAGTTGGTAAGCCTGCTGAAAGGCCTCCAGCCAGCCGTTCCAAAACTGAATACGTTCTTCTAACACCGGGAAGACGTGAGGGTTCGCTTCGGCATAGAGGATATGCTGGAAGCCACAGGCGAGATAGGTTTCTAGTTCTTGGCCGTAATGAGCTCCGAGATGGACCACTCCGGTGGGAGACACCGAGTGCTGTTCTAGAATCTCCTTGAGTTGCCAAGGCCGGGGAGGAAGCCGTAATCCCTCGATGCCTCGAACCAAACCGGTGGGTGTGCTGCGAGCGGCAGGCACATCTTTCAGGGCCCCTTCCAGGGTCCAAGTCTTCACGAGGCCATCTCTTCCACCAGCAAACCTTTTTCGAAAAAGGCCTGCAAAGTGGCCATGGTTCGCGGCGCCGGGACACCGGTTTGATAAGCGAGGTTGAGCGCTAACACGGCAGGAGGGTGGGTACCTTCCACGAGGGCACGCCCGAGCAACTTGAGATACTCTGCCTGCTCGGAGTCGGTCTTTCGAATACGTCGAAAAGCCGACGCGATCTGAAAGCCGTCTTCCAACTCCTCGTGATGGATAAAGCTCTCCAGCTTGACGAAAGGTAGGTCGCTCACATCGCGAGCCATTCGGCGTTCCACCATCCCTCCCAACAGTTGCCGCAGGCCCGGGCCGTCCTCGAACGTCCCCTCTTCCAATACCTTGTACCCGAGAGGCCATTTGTCACTGGGGAGACAAGGCGTCACCAGTCGCAGCGTCCGCTCGACCATATTAAGGAGAAAGCCTGATACACAGGCGATGGTTCCGCCGTTCGGATTGTCGACGAAATCTTCGCCCGCTTTCTCCGCCTGCTTCTTGAGCTTATCCCGCACCTTGCCGGCCTGGGCTTTATTCAGCTGAGACTCTTTGTTCTGAGCCAGGCACTCCACTTCGCTCAGCTCCTCGGCCGAAAATTCGGCGAAGATCTTGCGAAAGAGGCCCAGAGTCAGGATCGAAAACCGATTCAGGGGACAGTCCTTTGATTGGGACAGTTTGAGCAAAGCTCGGGTCCGAGCCGGGTCCTTGTGAGCTAGAGCCGTGGTCGTCTGTGGGAACATCCCCAGGATATCGTGGAAGTCGACACAAAACTTCTCGTAGTCCGGATTGTCCAACGGGTCGGTTGCCCAGTAGCAGAAACCCCATTTGGCGGCGCCCTTACCCATCAGGTCTTTGAGGGCCGTGAGACAGCCTTTCCACAGTTCGGAGTTTTCCGGCGTATAGACGAAGTGCTCCCGCAATTTCTCAGCTGCGATCCCGCAGAACCAGCAGCCGACCGAACATCCCTTGCACAGTTCCACTGCGAACGGTGCGTGGATGATGCTCTCGGATTTATGGGGACCGAGCTCCCAGGGCAAACGGTTGATCTGCCTGGCTCGCCAAGAACGATAGGTCGGGTCGAGAGGCTCTCCCTCCCTCCGAATGCGTTCCCTCAAATCAAGCTTGGAGTTGATATACTGCCGGTAGGACGCCTCCGAAGGGTTGTCTTCCCGAGCAGCAGACTCCCGGTCCCAAAGCCGCTGAACCAGAAGCGGGTCGAAGTTGACTCCGCAGCTTTCAGCGGCCTGGAGAGGTTCGGCGCGCATCTTCTCGAGAAACCCGGGGTCTGCCAGGTAATACTCAAGCAGGCGTTTGATTTCCCAGTTTGGAATGGTGGAAGGGGAGCTAATCGTCATAACCTTGAGTGGTTGGCGGGTGAACGTTTGTCTCCTGTCTGGCAGGCTAAATGGATATTGTCTTTGTCTCGATGCCCTTTGTGGATCTGTATCGACCGTCGCTAGGATTGAGTCTTCTGAAATCGATCTTGGCGCGTGACGGCATGGAGTCACGGATTTTGTACGGCTCTCTCACTTTGGCCCGAAGTATCGGTCTCCGGGACTACAGCTGGATCACCGACAGTAACCGCTTTTGGTCTCACGTGTTGTTGGGTGAGTACGTTTACGCCGGAACCGCATTTCCCGAGCGCTCCCGGGACGACTCGGCGATGTTGGACCTGCTGTTTCAGTATTCGGCGCTAAGTGGCGACTCGCTGGTCCGTGCTCGAGCCTCATCGCTGGCTCGAATACGGCGGCTGGAGAAGTCGGTGCGAGAGCATGTGGAGGAGATGGCTCATCGTGTGCTTGAGCTTGAGCCGCGTCTGGTGGGCTGCACCTCGACCTTCCAGCAGCACGTGGGTTCCCTGGCGCTGCTGAGGCGGATTCGGGAACTCCGGCCCGAGGTCATAACGATGATGGGCGGCGCCAACTGCGAGACTCAGATGGGTGTGGCCACCCACCGCAACTTTCCGTGGGTGGATTATGTCGTTTCGGGCGACGGCGATGGATTGGTCGTCGACCTTTGCCGTGCGGCACTCGAAGGCGGGCAGTCCCCTCGAGGTATTCTGACGCCCGAGCACCGCACAAAAGGCTACCCCTTGCCGATTCCCCGTGCGACCTACCGAGCCTTGGACGATCTTCCCACCCCGGACTTTGAGGACTACTTTGCCCAGCTAGAAAGTGAGGATCTGCAGCGTCAGGTGCGGGTCGGGCTTCCCGTCGAAACCTCTCGTGGTTGCTGGTGGGGGGCTATCTCCCATTGCACGTTCTGCGGTCTAAACGGGGGTTCTATGGGCTTCAGCAGCAAGAAGCCCGACCAGGTCGTGCAAGAACTCGACGAGCTCGCAAATCGGTGGGGGGTGACCTCCTTCGAAGTGGTCGACAATATCCTGGACATGGACTACTTCCAGTCCGTGGTTCCCGAACTCGCCGAACGAGAGTGGAACGTATTTTACGAGACCAAGTCCAACTTAAAGAGAGCCCAGGTCGAGGCTCTGGCCAAGGCGGGAATACGGTGGATTCAGCCAGGCATCGAAGCTCTCGATTCACGTGTTTTAGGCCTGATGAAGAAAGGGGCGCGGGGGGTTGCTCAAGTCAATCTCCTCAAGTGGGCGAGGACCTACGGTGTGCAGCTTTCCTACAACCTTCTTTGGGATTTCCCGGGCGAAGAGGACGCGTGGTATCAAGAAACAGCAGAGATGCTCCCCGTGCTTCACCACCTTCAGCCTCCGGTCAGTATGACCAACATCCGCTTCGACCGCTACAGTCCCTACTTCCGAAATAAAGAAGAGCTTGATTTTGAGCTCAAGCCTCATCCTCTGTCTCAGCATGTCTATCCACTACCGAGCGAACAGATCGCGGAACTCGCGTACCATTTTTACCGAGTGCCGCTGGTGAGTGCCGGCCCGGGCGTTCAAGCGCTCCAGCAAGGTGTGCAAGACTGGAATCAGGCGTTTCCCACATCGACTCTTATTCTCGATGGTGATACTGTGCGGGACACGCGTCCCTGCGCCCCCAATCCCACCCGCGTCCTCACTCCCGCCGAGGTCGAACTCCTCGGTCGCTGTGCCGAAGGGCAGGTGGCCAAGAGTCTCGAGAAGGGGGCCCGATTGTTAGCCGAAGAGCTAGTGGAAAGCAAGCTCTTGCTGCGGATTGATGGACGCTATCTGTCGCTCCCGCTCCCACCAACCTCTCCGGAATACCCATACCAGCCGGAGTTTCCCGGAGGGGAAGTTTATCCCAACCTCTTCGAGCACATCTACCGGCCCACTGCGAGGACGAGTTTTTGAGCGAGATAATAATGCGTAATAACTAGGATGTCCTCATTGTTGGAGGGTCCGGTCGGTCGGACTCAGGCTGGGGTGCGAGCTTGCCAGGCGAGGCGTATGCCCCATACTTCTCTGCGAGCTTGCTACCAAAACAGCAGTAAGCCGGCGATGCTGATCCCCTGTCAGGACCCTTGAACCTCAGTGGGAAGATCTTCGCCAGGGGTAAAGCTGCTGGCGGAACGAACAGGTGCAGCATGACGAACCAAACTTCCCTTCCTCAACTAGCCGGAGACCTCTACCTCACCGACGGAGGTCTGGAACTGCACTTGATCTACGATAAGGGTCTCGAGCTCCCTCACTTCGCCGCCTACCCGCTGCTGGCGGCAAAAGAGGGCCTCGACCTGCTGGCAGACTACTACACGGCCTTTATCCGGGGGGCTGCGGAGAGGAATGTGGGTCTGATCGTGGAGACGCCCACCTGGCGGGCGAATCACGATTGGGGTCAATTACTGGGCCACGACGGGGTCACTCTGGATCGCTTAAACCAGCGGGCCGTGGAATGGCTGCGAAGCCTAACCAAGGATCTCGGGTGTCCCGCGGTGGTGAGTGGGTGCATGGGTCCTAGGGGTGACGGATACCAGCCCGGGAATGCGCTTTCGCCGGAAGAAGCCCAGGAGTATCACACCTCACAATTGACCTCCTTCGCGAGGGCCCGCGCAGACCAAGCCTCGGCTATGACTCTGACAGGTTCGGCCGAAGCCCTGGGTATCGCACTGGCCGCTCGCCGCCTGGAGCTTCCGGTGGTCATCTCCTTTACCGTGGAGACCGACGGTCGGCTCCCCAGTGGAGAGACTTTAGTGGAAGCTGTCTCGGCGGTGGAGAAGGGGAGCGAGAACTATCCGGCCTACTACATGGTCAACTGCGCCCACCCTACCCACTTGGCCCCGGCTCTCAGCGGCGAGATCGGCGTACTGTCCCGTATGCGGGGCGTCAAGCCTAACGCCTCTCGCAAGAGTCATACCGAACTAGAGACATCCGCGTCTATCGACCGCGGAGATCCCGAGGACTTAGCGCGTCACTGCGTGGAGCTAAAGAAGACACTTCCCCAGCTCAATGTTTTTGGCGGGTGTTGTGGCACCGGCGTCCGACATTTTCTGGAGATGGCCGGGCACCTCAAGTAGAGGTGATATCGCTTCGACGGGACGCGAATTACAACTGAAAACAGCATGATTGAAGTCACCTCCAATCATGCTGGACAAGATAGCTCGACAAATTCCTGTGCCTCTGTAGGCGAGGGACATCACCCCTCCCCACAGAGGCTTGTCGTCAGGCCAGACTCGCCGCCTCCAAACCGAGAAACTTATCCATAGAGCCAGGGACGGCATTGAAAGGCGCGGCAAACCTGTTCCAGAGATTGATCATAGCTATCGTCATGTTGAGTTCGGTTAGTTCTTTCTCGCTGAAGTGCCGGCGGGTGGCGGTAAAAAGCTCCTCACTCACCGGGCCGTTGCTGAGTTGGGTGACGGCTTTGGCCCAAGCAAGAGCGGCCTTCTCTTTCTCACTAAAAAGAGGCGATTCGTGCCAGACCGGTATGTGATAGAGTCGAAGCTCGCGCTCGCCGCTGAGCTTCGACTCTTTGCTGTGCATGTCGACACAGAAGGCACAGCCGTTGAGTTGGGAGACATAGAGTTTGACAAGATGGCGCAGCCCAGGGTCGATGGAAGTCTCGTTGAGCATGGCCTCGACCTCGGTAAGTTTGTCGAACGCGGATTGGAACTTGGGGAAGTAGTTGAGTCTTTGCATATAAAAGAACCTTTCTTGATTAGAATCACTGGGTTTGGGAATAGCGAAGCCAGACCCTTAGGACGTCGTGGGATAGGTTGAGGCGGGCCCGAGGACTACTTTCCCCGGGTCAACCAAGCAAAACTGGCTTGCAGTAGATCTCCGGGTACTTCGGCCTCGATTGTTTCCCCGAGATTGGCCAGTGTCACGCCGCGCAGGACATCGCGCCAAGCCTTGTCCGCTTGCCACATCACCCGAGCGATGGGACAAGAGCGCTTGTCGCAGTATCCGTCGGGACGGCAGGGGTTGTTCTGGCGGATCTCATTGCAAACAAAGGTCAAGCCGTCGCCCTCCACCGCCTGGACCACGTCGAGCACCGTTATCTTCTCGGCCGACCTGGCTAGACGGTAGCCGCCGCTCGGTCCCAACGTGCTGGTGACCAGACCTGCATTTGAGACGCTTTGTAACGCTTTCGAGAGATATTCCTTGGGAACTCCGTGAAACTCGGCCAGCGCTTTGGTCGAGAGATACTGACCCCGAGGGAGCGCGGCCAACACTGTGCAGCAGTGCAGCGCCCACTCTACCTGACTCTTGAGTTGCATGAGGTCAGGTCTACGTCCCACGGCCGGGGAATCCTATGCTGGGAGAAGGGCCAGGCCTTCGCCCGTGACGCTATCGACTCCCCGACTGGGCGATGCCACAACCACCTGCCGGCCCTGGTCGTCCGACAGCTTGGCTAACTGCCTTCCGATCAAACCCGTGCCGCCTAAAATGGCAACTTTCATGTCTTTACCTCACTTCTTTCGATTAAGGACACCTTGGATCCTTAAGGATATTTTATATCCTTATTTAAGGAGGTAGTCAAGAGCTCCATCCGTCTCCAGATGAGTTTACGCAAAGCCGGAGAATAGATTCTCCAAGATATGGGCTCACTGTTTGGACGCAAAAAGAAAGCAAGAGAAAGCCAAGTGAACGACCGACCCAAACTTGAAACGCTCACCTATGGCGCTGCCTACTCCTTGTTGCCGCATTATCTGTACGCGGACGAAGTTGGTGGGACCCGGTCTTTGCTCATGGAATCTCCGCGAGTAGCTGGAATTAAGCTGTTGGTTGGGGCGTCGATGCTCAACGAAAGTGAGCCGAACGAGCAGATGATGAAGCGCTTTTCAGAGACTAAAGGCCACTCAGGCCGGCTATCACCGGGGACCCAGTATCGCATCGTTGAGTATCCCCAGCCTGCCCCGGTCGATGTTGAGGATTTTGAACAGCTACAGAGCTTGCCTCCTGAGCAACTGCTGCAAAGGTTGGCTTCTGTCATACTGGCTCCGTATTTCTCAATATTGCTATTGGATGATGATCTGGTCGTGCTAGAGTACCTGGTCTTGGGTCAGTCTCCCGACGGAGCAACGACTCTTCGTCTCGTGGAGCAAGATCGTCACAGCAATCTTGGGCCAGGATGCAAGCCGGAGTTCGATGCCCTCATCGAGTTCCTGACCAAAAGACAGAATCGGGACTCGGCGGGCCAGCAGCAAGCCTGAAGGATCGAGTCTTCGCCGGCAGTATTGCTAAGGATGCGAATTCTTCTGCTTGTCATTTTCCTCACGGCCCTGGTCCAGGCTGACCCACTCGCGACCCGGACTCTGCCGGATTCCGGATTAACAGTCGACGTCTACCTGACATCTGTCAACGACCAAAAGGCAAGCCGCGCCTGGTGCTATCGAACGTCCGGCCTGGGACCGGGGGAGTTGAGCCTCACTCTGCTGATCGCGCCGGAGGAAAAAGACAACGACTTCCCGGAAGAGCCTCTGCGGGTCCTGGACAATCTAGCAAAGCAGCCGGACAAATTGACTCCGGGCTTGCTGTCCTCAAGCCAACCTATTTTCAGGCCTGAGATGACGGGACTTCTTCTCGTTCCGGAAGATGCATTAGAGGGAATTCCCGGATCCCAAGGGGGGTATGCAGTGGTCACTCTCTTCGCGAACGAGGTGAGAGTGGCGCAAATGGCTGGAGCCTCGCGAGTTATGGGCGCATTGGCAGAGCAGGTGCGATACTACCCCTGTCCCATCTGGTGTGATCGCAGCCGAGATGTGACCTTCTCCGAAGACGATATCGCTCAGATGTCAAACGGTCCGCTGAGCAGTCTCCCCATTCTTCATACCGACGCCTCGGCGATGATCTCAGACGATACTCTCAGTGTGCGGATGACAGAGGACACGGCTCGCTTGGTGGCCGAAGAGCTACAAGACAAGGGCTTGGCCAGGCTGAGTCTCGAGATGGACCCCCGCGCCAACGCTTTTCTCATCTGGACTCGCGATCCCAACAGACTTGCCGCAGTCAACCCCCACGAGAGCGACGGCTCCAAACTGTCGGGCCAGTATATTCTGATAGTGCCCGACGAAGAGCAAGTGTGCCGAATTCTTTCAGATGGCTACGCCGTGGGCCTAACCGAGAAAGCTCTAGGCCAATTGTTATCCGCTCTGGAGACGGGCGGTAGCTTCGAGGCGCCTCTTGCGGAAGGTGAGGCTAGCAAATTCACTCTGGAATGGGTGAAATCCGAATACTACAATCCGGTGGAGAATGTAACCTACAAGAGCCGGGATGGCTGGGTCACGTACAAAGAGGGCGACGGCACACCCGAAGGTAGTGTGTTTCTTAAGGAGATCGTCTTGCTGACCCCGGAGCCGGTTCTTGAACGCTCGGTCGATACGGACGAACTGATCGGTATGGTCCAGACCCTCGAAAAGCTTGGGAAAGAGCACCTTGAGGCGTTGAGAGGTGAGAAGGCCATCGATGTTATGTTGCAGTGTGATCTGAATGCAGAAGAGAAATACAGGATCGCTACCAACGAGGCTCCTGAGGGAATCGACGCAATCCTCGACGAGTTCTACAACGCTTTACTCAGACTAGACCTACCTAGTATGGAGGGTCCGGTGAAGTTTCTGATCGTCTTTACCGTCAGACCGCGATAATCGCACATCCCGGGAAACTAGACGGCAGCCGTATTTATCTCCCGATAACGAGCCAAAAACATCTGATACGTAGCGTAGGCGATCAGTCCGAACGCTAAGACGGCGAGGTACCAGGTTCCCATTTGTTCAACCCATAGCAGCGACTTCTTGAGAGCTCCAGCTTGAGCGGGATTCGCCTCCGACGAGGCCCTCAAAAAGAAATACCCTGTTAGGCAAAAGACTACGGAGCGTGCGGCGATGCCCAACCGTCCCGAGTTAATAGCAAACTTTCTCTCCTCGGGACTCATTTTCCACAGTCGGAAATTGTTCTTGAAACTCAGACTCCAAACCGTATAGAGACGAAACAACGCAACGCCGATAAGGCACACACCGACCAAAGCCACCAGCGCCTTGCCGAACGGCTGTTGTAGCAGGGTCTCTGCGAAGCCCTGACTTTGTTCATCGCCACTAGGTATTTTGTAGACTACGGTTTTCGCGCAAGCAAACGCCAGGCCAAGATGAATGAGTCCGCTGGCGCCATAGCCAAGTCGTTGCAATATTCCCCGAGCTTTAGTTCCTTTGCCTTCCGTATCGTAGCGCGCCTGTACGAAACGCCAGCAGGAATAGCCTAAAAGCCCGAAAGCTACGATGGCCAGAAGAGGCCTCCCGAAAGGCTGCTCGAGAATGGCCCTGAGAGCGCCCTCATTGCCCTCCGGACGGCTCCCGCTCCAGGCCGCAAAGGCAGCCAGCAGGCCTACCGTGAAATAGACCACGCCTTTGGCCGTATAACCAAAGCGAGCGAAACCTTCGATCCATTGTCGTCTCTTCTTATTCATTTCATTTTCCCTATCAGTTAGTCTTCTCGCGAGTCGGCCATCAGCCGGCTCTGCAAACGTTCTACCGTTCCGTCTCGGCGTGTGGAAACGATGTGGGACTCCAACAATCTTTCTAGCTCCGGGCTCATGGCGAAGTGGAGTTGACCAATCGGAGCGTGAAGATTTGCCAACTGAAGGCCCTCGCTGGGTTTTCTGTTGCCTAGGAGTTGGAGTTCGAAGTGGGGTCCGGCGATTCCCGAGACCTCCGACGACCTCAGTGCCTTCAACGCCGAGTCGAAGTCACGGAACTGCTCTACCTGTGCTCCGTATCTTTCCAACTGTGCTTCCGCGGGTCCGCCCCCAATGACGGCGATCCTCTGCCCGTCCAGTCCGCTGATGCTACCCGCGGGGCCGAAGCCGAGGTTGGCAATCGTCAACACGCTTGTTAGGGCAGCCGTCAGTGTGGCCTGAATGACGATCGTCAGAATGAGAAGCACGCTGGCGATAAGGCGGCCCGGACTGGTCTTGATGACGACATCTCCATAACCGACGGTTGTCACGGTGATGAGGGCGAACCACATGCCTTGGAGAACGCCTGGCGCAGCCTTGCCCGGGAAATGTTTATCGTCATGATTTCGCTCAAAGAGCCAAAAGATGGTACCGAAAAAGAATGCGGTTCCCAGCAAAATCCCGAACAGAACCAGAAGGCGTTTATCCAGTAGCGGAGTCAATAGATCCCACGGTGCCGGTGTCCGCTCGATCGACATGTAGCCGAGAGACTGATAGGCGTACGGCAGGCTAAGTAAGCCATCGGCTGCGAGGTCCGGCTCGGCGGGTAGTCCACCGACAAGAGCCTGAACGCGCCCGGCTCTTAAGTCCTCCATCCCCTGGTCGAGGTCGTCGACCCAGACGAACTCGGTATCCAAGTTTGCCCGACGTGATAGCTCTTCCCAGAGCTCGACGGCCAGTCCCTTGTCCTCCGACTCAACGTAGGGAGCATTCTCTACCAGACCCACGCGCACATAAGTCTTCGCGGCGGTCGATGTGGTCGATTGGGCGGTAGCCGGTAGAGTAGGAAGAAGCAGTAGGAACAGCAACAGCGGTGGGAATAGACGTCTCATTACCTAAAGATCGGAGATAGCGAGGAGGAGCGGTATCTTCCGTAGTGTCCGACTCAGGTATGCGGTGGTATAAGATCCCGCCACCGCCCTCGGGGAAACTGCAGAGGCCGCCCCTTCCTTTACCTGAAAATTCAGCAATCTTTTAGTCTCACACCCTATTCTTAGGGTGTGCGGATAAACTCACAAATAGGTAACTCCCTTCGGCATCCGACCAAACTGCTGTCGGAAGGTATCGACAGCGGAAAGAAGTCTGCTATCGAGAGCATGATCGAAGACGGGTACACCCCGTCGCTCAAGGGACCGAACCCCGCCCAACGGGAGCAACTCCATTCCGGCTTGAGTAAAGTCGACCATGGCGTCTTGTTATGGGCTCAACAGCAAGGTGTGAAAATCCAAGTCCTTCAGGAGGGTGAAGTCCTGGAGCAAGCAGATGTGCTACGAGACCTTACGGGTAAGTTTGAACAAAGAATCGACCCTGGGAAAGTGGACCAGATCGCCGGTCACCTGTCCGACCTAACCGAAAAGATAAGAACCGAAACCGATCCGGAAGAAAACAAGAAACGGCGAATTCAAAAACGCAACCAACTGGCAGAGATCCTGACCGCAAATCCGTGTGGCGCAGCGGTCTTCACTCCGACGTTCGCCCCTCTTCTCGCTCCCGGCCTGTCCAAGCTCATGGCCGACCCCACCGAAACTCCCACTTTGAAGTCTCTGGCTCTCCATCACGGTGCCGATTCGCCTCAAGAACAAAAGCAGTTTTATCAGTGGATGGAAAGGTTGAATGGGAAGCGGCTTACCACTGCCCGCCAAGCCGCCGTTCAGGAGAAAAGTAAACTCCTTAGCGCCCGGCCTGATGCCCAAAAACGTTGGCTCGACCAGGCACAGAAACATCCGGAACTCGTCCCTCTGGATGTGACCCTCCACACCATCGTGGTACCAGACGCGCACTTCTTTCCTTCACACGATGGCGGAGACGAACTGTTGCTAGATCGAAGTGACCTGAGTTCTATCAAAGGCTGGAGAGACAAAGATTTTCGAGGTCAGTGGTTTTTTCTGGAAGGCAAGAGTCACATACTGGTGCGAGATGATGCCGTGGGCCTGGATACTCCCACTCACGAACTCGGCCACGTGGTTGATATGAAGCTAGAAAAGACAGCGCCCGATTTCTACTCGAGATTGAAGCCTCGAATTGAAAAGTCTTTCTACCAGGCAAGACTGCACAACAGGACCGTGACTCAATACTCGCGCGCTAATCCCAGAGAGTATATCGCAGAGGGGTTTGCAGCCTACTACAACCAACCTCAAGGTCTCAGAGAGAAAGATCCCGAGCTTCATCAAATCATCAAGGAGATGGTGGATTACTGCTGCCAAGAAGCCGGCTGGGACAAAAACTTGGACTCAAAGCTTCAAAGAATGCGCCAAGACGCAGCCGGCGCATAGGTCGGTCCCCACTCTCTACCTCAGGCTCCCAAATGAAAAACGGCCCATTTCGAGCCGTTTTCGCGTGGAAGGTAAAAGCTGATGTTAGGAAAGACCGAGCAACCAATCTGAAGTCGCGCTGCCAACGACGCTGTTTTCCGGATTGTCTCGGTCCATGATAACGATGCTGGAGTTCACGCTCTCTCCGGGCCCAATCGTTGCCTCGTATGCTACGATCTGGTCTTCGGAGAACTTGTGAAATTTGAGTTTTTGAACTTCGCCCCGGTCGTCCACACTGAAGCGACTTCCGTTTTGGGTGTCACCTTCGTACTGAGCCTCCAGACTACCGAGCTTGACTTTTCCCGGAGTCGAATCTTCATCTGCTCCGGCTTTAAAAAAGTGGATAGACACATCGCCTTCAGCGTTGTCCCGCGCTTTCAACTCTTGAAAACTCTCTTCAAAGAAATCGATATTCTGCTGACCGGTATGGGCAGACATCTCTTTCTCGTTTTTGAGTTGAGGCAATTCACCCGCTTGAACGCGTCTAGCTCCGTGATAGGCGATCTCGCCGGCTAATGTTGAGGGCTTCTGGATCATAGAAAAAGTCATCCTTTGATGGTGTTTTCCTCAGCTTAGAGGTTCACCCTTAAAAAGAACTCACAGCACTCAGGTAAACTGGGGGCGCCAGGCCTTGTACTTCGGCTCTCTGAAGGGGTCAGCCTCAACCGCCGCCGGAGATTCGGGAGCGTGTCCGGTGAGCGACTTCGAGCCGTAATCCTCGGGAGAGAACCCAAACAGCGCCCCCATCGCGCCCGCCACCGCTCCAACGACCGTGCGAGCCGTCTCGGCCGCCGCGTGCATGGCTTGCTTACCCATAGCGGCAATCTTGGTGCCGGAATCGTAAGAAGCGTTGAAAGTCGCTAGAGGGAGCCCCGCTTTGTGGTTAATAACCATGTTCCGAACCGCCCCGTCGATAGGATCCCCGATCTTCTCGGCTAGCGCCATCTGACGATTGAGACCCAACACCCAGTGAACGCTTGAGATCGGAACCTCGGCGCCGTTTCTCGACAGCAGAGACAGCAGATGGATAAAACAGTCCATCCGGTCTTCCCGAGCCAGGATCGGCTCCAGCATCTCGGACGAAATCACCTTGTTGCCTTCGAAGTATCGCTTGTTCAAGCGGCGCGCCGCCAGCCATCCCCAATCCGCCTTACCGATCACGGTGAGAAGGTCGAGCCCTCCGACCCGGTCTTCGTTGGAGATCGGCACGGCCTGACCAAAGTCGAGAATGGTCACCATCTTGGAATCTTTGTCGATGAGGACCTGGCCGTCGTGAAAGTCCGGGTTGGCGAAGAGCGGTCGCGGCCTCCAGTTGCCGGTAGAATCGACCCCTCTCAAGACACCGAACTCGGCTGCCCCCATGGCGTCCATGGCTTCCCCGTAGAGCTCTTTGCTCTCGTTGTAAATCTTGCGCGCCGTCTTGCCCTTGGCTTCTTCCATGAAGAGCCCCAGGTTGTCCACTTTGAAAGCGTCGATACTACGGACGCTCCAGCCGTTGTTCTCGTGACGATAGGTTTCATAAGCCGTCTTCTGCACGGCCATGGCCTGATCTTTTTGAAACTCCAGAGCCACGGACTCGTTGATAATACCGAGCAACCCGAGAATGTAGCCGTACTTCTCGCGGTCTTCGGGAGTCTGAGTCATATAGTCGATCAGCTTGTTGAAGCGGTCGAAATCGTATTTGGTGGACTCCTCGATATCCTGGCGACCAAGGGAGACCACCTCGCGCTTGCCTGACTCTTCGTTGGTGTAGCGGATGGCCACGTTCACAGACCCACTGCCCAACACCCGGTCGATCTTCAGATCCTTGGGCCACTCGTCTCCGAAGCGGTTCTGCACCAGCTTGAGAACTTGATAGTAGTTTAGCGGCATGGAAGAGTCCTGAGCGCTCTCAAACGCTTCTCGGAAGTCTTTGAACTCGCTGGTGAAGGCGAGATACTGCTTCATTTTCACACCGGGCACGCCGTAGGCGTCGAACAGACGGTTCAGAATGGTCGCTTCGTCGAGTTTGCCTTTTTCGCCGTCGTCGTCGCCTTCGGCCGGCTCCTTTGGCTTCTGACCCATAATATAGGCGACGGCTAAGGTGTCCGCCTCTCCGTGGGAGTACAGCACACCGCGGGCGATCTTATCTCCCAAATCGCGATTCTCCGGAGACAGGTCCTTGAGGAAATGGTTGATGACGGCTTCCTTGCCGTCTTCTGTGCGCAGCATCCCGGAGGGCCCGGCCAGAAAGCTGTTGGCCACCAACACGCGACTCTGGGAATCAGCCTCGAGAAGGTCCTGGCGAGTCCTTCGGATGGAGTCTTGAATGGGGGCGTAGTCTTGCTCTTCGGAGGCCGACTCCAGATAAGCGGGCATCTCCTCGCGACGGCCCATCAGGTATTCTATGGTAGCGAGCTGCTCGGCCGGAGATTTCTCCCGGGCGATAGCCACCAGGCCTGACAAAGAAGCGGCGTTGCGACGATAGACGTCGGTGGTGTCGGTCACTCCCCGCACCACTTTCGGAAATACCGTATCCACCGTGGCGGGCTGGAGCCTGGCCTTCTCGGCCACCTTGTCGCGGAACTCCACGTAGGCCAGCGGGTACTCCTCGATCAGTTCATAGCGCTCTTCCAGTTCGGCCACGGAGACGGCAAGCTTGCTCGGATCCGTGCCCGGAGCGCACTCCTCTCCCAGGAGCTTGACGAGAAGGTCGGAGCTCTGTTCGGCGCTCAGAAGATCGAGCGCCTTCTCCTTGCCGAGCCACACCTGAAGCGGATCTTTCTCCAGCTTGTCGAGTCTTGAGAACAGGTTGTCGCCTAACTTCTTCTTCGTGTCCTGACGAGCGTGGAGAGAGCCGTCGGAAAACTCGGTGGTTCGGTTGAAAAGGTCGTACCAGGTGTCCAGAGATTCGATCTTATCTTGCACCGCCACCAGGCCGTCCATCACGAAGGCCCCCGCATCGGTTCCCACGCTCTCATCCTCTTCGGAATTGTAGAGAGCGGTGGTCACGTTGTAGCGCTCCAGCGCGCCCTCACCGCCTTCAAGAATCTTGTAAAAAGTGGCGACCGGCATCCCTTTCACCAGGTTCTGGCTCACTTCGGCGTTATGCCCCAGAAGCGCCATTCTGCTGAGCACGTCACGGCTCTCGATGGTGGAGAGAGGCATCACCACTTGTCGCAGGCGATACTGCCCGTCGTAATAACGGGAACGAGCCTTCTCGTAGTCCACCTGATACTTGTAGTCTTTGCGCTTGGGAATGAACTCTTCGGCCTGAACTCGCTCGTTGAGAACCTTCAAACTCGGAGTTTCGGTGTCGGGAAGCTCCTCGGGTTTGAGCTGATAGGCATAGATCAAAGCGTCTTTCATACCGGCCGCGTTCTGACTTCGGTCCGGCCTGATCAACTGTTCCGCCACTGCTTCGATACCCGGCTCGGCGAGCTTACGGGCCGCTTCTCCGAGCCAGATTGGTCGGTCGCTGGTGGTTCTCACTCGACGCGACGGCAGCATGTGACGAACCAGATGAGTGAGCCCTTCTTGGGTCTGACCGGAGGATATCATTCCCTCCACAAAACGCCGCTCGATGCCTTCCGGATAGGATCTGGACTCTCGGTCGTCGTCGGCGAAGTTCGGCTGGTGTGTGGAAATGTTGGCGATGTCGACGAGCTTCCGTTTCAAATCCGCGTCAAACTCAGGGCTAAACTCTTTCCACGATTCCGTCTCTCCCAGGGCGCGTAAGAAGACGTTGAGCTTTCTCGGCTCTTGCAAAGGTAGCTGCAAACGAACTCGTGCTCGCTGCTCCCGAGACTCCCCGGCTTGCTGAGCCAGCTTGTCCCCTACCTGTCTGACTCGAGCCATGAAATTCTTGTCGGGCTCATCCATTCCAAAAAGCCTGTTGGCGTACTCGGTGGCCCGAGAGAGACCGGAATAAGCCGTCTCTTGCAGCATCGAAGTGTAGTCGAAGCCGGATAGAGCAACGAGTGCCGCCTCATTCATCTCGTTCGCCAGGGGCCAGGTCTCCCGGTCTCCCTCGTGGTTCATTCGGATCAGGCTGGTCAGATTGTAGTGGTTCGGCTCTGTTCCGTTTCTGTTGAGAAAGCCTTGGGTGGCGGCCTTGGCCAGTCCCGGCAATGTGCCCCCGGCCATATCTTGAAAGTTGTGCTTGTAGAGAACTCCGTCCACGAAGCTAAAGTGGAGAGAGTCTTCTTCCTCGATTCGATTCTTGAGGCTGTCGACAAACTTCTCGGCGCTCCAGTCCGATCCGTATTTCTTCATGAAGGAGTGAAACTTGGCGTTGGCTTCGGTGCTAAAACCTTCCGAGGGGAGAGCGGAGTTTCTGAGACTGACCATCAGACGGAGCAAGCCATCTACCTTTTGCTGAGGCGTCTTACTCGACAGGCCGTCTAGATGCTCGGCCGCCGCCAAGAGGCCCTCTTCCTTGTCCTGTCGGTCGCCGCCGGCAAGCTGGATAGCCTCGTAGTCGGGCGGGTCGGCGTACCAACCGGGAAACATCCAGTCGGGGGTGCGGTCGCCGGCCAGGCTTTCCGCCAAACTCTTGTAGTTGGTCTTGAACTTCTCGATGTCGTCCACCGGCTTGTTGTATTGAGGTCGAGCCTCAAGCTTGAGAACGGACGGCATCGGCGTCATCTCACGATGGACACTCTCCTCGCCGCGACGAACGTAGTTTTCGACTTCGGTCTCCACCGCGCCCACTCGAATGCCTTCCGCTTCCTGATTGTGAGAAGACGCGGTGAGAGCGCGATTGAGGTCGTTCTCCGGATACTCGATGGGGTTCTCGGAATAAAGTCTGTTGAGAGCGCGAAAGGCGGCACGAGGGTTGAAACCGGCGTCGGCCATGCGCTTGATAGCGGCCTTGTCGGCCGCCACCTGCATATCGCGGGAGTCCACGAACGACCGGGTCTTGGGGCCCAAGGTCTTTTCGTTGTAAGGGTCCTGTTTGTCGTGGTCGAGAGCTCGCTCGACCTGCTGGGCCAACACGAAGGCCAGCTCGTCTTCCGTCTCCAGGGTGCGAAGCATCCCCACGTCGATAGCCAGGCGATAGATCGCCTTGTCCTGGTGAGAGTCGGGGATATCCATCCATTCCCGAATAGGCCATCTGCGATCGCCGCGATACTGCTTCCAGTTCTCTTCCATCTTGTTGCTGTCGTCGATAGCCGCTTGAGGTACATCGCCTGAAAACAGCTCAATTCGAAGATCGATATCGCTCTTGGAAAGGTCGGGACCGGCCAATCGATCGACAAGGTCGAAGAGGTAGTCGTGGGCCTTTTTCATGGCAGGCTCGGTGGAGCCTACGGGCGGGGTGGTCAGAAACCCCATATCATCTCGCAAACGCCTGTGCCAGCGTTCGTACTCGCGCTTGGCAGCCCAATCGAAGCCGTCCGTCGGGTCCTCTGTCTGAGGACGCGCCGACTGAAGACCCCTGATGGTGGCCGTAGTGGAGAGAGCCGGGACCGAAGTCCGCGAGTTGATCATCATCGTGACTCCAGGTTATCCAAAGCCACGTAAAACACCCTTAAACGGCCTCTGGTCAAAGCGACAGAGTCGTCAATGGCAACTCCCCTACAGCTTGACGTTGGCGTCGATCAGGAGATAGTCGAATCCAGTATTCGCGCCGATCACCTCGATGAACCTTTGCATCTCTCCGGGCGGCAACACCTGGCAGCCCCTCGATGCTCCGTAGTAGTATCCACAACCGTTGTGAAACAGTATCTCCGAGGCTCTGAAGTCGACACGCTTCTCGCTTTCGTCGATGTAGCCGTTTCCGTTCACATCGCGTCGACAATTCAGGTATCCGCTGCCAAATCGAGTGGTGACGTACCAGGACGACATTCCGAGGTAAGGACCCGACGGAGTGGCTCGATAAAGGCCGGGCTCGATTTGGGCGATCCCCTGAGGCGAGAGAGGATTGGACGCTTCGCCCGCGTGAGTCGCGCCCAGAAGTTCCACCGCTCGCTCGCTATCGGGAAGTAATAACACAAAGGTGTCGTCATAGGGAGTAGCGTTCTCGTCGGAAGAGTGACGGGCTCCGTTCGGAGCGAGTCCACGCAGACCCAAGACCGTCGGACCTTGGACGGAAAGTCCGTGGAGCCGCGCCATTTCGCGGTAGTAATCGAAACTCTGGCCGGCGCTGAGGTAGCGTGGAGCGTGGGCGGGTAAGTCGCCTCGATAGGGGCCGACTTGAGAGCGTTCCACCATTTCTCCGGCCGGGAGAGGCGGATACACCATCCGAGATGGGGTCTCCACCGCGAAGAGTCGCTCCGGTTGGGTGAAGACGCTGATGGCGGCTTGTATGCTCTGGCTCACGTCTTCGAGCACTTCGCGGTCGGTCGAAACCAGCGCCGCGACAAGTAGCATGGATATGATACTGGAAAAGAACAACGGCACGAGGACCGCCGAGGTAAAACTCCTCATCTGTTGGGGGTGACTCTCCTGGAAAGATTCCCTACCCTCTTGGTACGCTCTGCTCTAACAGGCGTGATCTCGAAAAGTTCTCCTCCTGATATGTCCTCAGCGCCGAAAGTCGGCAACCCACTCGGGACGATCGATAAAAGGGTTTCGATTTCCCTGAATCTTAGCGATCTCCGCGTTGCGGTGCTTTTCGTGCAGGCTGGGCGGATCTTCGGCTGCCCACTGCTTGAGCATTTCAACGTCACCCGAGTTGTAGGGAAGATTGATCTTGGGATAGCGCAACATGAAATAGAGAGTCGCTCGCGCTACCTCGCCTTTTCCTCCCGAGGGCCGGAAGCTGCCGTATTTCGTGCTGCCACGACGCGAGTTGTCTTGAAAATCACAGGAGTAAAGGTGATGCAGATCGCTTCGCATGGGTTCTTGTTTGTCGAAGTACGACTGGGGTACGGTGTGTTCACAGTTGAGTTCGGCGTTGCCCTTCTGAAAGCCCAACCAAGCTCCCACCACCTCCGGGGAGGAGCTGCAGGCTCCTTGAATAGAGCAAAGCTCTTCTTCCGACAGAGTAGAGAGTGATATATCGGGGTATCTCAGAAACTTCACGGGCTCGTCGTCGTAGATCGAACGAACCGTGCCGTCCGGGCGTCGGTCGACTTTGGTGTAGAGGTCCTTGGCAATCACGTAGTGATAGCCTTTAGGATCGGGTTTGTGAGAATCCTGAACCAGCGAGCGTAAGGCTTGAGTGCGCTCCGAGCCGTTCAAATTTTCGACCGATGCGTAGTAGTCGGCTTGCGCCGCAGCGTCTCCAGCCTCGTCGTAGTAGGAAGCTTCCGCGACAGGATGCGGCACTTGAGTGGAGGCGATGTACTTGTCGTATTTCGGTCCCCATTGCGGGCTACCGTCCACAAAGAGATCGTCGACATCCGGCTGCACATAGTCCTGGGGCGTGGGCCGTGGATTTCGGGCTTGCTGAAAACGGGGGGTTCTGTTCTGAGAAATGAGCATAGACCCAACCTATCGGGCTGCCCGGACAGCGAAGTTTTGAAAATGTTAACAACTCACGAATCAGGACACACCGGCAAATGTAACAGTTCTGTAACAAGTGCCTCTCGCAGGTAAGTGCGGCTCCACTTATTTGGTATATTATCCAGTAGTCGTGCCCAAGTATCGTTATGTGATCATAGATCAGCAGGGCCGTGAGCGTACAGGCACGGTTCAAGCTCCCAACCCCGAGGCCGTCCGCACGGCTCTGCGGGCCAAGTTGGCGAGTGTGAAGAACCTCTGGGAAATGACGTCCAGCGGCCACCTGACTCCCTGTTTCGAAGAGCCCGTCTCACCAGGCTCCGGGCGACTATGGACCCTGGCCACAGCGGTAGGAGGCTTGCTGTTCGCTCTCTGCGTTCTAGCCTGGGCTTGGCCGCAAAACGTCTCCAAGACCGAAGCCCCGATCACTCAGGTGAGCTTGCAGGCCACCGGTATTCTGCGAACCGAACTGGCAGATGCCAGGTTGAAGGATTTGAGGCTGTATGGTGTGATGCCGGAGATATTTCTGCAACGCGAGGGCCGGCTCGATCCGGATACCGGAAGGTTTGAGTTATCTTTCGAATTCGAGACCCGTCAGGTCCCTCGCGAGCTGGTGATCGAAGTGGAGACCGACCGGCAGCGCTGGGAGGTGGAGCAAAAGACGTTGGGCAACGACAGCGCCGTGGATCTTGGAACGATCTTGGTCAAAGCCCCACCCGCGGAGAAGCGTTCGTGAGAAAAGACAGAGGACTGAGCCTCTTGGAGCTCATTCTGTCCACCACCATACTGGCGGTGATCGGAACCTTCGCCCTCCTCTCTTTCCAACATCCCCGGGGATCGGCCCAGTCTCGAGCTCTAGCCGAGACCATGATGGAAGAGTTGCGAGCGGCTCGACAGCAAGCTGTGGCCACCCAGTCTCCGGT
>Ga0208331_100026_pt1 | contig 65169 bp, 56 predicted proteins | sample DeeseametaMP1648_FD_184184 | JGI IMG/M metagenome (GOLD analysis project Ga0208331, IMG submission 184184) | Marine microbial communities from the Deep Pacific Ocean - MP1648 (SPAdes) | ecosystem: Environmental > Aquatic > Marine > Oceanic | place: North of Tokelau, South Pacific Ocean... | reverse complement strand
CCTATCTCGCCTTCTTCGTCCACCGTTCCGGCATTCCACTTCTGCTCTACCTCTACTGTCTTGTTCTCGTCACCGACCCTGGTCGAGAAGTCTGGGCGCTTCTGTTTTCCGTTCCCGTGCTTATCCTCTTCGAGAGGGTGGTTGCCGCAAGGGCCATGAGCCAGCCTTTTTGGACGCTGGGAGTAGCCTTTTTGACGGCTCCGGCGGCGGCGCTGGTGAGCTCCCTGACCGAGTTGCAAGCCAGGGGGCTGAACGCGCTTGGGGACGCTCGCGGCCGGACCCTGCCGGCAATCGATTTCGAGCGGCGACTGGAGATGCTCTGGACCACGGAAAGCACTTGCGCTCTCTTGCTTGCTTTCTTGTTTTTGTGGGCGCTGGGGGCGACACTCCAAGACCACGTCCCGACCGCCCGGGCGGCTCTGAGGGCGGTAGAGAAGAGGGCGAGAGCCTTTCTGCTTCTCTCGTTGTTGGGATTCTCACTCGCTCTGGTGGTTGCTTCCTTGGCTCTAGCAGACTTGCGGGAGTCGACGAGGCACTCGAGTTGGGAAGTCTTGCCTGAGCGGGAAAAGATAAGCTTCAGCCATCCCCTTCTCCAAGGTCAGAGGTCCTACCAGGTGGTGGACCGATATCTCCCCCACCGCAAACCGGTGAAGCTCTCGAAAGCGGACCATCTGAGCATGCTCGGGTCGGTGGCCGACGACCTGTGGACCAAGCGGTTGCAGATATCGAGAAGTGAGACTCATCTGGTCTGGCTTCTGGCGCACAGTCTTTCCGAAGTCGAGCCAGGCGACCCCCGACCGGCTCGATTCGCCGCAGCGGCCCTCGCTCACAGTCGTCACTGGCGACTCGGCTGCACCGAGAAACTGACGGCCCAATTCAGGCTCCACACCCTCAGCTACCTGGCCTCGCCCAAGAGTTCTTCAGCCGAACTAACCGACTATCGCAAGTGGATTCCCTACCTGCAACTCCATGACGGAGGAGGTCGGGAAAGACAGGACCTCACCTTGGTGATGGGGCGCAAGCTCGAACTTTGGGGGCGTGAATGGGAGACTTCTCCGGCCGAACTCTACTACGCTCTGGACTATCTCCTCTTCCCTCCTCACGACCCCTTGGAGGCAGGACTCAATCCGGAGAGCGAAGCGCTCCAGGCCGTGCTGGCTATTCGAAGTCGGCAACTCAGCACGGGAGAGCTTCCGGCTCACTATCCGCTCTCTCGGGAAGTGGGTGACTATCGGCTCAACGACTTCGGTGGAGCCAGAATCGTCTTGCGGGAAATCGACCCGGTTTGCCGGCCTGGAGTGGTGGTGGAATTTGCTCCTCGTCAGCGGAGCAATTAGGACTCTACTCTCGTAGAAAGCCAGTAGATCACGACGGCAAAGGGAGATGCCAGGAGAAGAAGTATCGGGCCGTAGACGATCAAGTCGACGAGAAACCGACCCATCGGAGTGATGTCGGGGTTTAAGGTCGTGGCGAGGAAAGGCTCTACCATCAAGGGTTAGACCCTGCTTTCTTGTAGGAGTTTCTCGGTTTCCCGAACGGCTTCTTACTGGTCACGCTTGTGCTTTCGAGGTGGAGCTATATGGGTGAAGGAGCCCTCGGGAAGCCCGCGCGGGTGAGTGGGGGAGAAGGCGCGGGAGATTCCGTTGGTGGCTCAAGCTAGAGAGGTTGCGACGGGATGGGGTCCATCTCGATCTCCCGGTGTATCCGAGGTGGAGGCGATCGCCGGCGCGGGTGAATTGGTGCTCCCCAAGAGAGTGAACCCAATCCGTGGACCGAGGGCCCAGGCCGACCACCTGTGCGACTCTTTCGAGTTTGCGGCCGCGAGAGATTTAGTGGTAACAAGCTTTGGTTGCTTGAAATCCAGGCCTTTGTTCAGGGCGGCTGGCAGAAGAGGCTGTCGGTCTGACCCCCTGCGTCCTCTCCGTCGCGCCTCAGGAGAAGAGGTAGCCGCTGTCGTCGCGTTCGAATGAACCTGGGTGAGGTTTGGTCCATTCCAAGTAGTTATCGACGGTAAGGGGGAGGCTCTTGTGGTCACCGGGGATGGCGTATGAGGCCTTGGGGCGACGGCTGAGGAGCTTATCCGTTTCCTCGAGCCTTTCAGCCGGACTGAGGGTCAGGAGATCTTGTATCGATTGCAGCGTGTGCTCGGATTCAGGTTTTCTTGGGAGGCTCGGGCCAAGTCGGCCAGGCGCTAGTTGGCTGTTTGCAAGGCTGCGGGTAGCCTGGTCGTTTGAGTTGGGGACCCTGATCATGGTTGTGCTTCTCCCGATGTCTTTACCGTATTATCGACTATCGGTGTTGGATGGCTGTGTGATCAGAGATTGGGAATTGTTAAAACTTCTGAACCCTTTCCTGGAGTCGCCTACCAGGGCACGCCCTGTCCGTACAGCCACGACAACCTCTGAATATCGTAGGCTCGATTATGAAAGTGAGGGTTTTTGATCTTGTTTGCTGGAGCTTGAGAGGGCTGTTTGGAAAGAGTGGTCAGGCAGTCGATCGTCCTTTTCCCGCCCCAAGGAATGAGCTCCTGAGTATGAACGTGGAGACCGGCCTTCTCGGCCGATAGGGCAAACGATTCGGCGGTCACGCTGCGGGCTCTCCACTGGTCGTAGTCGAGGAGCCCGCGCTTCTTGAGTCGGTCTCTCCAAGACTTCGGTAGCTTGAGTGTTCGGTCGAAATAGCCGGAGTAGGCGGCCAGATTGGAGTGATGGAGAAAGGCGGTGCCGTTGGCGGTCAGTTTACCGGCCAGGTCCTTGAGATAGGTATCGATCCCCTCTTGCTCCACATAGACCAGGGTCTCCCAACTGAAAGCGAAGTCGATGCTCTCGTCCTCCAGAAAAGCCAGGGAGTCCCCGGGTCCGACTCGATAGGTGATCGAGTCTTCTCCGAATTTTCGCCGACAGGCGTTGATGCATTTTTCGGAGATGTCCACCAGGACCATCCGCTCACAATGTTCCAGCAGATAGGAAGTCCATCGACCGAAACCCGGCCCGATGTCGAGGATGGTCTCGGCTGGGAGATGGTGGCTGATGCGGGGCAAGAGACACCAATACCACTGCATGTCCGGTCCGCCCCACTTGGCCGACCATTCGTCGCCGCCGTAACGACTCCAGTCGTAGCTGTGGTTCCAGGTTTCGTAGTTCTGCTCGTGACTCGGCACCGCTAACTCTGCGGGGGAGCGAAGGGAGACTCGGCCACTAATTTCTTCACCTTCCAGAGTCCCAGAGCCCAGAAGACACCCATCATCGGAAGCACGGTCAGCGCGAGCATCGGCTTCCCACTCAAAAGGACATAGTCGTAGGCCCCGTGGGTGACGACGGCCACAGCGAGTCCCATTAAGTGAAATTTTGTCCTTGCCTCAGGCGGGGCGAACTTGGACCGTCCGATGTAGTAGCCCATGAACACACCGAAAAGAGCGTGGGCGGGCACCGACAGGATGGCTCGAACAATACCCACGCCAAAGCCTCCCCCCGCTACGTACAGAACGTTTTCGATGATCGCAAACCCCAGCGAGGCCGCCACGCAGTAAACGATCCCGTCATACGGTTCGTTGAATTCCGGGTCGTTGTAGACCGTGCGCCGAACCACGCCGTATTTGCAGACCTCTTCGACCAGAGCGGCCACAATGAAGGCGTTTAGGAAGACAGCCAGAGGAGACCCCGGCACCGCTATATCCTGGAACGCCGCCATCAGCATCAGTTCCACGATCACGGCCACCACACTCACAGCCGCTCCCCATCCCATGACCTTGAGCACTTTGTCTCGCGGTTCGGGCTCGTGGGCGTCCCGCTTGTAGAAGTAATACATCAGCAGGGCACCTGGGGCTACGGCTATGGCCAGGAGGGCATCGTTCATTTCGTTTCCTTTGACGTGGGTGAAAAATGACCCGCAGCGGGTTGTTTCATAGTGCTAGCGCGTCTTGGTCGACATCACTCGCTTTGCGGGCTGCTGCGAAGAGTTCCAAGGCCCACTGGAGGACACCGAAGTAGAAGCAGAACGCTCCTAAAGCTAAAGCAATGACGCCGATGGGAGGGATAATGCAAAGTGGAAGTCCGATGACAGTGAGACCGAGCCCCCACTTCAGATACGTCGAGCCGGCGCTGGCTCCATCTATGGTGGCCTCCCGTCGTATTCCAATCAGGAGAACAAAGAAGAAAAAGAGGTATAAGAGGACAGCAATGATTTCTCGTCCCCGAAACCATCCGTAGATCATTCCTACGAGGATAAATCCCATGGAGGTGACCGAGGAGGCAAGAGCGATTCGCGCCTTGGAGTCCACCGAGGTCATCGCCAGAGTCAGCCCCGAGAGAAAGCAGACGGCCGGGGAGAGCAAAAACAGGACCGCCGAAAGATTGGGTAGGCTTAAAGTGAGTGTAAAGAATCCGAGCAAAAGGAGAAACGGTATCAGACTAAGTCCAAAGGCGCCTGCAGCTTTGCCAAGCAGTTTCGTCCGATTGTTCATCCCAACTCTCCCTTCATTCCCATCACAGAGCGAGCGAATCGCGATCGACGTCGCTCGCCTTACGGGCCGGGGCGAACAGCTCGAAGGCCCACTTGACGATGCCACAGTAGAAGCAAACCATGCCCAAAAACGGGGTCACGACGGCAATGAAGCCCGCGACGCTTCGCGTCCAAGCCCAATAAGCATACTGCCAGCTTACTCCATGAGAAGCCGAAAGTCACTCTGAGGAAGTTATCGATGGCGTAGCGAATCAGGCTGCTAGTGGGATACTCCAGCTTTGAATCTTATATTCGAGAACTAGCAATCCAGGGTCGTCGTGATTCCGAAGGAGTCTTCACCGTCGATGTTTCTGCTCAAGCGGCCAAGCTTCGGGAGCTGTACGCCAGCCTGGAGGACCACTGGTTTCTAGCCTTTCTGCAGGCCGCCGCTTACGCCCGCGCGGAGAAGGTTGAAATGAACGTCGATCGAGACCGCCTGATGCTGGCTTGGTCGACGGATCGCCGACTGCCGCCACTCCAATCAAAGGAAAACCACGAGTATCTCGACTACCTCGAAAGGGCCGCGGCTATGTTGGAGGCTCAGAACTATCCCGCTCTCGCCGTCCTTCAATGGGAAACCTATGGCGAGGGGCAGTGCCTTCTGCGAGAATCGGGGACCCAACAATTGATAGAGCTTCCCGTGGGGGCCGGTCAGCTGGTCGCGCAGCAGTGTGGGAGAACAGCGACATCCCCTTTCCAGGTCGTAGTTGAGGTCAAGCAGCCACAGGTAGGTTGGCTCGCCTCCCACAAGAATCGCGTCGCTCTGCAGTGGAGGCTGGAAAAGCTTCTCAAGACAAGAGCCTGCCATTCCCCGGTTCAGGTTCACCTCGGTTGGGGTATCTGGGGTCAGGGTGATAGCTCCTCCGGCAAAGGTGAGTTGGCGGCCGAGTATCTGGTGGGGCCGGCCGATGGCGACGTGTTGGTGAAAGAGAGAGAGCCTGGAGGGTGTACCGTCTATTTGCAGGTGGCCGAGCGGTGGTCCGGACCGTTCGATGGTCATCAACGTGCCATGACCCGGTGGGACAACGTCCCGAATCCCTCCCCCTTCCCACCCTTCGCCTGCCACATCGGCTCTCCCCAGCCGGAAAACGGTCGTATCTCCGCGCTTCACTGGTCGATTGCCCAGCGAAACCGACCCGGGCTTATTCCCTTCACTCGGCGCGAGCCAGAGGACAGAAGCTCCACAGACTGGATGGTCGATAGTACGCTCCAGCTGCCCGAGCATCTCCACCTCAAGGGAGAGTGCTCTCCCTACGGCGTGCACGGCCTACCTTGTTATGCGGTCTTGACTTTGCCCCGAAAGCCCAGGGGGCCGGGAATCGTCCATCTCCTGCGTCGCGGAATCTTGCTCGAGAGCAGCGAAGAAGATCTGGGGATAGAGGGTGCTAATGTGTACGTCTCTTGCCCGATGCTGGAAACAGATGCCAGTGGGTTTGCCGTGGTGAAGAACGATGACTACGAGCACTTGTTGGAATTCTTGCGAGGGAGGCTGTTGCAGTTGGCATCCGATATGATCGTGCTAGGACGGAAGAAGAAGATTGACGTGCGAGCGCTGGTGAAGGCGGTGAAGCGAGGTTTGGCGGAGTGAGGGCTCTGGACGAAGCAAGCGGCGGATGGGTCTCTTTTCTATCCCGTGAGAGCGAGGTGCGCTATCACCCGAAAAGGCGGCAGATCGACTATCTGGAGAAAGGAGCCAGCGTCGTCAGCGGCACGTTTGAACTGATCAAGTCGCTGTCGTACTCGATCACCACGCGCGCAGAGATGTACGACGACTCGGTCCGCGACGGGACTTACCAAGTTACAGTCTTCATCTATACGACCGGCATTCAGCTTGGGGACAAGAAGCTTCAGTTCGTGCGAGAACACACTCAGTACGACCGGGGAATCACTCACGATTTATACGGTCGTCCTTTTCTCATGCAGCTCTCCGAGCACTCGGGAGTGCCGCTCAAGGAGAGCGGACTGGACCTGGCTCCAAATTACCTGCGGCATCCAGACTACCAAGACTCGGGGTGGGCACCCCCGTCCAAGGGGATTATTGGGTCTTTTCTGGAGTTTATCTTTGGGAGTGGATGATTTTTGCGGTCTCGTGATTTTCTAGCTATCTTGGCGCTTGTAGCCTGCGTAGCCCTCGTGCTTTCTCGGGGGTACGTTCCCGATTCTCTCAAGAGTAGAGACGGGTCTTCCGAAGAGTCAGGCGACTAACCCCTCTTCTTTCTTTTCCCCGCCAGCCCAAAAAAACCGAGAACCAACGGAAGAATAAATACATAAAGGGCGTAGCCCATCACTTCTTCTTTGAGACTCTTCCTGTTGCCATTGTTCTTTGCTGTGCCGATAGCGGATCGCCCCAACCAACCCTTGGTGTAAACGACGGGGATCCGGCTGCCTTTTCCGGCCATCGGGTAGCGGATTCTGGGAACGACATCTTTGTCGCGGTACTTTCGGCGTTTGCCGGACCAGCCCGGGGCTTGATAGGAGTAGTGAACGAGGAGGTCCACATCGTTCTTGACTTCCACCGTCTCCACTCGGCCGGTCGTCTCGACCCAGTCGCGTTTGAAGCTGATACCCATCGAGGTCAGTAGCAGGACAATAACGAGGCTGGTGAGGGCGCATCCCCAAGAGCTTTTCTTTTTTGAACGAGTAGCCATTCGCTACTTTGGTTCGAGGCGTGCTTGAGATTTCATTGCGAGGCTACGTGCTCTCCATCAAGTAAATGAACCCACTCGTGCCCAACACGAGCACGGTCACCAGCGGGAGACTCCCTGCCAGGGACGCCAGGATGTACGGCCCGAAAGAGATGTTCGTCAATCCCAGGGCGTAGTTGCACAGAGTGTTGGGAAAGACCGGCAATATTCTAATGACGAAGACACCCCGAGCACCATTTTTGTCGACGGTTTGGGAGAGTTTTTGAAACCAGACTCGATGTCCCAGCTTCTTGGAGACCGACTCTCGAAGATAAAACCTTGTTAGTAGAAAGCCCGAGCACTGGGCCAATCCCACTCCTAGTAAACTGACCAGGACGGCCAGGAGTGGGTTGTGAGCATAGGCCGTGCCTGCGATCCCTAAGACCAGAGGGGCGGGTAGGAGCAAGGCGAGCCAGACACCAATGACCAGTATGAGGATGATCGGACCCAGCATTCCGGCCTCGCTGACCCAAGCTTCCAGAGCGTTGAGGGCGGGGACGACCTGGCGGCGCATATGAAACAAAACATAGCCCGCGGCGGCCAGCAGACACCCCACGACGAGCCACTTTATTTTCGAGGGTCGGGCCCCCATATCGGCGTTCATTTGAGATCGTGACGTTCGACCGAAGACAGGGCTTGGCCTTTGCTTAGCCAGACACGTCGATCGGATGCGTGTCCTTGTCGACTGCTCGCACCACGACATGTACTGCCGGTCTCTCTTCTTTTCCACAAAACAGTCTGAGTGACTGGCCGCCTTCACACGGCGCGCTCAACACCTTGACCTTATGCTCCATATAAAGCGGACCTTTGAAAGCGATATCCACCCTCACCGGTCCCTCGGAACGCAACTCTTCCACCCGGTTGGTGGCCCTGGCCACACCCCACATCCCGTGCACGAGATCTCGCCGAAATCCAAAGAGCTTGGCCAGCAAGCGAGAGATATGAATCGGGTTGTAGTCACCGGTAATGGCGGCGTATCTCTTGCCGGCCCGTTTGGGGACGAGAAACTCATCCACCAGTTGCGCCTGCTCGTCTTCCCAGGGAAAGACGTCGGCCAGCGGACTGGGCGGCTCTTCGTCTCGGAGCTTCTTACGGACTAGGAAAGTGGTGATCTCCGACCATACCAACTCGCCGGCCGATTTTACCTGAGTTTCGAAGTCGATCTCGTAGCCTTGGGGTCGATAGCGGCACTGAAGGATTCGAGATTGAAGATCGAGTTGCTCTTGGGGCTGAACGGGTCGATAGCGGATGGCGTGGTTGCGAGCGTGGACGGCGCCCAGGAGACGGAGCGGAAACTCGGGCTCGGTCAGCATGACCAGATGCATGGGGCTGGCGATGACGTGGGGATAGTGAATCGGTAAGCCGGGCTCGTCGACGATTTCACAGCACTCTCGATATCTTTGAAGCAGTTCGGTGTCCACAGAGACTCCGGCCCAACGGGCGCTGAGGAGAGGGAAATCCTGGCCGCGCCGGATTCCGCCACGACGACCGAAGATGAACCTCGGATAAGCTTTCCAGAGAGAAGGGGGCGATGTGAAATCCAGGTGTAGAGCCATTTCGCGTGATTCCCAGTTCCTACACCAGGCCCTCTCTGGAGAAGTTGTTACATTCTGTTTACTTTCTGAGACGGTCGTCCACCGCTCTCCCATAGCAGCCCTCTAAGGTGTGCCTATGACGACGATTAGCAGCACATCTCACGACGATATCTCCATTCAGGCCCGACGCGCTCAGCTGGCAAGAGAAGCCAGGACCACCGATAAGACGGAGGAGAAGAAGTCTTCCACCGCAGGTGAAGCGGCGAGAAACGACGGCTACAAAGCTTCCGGCGAAAAGGACCAACCGAAGTCGAAAGGCTTTGGCGGTCTTCTCTCCGGACTAAAAGAGGCGTTTGGCAAGGACGACAAGGAGGAGCACACCAGCGGTGTTTTGGACCGACTTGCTGACAGGATCCGTGATGCTAAGGCGCCGCTGGCGGAGCGCCGCGAAGAAGACCCGACCATCGCCTTGATCGACGATTTCACCAAAGCCGAGAACGACACCACTCATGGGGAGTTGGTGGAGTCTGTTTTGGACGACAACACCGGAGTGAGCGATCGTGATGTTCAGCGCTACCAGGTGGGCAACAACGTGGACCTCGGACTTTTTGATAACGCTAACGAGAGAGACTTCGGTGAGTCGCTCGATAGCTACGTGGAGAGTTACAGCACGGAGGTCTTGAACGGCTCTTCCAAAGCCCTGGAAGATATTCTCTTCGACAAAGACAGCAAAGTTCGCACCGTCAACCAGTCGCTGGCCGCGCCGGAAGCGCGCATCGCCGAGAATATCTACGGCTCCATCCAAAACGACCCGGAGTTTCGCAACCGTTTCCTGGAGTACTCCGGGCTTCCCGAGGGAGCGACCGACCAACAGATCCTCCAAACTCTGGCCAACGAAGTGGCCGAGTCCAAGCGCACCAATGAAAATATTCAAGGCGCTCAAGTCCGCTACGACTATGTGTCTGGAGAGGCCCGCAAGAAGGGTATCACCAATGTGGTGGCAGCCGGTAATCACGGCGAATTCGCCGATACTCTGGCTCAAAACGGAGTAGTCGTCGACCAGGAGTTCTTCCGAAATCCGCTAGCCAACCACAACACTCTCAACGTGGGAGCCACCAACGCCCAGGGAGGAGCGGCCGTCTTCACGTCGCCCTACGCGGGTGCCGAGATCTCCGCCAACGGAGAGAACGTCTCAACCTACGAAGACGGTCAGCAGTTTACCAACAACGGAACGTCTTTCGCTGCTCCACAGGTGGCGGCGGCCGCAGCCGATCTGGCCATGCGGTATCCGAACCTCAACGCGGCTCAGATTGAGGAGCTACTCCTGGGGACGAGCACCAACACCGGTCAAAACCCATACGAAGTCGGCTATGGAACCCTCAACACGGACTACGCCAACCAGGTGGCCGAGCAGTACAGCTGGGCTGCAGCCTAGAAGTTTGGCTTCTAGAGCCTTGTACAGACCTGCAGTCTGGTTTGTAACAAGACCCTCACCTCCTCGGACGAGCTGTCGATAAGCTCCCGCAACGCCGATTCCTCTAGCAATCCGTGCTGGAGGAGTGCCGAGACGTACATGGTGTCCTTGGGCCTTCCCGCCGCGAGTTTGCTATAGGCGATATCGAGCGGATGCAAACACCAGCCCGTCACACCGTGGGTGTTTTCGTTGCTGACGGGGAGCAAGCGACTTTCCCACCCGTCGGGGAGGGTGGAATATGCTCTAGTTGGTGACGCCTCAGCTTGTCTTCCTCGCGTAGATGGCCCAGCGCTCTTGAGGACTCAGTATTCCCACGAAGGGAGAACTCTGACGCAGTCGAGCCGATTCCTGGTCGGTAGAGAGGAGTACGGTTCGTATCTGTTCCCACGGACCACGAAGAAGAGGTAGCCACTCTCTTGCGGCCGGACTGTCCTGATTTTCCGCCCACTCTCTCACTCGATTCAGAAGCTCGGGCTCTCTGTCTACCCGCTCAGCGACCGCCCGAGCGAGTCTCAGGCTACGCTCGTCTATCTCCTGATGGCTCTTCATAGAGCCATTCTATCTTGCAGTATCCTGGCCGTCTAGAAAGGTTTCAGCGGACGCACTGAGCGAGGCGCTGCATATCCTCTTCCTCGGAGGAAGGCTCGTTGATCCCCTGCCTCAAGAATGACCAGCATCGCTCCACCTTGTCGAGAGCCTGGTCCGAGCGTTCGCTCAAGCCTTTGAAGAGGGCGCCCACCTGGATGAGTTGGCGGTTTCTCTGGTAGTAGCGCATGACCCACTGGAAGCTTGAGATCATTCGTAGCTGTCGGGGAGAGAGAAACTGTTGTGAGGGGCGAGAGTGAGAGTTGAGGATGTCGATGGGTGGGTAGACGCCCATGCTTTCCATCTCGCCGGTGAGACAGATGCGGCCGTCGACCAGGTCCTCCAGATTCCGGGTCAGAGTGGTTGCCGGGCCACGAACCGTATAGATAGCCGTGATGCTGCCCTGAGGACGGGGACCCGCCCTTTCCACCAGACGGGAAAGTGGAACGCCCTCCAACGAGACGCGGGCCGGTTGCGGAATTTGCAGAGATAGCTCCAGATAGGACTCCTGCCAGGCTCTCAGGCAGTCGATGATCAAGAGCACTTCTTCACCCTGGTCGCGGAAGTATTCGGCGGCCGCCGTGGCCGCATAAACGCAGTGGTAGCGCTCACCCGCACCTCGGTCGGACGGAGCCGCGAAGATGGCAGACTTGGCGCGAGCTTGCGGCTCCAGTGAGGCCACGAGCTCCGCCAATCGGCGGCGAGAGGTGCCGACCAGACCGAAGACAACCACCGAGGCGGAGCTGTATCGGGCCATCATGGATAGCGTTTTGGACGTGAGTCCAGGAGAAGTGGTGCTTGACTGAAACGAAACTCTCTGCCCCGCCGCCAGAGGCATCAGAGTGTCGATGCAGCGAAGGCCGGTCTGAAATTTGCGTTTGAAGGAAAAGAGTGCGAGCCGTTGGCCGTTGGGGTGCATGGTGGGATAAAAGCTCTTCCCCTGAGCGGGGTTGGAGCCGTCCGCGGGGCAACCCATACCGTCCATGAGTTCACCTTTAAGGTGAGGTCCGGCGCTCAGGGAGATAGGGCGTCCGGTACCGTAAATGCCGTTGCCGCAGGCCAGGCCGTCAGGGTTGTCGAGGGCTATTGTCTGAATGTGAAACCCTTCGAAACCCTCCACCAGGCATCTCACCAAATTTCCGTCCGGCGTGCGCGCCAGCAGGAGCTCACCAATTCGGCAATTGGGCCCCCGTGAAACGACTCGCCTTCCCAAAACACTGATTACTCGTCCGCATTCCATACCTGTCCAAGACGCAAAAGAACTCGATTTATTTCCCTCCTCCCGGTTGAAAAGGAAAAAATGGAAAATTTCGTCCATTTTAAGAAACAAAGCGGCAAGTTGTGATATATTTTAAGCAATGGATCGAAAACGTACAAAGAGTCTTCCCGTTTTTCGATTGGTCTTCTCCGACCAGGAGCTGGAACGCCGGATACGCGATGTTCTCAGCTGCCCCGGACGCTCCGAACTGGAAGCCCTCTGTCAGGGCTGGAGCAACACCCAACGTCTTCAAGTGGTCTCTAAGCTGTTGTTGCAGCAAGAGCTGGAAAGCGCCCTTTCGCTTCTTTGTCTCTTCCCATGTCACGGCCGTCGAATGGCGGAGTTGAAACTGCAAGCTTTGATCGACCTGAAGCGGTATGAGGAAGCCGAAACGCAAGCCAGCCTGATGCTGACAGAAGACCCCGACTGCTCGGTGACCCGGGAGAAGCGGATGATGTGTCGTCGCAAACTTGGGCGAAAGATAGAAGAGTTGACCGACAAGCTGTTTTTACTTGAAAAGATCGGTGCCGATCCGCAGCGTCTGCATAACACCTATCTGATTCGAGGCTCGAAATTCTTGCGGGCCAAGCGCTTTGACGAGGCCGCCGCTGATATCAGGGCGGCCGAGCAGCATCTCCCCCAGTCGGCGGATTCCCTGGCTTTGCGAGGCAAGTTGGCCTATGAGTTCGGCGACTACCACGAAGCCGTCGGCTATCTCACTTGTTCGCTGGAGTATTCCGACTCGGCGAGAAGGTTCTCTCTGACCTCGGTGCTCACGGAGCGTTCCCTGTCCCAACAGAAAATGGGAAGATATCAGGTCGCGATGGCCGACCTGGATCGCGCCATGACTCTGGAAGTGAGCTCCGAGCTCAAAGCCTGGCTGCTGTGGATGCGGGCCAGTCTCCACCAGCGAATGGGCGAAAAGGATATGGCTTTAAAGGACCTCACCTGGGGTTTGGTGCTGGACCCGGGCAATGTTCATTTGCAGATACTTCACGCCAAACTGACCGGAAAGGGCTACGAACCGGAGGAGCCAGGGGAAAACGAGAACCCCTGGCAGAGCCAGTTTTCCATTGCTCTATCTCTCTTTACCCAGGGCGCTTACGACGACGCTCTGCGGGAGATTCATAAGCTGGAGGAGGCCCTGGGCCCCAGCTTGCAAACCCGTTTTTGGAAGGCCCAAATCTACCTTAGTAAAGGCGAGTTTCAAAAGGGGAGAGAGCTCCGAGATTCGATCGCCGGTGAAGCACTTGCCGGCGGCAAAGTGATGCTTTGGGCCTGGGCTCGCGACCTGGACTGGAGATGCCGCCTCGACGACCTCTGGAACGACAGCTAGTCGATCACTTCAAAGCTCTCTAGAAAACGCTGCTGCTCGGAGGTGTCGAAGTTGACCGAGGATACGACGTAGGTACGCTTGCCGGTCTGCACGATGAGCACTTCCACCGGCAGTCCGTCCCCCGTGACACCGTTCCATCGGAGAGCGTCGTAACTCTCGAAGCGGCGCTTGACGTCCGTGCCTTTGGTGAGGGCCGGATGTTCACGCTTCAGGATGGTGAGAGCCTCCGTCGGTTTCATGCTGCGGATAGCGTAAACCATGTTCCCTTTGAACTCACCGCTCTTGCCGGTGTGGTACATCCGCACGTTGCCCCAGCGGGTCTTTTCGGGCTTGTCCACCGTCACTTTCTTTCCAAAATCGGCTCGAAAGAGGTCGAAATTGGCGTTGTAGGTGGTGGCCAGGGCGGTGAGGGTCATAAGAAATATGAGGGGGAGAATTTTGAGATACAGTTTCATACCCGTCAGATTTGAAATCGACCCGAGTTTTGCCTGCTAGCCGAGCACTGGAGCGTGGCTTGTCGGAGCAAGGAAGTTCAAGGACTCGGCCGGAAACCGAGGGCATGAACACTCGAGCCCTGATCCTCTCCATCGTTTTCCTCCTACTCCTACCCGCAAGTGCCCGAGTTCGCGCTCAGTGCGACTGCCGCCACGCCAAATCTCAGCAGAGCTTTCCGTTGACCGTCGATTTCGTTTCCGGTGGGGAGTTGAACCGAATGACCAACCAAAGCCGTTTCCACCCCACCGGCGCTTACGGCGTTGTCTGGCTGGGGGAGGGTAAGAACACGGTGGTGGAATTCCAAGGGATGTTTTTTTCCAACCCGGTGAAGTCTACCGAGGTGACCAAGAAGACTCTGCAGGGCACCGACCTGGCCGGCGTCGGCTGGACGCTGACACCCAGAGAGTTTTCCGACGGAATGATCGAGGGGAAAGCCCTCGAGTCGTACTCAGGCCAGGGGAGCAGCCGGGCCGCCGCAAACCAGCCGAGAGAGTTGACGGACACCTACCCGAACGGTCAAGTGATCGAAGAAGTGAGAAACTACTACTACCCCAACGGACAACTCATGACCGACGTGGCCGGGTTTCGCTACGCCAACGGGAAGCCGCGAAGCATTCAGGGTAGAGACTACTATCCGAACGGGCAGCAGGTCTCCTCGCAAGGGCAGTTCTTCTATCCCACCGGCAAGAGGCTGACCCAGAGCGCGCCGGCGGGCTCGGGGGCGGACATCCAGTATCTCAACGACAAGGGCGAGAAGATCAGTCGAGCTCCGCAGTACGTTACCGTGGTCGATGACAAATGGACCTACTACTTTCCGGTCTACAACGGTCAGGTGAGTACCGACCAGTTTCAAGTCGATCTACGTTCGCCCGAGGGAGTGATAAGTATTCAGATTCAGGGCTCGATCGTCGTCAAAGCGTCCGTTCGATAGCGCTAGTAAACGGTAATCCTGCCGTCGTGAACCTCCACGTCGACGAAGCAATCCCGAAGCTCGGGATGCTCCACCAGATGTCGCGCCAGAGGCACCACGACCTCCTGTTCAATTGTGCGTTTCAGGGGTCTGGCCCCGTAGCGGGCGTCGTATCCGCGGTCGGCCAGATGCTCCAACGCCTGCTTCGACCAACGCAGAGTCACTCCCCGGCGGTCCAGACCCTCGCGCCCGCCGAGCGCTTTCAACTCGAGCGCGGCGATCTCCAGGATATGCTGGGGTTCGAGGGGATGAAAGCTGACCACCGAGTCGATGCGGTTGAAAAACTCCGGACGGAAGAAATTCATCACCTCGGCCTGATAGGACGGAGTCCCCTTTTGGGCCAGTCCCACCGGTCTGAGGGCTGAAACCCCGAGATTGGAGGTCATCACCAGGACGGTGCTCCTGAACGTCGTGACCCGACCCCAGGGGTCGGTGAGCCTGCCTTCGTCAAACACGCCGAGCAAGAGGTCGAACACGTCGGGGTGGGCCTTTTCCACCTCGTCTAAGAGCACCACGGAGAAGGGCTGCTGCCGGACCCTTCGGACCAGCTCGCCCGGCCGCTCTCGAGTGCCCATGAGGCGGTAGGCGGCGCCGGGGCCGCCGTACTCACTCATATCGAGGCGAACAAGGCGCTCGGAGACCGTACCGGCCCCGAAGAAGCACTTGGTCAGGGTCTTGGCCATCTCCGTTTTGCCCACTCCGGTAGGGCCGCAGAACAGCAGCACACCCAGAGGCTTCCGGGGATCGTTGAGCCCTGCTTTGAAGGTGCTGACAAGCTCCGTCACGGCCTGACAGGCCTGCTCTTGGCCGATGACTCGAGTGCGGAAGAAATCCAAGATTTCGGGCACGGGATACGGCTCTTCGTCTCGCAACAGATGGGCCGGGAGCCCGGTCTCCACGCTGAACTTGTCCACCACGTCGCGGCGGGTCGGGGTTTCTCCCTTCTTACTCTTTTTCTCGAACAGCTGAAAGAGAAAGGAGGAAGCCTTGCCGGGAAAAGACTGGTACGGCATGAAGCGTTTATGAAGACGGTAACACTCACCCACAATGGCCGGGTCGGCTTCGATTCGATGCTTTTTATTGAGCTGGCCCAGGACTTCGGCGAGCACGGCGTGAGCTTCCGGCGTCGTAAATTCGGGCAGCGGCATGATGCCGAAAAGATCGACAAACTCGGGCAGAAGACGGCGAGATCGATCGAGCTCCGCCGGAGTGGCCTCAGCGATCAACACTAACTCGCCGCGCTCGACGTACGGCATGAGAAACGCCGCGATGCTACTCTCCGGTCCTCGACCCCCAGTCTGAAGAATCTCCTGAAGACTCTCGAGACAGAGCACACCTTGGATGTCCGAGACCTCTTCAATCACTTGCTCCAGGCGCTCTTCCCACTCGCCCAGATACCTCATCCCGGCGATGATACGCGCCCCACGAGTCTGCCAAAAGCGGCGAGGGTGAGGGCGCTCGGTGCTCTTCTCCTGTCGTTCGATCTTGCGGATAGCCTCCAACAAGACGCTGGTCTTACCACTTCCTCGTTCGCCTACGAGAAGAACGTTCGAACCCTGACCCGACAGTCGTTTCACCAGTTCGGCCACCGATTGATCTCGACCGAAAGGCCGGCTGAAGCGGGATTTGAAAGTCTTGGTACCCATCGGTTCGGCTACTCGAGAGAGACTTGCCACGCAGGCCGACTGGTCGGTGGGGTTGGTCTCGCGGGGCGTTTTAGCGGTGACGGTCTCTAGAAAGATCTCCTCGGGGGGAAGAAGTCGACTGACCACTTTCGGAGGCTGGCCGGAGACGCGACGTTGCACGTAGTGCCGGACGAGGTCCCGGAGTTGGCCCTGGGTGTAAAAGAATTCGATGCCCAGACGGGGGATCGCCGCCGATTTCATTCCGTTGGAATGGGTGCAGTCGACCACCGTCACGTTGAGAGTGAGGTTTCGCTCGTATGGAAAGACCCGTCCGTTGAGTTGGAACTCGGGTCGAACCTTCACCTTGTAGGAGACCATCTTGCTGGAACTCACCGAGGGGGCTTCCGCCCAGGGGTTTTTGGTGTAGTACCAGGTGATGTACTGCTTAATCTGGCTGACGGCTTCCCTTGACGTTTTGGCGTAGCTTACCACCGGCACCAGGATTTCCACCGCGCCTTCCGCGTCGACCAGAGAGGCGGTGTAGAAGCCGGCCACGTCTTTCCAAACCAGGACGGGAAACTTGTGAACCTTCATTTCTCAACCCCCGCATCGCAAAGTTCACCGGGGACGAGAGGGAGAAGGACCAGGTAAGCCATTTCCAGCGGGGTGGGGTAGGCCGGCGTCATCCAACCGGTTCGGAGGTCGATAGTCCCGAGGTTTTCATCATACACCCGCACGACAGGAGGCTGCTCTAGCTCGCCTATCTCCACCAGCAGCAGTCCGGAGTCGGTGGAGAAGAGGTGAAATCCGCTTTCGGAGGCCATCACCTCGGCGGCAAGATTGCCGTGGATCGGGAGATCGCTCGTCTTCTTCTTATCCGTCCCCAGGTCCAAGTGCTCGAGGCTCTCGCGATAAAGGTCGCGGAGCAGCTTGGCGGAGGCCTTGGCTGCCGGATTATGGCGAAAAGTCAGACGAGCCTCTTTGGAGCTCCCTCTTTCCAGTCCGGCACACTCCGCCAAAAGCTCGCAAAGCTTTCCTTGGAACAGCCTGTCCTCGGTGCGGGTGGGTACGGTCTCCGAGACCTCCCGCAAAGCCACGCCGAGACTCTTCTGCTCCATCAAAGAATGCCAATCGCGGGTGTGGAGCAACCTGTGAGATAGGTCTGGACGACGTGTGGGTTGACCCGGTCGAGAGAGGTAGCTGCCGAGCTTGCTCGCGATGGCGCGAGCGCGTCTCAGCCCGTCCTGACACGAGTAGTACCAGATCTGTTCCTCGGAAAGCTCCTCTCCGATGAGGTCGTCGTTGATCTGGAGAGCGGACTCTTTGGAGCTGAGCCATCGCTCGACTCGCTCCAGAAAAGGCCCGTCTACCGTATCCGGGTCGACTCCCCTGGGTGGGGCTGCCAATAGCTCCTGTACGCTGACCTTGAGATCGGTATCGGCGGTGATGCTGATGACGGTCGGAGAGTGAGGCTTCATTTCACTCAGACGGGCCGACACGGGGGCGGAGATTTTCTTCTCCAGCGCACGCTTGAGCGCACGGGCGCCGAGCAGGGGATGATAGCCCAGATCCACGATCGCCTCCATGGCCTGAGGGGAAACCTCCAGAATGCACTGCCGCCGGACGAGCCCCTCCCGAGCCAGCACCTTGTTCAGCAGGCCGCGGGCGAGTTGAGAAGTGTCTTCCCGGCTCAGTCGAGCGAACGGAACCACTTTGTCCAGACGGTTGAAGAATTCGGGCGGAAAGAACGATTCCACCGCGCGATAGTAGGTCAGCCCTTCCTCGGCCTCCTTGGAGCGCAGCCCAATCGGTTTGGAGGCCTCGGCAACCCCGAGATTGGAGGTAAGGATGACGATGGTTTGGGTGAAGTCGACGGTGCGACCCCGGGCGTCGGTGAGGCGACCGTCTCCCAGCACTTGAAGGAGCAGGTTGAAAACTTCGTGATGAGCTTTTTCGATTTCGTCTAGGAGTATAACGCAGAAGGGACGGCGTCTGACGGCAGCGGTCAGGAGTCCGTCCGGCTGGTGGAAGGTACCCACCAGCCGGGTGGCCGAGTAGGGGCTCACATATTCATTCATATCGAAGCGCAAAAGCCTGTCTTCATCCCCGAAGAGATAACGGGCCAGCGCCTTGGCGCACTCGGTTTTCCCAACACCGGTAGGCCCCACGAACAGGAGGCTGGCGATGGGGCGAGTGGGGTCGGCCAATCTCGTCTTGGCCATCATCACGGCGTCGGTGGAAGCCTCCACGGCAGCTTCCTGACCTAACACCTGCTCTCGCAAAGATTCCAGTACTTTCCCTCGCTCCAGCTTGACCTGGTCGTCCAGCATCCTCAGAGACATACCGCTGCTGTGCTGGAAGTACTCCAGTACGCTCATGGCGTTGATGAATTGATATCGATTTCTGGCTGCGACCTTCCTCAAGAAAGAGGCACCCTTGCCCGGGAAGCTGGAGTCTCGCACGTATCGCTTCTGGATGTCCAGAGCCGAGATGACCGCTTCTAACTCAAACTGACAGCCGTGGGTCCGTTCGCTTTCTCGAACCTCTTCCAGGACCACCTCAAGCGTCTCGGCTGCCGTGGTCTCCTCCAGGCGAGTGACCGTGAAAAGGTCGGCGAATCCACGGTCTCGCTCTCTCAAAACGGCCAGTCCTTGTTCCGTGCATTCACCCAAGATCTGCACCTGCTTGCGTTGCAAGAACGGCTTGAGAACGTCGGCCACGCAGAGGTTCGAGTCTCTGGTCACGCCGGCACTGAACAGTCCGAGGAGGTCGCTGAAGACGAGGACGAGGTCTTTTTCGGAAGCGTGTTTGAGAATCGTCATCAGACGTGACTCCCACTGCCCCACATAAGACATTCCCGAGATAAGACGTTGAGGTGAGAGAAGCCAGAACCGCCGTTGAACGTTCCCTTTCTTCTCGCGATAGCGCCTCACCATCTCATGAATGAGCGCGGTCTTGCCCACTTTGCGCGGCCCCACTACGAGTTGGGGAGCCTTGGAAACCTTCAGCGTGCGCTCCAGCTTGTCGGCCTGGCGTTCGCGACAGAGGCAGCGGCCCAGTTCATGGGGGTAGAGATCGTCGAGGTTTCGGCCTACGTTCTCGAGCTCCAGCCAGCCGGCCTGGACCGGTCGACCGCCCAAGATCATCATCTGCTCTTTGCCGGTCTCGCTCGAAGGCTTGTCGGGCACTCGATAATGAAGCTCGACTTCGGTAATCCAGTGACTGTTGGTGAACTCGTCTCCCGCTCCGGTCCCCTGACCTCTTCCGAAATACTGGTCGAGTACCTCGGCGGAGCGCGCCCTCAGCTCAGCTCCGCGAGGAAGCTGAAACCACAGTTTGAGCTGAGGGAAAAAGGCGACCCTGGGCTCTTTGTCGGGCAGGACCACCACCAGAAACTCTCCCTTGATCGTGCGTTTCTTGTAGTGAAAAGTGAACCGGAAAGTCTTATCGTATAGGTTGGGGCAGTAGCCCAGATGAGCGAATTGCTCCAGGCGCCGTTCCTGAGAAACGGCGTTGAGTGTTTTGCGCAGGTCGGCCGCCAGACGGGAAAGCACTTTGTCCAACAACTTGCCGCCCACTTCGGGCTCTGTGTGGAACAGCGGACGGGCCAGGTAGAAAGGATCTGGACCGGCCTGCTGAGTGACCAGTACGGGGATCTCCAGCTTCACGAACAACCCTCCCTGGCCAGTCGCAGGAGTTCATCCTCGATCATGGGTTTGATAATGGGGCCCAGACCTTTGCCGGACCAGGATTTGTAGCGCTCCAGGTTCGGGTCTTCCACCACTCCCTTGTTGCGACTGTAGAGCCGTCGTTTCTGCCCGACCGGTGCCTTTCGGGTATGAAGATCCAGAGGAGGGGTGTACTTTGCCAGAGGCGAGGAGATGACCACCACCTCCAATTTTTGAGGAGTCGCATCTCCAAAGAGATGAAGCCCCGCTTCTCCCAGCATCAGGGGCAGGCAGTTCTTCCCTTTCAACTCGAAAGCGGCTCCGAATTCGTTTTTGCCGAGACTGCCGAGGGAAGGTACGGGCGTGCACCAAAGAGCGCGGTCTTCGGCTTCCTCACCGAACGGTACACGCAAGATTTCGTCGTCCTTATTTTCCTCCGTCTCCCGGACTCCGGGCTTCAGCGAATAGCAAGAAGACTTGAAATCGTTGTCCTCCCAGAATGACGAATAAGCCTGGGCTAGAGGGCGAAGATCGGCCGACTTCTCGGCGTAGATGATCACCGTGGCCTGGTCGGGGAGATCAAATCGGGAGCCGTAGAGAGAGATGGTGAGGTCGTCGAGAGCTTTCGCCTGCTCATCCAATTTGGCGGCAAGGGCAGAGTCGGGTGGCCGGAAACCTTGCAAAGAGAGAACTGCCTCCGTCTCCAGGGCCAAGCCTCGTTCAGTGGTCTCTTTGAGTTGATGGGCCAGTGCCTTGCGGATCTCAAGAGTGCCCAGTTGGGCTTCCAGATCTTCCGGCAAATGGCCGGTTCGAGCTTTTCTCCGCTCCAATCGAGTGAGCCGGTGGATGCGGTTGCGAAGTTCGTGGGCCAAACGGCTGGCATCGATCGTTTGAGCTTTTCGTCTTGCTCTCATGGCTTCACGAGCCAGATGAACGGTAGTCCGGTTGGCGCGTTTGTTCTGGGATCGCTCCTGGGTCCAGATGAGCTGGTCGTCCTGGAGCTGCACTTTCACTTTCAAGTCGCTCTTGCCGGCCACGCTGAGTAGCGGTGCCAGCGGCTCCAGCAGTTGTTTCTCCAGGGCACGTTTGAGAGGGCGTGCGCCGTAGCGGCGGTCGTATCCGGACTGAGCCAGGTGAGAAGCTACATCCGGTCCGATCTCCAAGTCCAGCCAGTCCGAACTGAGTCCGTCGCGGAGCTTCATTCGTTCGATCTCGCGCTCGGTCACCTGTTTGGCGATCTCCAGGTCCAGGGGGGCGAAAGGGATGAGGCGGTCGATGCGGTTGAAGAGTTCCGGTCTAAATGCCGCCTTTACAGCGCTGGTGAAGGTCTGTCGAGCGTGGTCCTTGTCTTCCTTGGAGCGGAAGCCCAGAGGCCCCTTGCTGAAACTGGCAGCGCCCAGATTGGATGTCATCACCACGACCGAGTTGGTGAAGTCGGCCACTCGACCGCCTTCGTCGGTGAGGCGACCCTCACCCAGTATCTGCAGAAGAAGGTCGAAGAAGGCGGGGTCGGCTTTCTCCAACTCGTCAAACAGGACCAGCCCGAACGGCTGCTCTCGCACTTTGGAAGTGAGGAGCCCTTGCCCACCCTCCTGGCCCCCCACCAGACGCTCGACCGAGACGGGGTCGGAAAATTCACTCATATCAAAACGAACCATGCGCTGCCGATCGCGAAAGAGAAAGCCACATAGCGTCCGGGCCATCTCCGTCTTACCGACCCCCGTCGGCCCGATGAAGAGAAGAGAGGCTATCGGTTTGCCGGGTGGAGAGAGAGCCGCCTTCACGGAAGCCAGGAGATCCACGACCAGAGAGACGGCTTCTCCCTGTCCCATGATGCGAGAGCGAAAGTGTTCTTCCGTGTCGCCTAGCTCCAGCGGGACGGAGTCATCGATCATGAAGGCCGGCATCCCGGTCTCTTCGGCGAAGGCTTGAGCTACCGTCGAGGGAGTGATGTCGTTACCGACCTCTTCCTGAAGCTCGCGTAGAAACCTCAGCGGTCGCCCCGGATAGGCCGAATAGGCGGCGTAACGTCGGTGGAGTCTTTCGGTGGTGCGCAGGGCGTCCTCGGCGATTTTCCCTCGGGTCACTGCGGAGAGGATGGCGACGACCTTTTCTTCCGACGGCTTTTTGAGTTCGAGCACCGCAAAGCTCTGGAGCAGATGAGGATGGTCCCGCTCCAGAATCTCTCGTTGTTTCGGTGTACATTCGACCACGGCTAGCAGGTCGCCCCGGTCCAGGTACGGTCGGAAGAATCCCGCCATACCTTCCGGAGTGGTGGAGTGACGAGCTACCTCGGCCAACTCGAAAAGGTTTCCCAACAGCATCACGGCACGGCTGCTGGAAGCCTCGGCAACCACTTTGCGGCACCGATCCTGCCAATCTCCGAACGAGTCCGCGCCCACCATCAGCCTGGCTCCGGTGGTTTCCCAGAACGAGGTGGAGCCGAGATGGTGGCGTCGCCTTTGACTCACCAACTCATAGCTGACCGCCGTCTTACCGACTCCGGAATCACCGACCAACAACACACTTCGGCCGCCCCGGCCCACCAGAAGGTCGGCCAGCATCTTGACCTCTTCATCCACTTCAAAAGCGCGAGGAAGGCCGAGCACATTCAGATGAGTGGCGACATCGGGAAGGATGGCGGTGGCTTTCGATTCCTCGGTCAGCGCCTCCAAGCGCTTCCTGGGCGATCGAGTCACCAGATCGACATAGCCGAGCTTCAGCGACATCTTGAGCCCGCGTTGCAGCCACATCATACTTCCGAGGGAGTTAGAGGCGCCTCTTCTTTGCAGTTCGTTGATGATGTTGCGGGGCAAAAGCTCCAAGACCGACTCCTCGGTGTCGCTCACCGTTTCGATGGAGAGGGCGGGAAGATAGACGTGATGGGTGCCCGGTTGTTGCCAGTAGATCGCTTGAAACTCCAGGGGCAATGGCTCCAGCCAGTACTTGTTTCGAGTAGGTGGCGAAAGGGCCACGTTTACCGTGCGGATCTCATACTCGGTGGGAGCCCGGCGTCCGTGGAGGTCGACCACGAGCAGGCTGTCCAGAAAGTCCGGCATGGAGTTGAGCAGGGCCGAGTGCGCTGAGTCGGCCGTATCGCCATACCGGCAGAGCTCGGGAAACAGAAGAGCCTCGGAGAAAAAGGTCTCGTTCTCCAACTCCGTCAGTATCGACACAACCTCAAAATCGTAGACTTCCACGGGTCAGTTTTTCCGTCAGGAGGCGCTTCGACCTTCATTAGGTCCTGTTGACATTCAGCCTCCCGAGCTACACGCAGAACACTTTTGTCCTCTGGCAGACGGATTTTTCGACTAGTACTGGACGTACTTGAGAAAAATCGGGCTGCCAGAGGGCGGAAGTGGGCTAGTGTGGCGAGAGGAGGTTGAATGTCAACAGGACCTGGTCGGGTCAGGAATTGGAGAAATCAGCCTCCCAAAAGCCCGAAGCCTCGGTGCCGAGACCGTTGACCTCCAGCCGTAGCACGCCCGTCTTAGGAATGTCGGTGGGGACCTCGGTAAGGAGAACAACACCCCGAAACTGAGAAAACTGGCCTTGTTGCACCGGGATGGGGGACTTCTCTCCCTCGGCCTTCACCACTCCCTCGTCGTCGAGCAGCACGACCCGGGCTTGGTATTTGCCTGCTTTGGCAACACGAAAATGCAGACTGACGGCGAGCTTTTCCCCGGCTTTCAAGCTCCTTCGGTCGGGCCCGAAAACCTGCTCTCCCTGAGTGATGTGAATTCGATAGATTTCTACACCTGACTGTGAAGGCTGCGACTGTCGAACCCAGTCTCCCGCCATTTCGGTGTCCCATTGGATTCCGCTCTGGGTATGGAGACTCTGAACTTCGGATTGTGAAAAATATTGATACCCGTACCCAACGACAACAACGGCCAATACAATAAGAAGCGCGCGAGGGGACCGGCTCTTGGTCAGGTCCTCTGTGGTCATCGGCTTATCTTGCTCTAGCATCTCGTGCTTCTTCTGCGGACGAGGGAAACGACCTTGACCTGGGGGCGAAGCGCCGACCTCCATACTTTGTCCACATTTGGCCACTAGTCTGAGTGAGGAGGCTTCGTGTGCGGCCTCCGTCAGGAGGGCTGCCAGTGCTTGATCAAGGGACTCTACTTTCGCAACGCTATCGCATCGGTGGCGTGCTCGGCCAGGGCGGGATGGGGGCCGTCTATCTCGCCGATGCGGAGGCGCTCGGGAGCAAGAAAGTGGCCGTGAAGGAGATGGTTCCGTGGGGGTTGCCACCGGGGGAGTTGGATCAGGCGGTCGCCCAGTTTAAGAAAGAAGCCGCCTTTCTGGCCGGTCTGGAGCATCCGAACGTGGTGCGGGTGACCGACTTCTTTGTGGAAGAGGGCAAGCACTATCTGGTCATGGACTACATCCAGGGGGAGACTCTACAAGAGAAGATGACAGGAAGAGGTCGGCCCTTCCACTGGTACGAGTTGTGCGGTTGGGTGGAGAGCCTGATGGACGTGCTCGAGTACCTCCACAATCAGAGCCCGCCGATCATTTTTCGCGACTTGAAGCCTTCGAATATCATGATATCTTCCGACGGTCGGCTGAACCTCATCGACTTCGGTATCGCCCGCTCGGCCTGTCAGGGCGAAAAGACCACAACCTTCCTCCGAGGCACGGGTACTCGAGGCTTTTCGCCTATTGAACAGTACGGAAATCAACAGGGTACTGACCATCGTTCCGATATCTACGCCCTGGGGGCAACGCTTTACTACTTGATGACGGCCACTCTACCCCCGGACGCGGTGGAGCGTGTCTCTCGTCGCGCGGTGGTCGTACCTCTCAGCAATCGATGCCCCGATTCGCCGCCGGAGCTCGATTCCGTAGTGGAGAAGGCGATGGCTCTGGCCGCGGAAGACCGGTATCAGAGTATCTGCGAGCTGCGTGTGGCACTTCATCCGCAGCCGCGTCCGCTCCCATGGAAGAGTGCTTCGGAGTCGCAAATTCCGGTCGAAAAGCACATCGAACTTCCACGGGTTGTGATTCGTTCTAGCGGGGGAGAAAGCTCCTCTTGGCGAGGTTGGGCTTCGGCCGCCGGCTGTTTGCTTTTCACGGGGGCTCTTTTGATGTCTTTTAGTCTCCGTTCTCAGGCGGCGGATCTCCACGGTGTGGCTCGTCAGATCGAGGTTGGCAGCCCATCGGCGGGTTTGCCAGCGACGTTCGACTCCCCACCGAAGAATCAAGAGGAGCTGAGTCCGAAACTTCCCTCGCCAAAGCTATCGGCTCCCGACTCAGAGCCACCGCCCGAGACACAACCGAAAAAGCTGACGGCCTCCGAGCCGTCAGCTCAAAAGGCCGTCGCGAAGAGAAGCGTGAACGCCACTTTGGCTCTCGACGCCTACCCCAAAGCGCGAGTCTCGAAAGGCGCACCCACTACTGGGCCGGAGAAGGAGAGGATCCCGATAGAAAAGCCTATCGTGGCAGCCCCTTCTGGGGCGGATGAGCCGGTCAAGAAGGTTCGAGAGCAAGAGCCGACCCTTCCTACCGGACCGGAACAGACCGGCCCAAGCGAGCCGGTCGTCCAGGCTCCCATTTACGTGATGCCACCCGAGGATTCGCAGGTTGGCATACAGAGTGGCTCCTCGGCTTCCACTGTCTATCAGACCTCGACCCAGTGGGCCTCCAGAGGGCAGACCGTGGATCCTACTCAAGCCGCGCCTCCTGGTGGACCCTCCCTCACCAACGTACCCGTAGCGACTGCCTTCCCTCCAGGACTTGCCGACAACGGACCGGCGGATGTCGCACTCAGCGCGGCGCCGGTGGAAATGAGTAAGAAGGGTGGGGGCAAGGACAAGTCCGGTTCGAATGACTCGAAGTCGCCGGCGCCCTCGAAAGCGCAAGCTAAGAAGAACAGCTCGAAAACGGTGGCTTCGAACTCTAGCCCTGGAACGGGAGGCGGCCAGAAGGCGGGGGGGCAGCCTAAGCCCAAGGGAGACGAGGGCGGTGCCAAGGGCTCTGCCGGGAATCCTCCGCCGCCTCCCAAGGGGAAGGGCGGCGGACGCTAAGTTGCTTGACGGCGCCCGTCCGGTAAGTCTCCTAGATACTGCGCGGACCGAGGCGTGGTTGTCCGTAAAGCTGCATTCCAAAAGGGGTCATATAGCCCAATGGTTGCGAGCTAGAAGGACTTTGAGATTTTTCGAACCTGTCGGCGGGTTGGGTAGGCTCTGTCTCCGTTTTCGATTTTACAGCATCGTAAGAATTATTGTTTTGAGTGTTGTTTGCCATGTATGCGGGGTAGTTGCCGCCAAACACGTTGATGGTGGGGTACATCGATGTCTCCTTTTGTGGGGTGTACCAAGAGTCTAATCCTTGGTTTGCCAACAAAGGTCCGATAGGAATCCCCTTTTGTTAAAATTCTGCTGTCGCTCGAGCGTCTACCACTAAGCTTTCCAACGAGCGGCTTCGCGCTCGGCATCTTGCGCCAGCGAGCCCGGCAGACTGAAGTAGTAATCGGGGTAGTCACGTCGTAACACTCGGCTCTGCAGACTGCTTTGGCAGATATGAATAGAGGAGGCCAAGCGTTTGTGCAACTGGGGATCGTGCTGCACATGCGGCGCCACTTCGCGGTAAAGTGAAATGAAGTCGTTGGCCACGAGCTGCTCGCTCTTGGTCTGCCCACCGTTCTTCGCGGGCGATCCGGGAGGTCCGGGGGCGGGTAAGGTGGGCCGTTCCGAGTCTTCGGGCCAACGCCCGCCGTACATCGCTTCAGCCACCACCGACTGGATCTGCTCTACACCGTGTAGGAACTCGTCCCGGTCGCTGGGGTGAGTGGGGACCAGGGCGAGATACTCGCCGGTTGCGCGGTTTAGGAAAGCCGCGGGTCTGAATTGGGTCGAATCTTGACCACTCCATTGCACGCTATCCACCGTGCCGAGAGTGTTGACTCCGGAGCTTGAGAATGTGGGGCGGGGTCTCGACAGGTGTGTGTTTTGAGTGATCTTCACTCCATGACCTTAGAGTAAAGCGGGGTGACGATTGGTTGCGAATTTGTAAAGCGTTCACAATGGGTCGCGCGGGACTTTGAAGACAGAGCTTCGAAGCGGACGGGACACCATGCGCGATATCATCCTTGCATCTCTTTTACTTTGTTTGCTCTTGCCGGCATCGGCCGAGCCGAACGTTCCGCGCCGGGCGATGATCCTGGTCTTCGACCAGATGAGGGCCGAATATATCGACCGGTTCGATCTCCCTAATTTCAAACGAGCTCAGAGAATGGGCCTGAATTTTGACAACGGCATCGTCGGTCACCTGGAGTCGAACACGATCATCAGCCACCCGGTCATCTCCTCCGGGCTCCTTCCCGGCCATTTTGCCTGGGGTTCCCAGATCGCTCAAGATATGCGCGGCCTGGTCGGTCCCAAAGGCATGTTCTACATGCCCGCGCGCCTCTCTCCGGATGAGTGGATGGCCATGCAGATGGAGGTGGTCGGCGATCTCTCGATCGTGGCGAGAGTCAAGGAGCGTCATCGCGGTCCGACTTTCGCGGTGGCTCAGAAAGACTACGCCGCCTTCAATTTCGGAGGTCCCTACACGGATTCCATCATCTGTTTGGGCGATGTTTTGAAATCCGGGCCTTTCCAGGGCTACCACCGGGTGAGTGGCTTTCAGGTGCCGGACTACATCGACCAGCCGGTGGGAAATCGCTTCTATCTGGAGGGCACCAACGATTGGGGCTCCGCTGAAGAGCGATACTCCTTGCACGGCTCCGGCTACGTGCCGGGGCTGGACCCGGAGCGCCCAGGCGGAGACCGGTGGGTGGGCGACGTGGTCGAGCAGATCATGGAACGAGAAGAGGATTGGTCCGTTATTCTCGCCTCATTCGGAGCGATCGACAAGGTCTCTCACGTGTTGGGCGAGCACGACGGTCCCACCGATGCGTCCTGGGCCGTGGAGAACGATATCGGACTGGAACGCACTCTGCGCTTGGCCGACAAGGAGCTGGGTCGCATTCTCACCAGGCTTGAGAGAGATGGCCTGCTGGAGGAGACGGTGCTCGTCATCACCGCCGACCACGGCGGACAGCGCAACTCCGTGTTTCATGGCCGCCTGGGCTCATCCAGCCACCGGGACGATTCCTATTTCGGTCGAGGGACTAATTTTGACTTTACCGGAGATCCCAATCCGGTCTTTCAGTCCCTCATCTCCGGCGGGAAGCTCCAAGCCATGGCGTTGGACACGGTCATCCTTCTTTGGAGCGACCAGATGAGCGAGAGCGAGAGGAGCGAATTCGCCACCGAGGTGAGTCGATTACCGGGAGTGGCCGAGGTCTACAGGAAGACCCCGGCGGGCGACTATCAACGCGCTTTTCGAAGCGACGAACTCAAAGGTCGCGAGTTGGCCTGGGCTCAAACTCACAATCAAGCTCTCGCGAACACCTTGTCGGGGCCCGGTGCTCCCGACTTCGTGGCACCACTTTTCGACAACAACGGATACGGTCTGATCGGCGCTCACGGTGGAGCCCAAGAATTAGTTCAGCGCATCCCCTACATCGTGCTTTCGCCGAATCTGGTGCGGAAGGGCAGTCGTTCCAAAGCTTGGGTTCGTCTGGTGGATGTGAACCCGATCGTGGGTGAGGCGATGGGGCTCCCCCCGCTCCCGAGGCTGGACGGAACATCGGAAGCCCTGAGACCTTTCCTCGACTAAGGAGATCAACATGCGACGACTTAAAAATCTATGTACCGTTCTCATTCTCTTCCTTTTACTCGCTGTCGCGGCACTCGCAAGACCGTGGGTGGTGGCCCACCGGGGCGGCTCGGCGCTCGGTCCGGAGAACAGTCTGGAACTCTTCCAGAAAGCTCTGGAGTTGGGAGTGGATGCCATCGAGTTAGATATCCATCAGAGCGCCGACGGTCATTTGATGGTCATCCACGATATCTCTCTCAAAAGGACCCACGGAGTGGATAAGCGAGTGGATGAGCTCGATCTGGCCGCGCTCCAAGGGTACGGAGTGCCGACCTTGCAGGAGGCGATCGATCTGGTGGACGGTCGCTGCGTGCTGGTGGTGGAGGTGAAGCACCCCAAAGGCTCGAGACATCAGGGCATCGAGAGACGCCTGGTGGATCTCCTGGCGGAGAATGAGTTGACCACCAGCGCGCTGGTGATCTCTTTCGACAGCGTCACGCTCAAGCGGGTCCACGAAATAGAACCGTCCATAAAGACGGGCTTTCTCTATCGGATTCCCACCGTGCTTGCCGACTCGGCCAAGAAAGAGATGGGAGTCAGTTATCTCTGTCCCCACTATTTGCTGGCCACCCCGTTGATGATCAAGAAGGCCCACGCCGACGGCTTGAAAGTGAACACCTGGACCGTAAACGAAGAAAAGGTCATGAAAAGACTGATGGAGTCGGAGTGCGACACCGTGACCACCGACCATCCTGATGTCCTAAAGAGAGTGCTTCAGGAGCCGATGCTTTTAAAATAGACTTTCTTTTCGCTGGGCGGGCTGAGAGTCGCCTCTTTCTTACGGACCCATACGTTGTCGCTTTCCGGATGCACGGTCAGCCCCGCACTCTGAATAATGGTTTCTTTGAGCTGGTCGAGGTCGGCTTCCGGAATGGAAAGATGAATATACATCCCGGCGTAGGCCTTGGAATCAACACGCTCGGAGTAGGAGCTAGCCACTTCGATGTTCGGACTCTCTTCGGTCTGAAGCCGAAGAACGGGATAGCTCTTGTTGGTCTTGGCGTTGAGTTGGCGACTCAGATGAAGCCCCTTGATGTCGTCCCAGGGGTACGTCCGGCTTTCCCCGGATTTGCCGTGAGTCACGATTCCTTCGGGCCCTGCTTCCACCACCGGCGTTCCGGCCGGGCCGCAGCCGACGATCAGAAGAACAAATCCCAGGATAGTGGCGCGGAGAATCGTGTGAGTCATGATAAACTAGCTTCCAGAATAAGACTCGGGAAACCTGTTGAATCTTAAATGGAATGGGTTTGGCTCATAGTATTCGCGGCGGGGCTGGCGCTGGCCGGTCGATCCTATCTCCGATCGGACGGCGCGGGCGAGTTGCCTCCGAAAAGGCCTCTGCTTTTGGTGCCGGTTTGCAGCCCGGGGGATCGGACTTCGCCTGCATTGCTGGAATGGGCCGCGGGCTGTCTTGCCGAGGAGTTGGGGGCGAAGGTGACTCTGGCCGAGCGTCCCGTTTATCTTCAGAAGGATGCCTTCCATCCACACACTCGCCAGGGTGACGCCGTCCATATCGTCAATCTCGTCGAGCCGCTCGTGACACCCGACAGGGCTGTTCTCGGAGTGACGGAGTACGACTTGCATTCTCCTATGCGGCGCGACTTGCCGTTTGCCATGGGAGCCAGAAAGGGCTGGGCAGGGTTGCTCTCCACCTATAGGATGGAAGACAGGGCCAATCCTGACAATACAAGGGTGAGGTTGCGGAAAATGCTGGTGCGTTACGGAGCGGAGTTGATGTGTGATGCACCTCGCAACGAAGACCCCACCAGTTTACTTTTCAACGGATTACAATCTCCTGAGCAGTTGGATGAGATGGGACTGTAGGGCCCAGGGTCATGACCCGAAAAGTGGAATCGGTTTTCCTATGCGTTCAGAGTGTCTGATAGAAGTTGAGGAGTCGGGGCAAGCCTGGGGTTGGGTGACCAGCAGAAATCCTGAGAGCGGCGTCCCGCGTCTATCGGGCGAGGTTCATCTGGCTCCCTCCGGCAGAGCGGAAGGTCCGGCGCTTCCATACTATTCGTTTCAGAAGGCTTTCCCTGAAGCTGAACGCACGCTCCGAGAGCAGTTGTCAAAGCTGGAAAAGGAGCATCGCGACGCGCTGAGGGCGGATTTTGTGTTTGCCGGACAGACGATTCACCTGACCGATATTCGCCCTCTCGTCTACGAGCCTGGAGGCGCGATCAAAGTTGCCGTGGATCTGGTAAACGAAGGCCTGGTCACAAAGGAGGACGCTCTGCAGCGTGTCCGGCCCGAAGACATCAGGCGGATACTCTTATCGAGTTTTTACCCGAGCAAAGTTCGTCAAGCTATCCGTCAGGAGCGTCTGGCGGCCACCGGCAAGGGAGTCTTCGGCGGTGTGATATCAGGGGTCGTCGCCCGAGACCCGGAGTCGGTGAAAGAGATGAGCAGAGGGGACAAGGCGGTTATCCTCGTGTGCTCTCGGCTGACTCAATCCGAACGGGATGCACTCCGGCTTGTCAACGGTCTGGTGGTGGGGGAGGAACCGGTCCTTTCCGCCCTCCAGTTCGAGCTACCGTGTGTGATCTCGAAGGCTGCGGTCGACTGCCTCGAGAGTGGGGAAACCGTTTCGGTGGATTCCGGTACGGGGCAGATTTTTCGAGGAGAGATCGAGCAGCTGCCCGGCGAGTTGAGTCGAGAAGCTCTGACCTTGTTGCAATGGGCTGATGAAGTACGGACGATAGAGGTTCGGGCCAACGTGTCCACACCCGAAGAGATGAGGATGGCGGTGGCTTTCGGAGCCGGCGGCGTGGGTTTGTGTCGTATCGAGTCTCTTTTCTTGAGTCCCGAACGCCTCCCGCTCTTTCAGACGACTCTCAGAGAAATCTGCGTGGAAGAGGTCGGAACGTCCGGGTCTCAGGAACGCTTGGAACAAGGCATTGAAGCGGATGTCAGGGCCATCTTGGAAGCTGGGTGTGTCTTGGGAGAAAGACCGGTCACCATCCGGCTTCTCGATGCACCGGTGGCCCAGATGATGGGGCTCTGGAAAGAGTCGGAGGGCTTGTCCCCGGACTACTTTCGCCCCCCCTTGTCGTCCTGGCTTGGCGAACTCAACCCAATGCAGGGTTTGCGTTGTGGTCGCCTGAGTGTGATGTACCCGAGGTTAATGGATTTACAGCTCCGCGCTCTCCTACGGGCCGGCCACCGAGTCCGCCTCGAGGGCGGTCCTGTCCGACTCCAGATTATGATGCCGGGAGTAACAGATGTCGGTGAACTCCGCTTCTTACGTGACCGGCTGGCAATCGTGGCCGAGGAGCTTGGTCTGGAAATACCTCAGGTAGGCACGATGTTGGAGTTACCACGGGCCTGTCTGACGGCTGACCGTTTAGCGGAAGTCGCAGATTTCATGTCCTTCGGGACAGGTGACCTCACGGAATCGACCTGTGGACTGTCGCGTTACGATTCCCAATTCAGCTTTTTGCCCGAGTATTTGAAGGAAGGTATCTTCAAGGAAGACCCCTTCCAGTCCATCGATCAGGCCGGAGTTGGCGCTCTGATGAATCTCGCAGTTGAAGCGGTACGTGAAAAGTTCCCAGCCGTGGAGCTGGGAACTTGCGGAGCGCAGGCTATCGATGACGCAAGCCTGCGGTTTTGTTGCCGTATCGGCCTGCGCTATGTCAGCGTACCCGCTCACCATCTACCGGTGGTGCGGTTGGCCGCGGCGCAAGCGGAATTGGCCTAGGCGAAAAACCCGCCGCCGCCACCACCGAAGTAGTTGAAGGGACTGGGTTGGGGCGAACCGTAGCCGCCGGGTTGTTGAAACTGATTGTACTGGTGGTGACCGCCGCCGCCTTGCTGAAACTGACTCATCATCATCATCATCATCTTCATCATGAACTGCATCATCATGTGCATGGGGTTTTGCTGCCCACCGCCAATCGGGGGATAGGTGGGTCGCGGTGGTACATATTTGGGTCCTGTTGCGGGTAACGCCATGGTGGCTCCTCCTGAATGGAATCTATGAACTTACTATACTAGAGAGAGGGAAAGAATTGTTCAAAAAACGCGGCGCAATGTGAACAACTTGTTAACATTGTGCTCACTTTAGACCTCCTTCGGCTAGCTTGTCGGCTGCCTGAACGGAAAGATCGACAGCGTACTCCAACAGGCGCGGATTGCCGTTTTGGGCTAGCTCCTGCAACAATCCCGCCGTCTCTCGCATGAGGTCCAGTCCCTCTGAGAGCTTGTCCAGACGGGGGTCGTCCTGCGGTATTCGCCCCATTTCCCGTTGCATCTCTGATGCCGACATTTCCAGATGCTCGGAGGCGGCGAAGACACTGTCGGCGTCGCTTCTGCTTTCGAGAAAGCTGAAGGCGGGCTCTAAGGCCGACCTGAATATGAGCGGGAGCCCCTCGGTTTGCGGAGAGAATTCGACGGGGTGAGAGGATGAGTCGCCTTCGGTTTCGGCTACCACCTCAGCCAAGCGGTTGGCCGAATTCTCCAGCGCTCCGGCAGCCTGCAGGAGTTCGTCGTAGCCGGTCCGCTCTTTCATGCAGCTCTCTATATCGTCGAGACCGGCCAGAACGGCATTCAGCTCGGCCACCACTATTCCGGAAGAATCGATAGGTAGGATGGTGCGCAAGTAGATACGGCACTGATCGATGACCGAGACCAGAAAATCGGTCTCAAGCTCTGCTCCCGTGCAAGAGCTCAGAGCCTGAAAGACCTGATTCACAGCCAAGATCGGAGTGGGTCCGTCCGTTGCTTCAGAACCGGGAGCTTCAGCCAGGAGACCGGCGAAATGGGAGGAGAGATTGACCAGGTCGTCCTCAATCTCAGGAAGATCCTCCCCGCTCTCGAGTGAGCTTCCCAAGGCTTTTATAAACTGGTCCAGATGAAAGACCATCTGAACCTGCTCGGGGCCTACCGTGCGGATGGTGAGTTCATTCCGCAACCATTGGGAGAAGTTCGGCGCATCAGAGAGGAGGGCGAGGAGTCTACCGTTGTCCTCTCCCTTTCGGACCGCGTCGTATTGGATGAGCAAGCGATTCAGATAGGGGAAGTGGGTAGGACCCGCAGACAGGGCGTCTCGGTGAGCCATCTGTGCGTTTCGGAGATCCTCCACCCTTTTCTGGGCCTCCACACCGGCTTCACCGAGTAGTGTCATATCTTCGGAGGCCGTAACGTCTCTCATGTAAGTCAGACATTCCAGGTAGCTATGGAGCGCTTGAGAGATATCGCTACGGATCTGTTGGGGCATCTCCGGATCGCCTTCGGTGGCTTCGACAAAGCCTCTGAGCTTGTCGTTCATGTCCTGGATGGTAGCGTCGATCGTTCGGACCAGTGCCGCTGATGGGAGTTCTCCTCTTAGGCAGGCTCGTATCTCGGCGAAGAATTCTTCTGTGCGTGGAGATGACATGGTGGGTGAGTTCGGTGATAGGGAAGGCGCGCCTCCTTATGCTAGAACCCATCATAGGCTGGAAAAATCCGGCGAAAGCCTTCACTCCCCAGACCGCCTTCCAGGATGGACCCACGGGGGTTGGCCGAGGTTTGAGCTTCCTGGATTTCGACCCGTCGTCGGGCTGCCAATCGAAGCCACTCTTTGACCGTTTCCACCTGGTCTGCGCGCTGACGACATCCGTCCACGAACTCGCCTGCCCTGCGGCGGTGATAAGAAGCGTCAAATTTCGGGTCCAGGATAAAATCGGCCAGTTGGGCCGTGGCCTCGTCGGTCGCCCGGCGAGATCGGAGCTGCGATTCCAGGTGCTCTCTGAGTTCGCTGGAGGTGCTCCAGTTCTCAGGGAGGAGTCTCATCAGACCGAGGCGCCCTTGAGAGTAAAGAGGAGTGGTGAAGTCGACCGCCAGCAGGTCCAGGAGGAGTTCTTCCTCGAGGAGGCCTCTTTCGAGGAGACTCTCCGTTCGAAGACGGTCGAACCGGGAGACCGTGGGCACGAGGAATGCGTGCTGAGTTTCTTCCAGTCCCGGTGTTTCATCCGCCGCGAAAGTGGAGCCCAGTTCCTTCAGGGCTTGTTGGTAGACCTTCGCAGGTACCTGGACGGGCTCGAGAGACCCCGAGAGTCTCGGGTCAACGAAAAACTCGGCCGGAATCTCAACATCGCTCCCTTCGACGATTCGGGTGAGGTAGGGCCGAGTATCACTGACCAGATTCATTTCCAGTGGGGCCAGTACCGATCGAAACCACTGCTTCGGGGTCTCGGGGGAATGCTCTTCAAGAGCCCGGACGTAGTTCCTTAGGCTGTCTCGGACCAATCCATCCAGATGGGACGCCGGCTCGGAGCTTTCCGCAATATCGGCGACTCGAGGAGAGTTAATCCATTTTCCGGTGGGCAGCGGCTCCTCGTTTCTCCAGTCGTTGTAGGGGAAACGCTCCTTCATCACCAGTCCACCCCCGGTGTGACATCCGGAACAGCGTAGGCGGGTGCCGAACATCGGAGTGTCGGTGGGACCCATATTGATCTCTTCGACGTCCGCGATCACATCCAGGGAGTTTCCCCGGTAGTGCCAGTCTGCCGTCTCGCCGTCTCCGATCAGCTCCCAGAAGTTGTGAAGGCCGGTCTTTCTGTCTTGAGTGATCACCTCGATCAAGAGTCGAACGTCGAACGACTCCTGCAGAACGAGATGACCCCGCGGGTCCGGCTCCACGAAGATTCCAAAGGTGAGTTCGGGACCGACGTCGCCGAAGACGGAGAAGCTGCCACCGCTGTGATTCAGAGCTCCCCGGTTGGCCACCATGTGAGTCTTGACTTCGTGGCCGGCGTCTTCCAAGACTTGAAGAAACTCGCTCGGCGTTTTGGGATCGCGGCTGAGAACAAGCTCGGTGATCAGATCCTCCTGAGCGCCGGCTATGCCGCACATGAGGAACGCTACCAAGACGATAAGTTTATGCATCAGACCCTTCCGGCTTCCTGAGCGTCGCGATAGACGTCCCGAAGCTCTTTGCAACGCGCTCCGTGAGCCCGTTCGATCGATTTGAGAGTGTCCATATCGAGTTGACTGCAGATAGTGGAATCGGCCTCGGCGTCCGTCTCCAAGTAGTCTCGGAGTTCCCATCTCACCAACGCCTCTACCGCAGTCTCTTTCTTGTCCAGCCCGGACCCCGCGACCTGCTCGATGCGGAGCCTCTGCTGCTCGAGTTCTTGCCGTCGCAACTCCATCAGCGACTCGACCTTTTCTCGCAACTCTCCCGTTCCCCAAAATCGATCTTTTCCGAAAGTGCGGTCGAGAAGAGCGTCGATCTGGTCTCGGGTGAAGTTGGTGATCTCCACGTTGTTGGAGCCTCCAAACAGGAAACGAATTCGGTGGTCCCACCACGCCATCTGGTGTTCTGCCAAAAACTCCAAGCCTGCCGCCACCCTCACGATAAGCTGACCTGTCGGAGATTCCGGATGCACCGAGCGGCCGAAGTCGTGGACGCAGAACTCCACGGTACGGTTGAGAGTCTGGGTAAGTTGCCGGTTGCTCAAACGCACTTCACTTTGCCGCAGGTCCAGTTGCTCTTCGGTAAGATCCAGCAAGACGGCATCGGCGAGGGCTTCCATCACGGCCGGAGACTGGTCTTTCAACCTCTCGATCAGCTCCAACTTGTCGTTCATATCGAGAGCGGAGAAGACCCCCAATAGATTTTCCGCGGAATGAAGAAAGCTCTCCTTTTGGCCGGTCTCGCGAAAGACTTTTCTAGTGACCACGGCACGAGCGTCGTGGTCGGGAAGACGGCGCACTTCGAGAACGCCACACTTCTTAGTCCTCAGCCAGCCTTCGTCGCCCGCCGGTTCAAACACCGTGGTGATGTGAAACCTCTCTTGAGGGCATTTCTTCCGCAGCTTGGCCATCAGCTTTCGGGCGGTCTTCAGAAGATACTCCGGCTTCGGCTCGCCTTTCACGAAGAACCGGGAGACAGCGACCTTGTCCATTCGTTGGGTCATCTCCCGGGGCACTTCCGCGTTGCCCGGAGCACGAGAAAAGTCGCCTTTCTTTAGGTATTCGGTCGGAGAATCGTAGGTACGGATTTCAGAGGGATGAGGCACCAGATGGTTGAGGATGTCGGAGCTCTCTCCAACGAAATAGTAGGAGAAGCCGTCTTCGGCCACGGTGCTGCGGAACTCGTCCAGATCGGCGAGTTGATGGGGAAACACGGTGTGCCGGTGAGGAGTAGTGAGCGGGGTGTTGAGCACGACCACGAGCTTGCCCGTGTGCCATTCGGCCAGTTTTTTCAGCGGCAGTTCACCGTAGAGGGAGACGTCCCAAATCTGAAACGAGAGCGATAAGGTCTCGAAGAGTTTTTGCCAGGCCTGGAACTCGGCGCGGCTGCTACCATGGTGGGTCACCAGTAGAACATCCGCCGGGCGTTGCTGGTGGGGGACGGCCACGCTGTACTGGGTGGGGTTCTGCTGGATGCAGCGAGGTTCGCCACCGCCCTGGGGCGTCAGTCTCAAGCTGGCGCATAAGGTTGATTTGCTGTACGGCTCGGCCTCCTCCCCGGCTTTCATGAGCACGCTGAGGGTGGCGCTTTCTCCGGCTTCCATTGGTTCGATTTCGGCAAAGGTATAGCTGCTTTTGAGGGAGAGCGGCCGTCCCTCGCTGTTCTGAACAGTCAGGTGGGCGTGATCGTCCGTCAAGACCAAGTCCACCAACACCTTGCGTCCCACCGGCGGAAAGACGTTGTTCGTCCGATTGACGACTTTCCATTGCTGCTTGAGCCACTGGCCTCTGACCAGCGAAGTAGAGGCGTTCACCGTTTCCAAGGCGACAGGGAAAGTGACGTCGACCACCTTCAAAAGCTCACAGTCGGGGTCGACTCGTTGCAGTCTTTCAAACCAGAGACGCGGAGTGAGCCGGATCTCGGTCTTCAGCACTTCGTGGATGGTGGGGAGGTTTCGTTCGGGAGCTTCGTCCAGGTCAAAAGTAAAATCGGGGAGGGTGGTTTGCCTTCCGCTTGCCACTGCGGGTAGGGGATGCGAATCCTTGCGCGGTTTGCCCAGTTGATCCGCGTGGAGAACGGCGGAAACGTAGGAGGGGGGACTGGGAGCGGGTCCGCTGTTTTTGATCACGGCTCCAATGACACGATTCTGTTTTTCGCCGAACTCGAGGACGTTGTTGCCGTCGCCCGAGACCACGGAGTAGTTGAGGCATCGCAGAGCGTATCGGTCGGAGTAAGAGCGACCGTCGATCAACAGCGAAAAGCGGCCGTCGGCGGCGGGCGAGCCCGCTTGACCGGGTGAGCCGCTAGAGCCCTCGGAGCCGGAACGACCGCGGCTTCCGCCGGAGTTCGAGCGGATGCGTGTCCGTGTCTTTCTCTTGCCCTCGGAGTCGGTGTACCACTCGGTTTCAGTCCAACTGTATGAGTCTCCACCCGCCCCGCCCGACCCTCCTGGACCGCCGGACCCGGGTTTGCCCGGCTCACCGGGTACACCGGCGGAGACGTCCCAGTCCACGGTCAAAAGAAGGTCGCTATCCTGGGAGCCCACGCTCAGTTTAATGGAGCCGCCCGCCCCCGCGTCTCCGCCGTCTCCGGCGTTTCCTCCTCGACCACCGTCGCCACCCCGTCCCCCGTCACTTCCCGAACTATGTCGAGTCGCATCTCGGCCGCGATATCCGGTGGCGCCGCTCTGTCCTCGTCCTCCGTCTCCGCCGTTCCCCCCGTCTCCGCCTCGGGCGCTCAGAGTGAGCTCCTCCGTGCTGTCGACCTGATAGGAAAGATCGAGCGGCTTGCTCCGGCAGACTCCCTGAAGCCTGGCTACTTTATCTCCGGCGAAGGTGAGAGTGGCCTCGATACTCTCCCCTCGTTCTCCCGCTCGACCCTCCCCTCCGGTGAGGCCGGACGCTCCGTCATCGCCGGCGCGAGCGGGACTGCCGGGGATGCTGCCGCCGTGATGACCGTCCTCGCCGTCAAGACCTCTGGCACTGACGGTCCGGATGCTCATTCTTTACGTCCCACTTTGTAGTGAAGGGGAAATACGATGGAGGCGGGTTTTCCGGGGTCGTGGGGCCAGACTTTTTCCAGATCGGCTCGAACGTCCGCGAGCGGCTCCTCACCGGTTCGGGCGCGATGTCGATGGACCGCCGACCAGGTGCTGATCCAGCCGAAGAGGTCGTCGACGGTCCAGTTTAGGCGAAACTCCAGCGGCTCCAACCCGAGAGTAGGAAACGGGAACGGGAGGTCTTTGTAGGCTCCTTTCACCCACTCGATTCCGGTAGGCCAATCCTCGTCCAGCCGATCTGAGAGCGCCCTGACGACGCGAGCCAGCGGCTCGGGAGCCACCAGATCGGGGCCGTAGGTCCAGACGGCCAGAACTCCCTCAGGGCTCAGGACGCGTTGGACCTCCTCATAAAAGGAGGCTTGGTCAAACCAGTGCACCGCGGTCGCCACCGTGACTAGAGCGACCGAGCAATCAGGAAGTCCACTGTGATGGGCTTCTGCCTGGTGATACTCCACCCTCGGGTGTGCCTCGGCCTCGCGAAGCTGCTTTTCGCTAAGGTCGGTGGCCCAAACCCTGTCGAAGTCCTCGGCCAATCTCACCGCCACCTGGCCGCTTCCCGTACCACAATCCCAGTGCAACTTGCGATGAGGGACGAGCGCCAGGAGCTGTATGAAAAGCGACTCGGGATAGGTGGGTCTGAACTTTCGATAGTCGGCGGCGTGACCACCGTAGTGGTCGCGGGATGATACGGACATAGGGAAAAATACGGAGGTTTACCGCGCGCATCCTCCGTAGATAATGATGCTGTGGAATCTCCGGACGAAATAGAGTTGCCGCCCCACCCCTGGGACTATCGGACCATCTTCGTGCTGGTGTCGGTGCATCTGGGGGCGCTCTTCGCGCCCTTCTCTTTTTCCTGGTCTGGTCTGCTGATGGGTCTCCTGCTTTACGCGATCACGGCGATGGGCATCACGCTTGGGTATCATCGCCTGCTCACTCATCGTAGCTTCGTAGCTCCTGTCTGGCTGCAGTATCTGATGGTGACTTGCGCCGCCCTCTCGGCTCAAGCCGGGCCGGCGGTCTGGGTCGCCATTCATCGCCATCACCATGCGCACAGCGATAAGGACGATGACCCCCACGATGCCAGCCAGGGGTTTTGGTGGAGCCATCTGGGTTGGATGCTGAAGCTTACTCCTCGCCGCCTGGATGACGATTGGACCGCGCGGAGGGCCTCCGACATCCTGTCCGACCCATACTATCGGTTCTTGGATCGCCATTTCTTTCATCTCAGTCTTTTTGTGATGTGGGTTCTCTTTCAGGTGGGCGGTTGGTCCTGGCTACTATGGGCGGGTTTCTTCAGAGTGGCGGCCGTCTTCCACGCGACCTGGCTGGTGAACAGCGCCGCTCACTGCTACGGCTATCGGAGCTATCGGACAGGCGACCGCTCCACCAACTGCTGGTGGGTAGCCCTACTCACCTTCGGAGAGGGCTGGCACAACAACCATCACGCATTCCCACGCTCAGCCCGTCACGGATTGAGATGGTGGGAGTTCGATCTGTCCTGGGTGGTGCTCCGAGGCTTGGAAAAGCTCGGCTTGATTCGAAAAGTCAAGCTGCCTACCGAAAATCAGATGCGACGGTTCGAGCAGTGAGCCAGGACCTCCGAAGCTACTTGCGAGGTCTGTCCAAGGCCGGCGAGCTTGACTCGGAGGGTCGCTTCACCGTCGATGTTCATAAGAAGAACATCAAGATTCGGGCGAACCGTTTCCAGGACCCGACCCTTTATCTTCTCTGCTGCGTTCGGGCCGGTGTCACTTCGAAGGCCGAGCACCTCTTCATCCGCCAGAAACACAGCAACACTCTCGTCGTACTGAAAAATCCGAAGAAGCTCCGGCCCGAATCTATTGTGGAGGGAGTTATGGGAGCGTCCTCGCTGACCGCCACCGATGATCTTTTGGCGGCGGCGATGCAAGGAGGTCTGTCGGCCGGGGCCGTCCGGGTGGTGGTCAAGATGCCGGGCTCCGAGATCCGATTGACTTCCGAGCAACTCAAAGTCGTGCCGCGGGAGTCCGAAAGTGACAACGTCAGTCTTTCTTTTGACTTCCCAACCGGTGCAAGATGGAAGAAGTCGAGGAGGTGCTTGGAAGAGAGCCAGACCGTCATCTCACGTTGTGCTTTTTGTCCGGTCCCGATCACGATGGATGGTCTTCAAGTGGTCGATATGGACGGGTGGGAGAATCTTTTCCGTTGGCAGAGAGCCGAAGGCTCCTACGGTGTTCATCGCGACTTCGTTTGGTTGGAGGCGTTTTTGCAGGAGCCTGATTCGAAGTTTCCTTGTGGGGTCAGTCGCCGAAAGAGTCGGGTGGAGTATGTGGGAGGAGAACGTTTCAAGACCACCCATTGGGATCCCCGAGAAGCGAACACATTCTTGAGGATCGTTCCGAAGTCTCAGGGAAATCGCCACCGGGTCGGGATGTTTCTGAGGTTAGGGAGTGCTCTCGAAGGCACCGGCCGTCTCTATTTGGTGAAGCAGGGAGTGACTCTCGAGCCGGTGGAGGAGAACCTTGGCGCTCCGGGCCTGGCTGTGGTGGTGCGGGGCGACGAGTTTGAGACCGATATCTCGCTCTTCAGTCCGATCGTCGAAGGGGAGGAGTATGAAACGTTGCTGCGGGTAGTGCGGGCTCAGACAAGAGCTTTGGCGGTGCAGTTGGGAAGGGAGCGTAAGAACTTCACCTTTCAACCACGCGACTCGGCCGCTCTATTGAAGAAGGCGGGCTTGTGCGGCACGGGAGGTGCCGCCGTGGGGCTGTTGGCCGGTCCGGCGAGTTCCCTCGTGCTGGGCGGAACTCTCTTCTTCTTGGGAGCGCTCTTCGTGCTCTGGCAGAACACCGACGCGGTCCTGGTGGATGCCGAACAGAAGGTTCGCTGGGAGTTGGACGCGTTTGTGCAGTTGGTGGCGCCGGAAGATGATGGAAAGACCAGACTATAAAGGACGGGGAGCTTCGGCTCAGCCCGCCAACCGTTTCACCGATAATGTCTTGACGCCGGACCCTGAGTATCTCGAGTGGCAGTTTCAGTCCGGCGAATCGATGGCGCCGGAGACGGTCGTGCTCGAGGACGGCACTCGGACCATCATCAGCAAAAACTCCAGTCCGGATATCGAGTTCGACCGCAGCCTGAATCCTTATCGGGGTTGTGAGCACGGATGCTCCTACTGCTACGCTCGTCCCACCCACGAGTTTCTTGGCTTTTCCGCGGGGCTGGATTTTGAGACCCAGATCGTGGCCAAGCCCGAGTCCGCGGCTCTGTTGAGAGACGAGCTGAGCAAGAAGAGCTGGAAGAAGCACCATCTGGTGATGAGTGGAGTCACCGACCCGTACCAGCCGATCGAGAAAGAGCTTGAGATCACACGAAGTATTCTGCGGGTGTTGGCTGAGTTTCGGCAGCCCGTCGAGGTCATTACGAAGAATCACCTGATCGTTCGAGATTTGGATTTCTTGCGGGAGTTGGCGGAATTCGACGCCGTGCGGGTTCGGATTTCGATCACGACCTTGGACGCTGAGTTGGCTAATATTCTCGAGCCTCGGGCCAGCACTCCGTCGCGGCGACTGGAGGCGGTGAGAAAGCTGTCGGAGGCGGGTGTGCCGGTGGGGGTCAACATGTCTCCCTGTATTCCGGGATTGAACGATCACGAACTGCCCGAAGTTCTCGCCCAGGCGGCGGCCTCAGGGGCTCTGTGGGGACACTTCATCCCGTTGCGCCTACCAGGTAGAGTGGTCGACGTGTTCACCGACTGGCTCGACCGCCATCGGCCGAATCACAAGGCTAAGATCCTCCGTCTGGTGCGTGAGTTGCGGGGTGGGAAGCTCAATCAATCTGAGTTTCACGCTCGCTTTCAGGGGCAGGGCGAGGTGGCGAAACGGCTTCGGCAGTTGTACCAACTGGGTCTGAGGAGAGCCGGCTTGCCCGCGGAGCCGCCGGGGCTTTCGGCCGAATCGTTTCGAGTGCCGGGGCCGGAGCAGTTGGAGTTGTTTTAGAGTGCGTAGCCTGGAAGAGTTGATCGAACACCAAGAGCCGGGAATGGAGTTGATTCGGGACTGGTTGGCGGAGGCTGAAACAGTCTGTGAACTCTTGCCGCCTTCCTCGGTACGAGGAGAGTGTCTCCATCAACTTCAGGTCACCACGCGATCGCCGATGGGCGCTCTGGTCTACGACTCCGGAGGGCTTTTCGTCGACCACGGTTGGCTGCGTTTCCCAGGCTCCGGACATCCCAGGCTGAGCCGAGATCTGCCCGGTTGGAATCGTCGGATGAACTGTGAGGGGTTTCTTCTCGTTGCCGACGACGTCTTAGGTGGCTTCTTCGCCATCAACGGAGGTGGGCTGGGTGATGAGCGAGGAGGGGTGTGCTACCTTCCTTACGATGGCCTGAATTGGGAGTCTTTGGGAGTGAGTTTTTCTCAGTTCTTGGCCTGGTCTTTCACCCCGGCACTGGAGGGTTTCTACGGGGCGGATCGATGGGAGGGATGGCAAGACGATGTGAAGTCCTTGTCCGGAGACCAGTGCTTCTCGTTCTATCCCTTTCTGTGGACCGAAGAGGGGAGCGTCTCTTCCAGCAGTAGGGCCGTCGTCCCGGTGCGAGAGGCCTACGAGTTGAAGATGGAAATTCGGAGGCAGTTGTTGGGTGACGGGTCGTAGGACTCTATCACTGTCGGTTAAGGTGCAGACGGGACGGGCGCGAAGACCTTCAAGATGAAGTTTCGCGATTTCTTGTTCGTTGTTTGTTTGGTGTTAGATGAGATGGCTTGAGTACAGCCCAATCGTAGCTCCGGATCACGCTTCAACCGTGATCTAAGATCAAACTTCAAGTGTGATCTACGCCGGGGATCTCCGCGGACACCAAGACAAGAGTTTGTCGAATTCCGCTGTTCCCGTTCGTCTACTTAACGAAAGGAATAGCAAATGAAAATTTATGGAACACCGCCCACCCGGGTCATCAAGGCCCTCTGGCTACTCAACGAACTTCAGGTCGAATACGAGCTTGTCCCCGTCGCATTGCTCGAGGGCGAGCATCTCCGACCGGAGTTTCGCGAACTGAATCCAGCCTCAAAAGTGCCGGTCCTGGTCGACGGGGATCTGGTCTTGCCGGAGTCGGCCGCCATCGCTCTCTATCTGGCCGAGAAGCACCCGGAAGCTGGATTCATACCTGAAACGCTCGAAGAGCGGGCGCAGATGCACCGTTGGCTCTATTTCCTAAACTCGGAGGTTGAGGCAAATCTTTGGAGGATTGCAAAACACGAGTTTATCTATCCGGAAGAGAACAGGCTGGCCGCTGAAGTAGCTTTAGCGACCAAAGACCTGTTAGAGATGCTGAAAGTACTGGAAAGCCATATGCAAGACCGAGAGTTTCTGGTCTCCGGGAAGGTTTCGGTGGCGGACTTTGTAGCCGCCTATCTCCTCGATTGGGCGAACGAGGCCGTCGGGTTGTCCGACCTCCCGCATCTATCGAGTTTCTTGAGTCGGATGTATGAAAGACCGAATGCGCCACCGAGGATCAGCGAATCGATGGTCTGAGCGAAGCTTTGGAATCACACCAGTGACTCACTGCGGCGCTATCAGCCCGAAATTCGAGGTTCTGTGCACGAAATCTTTCGTGACTAGAAACTCGGAACAGTCACATCAGTGAGTCTGAGTCTGCCTGAAGATTGGCTAGAGCTTCGTCGAAACTCAGGGGAGAGGACGGGGTTCTCGGCCAGACTTTCTGGGCAGGAGTGTCGGGCACTGTCTGCCCACGGAAGTCCTGGATGAGCGCCCAAGCTTGCTCCAAATCCATCCCGTGTAAAGTGAGCATCGTGCAGGCAAACAACGGCGCCCGGCCTAGCCCGGCTCGACAATGGAGAAACCCAGACTCACCCGCGACTACCCGCGCAAGCAATTGACCCGCGAGCGACTCAAAAGCCTCGCGGTCTTCCGGAAGCGAGCGGTCGACGACTGGGAACGAATAAAAATCCAGGTTGTGATATCGGCATTCGGCCCGCTCATTTTCGAGTTCAAGCTCTCGATTTTCGGCGACTGTGAGGAGAGAGACGACGAACGAGAAGCCTGCGGACTTCAGGTCCGCAAGGTCGGTGGGAAGCCAGTCGGCGCCTCTCGGCCTTGGGCCGACGCGGAGACTTCCGTCTCCAAGGTGTATGTCTCGGTACATAGACTATCGCTTTCCCATTCTAGGGATTGGTGCTGTTCGACGGGCGAGCAATCGAACAGTTCGCTCCCGGAGCTAGATCACACTTGAAGCGTGATCACTGATCATACTTCAACTGTGATCTAGCTTTGGTAGCCTGTCGAACACTCCGGTGGTGGAGAATTCACAGGAGTGAGTGCGGCGTGGAGGGGATTTGGCCGACTTTTACCTCCCGCTCCACTGCGCCTAGTCTTGCTCAGATTCTCAGACGCCTGGACTTTTCTTCAAGGACGGCGCAGGAACGTCGATTTCAAAGGGGTTCTCGGGCTAAAGGCCGAGTGGACTTTCGAGTTTGGCGGCGCCTATCGCGAGTCTGTCGGAGAAACAATGAACCACTGACCACGGTCACGACCTACCCCGCATCTCGCAGATACCAGACCCTAAACGGGTTTCAGCTCCCCGGCCTCAGCGACCCGATTGCGTCCTCCCCGCTTGGCTTCGTAGAGGGCCTGGTCGGCAGCCTTCATCAGCACCTCGAGGTCCGGCTGAAAGCCCGGACGATAGATGGCGTGGGATGTGCCCAGGCTCAGGGTGACGCGGAGCGGATCGCTGTCCGGAAGTTCGATCGGTATGCGTTCCACCGACTGGCGAATGCGCTCAGCCACCGCCTTCACGGTAGGACCGTGGCTCTTGGGAAGAATGACCAGAAACTCTTCGCCTCCCATTCTTCCGATGGAGTCGTAGGGTCGAACGGTGAGTCTGATCCGGTCGGCCACCCTTTTGAGGACGGCATCGCCTGCATCATGACCGTAGGTGTCGTTCACCGACTTGAAATGGTCGATGTCGCACATAATCACGCCCAGCGGTTGCTTTTCTCGCTCGGCCAGAGAGCTTTCGCGGCTGAAGACCTCCTGGATGCCGGCGCGATTCCAGGTGCGGGTCAGCGGATCCACCAGCGCCATTTCTCTCAGTCGATCTACCTCGGACATCAATTCGAGCTGCGCTTCACTGAGACGGTCGGAGTCGATCTCGCTCTCCACCCACAAGGCGAGGTCTTCGAGGTCTTGAGAATGTTTAGGGTCGAACTTTCGAGATTTGTGATCGATAACGCAAAGGGTTCCCACTCTTTGGCCGTCGTAGCGGATTGGCTTCCCGGCATAAAATCGGATGAAGGGCGGACCGGTAACCAGTGGGTTGTTCTGAAAACGGGGGTCCAGACTCGCGTCCTCGATGACAAAGATCTCGTCGTCGCTCTCGATCGCGTAAGAGCAGAAAGAAACGTCTCTCGGATCTTCGCACTTGCCGACCAAACCCAGAGCGGACTTAAACCATTGCCGGTCTTTATCCACCAGAGTGATCGTTGCGATCGGTACTCGGGTAACCCGTCTGGCAATTCGAGTGATTCGATCGAACCGCCCTTCTGCCGGCGTATCCAACAAGCCGGTATCTTTGACGGCCTGTAGCCGAAGACTCTCTGCGTCGCTCATCAAAGTTGCTTCTCAGTCTCTCGACGATATCCTATACAGCTCTTCTACAATAGCAGCACTAAGCCGGCTCCAGCTTCACCGGACAAACTTTCAGTTCGGCCGTATCGGTCACCGGATCGTATCCCGCTCCAGTCAGAATATTGACCGGCACGTCGCTGAAAGAAAAGCTGGAAAAGACGGTCCCGCGAGGGCTTTTCTCGGTCGATTCGACTTTGATCTTCACCGAGCCGCGCCGGCTCGACATAGTGCACCAGCCGCCGTCGCAAAGCCCTAAAGCTTGAACATCGGCGGGATGAACCTCCAAAGTCTCCTCAGGAAGCAAGTAGTCGATCCCGGCCGAACGACCGGTTTGAGTTCGAGTGTGGTACGACTCCAAGCGACGTCCCGTGGTGAGCCAAACCGGAAACTGGTCGTCGATGGTCTCACAGGGATCCCGATAGCGAACGATGCTGAACAGCCCGCGTCCGTTGATGAATTCGCCCTCGTGTAAGACGGGCGTCCCAGCATGATCCTTGTGCGGCACCGGCCATTGATATTCACCTTTGTCGATGCGGTCCCAGTCCAGCCCGTTGTAGATCGGTGAGAGGTCGCAGATTTCGTTGAACACCTCCTTCGCGGACTCGTACTCGAAGCCCGGAAACCCCAGCTTCCTGGCAAGCGCACTGATGATCCACCAGTCCGGCTTGGCCTCGCCCGGAGGCGGCACCGCCGCTCGAAGTCGCTGCACTCGTCTCTCCGTGTTGGTACAGACACCGTCCACCTCACCCCAGCAAGCCGCGGGCAACACTACGTCGGCCAGTTGAGCCGTCTCGGTCAGAAAGATATCGGTCACCACCAGATGCTTCAGACTTCGGAGAGCGTGTTCACAATGCTCCTTATCGGGGTCTGAGACAACGGTATTCTCGCCGTCGATCAGCATAGCGTGAATGGAGTCTCCGCAAAGGTTCAGAGCCTTCACCTTGGTTATGCCTTTGGCAAGATCGGTCTTGCGTCCATAGGCCTTTTCAAACTTGGCTTGGCAGGCGGGATCGGTCACCGGTTGGAAGCCGACGTAGTTGTTGGGAAGGGCTCCGCAGTCTCCCGCCCCCTGAATGTTGTTTTGCCCTCGCATCGGGTTGATGCCCGTGCCTTCGCGACCGACGTGTCCCGTCATCAAAGCCAGATTGCAAAGGGATTGCACGTTGTCCACGCCGCAGATGTGTTCGGTGATGCCGAGGGTGTAGTAGATCGCCCCTCGCTCCGCCTTGGCGTAGAGGTGAGCGGCTTTTTCTATGTCGGCCGCCGGCACTCCGCAGATGCTCTCGGCCCACTCAGGCGTGAACTCTTTGATGTGCTCGCGGAACTCTTCGAAACGCGCGGTCCGTTCGGCCACGAACTTCCCGTTGGTCAGACCGTCCCGGTCGATCACATGAGCCATACCCAGGAGCAAAGCGGCATCGCTTCCGACTCTCAGAGGCAGGTAAAGGTGAGCCAACTCGGCCAGCTTGATCCGCCGCGGGTCGGCGGTGATCAGGGTGGCACCCTTGGCTAAGGCCTTCTTGATCCCGGTAGCCGCCACGGGGTGGCACTCGGTCATGTTGGTGCCGATACAGAAGATGACATCGGGCTTTTGCATGTCCACCAGAGGGTTGGACATAGCGCCTCGTCCAATCGTGGCTGCCAGACCGGCAACCGTGGGAGCGTGTCAGGCACGGCTGCAGTTGTCGACCTGATTAGTCCCGTAGCCCGCTCGCACAAATTTGCCCATCAGATAGCAAGCTTCCGAGGGTGTGCGCCCGGAGGCGATGGCGTAGATGGAGTGGCGTCCGTGCTCTTGCTCCACGGCTTTGAAGCCCTCGGCCGCTCGAGTGAGAGCTTCCTCCCAAGAGGCCGGTACCAGTGTGCCCTCTTTTCTCACCAGAGGAGTAGTGAGACGCTCCGGATGGCCTACGAAGTCGTAGGCAAACTGGCCCTTCACACAGAGCGCACCCTTGTTGGCGGGGCCGTCCAAAGCTGGATGGACGCTCACGATCTGGTCTCCTTTGGTGACCAGGTCCACCGAACAGCCCACCCCGCAGTAAGCGCAAATGGTACGAGTCTTGTTCGTCTCGCCGGGTGTTTCAGCGTGGCGCAACCCTTTTCGGTCGGCCAGCGCACCGGTGGGGCACGTCTGCACACACTGGCCGCAAAAAGTGCATTCCGAATCTTTCAACATATTACCGAACTCGGTGGTGATCTGAGTCTCGAAGCCACGATTGGCGATGCTGATGGCGTAGTCGCCCTCTTGTTCGGCACAGACTCTCACGCAGCGGTAGCAAGAGATGCAAAGGTCGTAATCACGGAGGATGAACGGATTGTGGTCTTCCTCAAAACTCTTTCCGGATTGGCGTCCTTGGAAGCGGCCGTCGTGAGCTTCGTATCGCTTCACCAGGGTGGCCAGCTCTTGGGAGGCAAGACCCCGCATCGGATCGACGTCGACCTCTCGATTCTCGGAGACCACCAACTCCAGCAAAGTCTTGCGGTGCTTCTCCAGCGTCTCGTTGGACGTGGAGACCACCATCCCATCGGTGGCCGGAGTGGTGCAGGAAGCTACCGGATTGCGCTGACCTTCCACCTGCACCACGCACAGCCGACATCCGCCGAACGCGTCCAGCCGGTCGTCGTAGCAGAGAGTCGGAATCTCTTTCTCGTGGCGGCGAGCCACCTGGTAGATCGTTTCCCCCTGGCTGAACTCGACCTCGCGACCATCCAGGGTTATGTGACCCGCACTCATGCATTTCTCCTAACGTGTTCGTTCACTTCGTCCGGAAAGTATCGTATCAAACTCTCCGTCACCATGGGAGCGGCCACTCCCAATCCGCAGGCACTGGTGGCCTTCATGGTGGAGCCGATGTCCTCGACTTCCTTGAGCCACAGGTCGGGTACGCCGGGTCCGGCCTCCCCTGAGAGTCTTTCGGTCAGGCGCTGCGTGCCGATACGACAGGGAAAACACTTCCCGCAAGACTCGTGGGCGAAGAACGACATCGCCTGACGAGCAATCTCCACCAGATCACGGCTGTCGTCGAACACCATGATGCCGCCCGCTCCGAGAAAGGAGCCCCGTTCCTTGATACAAGGATCGTCGAGCGTCACGTTCAAGTCGTCGCCGGCCAGGAAGCCTCCGGAGAGTCCGGCCATCGTGACGGCTTTGATCCGTCGTCCGGGATGGGGTCCGCCCGCCCATTCTTGCAAAAGAGTCTGCAGCGGTAAGCCCATGGGAATCTCGTAGTTTCCGGGTCGCTGAACATCGCCCGAGAGACTGATGATCTTGGTGCCGGCGTGACCGTTCATCCCCAGCCCCCGATACCAATCAGCCCCTTTGGCGAGAATGTGGGTGGCAGAGACCAGGGTTTCCACGTTGTTGACCACGGTGGGGAGGTTCTCAAATCCGTGGGTCACGGGAAAAGGCGGCTTGTTGCGAGGAAAGGGGTGCTTCCCTTCCAGACTGTTGAGAAGGGAGCCCTCCTCGCCACAGATGTAGGCTCCGGCCCCCCGACGAAGATAGAGCTTGCAGTGCTTGGTGTAACCTTTGGCATCCGCCTCTCCGATCGCTCGTTCCAGAACCTTTTGGGTCTCCGGATACTCATAGCGAAGATAGATAAAGCCTCGACTGGCCCCGGTGGCGTGGGCGGCGATCAGCATCCCTTCCAACAGAGCGTGGGGATCGTGATCCATCAGCGTCCGGTCCTTGAAGCAACCCGGCTCGCCTTCGTCGGCGTTGCAGACGACCGACTTAGGGCGTCCCTCCGCTTCGGCCACCATTCGCCATTTTCGACCCGTCGGGAAACCGGCTCCACCGCGTCCGGCGAGCTTGCTGTCGTCGATGATCCGGATCACTTGATCGGGGTTCATTCCCCAAGCTTTCTCCAGGGCTCGGTATCCACCATACACGGTCATTCCGCCCTGACCGGGTTTGCGGATATCGGCAAAGACGCACTCTTCGATCTCCCCGGGGTTCGGAACCGGCATAGGGCTGGAGCGGTAGATCATCTCCGGGCCCACCAGAGTGTCATCCCCCTGCAAGACTGGGACCACCTGGTCGCAGCGACCGGCACACGGCATCTCTTCGGCGTTTTTCAGAGATTTGACCAGGTCTTTGGCTCCGTAGAGGCAGCAGATCGGGCCGGTGCAAACCCGGGGGTTGCTCTTACCGTTCGCGGTGCGCGCGAAGTGATGATAAAAAGTGACGGTACCGTAGAGGTCGGCGATAGGAATTCGTAGCTCTCTGGCCACGTCTCTCAAGGCTTCTTCCGAGAGATAGTCGTCCCGATCGTGGAAGGCGTGGAGGATGGGAAGCAGCGGCGCCGGCTCGTCGCGCCAACGCTCGATGATTTCCAAATTGGGAGAGAGGGCAGATCGGGTCATAAGTCAGGCTGTTCGAGGATAGAAAGCAAAGGTCCCGTCAGGTCCGACTACTCCTGAGCAAGCGCAAAGTAGTGCGAGAGATAGCGCTCGATATCGGTCACTCCGCCGTCGAAGAAAGTGTCGATGCGCAGCCCGGCTCTCGGTTTATCGCGCTTGTAAGTCGCTACGACCTCACAGTTGAGCGCCAGCCTGGGCAGCTCGTCCATCGGACCGAACTCCAATCGCACATTGTCAGCCTTTTTCAGTGGCTCGCCCTCAAGCTCGATGAGGGCTCCCCCGAGACCCAGGTCCACCAACACGACCTCGCGCTTATTTTCTTCGTGCCTGATCCTGGCCGGTGTTCGGCAGATGACTCGCACGCCCGTCCGCCGTTGCTCGGTCTGAACGGCCTCGAGACCAATAGCTTTGAGCTCTTGAAAGAGCCAACTGGAGCTGAGAGCGCTCTTGTCATCTTGAAAGGAGACCCCGGTGAGAAAGCCTTGCGAATGCTTCTTCTTCCATTCGATCTTGCAGTTGACGGGCTTTCCCTGGCCGCTTTGCGGATGGAGTTCGAAAGTGGAGCCCTTTCGTATTTTGCCCTTGACCAAAAGCCGCATCCCTCGAAGACCGATATCAACGACCTCCACTTCGGTTTGTTCGTCGTCGCCCAGCCGGGCGTTCAGGTGGCAAGGTATGCGCAGAGTGCCTCGGCGGTCGGAGAAGTCCCACTCCTCGATCCCCGCCAAGCTTTTCATGTGATCTAAAAGTCCCATCCCGACCAGTTTCGCTCGCCTTAATGAGGTTCCTCGTGGCCCTCAGAGTCCGGGTATACCCCCCTTGTATACCAGCTGATTTGTAAAAGGAGGTTCGGATCTGATAGCCTGGAGATTAGATGAGGCTTAAAGAGTTTTGCATTCTTAAAATCCAACCTCATCGAAAGAAGGAGAGAACCATCGGTAGACGAGGAAGAAGACATCACGACAAGAGACCTAGATTCGAGCATCGAGTCAACGAAAGAATTCGCGCCAGAAAAGTGAGGGTCGTGGACTCTCAAGGAACCAATCTGGGCGAGATGCACCCCAAAGAAGGTGTGACCCTGGCCAAACGAGACAAGCTCGATCTGGTAGAGATATCCCCCAACTCCCGACCACCTGTCTGCAAGATCATGGACTACGGCAAGTGGAAGTATGATCGAGACAAGAAGAAGAAAGCGCAGAGCGACAACTCGCAAAGTCTGCGCGAAGTGAAGCTTCGTCCCAAGATCGGAGACCACGATCTGGAAGTGAAGACCCGACAGGTCGGTCGTCTGCTCGACGGCGGCGACAAAGTCAAGGTGACCCTGAGATTTCGCGGACGCGAGATCGTGCACCAGGACCTGGCGCAAGACTTGCTCCAGCGGATCGGTCAGGAAGTGTCGGACCAGGGTGAGTTTGTCAGCAAGCCCTCGATGCAGGGAAGAACGATGTCGGCGATTCTAGCACCGGTCTAGACTTGACCGAAGACAGAGAGCGCTCCAAAAGGGGCGCTTTTTTAATTGCCAAACATTGGCTATAGTGGGGGAATGGAAAATTCGCAACTCTTCGCCCTGGTATTTGCTCTCGTGGCGGTGACCGACGTCGTTATGATCCCTTTTCTGAATAAGCGGATCCAGGGACCTCAGAAGATGGTCGTTTCTCTCGCCCTGCTATCGGGCGCGATGATCACGGCGGGGCTCTCGGCCGCCTTCTGGTTCGAGTGGATCAGTATCTGAGCCCTTGATGGCAAGGATCGATCTCTGAAACTCTTCCCGCTCTTTCCGGAGCGTTTTCATGTCCTCGGGGGAGACCTCCAGAGCAGCCGCTAGATTGTCCAGGTAGCCGGCCTCGGTCGGCTTTTCTTCGTTGTCGTAGTAAGCGGCCACCAGCATATATCGCAAGAACTCGACGCGCTGCTCTTTGGTTTTGAGATGGCCTTTCAGAGCGATCCGATTGATAGGCAGCGGGTCGTCTTTCCGGGAGGGAGTTTGGCTTCCCTGGCCCAGCTCTTCTAGAGCTGATTTCAGTCTTCTCTCCTCCTGTTTCGTGTAGTCGCCGTCGATGTGGAGAAGTTGAGACAGTTCGGCCAACTGAGCGTGGACGAGTTGGCTGGGTAGGTCGGGCTCGGTTTCTTTGACAAAACGGCTGATGAGTTTTTGCCAGGCGTCGCGAACCGGCTTACTGAGTTGGTCGGCTTTCTCAACCACCTTTTCCAGCTTCGGTTCCATCCGGTCCAGGATGGGATCAATTTTCTTGCGGGCTCGCGGACTCAGCTCGTAGGCCACCTTCACGGCTGTCGCCGCCACGGCCAGCGCGACTCCGGGGATGACCGCCGCACCGCTTGCGAAAGCGAGACCCGTACCCACGGCGGTGGCGATATCGACCAACCCTTTCAGCTGTTTCTTGTTGTCGTCGTTCTTGAGTCCGGTATTCAAGTCGTAGAGACCGCGACCCGCCTGAAGCGCTCCGGCCACCGGGGCCAGGGCGATGCCCGCCACATGGAAGAAAGCGCCGTGAGCCTTCAGCAGTCGACCCGCACTCCCGGCCGAACGGACAGCGTCGAGCAGGCCTTGCCACTGCTTCCGTTCGTCGTTGGTGCGATAGCCGTGCCCGGCGTTATAGCTCCCTCGGAAAATGTTGAACCCGGCTGCTAAAGGAGCCAGAACGGTCCTTGCTCCAGGCAGGCCCGCCACCGTGGCGCCCAGCGTGGCGGCGGTCGCCATATCCATGATGCCGTCTAGTTTGCGGCTGGTGTCTTTCTGCTGATGTCCGGAAGCGACTTTCAAAGCACCGCCGAGAGCGTGGCCTCCGGTGGCCACGAACCCGGCCACTCGTCCCAGAGTTTCGCCCAACTCGATCAACTGCTTTTGCTTGTCTTCGTCGACTTTGTCGGCCAACACGGGCAGGTCGAACACCTTGGAGGGGATGTCTCGGATCTGTTGCCAGGCGCCTTTCAGGCCATCGCCAATGCTCTTGACGACCCGCCCGGTGTCTTCCAAAGTATCCTGGTCGATGAACAGCAGCAGTTCACGCAACTCGTCGGCCCGGTCTTTCCAGAAAGAGTCTTTGTCTTTCCGACCGTCGACTTTGTCGTCGCCCGTCGGGGCGGGTTGCGTGAGCTTCGAACCGCTGGGAGCAGGTTTGGAAGATCTGATGAGCACGATCCCATCGTGTCAGAGGCATGTGTACACGATATGGAATCGTGGTTAAAAAATGTTAAGCCACGGTCAACTCAGGCTAGAAAATCGCTATTTAGGGAAATTGAATGAAGTGATGTGGTTGGGCGGAAAGATGATGACCTCGGCTCGGCCGATCAGGCGTTCGATGGGAATCTGGCCTATGAATCGGGAGTCCTTGGAGTTGTTGCGGTTATCACCCATAACCACGATATGACCTTTTTTGACGGTCTCGGGGCCCCAGTCGCCTTCGATCGCTTCGGCGATAAACGGCTCGTCCATCTCATGGTCGTTCAAAAAGAGCTTCCCCTCCTTGACTTCCCAGGTGTCGTACTCGAGAGCTACGACCCGTTTGATCAGAGGTGGCGAGTCGCCCTTAAGACTACTATCGGTATGAAAAACCACGATATCTCCCCGAACCGGGTCGGTGAAGTCGTAGATCGCCTTGTTGACCAGCAGAAGATCTCGAATCTGAAGAGTCGGCAGCATCGAACCGCTGGGAATGTAAAACGGGCGGACCAGGAAATGGACCAGCAGCAAGGCCACCACGCCGGCCGAGACCAGACTGTCGATAGAGTCGGTAATCTTGGCCTTATTCACGGGACTTACCCCTGCCAACATGCTCGGCTTGAAATGGATCATCAGCCGGGCCAGAGCCATCACGGCGATTATGATAAAAAGTACGGTCGTCTTCACTTGTGTTTTTTGAACTGTCCTGTTCGACTCGAGTTTCCCTTCACAAAATCTTCACAAACTTAGAAAGTTCTCTCACAACTCGTTTCTAGTATGGAAGCATCAAGACCGAGGAATCCCGACGGGACCTTCCTCCGACAGGAGAAACTATGAAATACAAACCTCTCTTCATCACCGTACTGACAGCACTCACGGCAGGCGCCGCGCCCGTAGCGGCCCAGCCCGCGCCGGAGCCCGTCCGACCCGTACTGCAAGCCGCCATCGAAGCGAGCCCGGGCAAACGCCTGGAAGCAGCCAGGTTTTATCGGGCCTCCTACCCCGGGTTGGTGCCGGATGTCTATGCTCAAGTGAAGGCCGACTACCCCGGCCTGGAGCGAGGAGTGGTCGACGCGTGGCTGGCCACCTGGGAGCAGCACCCATCCGACCGAATGGAGTTGGCCGGTCGAGTGAAGGACAAGTTCGGGCCTCGCCTTCAGAAAGTCCGGTCCGCCGTCCGCGAAGAACTGGAGGCGAGCTATCCGGACTTTAAAAATCGACTGTCCGCGTTACTGGATGAGCACGGACCGGCTTCCCGAGTCAGGAAATTTCTTGCTAACACCAATCCGGAGTTGTTGAGCCAAGCCCAAGGTCAGATCCGGTCGCGCGCCCCGGAATGGTACCCCGGTAAGCTGCGAGAGATGTGGCTCAACGGCCAAGCGGGCGACTCCCCCGTCTTCGACCGCTTACGAGGCCTGGTCGGCCGCAACCCTCAATTGGCGCCGAAACTGGCTTCCAGCCTTGTTCGGATGGTCCGCACCCAATCTCCGGGCCTCGGTGAAGACCTGGTGCGACACTTCCTCGACAATCGCGGAGAGCTGATCGACGCTTTGCAAGCCGAATTTCCGGGGGCGGGAGACAAGATTGTGGGGGTCATCGAGCGCACCGACCCCGCTCTGCCTTCGGATGTGGCACGCTTTGTCCGCAAGGAGGCGGCTCCCATAAGGGCCGACTTCAGAAAGAACCTGGAAGCCGAACTGCCGGGTCTTGAGGACAAGATTCGCCGGACCGTGGCCGAGCGTTACCCCAACCTTCAGCAGCAGATGCTGGATATCTTGAAAGGATAACCTTATGTGGAAGAATTTTCTCCTAACGTTATGTACTCTGGCTCTCGTCTCTCTCACCACGGGTGAGGCTCTGGCTCAACGAAATCGCACCAGGACGGGCACGAACGGCGGCACCGCCACCAGCACCGGCCAGGTTCAGAACAACGGCGGCGGTAGCTACTCCAACAGTGGACACAAGTCCTGGACCGGTCCCAACGGACGAAACGGCTCCGCCACGACTACCGGCAAAGGTCAGGTGACCGGAGCACCGGGAGAAGGCGTCAACAACACCTACAACGGACAGGTCACTACAGGCCAGGGCAACACCTACGATGTGGACCACCAGGCTGACTACGGCTACGACCAGGATGAGGGCGTGACCCGAGACGGCTCCACCGATGTGACCAACGAACAAGGCCAGTCGGTCGGGAGCGGGAGTTCTTCCGGTTCGGCCAAGTACGGTGAAGGCTACCAGACTGAGCGCACCCAAACCGGCCCTCAAGGCCACTCCACAACCAAATCGGTCCGGGGCGGGAAGAGCGGCTCCGGGACTTACCGAAACATCGAAAGGTAGCGGCAATCGGAAAGCGCCTCCCACGAATTCGGGGGGCACTTTCCGATCCGTTTGGAATTGATGAAAATGAGCGATCGAACCGTCTTGGTGGTCGACGACCACGCCGACATCCGCAGTCTGGTCTCGGACTATCTCAAGGCCAGCAACTTCAGCCCCGTTTGCGCCGCCGACGGTCGGGAGGCTCTTTCGGTGATGGAGCGGACGCAGGTGGATTTGGTCATTCTCGACCTGAATATGCCCGGTTGCGACGGATTTGAGGTCTGTCGTCAAATCCGGCGCGATTCCGCCGTTCCGATCCTGGTCTTGAGCGCTCGCACCGAGGATCTGGACAAGATTCTGATGTTGGAACTGGGCGCCGACGACTATCTCACCAAGCCGTTCAATCCGCGTGAATTAGTGGCCCGCGTGCAGGCTACTTTCCGACGTATGGAGTGGGACCGGAGCGACTCCAAAGAGGAGGAGCGACTGGAGTTCGGGCCACTTGTCTTGAGTAGCGAGAAGCGCCAGGCGTGGGTAAACGAGGCGAGCTTGCCGCTGACTCCCATCGAGTTTTCGTTGCTCTGCTGTCTGGCTCGGAATTCTGGCCAAAACATGACCCGCCAGCAACTCCTGGACAAAGTCTGGGGTCAAGATTTTTTCGGCGATGAGCGGACCGTGGACGCCCATATTCGTTCCATCCGTCAGAAACTAAGGCAGGCCGAAGAGACTCTACGCCCCATCCAGTCGGTGTGGGGCGTGGGCTATCGATTCGAGGGATAGATTCCTTATGGCACAAGTCTCCCTTAGAAATCGCTTTTGGATGGTCTCGCTGGTTTTCGTTTTAAGCTCGCTGGTCCTGATTTTTCTCGTCCTGAGCTTCGTCCTGACACCTTCCGTCGTTCACAAGCTCGTCACCCTGGATGAAGAGAAGAGGCTCCACGAACTGGCCAGGAGCGGAGAGTGGGAAACGGCGGGTGTCCGTGCGGTGGCGACCGAGGCCCTGGGTCCCGGACTCATCGCCGTCCCCTTGGACGACGGGCGTTTTCTTATCAGTGAGCGCCCTCTCAACCTGTGGGAGGCGCTCAAGGTTGTGCAGCCGCCGAGAGGGCGAGGTCTTCTCGCTCTGGTGGCCTGGATAGGCCTCATGTATCTGCTCTCGACCATCCTATCCCATTTCGTGAACAAACCGATCAAGGAGCTGGTCGTCGGGGTGAGGGCGCTGGCGGCGGGAAAGCGCGATATTCAAGTGGCTGTGCCTGAGGAAGCAGAGCTAGCCGAGTTGGCCCGGAATTTCAACGACATGACGCGACAACTTGCTCAACGCGAGGAAGAGCTGGAGCAGGCCTTGCTGGCCAAGGAGAGGATGTTCGCCTCCACCAGTCACGAACTCCGCACCCCGTTGACGGTGATTCTCGGATATTGCCAGATGATGGAGGAGGGCCTGAAGGGCGAACTGACCGAGCAGCAGAGGGCGAGCCTGGAGGTGATCCATCGCAACGCAAGGGGTCTGCTGAGTCAGGTGGAGATGCTACTCACGAACTCCAAGCTCCGGACTGGTACCTTGCCTCTCGATCTCGAGCGGGTGGACTTAAGGGAAATTGTGGAGGAGTTGATTGAAGACCTTCGGCCGCTAGCCGAAGAGAAAAGCTTGGAGTTGAAGGTGGAGCTTCCGGCTCATCCGGCGTTAGTGGAAGTGGACGCTAAGATGGCCGTTCAGATAGCCCGAAATCTCGTCATCAACGCCGTCAAGTTTACGCCGCGCGGTGGGATCGAGGTGAGTCTCTCCGTGGGCGAAAGCGTGGTCAGCTTCTGTGTCAAGGACACCGGTCCGGGTGTGCAGGTGGCTTTTGAGGAAAGACTGTTCCAGGAGTTCTCCCGAGGGCCGAACTCCGAAGGTATCGAGGGGACGGGCTTGGGTCTCGCTTTGAGCCAAAGACTAGCTCGCGCTATGAATGGAGAAGTGCTGCTGGCGGAGAACGGCCCGGACGGCGCCACCTTCTGTTGGCGCACCCCGATACGATGCGAATCTTAGTTTTACACGACACGCCAGGAGATTTCGATGAATGGTTGCGGGAGCGGTTTCCGCAGCACGAGTTTGGCTGGGCGCAGAATCCTGGGGAAGTAGCGGAGCACCTGGAGCGGCTCGAACCAGAGGTTGTCTTCTCCATCAAACATTCGGAATTTCCCGGTCCGGCCCATCTGCCGGCCCTTCACCACCCCACGGTCAAATGGTTTCAGGTAGGGGGTTCGGGCTACGAGCATCTCGGCGAGTGGGACCGCGCCCAAGTCACTGTGACCAATTCGGCGGGGGTGTTGGCGCCTTTCCACGCGGAACGAGCCATGGCCGGCTTACTGGCACTCTCCACAGGACTGTTGAGGGCGCGCCGGCTGCAAAAGAAGGCGACGTGGAGTCCCGACCGGTTCTCAAGCCTGCAGGGAAGAACTTTGCTGGTGGTGGGACTCGGTCAGACCGGCCGGGTGCTGGCCCGGCGTGCCGCCTCTTTCGGTATGAAGATTATCGGAGTCAAGCGATCGCCGGAGCACTGTCCTGGAGTGGATGAGGTGCATCCGGTCGAGATGTTGGACCGTCTTTGGGAGCGTGCCGACGTCGTCAGCCTCAATGTTCCTCACAACGTTGAGACTCATCATCTGGTGAACAAGGAGGTGCTTCGGAAATTGAAACCTCACGCGCTCTTTCTCAACGGTTCTCGGGGTTCGGTGGTAGACGAACAGGCGCTCGTCGAGGCGCTCCGTAGGAAGGCCATCGCGGGAGCGTGGTTGGATGTCTTCGAGCAGGAGCCGCTGCCGTCGGAGTCTCCACTCTGGGGGATGGACCAGGTCATCATTACTCCCCACAGCGCCGATCAGGTCACCGATTTTCCGTTGCGTTTTGCCCGGTTTTTCGCGGAGAATCTAGAAAGATATGCTCAGGGAGACGAGCTACTGAACGTGGTATCTTGATCGGGGGGCCCGAAGAAGGTCTTGGAGGTCCACAGTTTTACGAAGACTACTAAACCGGTTCAGGGCGGAGCCGTTCGACACGAAGAATAGCCTTTTCCCGGAAACTCAAAGGTTCGTCCTCGGGTACAGGCTGCACGAACAATTGGAGACCGACGACGGGGAGCGGTTTCTTGCTCACGACAATCGAGGTTTTCCGTTTGTCGTCCGTCTCTACCGGGATATCAACCAGGAGAGGGTCGCTGGTCTCAAGCGGGCGTTTCTTCCCTTCGAGCACCCCAACGTAGCTGCATTCACCGATTTTGGGAGTGGGCCCGATTTTGCCTGGTTGGCCCGGCCTCATCGTGAGGGGCCGACCCTTCAACGCTTGCTCTCGGATGGTGCTCTTCCGCCCGAGCAGGTGGCGAAGCTGGTGCTGGACCTTTTGGACGGATTGGAAGCCCTCCACGCCTCCGATATCGTCTTCGACTACTGGAAAGCGGACAACATCATCTGGCACCAGGAACGCTGGTTGTTGTGCGATGTGGGGCTCCGCACCAGGGTCGACCACCATATCGGTGCTTACTACCCGCGGCTGCGTCATTGGATGTACCTGGCTCCGGAAAGCTTGACCGGCAATTCGATTTCCGGGAAGTCCGATCTTTACTCTCTCGGCTCCTTGGGCAGCCACGCCCTGCTTGGGGCGCCTCTTTTCCAGGATACCGAGGAGATCATGAGGTTCTTCATGCGAGTGATGACGGAAGAACCGGCCCTGAGAGAGCGTTGTCCAGACTGTCGAGAAGGGTTGTTGGAAGCCCTTGAGATGCTTCTCAATAAGCGACCCGAGCAGAGAGACGGAGTCGAGGCGAGAGCCTGCCTGGAGCAACGAACGAGGACGGTCAAGACGACGCCTGAAGTTCAAGGTTTTCTCTCTGGTATGAGGGAGGCCGGGACAGGAGTCGAGAGCGGAGAATTTACCCTGGATCCACGCCGTGCTCTCGAAAAGCTGCGCGATTTTCAGTTTCCTCAGGCCCATCACTTCGTGTTGCCGCTGGTCGCCGGTCTGGTCTCAAGGGGGGCCAAGAACATTCAGATTCAAGGAAATTCGAAGCGACTTGTCCTGAAATCGGATGCCGACCCGTTGTCGGATCAAGAGATGGGGAGCCTGTTTCTGGCGGCCACGAGGAGGGGGGATTCCCTGGCCCATCTGGGCCTTGCTTTGATCGGAGCTCTGGGTGCCGGAGGCGACCGTTTGACCCTTACCAGCCAGGGATGCCGAGCTTCCATTTCCCAAGTTTCGGAGGAGATCAAGGTGGTGAAGCGTCCTGGAGGCTCCGATCTCTGCCTGGAGATCGAAGGGAGAGGCCTGGTCTCCGAAGCGCCGGCGGACCTGCGGCTCCGTTTTCTCTACACTCCCGCCGCCATCACTTGGAACGGGTGCCGTCTCAACGGCGAGAATAGCCTACCGCTCTGGGCGCGGCACCATCTGGAAGGCGTCGAATTCCAGATAGAAGGAGTGCTGCTAGGGTCGCGACCGGGCCTTTTTATTCGAGTGGACGGGCTGACCTACCAGCTCGCGGATCGCTTTGTTTTGCCAGGGGCCACGGTGGTGCTCGACGGACCCTGGCAAACGTCTCTCTCTTATCAGGCGATCCGGGGCGACAAGCGCCGGCAGAAGCTGCGCGAAAAGGCTACCGATCTTCTCCTTGAAAAGGCTGCCTCCACGGCGCTCTGCAGCCCGTTGAGGCCTGACCGAATGGAATTTTACCGGGCTTTTATCGAAGCTATCGAGGTCGACAAGCTGAAAGCGCTAGTCGACAGGGTCCTACTCACTTCTCAAGACGCTCTTTGACTTGAGAGCTGTACCAATCCCTCACCTCGACATAGCTGCTCTTGCTCATTGTTGTGAAAGAGTTTGTCCACTCACTCAAGCTCGAAGCTCCTTCGGCCTGGGAATCGCCTTTGGCTAAAGCGCCGTCCACGAAGACAGGGTTTTTGCCATCCGCTCTCGCTCTATCGGCCAACTTGTCATCCACGAACTGGAAAAGCTTAGCACCGACTCCGGCCCCCACAGCGACCGCGATGGGACCTCCGATGGCTAGACCTGCTACAGCTCCCAAAAACACAGCTCCGCCGAGTGCCGAGGCTATACCCCAGGGTTTGGTCAAGGCCGGGTCTTTGGCCATGCCGGGGAGATCCGAACCGTCTTCTTTGCTTGCCTGTCGAGCGGGCAGCAGGAACGGAGCGATGGAGTTTCGTGGGGTCTTGAGAATGACCTGAAGAGTGCCTCCCAGGACACCGATGCCGCGACTGACATAGTCGACGACGGTAGACTCTCCGTCTTGGGCCGGGACTGAGTCTGGGAGTTTCTCCGTCATCACTGCTTTTGTCTTGCTATATCGTTGCATGCCTACGGGCGTCATAATATTCATACGAGTAGTATCGGGTGAAAGCGTCATACAGGCGTTAAACGAGGACGAGGTGTTTTTCTCCGGATTTGGCGAGGAGCCAAATTTTCACATGTTGGTAAACCTTGTAACATCGTCCGACTGTTACTATCTGGGCATGAGGGTCAATCCAGCTATTCAAGGTCGTCTTACTCGCGTGGCTACAGGCAACGTGGGCCGTCCCCGTCTGTCCGCCGACGGGTCTACCGTGGTGTACGAGCGCTGGAACGGCGAGAATTGGGACATCGAGCGAGTGCGCGGAGGCCAGATGGAGGCGGTCAGCAAGGACCCCCGCCACGACCTGGGCGCGCAAGTCTCCGGCGACGGTGAAGTCGTCGTCTTCAGTCGCCTCAATCCCGACGCCAGAGACGGTGCCGGCAGCTGGGATGTCTATCGCTGGCAGGACGGCAAGGAAGCCGTGGTGGCCAATTCCGACGCCAACGAAAGCGACCCGGACATCTCCCTCGACGGCAAGACCATCATCTACACCTACGACGATGTGGAAAAGACGACCGGGTTTGACATTCATCGTTGTCGAGAGGGCCGTTGCGAAGAGATCACGTCCGACTGGCCGGTGGATACCGACCCCAGAGTTTCCGGCGACGGAGAGCGCGTTGTCTTTCGGCGTAAAGTCCGATTTGACGGCGGCGACATCTGGCTCCGCGATCAAAACGGCACCATCAAAACCATCACCGGAGACGGCCTCCAGGAGTTTCGCCCTTCCTTTTCCGATGACGGAAACACGTTGGTCTACAGCAAGAGCCCCGACGGAAAGAATGAAGACCTTTTTCTCCACGATCTGGCCACCGGCCGAATGGAAACCATCGGCGCGGCCGACCTGAACGAGCGCGAGCCGGAGCTATCTGCTGACGGAAGCTTGCTGGTCTTCACTCAGTCGGGCAAAGGGGCTTCCAACATCGCCTTGCGTCAGGAGGGCGAAATTCAGGTTCTGACTCAAGAGGGCTTTCATCGATCGCCTACGGTATCGGCCGATGGACAAGTGATCGCGTGGGTGGGAGTCGACGACAGCGATTCCGGCCGGAACGTCATCTACAAGTTCGAGCGGTAGGGCCTGCCGGTGTCGGGCCGAAATCCTAGGGCGTGTCACTATTCAGCATTTTCCGCCTCACGCGTCCATCACCCGCAAGCGGGTACCCGCCTCCTTGAAGCGAAATTTTTCTCAAATACGCCCGGGTACCCATTCTTATGGGTGTTAAGCGCAAATTTTCACTCCAAGGAGACAAAAATGTACTTTGTGAACCAAAAAATGCTGAATAGTGACACGCCCTAGTTTTGGGCATTCTATCCGCCGACACCTCATTTGAGGCCGAGGCCGTCCAGATGGAGATTCTGAGGCGGCTTGGGCCGGTAGCTCGTCTCGAACAGCTTGCCGAAGCGACCGAACTGAGTTGGCAATTGCTGGGGACAGCCGCTTCGGGCAATCAGCGCCTGGAGCGATGGCTGGGTCGGTCGTTTCCTATTCTTGAAATGAAGGGTCAGGAGATTTTGAAACCGATAACGACTCCGTTGATGGCCGCCTCGAGTCTTGAAAACCTCGGAATCCCTTACGTGATCGGCGGCTCCTACGCAAGTAGCATTCACGGAGAGCCGAGGTCGACTCGCGATTGCGACTTCCTTGTAGAGTTGGGTACTTCCCAGATAGACCTTCTCATTAGTGAGTTTGAAGCAGATTTTTATGTCAGCCGCGAGGCAGTAGAAGAGGCGGTTCAACTAAAGCGCTCCTTCAACCTCATTCACCTCAAGTCCGGATTCAAGATAGACCTCTTCGTCTCTCAAGACCGAGACTACGATCGGGAGCGTTTGTCTCGTGGAATCGCCTTGGAGATCCAGGGCTGTAAGATAAGGGTATCCAGTGCCGAGGATACTATTCTTTCCAAGCTGGAGTGGTATTCACTCTCGCCGACCGATCAACAGTGGAGAGATATCTTGGGGGTCCTGTTGGTTCAGTCTGACAATATCGACCACGGATACCTCAAGCACTGGGCTAAGGATTTGCGACTGGACGCGCTCTTGCAAAGGGCGCTCGAAGCGGTGAAAAACAGTCGCTAGCAGTAAGGAATTCTCTGTCTGGTCGCCAACCCCATAAACCATGACCACACAGTCCAAAACCTACCCCCATCAAGGCACCTTTCCGGGCATCCCGCCCTTTACTCGCGGACCGTACCCCACTATGTATACCGGTCGCCCCTGGACCATCCGTCAGTATGCCGGCTTTTCCACCGCCGAGGAGTCTAACAAGTTTTATCGAGCCAACCTCGCGGCCGGTCAGCGTGGTCTGTCGGTGGCCTTCGACCTGGCTACTCACCGGGGCTACGACAGCGACCATCCGCGAGTCGTGGGGGATGTGGGTAAGGCCGGTGTGGCGGTCGACAGCATCGAAGACATGCGGGTTTTGTTCGACGGTATTCCCTTGGACAAGATGAGTGTTTCGATGACCATGAACGGCGCGGTACTGCCCGTGCTGGCTCTTTTCGTGGTGGCAGGTGAAGAGCAAGGAGTGCCGCGCAGCAAGCTGACCGGGACCATTCAAAACGACATCCTGAAAGAGTTTATGGTGCGGAATACCTACATCTATCCGCCCAAACCGAGCCTTCGAATCATCAGCGATATCTTTGCCTACACATCCAAAGAGATGCCGAAGTTCAACAGTATCTCCATTTCCGGCTATCACATGCAAGAGGCCGGGGCCACCGCCGATCTGGAGCTGGCCTTCACTTTGGCTGACGGTGTGGAGTACGTGAAAACAGGCATAGAGTCAGGCCTGAACGTCGACGATTTCGCCCCGCGACTCTCCTTTTTCTTCGGCATCGGGATGCAATTCTTCACCGAGATCGCCAAACTCAGAGCAGCCCGCTATCTGTGGTCTGAGCTGATGTCTCAATTCGAGCCCAAGAACATCAAGAGCCAGATGTTGCGGACCCACTGCCAGACTTCGGGATGGTCTCTCACCGAGCAGGACCCGGTGAACAATGTCGCACGCACCACCATCGAGGCCATGGCGGCGGTGCTGGGTGGCACCCAGTCGCTGCACACCAACGCTCTGGATGAAGCGATCGCGTTGCCCAGCGAATATTCGGCCCGCATCGCTCGAAACCCCCAGATCATCCTGGCCGAACAGACCGACCTCTGCAAAACGGTCGATCCGTTCGGAGGCTCTCACTATGTGGAGGGGCTGACTCACGAACTGATTGAGCAGGCTCGGACCCATCTACGAGAGGTCGAGGAGGCTGGTGGCATGACGGAGGCGATCGCGGCCGGACTGCCCCAGCAGAAGATCGAGGAGTCGGCCACTCGAAAGCAAGCCCGTATCGACAGTGGGACCGAAGTTATCGTCGGGGTCAATCGGTTTAAGTCGGTGGAGCAATCGGAGCCGTTCGAGCTTCTCGAAGTGGACAACCGGGCCGTGCGGGAAGCTCAGCTTGCCAAGCTGAAGCGCCTGCGTGAGAGTCGTGACGAGTCGAAGGTGCAAGAGTGTTTGGAGGCT
>Ga0208331_100020_pt1 | contig 86516 bp, 75 predicted proteins | sample DeeseametaMP1648_FD_184184 | JGI IMG/M metagenome (GOLD analysis project Ga0208331, IMG submission 184184) | Marine microbial communities from the Deep Pacific Ocean - MP1648 (SPAdes) | ecosystem: Environmental > Aquatic > Marine > Oceanic | place: North of Tokelau, South Pacific Ocean... | reverse complement strand
CTGGACCGGACCGTTCCAAAACGGACGGTCCGGTCCACGTCGTTCAAACTCCGGCACTAGAACCAGCTGGAGATGAAGGACGAGACGGCGGAAACGGCGGCTCCGACCTGGCTCACCACGGGGATGTTGGTGGCCGCGACGATAGACCCGGCCGCCGTGATCACGCTGGTCACCTTCTTGCCGGTGGATGCCTTGTCGTCCGCTAAAGTGGCGACCATGGCCGCAGAGTCCGCGGCCGCGACCGCGACGTTTAGACCCGGCACGAATCGCGCACCGGCCTTGGCTCCTGCCTTCAGCAAGCCTTTCCCCGCAGCTTTGGTAGCCGCTTTGGCGGCCGCCTTGCCCCCCTTGTTCAGTGCGGCGCGAGCGGCCGTTCTTCCGGTGGTACCGGTGGCCTTGGCGACGGTCGTTCCGGATTTGAGGGCCGCCTTGTTGGCCGCCTCTTTCACCGCGTGACCGGCTGCGTTGCCGCCTCGACCTAAAGCTTCCTTGGAGGCCTGCTCAACCGCGGCTTTCACGACCGCTTTCGAGGCGTTGGGAGCGGCGGTTTGGAAGGCCGCCTTAGCCGCCTTACCTGTGCGATAGTTATGCAGCCAGAGAGGAGCGTCGAGGGTGTTTCTGGCCAGGGTCAAGCCTGTAGACGAAGCGCGCGCGGTTTCCGCGCCGGCGTGGATCCAATCCTGACCGGACCCCGACCTCCAAGCTTCTCCTATCGCCTTTCCGGCCGTGCCGATATCTTTGGGAAGGGCATAGACACCTCCCACGATCCCGGTGGCCGGACCGAGTCCTCCGAGCACTTCCAGGTGACCCAGACGACCACCGGCCCGTCCCAACCTGGCGAGTTTGCCGGCGGACAGGCCTATCCCGGTATTCGTTCCGGTGAAGATCTTGTCGCCGTATCCGTTGTTTTCATGGGGAGTGCCGGTAATTTGAGAAGCGACGTTGGACTGAGCGCTCACCAGCGCTGATGCGGATTGAGGATTCGAGGGAAAGGAGGTGTGGGACCCGTTGAGGAGTTGGTAAGCGGAGCCGGTCGAGAGGTAAGGTGAATTGTAGGTGAGGTTCGGGGTGAGGGCTGGAGATGGGAAGCGATAGGTCGGGATACACAGGGGCGAGAGTGAGGTCGGTGAGTGAGCAGGAATATGGGTCATTAGGTTATCCTCGCAATATTGATCTACACAGAAGAGATCCCACCGCTGCGAAAAAAATAAAGTGTTTCGAACCTATGTTTACAATAGTTTAACTAATCGTGTAAAAATTACGACACACCCCATCGGGAGGATCGCCTTGACCATGTTCGAATCACGGCCAAGGGTATGGACGAGCTGAAAAATAAAAGCCGGCACTCTAGCCCCACACCCCGTGCGTTTCCTATCTTGATTTGTGGGCTGTGCGGGTCGCTCTTGCTCTACCTAAGTCTGTCTCATAAAGTCCTGCTACCCCTAGACTTCCTCGGCTGGTATTACCCCTTTCGAGCCCACCACACCTTTGCCGGCAACAATACTTTTATCGCCAACTTATGGTACCAGGACGTCACCTTTTACTTCCACCCATTCGCCGTTGTTATCGGCAAGATGGTTGAAAGCGGGAATCTTCCCTTTTGGAACCCTCTTATCGGGGTTGGATTGCCGATGGGCCCTACACACGGCGGAGGAGCCTTCTCTCCCATTCACTGGCTGTCTTTTGCCCTTTTCAGGCCGGTCGCGGCGGTACACTTCGAGCTCATTCTACAGTGCCTGGTGGCGGCTCTCTCCTCCTACCTACTTTTCTTCCGCTGGACCGGCAGTTCACGGGGGGCATCTTTAGCCGCTCTCTCTTGGACCTTTGGGGGATGGCACGCAGCCTATTTCGAAGAAGCTGGACCCGCTTGGCCGCTGGCTCTTTTCCCGCTTATTTTTCTCGGAATCGATGACATTGAGGCGGGACGCCGTCGAGGCTATTTCCTGGCTCCCGGAGCAGTGGCTCTGACCGTGCTCTCAGGTCACCTTCAGATGGTCTTTATGTCGGGGTTTCTAGTGGCACTATCACTCCTGGTTAGGAAGCACAGACGCAGAGGTCGTGTGTTTTGGGCGCTAGCCGGTGGACTTATGCTCGGAGCACCTTTCTTATTCACTCTGCAGGAGCTTGTCAGTCTGACCAATCGACCACCCAGCAACTTCGAAACGCTGAAAAACGGATTGCTCGCTCCTCGAGAATTCTTGGGACTGCTCCTCGTCAACTTCATGGGAGCGCCGAGCGATGGATTCTATCTTGGTCGCAGTCTCTCTGCTCCAATCATCAACGGGAGAGAGCACTGTCTGTATCTCGGGCAGGCTAGTCTTTTAGCAGGCTTTCTGGCGATTGTCCGCTTCAGAGATCGCTCCAGCAGAATAGTGCTCGGGTTGGTTTGTGTAGGACTAGTCCTCTCTGGCGCACCGGCACTGTACGGCTTACTAACAACGCTCTGTCCGCCACTGCTGTATGTAACTCCCACTCGATACCTCCCTTACGTTTTGTTCGGTATCTGCTATCTAGCCGCTCGAGGGTGGAAAAGCTACGAAGAGCGCACTCTCAACGCTCGTGAGCGAAGCTTCATCGCACTCTTTATTGGGATCTTTCTGGCCGGGGCGGCCACCTTCGTATGGCCGGCCACTTTGCGAAGTCCATCCTTGGCTCAGTGGGTCCTCCAATTAGTGCAAAGCCAGGGTCTCTCAAAACCCCCTTACTTCGAGGGCTCGTTCGGACCGGTCATTCTCGAGCGTATTTTCGCACACTTCTCTCTCACGTCTTGGTCGGTCTTGTGGCCTCTTCTGCTCATGATTTCCGGCATTCTCATTCTATCTCTGGCACCCAATTCGAAAACCAGGTTCGCGGGCGTCACTTTGCTACTGATGTTGGACCTGGGAAGCTTTTTCATAACAATGAATACCCCGATGCCACAGGCGATGTACTATCCTCCACTATCCGAGATTCAAGAACTGGGGGAAGGTACGACTTTTCAATTTGACGGCTCGGTCATGCCCACCCGAGTCTTGGGCCAGGGCCGAGGATTACACCCTAATACGCTCATGCCTTATGGCATCTGTACGGTCGAAGCCTATGAGAGTCTCATGCCGGCGATTTTCCGTGATGTGTTCACGGGAATCAATGACGGGGAAGGTCTGGGACACTTCATCGCCACAACAACAGACGACAAAGGTCTCCACCCCGGCCTACTAGACATACTTGGAGTCTCTCATCTCTACAACCATCCAGATTTGGAAGCAAGGGAGCGCCATCAAAATCTTGTGATCGAGACCCGCTCTACTGCCTTGAGGGCTTTCCTCAGTAGTTCGTGGGAACAAACTTCGGACAAGACCAGAATCTTTGACCCTGATTTTGATCCTCGCAGTGCAGTCCTGCTTGAAGTGTCGCCCAGCTTTTCGTCTTCCCCCGAACTCTTTCAAGAGATCAATTCGAGCTACTATGGAGTCAACACGGCTAGCTTCGACGTGGAAACAACACGCCCGTGTCTACTGGTATTGACCGACCTTTACTACCCCGGCTGGGAGGTGCGTATCAACGACCAGCCCGCCGAACTGCTCCAAGCCTACGGCTTCGTGCGTGCGGTCGAATTGCCCGCCGGCTCAAGTCGAGTCGACTTTATCTTCCAACCGACCAATCTACCCCTGATCCTAATCGTCACGCTTTTGGGGCTTTTCCTAATATTGGGGCTAGCCTGGACCGAGCGGGGAGTCATCGCCCAGGAGGCCTCTTAAGCCATGCACAAGTTTTTTGAAAATCCTCTGGTCTTTCAATGGCTTCGAGCTACGACCGGAGACTATTTCAAGCCGGCGGTGGAATTGCTTGAGCTTCAATCAGGAGAAACGTTGCTTGACGTAGGCTGTGGAGTTGGAGCGGCCGGCAAGCTTGTGCCACCCGGGATTGAGTACACAGGCCTCGACATCGACGAGCGCTATATAGCGCGAGCCCGCTCGCTCAACACGAAAGAAAACGTGAAGTTCGTGAGCGGTGACCTAAAGCAGGTTCAGGGCACCTTTGACAAAGCTCTGGTCGCTTGTATGCTCCATCATTTGTCCTCAGAAGAGATCGCCGACCTGGGTGAGCGACTAGCTCAGATCGTCACCGGCCCGTTAGTCGTTATCGAAGGGGACATTGAGAATTCGACTCTGATCCAACGTTTTTTTCTTCATATCGACCGAGGGGACTACGCCACCCGTCCCCTCGGACAGCATTTGGCCCCGCTGAAACCTCACTACGACTGTTCCACCGTACTTACGCGTGATACCAATCTAAGTTTGGCCCGGCTCACCTACACCATCTGCCGACCCAAGGCTCGAGAGTAAAGTATCTGTCCATTCGGATTCTTCATAACCGAGTTCTTTTAGGACCGACCTTGTATCGCTTCCGAAAGGACTAACAGCTGTCTGGTCAACCGAGAAATGAGCCTGTAACAGCTGTCCCTCACAATCAACTTCTGAAATCTCCAAGACCGGCGAGAAGCAGACATCGTGAGGGGCGAAAAAGTCGACCCAATAGTCCCGACTTTCGCGACCGAAAAGCTCCTCTAACTCCCTGTGAACGTGGTCACTGGTTTCAAAGAAAAGATCATCGGGCCAATGGGATGTCGGAATCGGCAAAATCTCTCGCAGTCGAGTCTGAAATTTGGGCTCGATCGCACCTAGAGCGATAGACTTGCCGTCGGAGCAGCGATAGAAACGATAGACAGGACTTTCTCCCGACAGCGGACCGACACTGGTGAGCTGCGGGGCGTACCGAGAGAGTTCCCTTGCCAGGTGGGTGTAGGGGTCACACCCCTCCTCCAGGGAGAGGTGAAGCTCTCTTCCCCGACCTGTCCGGCCTCGTTCAAGCAGGGCGGCCAGCAAACAGATGACCGCGTACTGGGCACCTCCGAGGTCGGCCAACTGCACTTGCGGCAAGACGGGAGCGGACTGCCCGAGAAGCTGAGCCAGGCCGCTGACGGCTAGGAAGTTGATGTCGTGCCCTCCGAGCTGCTCGCGCTCCGAGCCGGCCCGATAGCTCCCGAGAGTGCAGTAGATCAACTTCGCATTGCGCTCTTGCAAGCTCTCAAAACTCAGACCCCGAGCCTCCATCCAGGGCTTTCGTGCCGAGGTCAAGAGAATATCCGCTTTCGAGCAAAGCCTTTGCAAAACGCCCGCTCCTTCCTCACTATTGATGTCCAATACCACACTCTCTTTACCTTGATTCAGAGCCGCGAAGGCAACATTAACCCGATCCTTGTGCGGCGGCAGAAAGCGAAGCATATCAGGAGCGGTGGTCGTTTCCACCTTAATAACACGAGCGCCGAGAGTCTTCAGCATCATGGTGGCCACAGGGCCGGGAAGGAGGCGGGTCAGATCGACGACGAGGATACCGTCTAGGGGTCCGGAGGGCTGCTTCATCAACCTATCATAAGCAGGCTCTCGGTAGCGCGCAACTCACCTAACCTCGTACTGAAACATGCCTCGATAGGAGTTGTCCTTTTTGGTATCTATCGAAACCGTCTTGCCCTTAGGAGAGAAATTGGCCACAAACGTACCGTTGGAAGACTTGATTTCACGGTGCCTCTCCTCCCCGTCTCTCAGGTATATCGCCTTTTCGTCGGGCACTTTGAGCACTATCGAGGTATGCCGGCCGCGAGCGAGGGTTCCGTCTGTTCCCATCACCAGGTCACAGCGTTTTCTATAAAAATCCCCATAGAGGAGCGGGAAGGGTCTTCCGGGCTTCTTTGCTTGGAGATTGAGCGATGCTACAAATTCGCCATCGGAGTCACCCTTTGCGGCAAACAGATCGAGCTTGTATCGTCCGACCTTCGGGCCGCGCGCCAAGATCTCTACCTCGGTATCACTCTTGTCGTTCACCAGAACCATCTGCTTTTGTACATCCCCTTCTGAATCTACAAGGTGGGCCGTCACTCCTACTTCCGAAGAGGGTCTGGTGAGGCGAATCACAGCCTGCTCACCGACCGGCAAAAGACCCCTTTCGGGTTCTTCCAGACTTAAGCCGTTTTCGAAGAACTTTGTACGGTAGTCCGGCAAGTTTCCCGCCATGGCTTTCGTTGAATGAAGGAAAACACTACCGAAGTAGATATTGTCGGTCTTGCCGTCCTGCGAAAAGAGAAGCAGCTCATAATCTCCCTTGCGAGGCAAAAGGACGACCACTCTGAGTTGATCGCCGTCTTCAAAGACGCAGGTCTGGTCGGGAAGAATTTTCCCCTTCTGACGGAGCCTGGCGACCACTCTTCCGACTCCGGGATTGGTCAACCTGAGTTCAAACCTACCCGCGGCTTGATAGTACCCCTTCCTCTCTTCACGGAGCTTGAGCCCTTGCAGAAAGTATCGAGGGTTGAAATAAGGAAGACTGTCGAACTCTTCGAGGTCCATCGGCTTGGCGGAAAAGAAGTACCTGGGGTCTTCAGGAAGGTGGCTGAAGGAAAACTGCTCGGGGGTCAACTGAAACCAGTCGTCATTCGGACGGTGGTTGTACTCCTGAGTCTCAAAGTTCGTGCTACCTGCCCCCCAAGTGCAGTCGATGAGGTGCCACTCTTCATCCCATTTCACAGCGTTCCAGGCGTGGCGCCGGTCCGGCAACGGAGAATCCGGCGTGGTGTAGGCCAATCCCGTCACCACTTCGGACTCCAGACCCACAGCCTTGGCCATCGCATGGTAGAGATTCGAGTAGCCGGCGCAAACGGCGTTCTTTCTCTCCAAAACAGCTTCAGCTCCTTGATCGGGATATTCCGAGTTCTTCAAGTTAAACAGCGACTCTACATCGTAATGGACATTCTCGGCCAGGTACCGGTAAAGCGCGTATGCCTTGTCCTTGTCGCTCTCAAGCCCTCGCGTCACCTTGACGGCCTGTTTCCAGACAGGTTCGGAAACATCCGCCGGTCTCTCCGGGATACCGTGGTAGTAGCGAAAGTAGATCGTCGCGAAGAAGACCAGAGCGAGAAGAACAATCAGCTTTTTCACTCTTGTCTATTCGCGGACGCAAAGACTTTCCCTATACGCAAAGCTATTCGAAGCCTAAGCAGAGCATGTTCAATTTCTGGCCATAATTCTTTTACAGTTTGACCAAACTTTGTACGAGAAACGGCACCTAGAATTAACCGATTGGAGTTATATGTGATAAATTATGGACGTGGCAGAAACCTACGCAAACCCCGAGGAACCTTTAGCACCCGACCTATCCCACCTGGTGACGGAAGACGAGACACCGGTGGATAACCGCTATTCCGAGCGCCAGTACAGCTTGCTCAAGGTACCGCTCTTCGACTGCTGGGAGGAAGGGAAACCTTTCGAGGCACTCACCGACGTCGGCCTTTTCTATCGTCCCAGCAACGATGCGGTCGTTGTTCCCGACTTTCTTCTCAGTCTGGGCGTGACGCCACGGCAGGTCTCCGAAAAGAAAGAAGACCGTTCGTACTTTGTCTGGCTTTACGGCAAGCCTCCCAATCTTGTCGTGGAGATCGTTTCCAATAAGGAGGGTGGAGAGCTCGATCGCAAGATGGACATCTATCAAAGCATCGGCGTCTCTTACTATGCCGTACACGACCCTTTCCGGCATCTCGGACAGAGAGAGCTTCGTCTCTTTCAGCTTGTCGGCGGGAAATATGTTGAGTTGATGGACCCGACTGTGCTGATGGATGAGATCGGACTCGGGCTTGTTTTCTGGGAAGGAACTTATCTCGACGTTGATGCCAGGTGGCTTCGCTTCGTCGACCGCGAGGGTCGGCTGATTCCGACCGGCCTCGAGAAATCTATGGCTCAGGCCAAGGAGACGCACGAGCAAAGAGCGCGCGCAGACGAAGAGAAATCCAGAGCAGACCGAGCCGAGGAAAGAGCCCGTAAACTGGAGGAACGTCTCCGAGAGTTGGAAGGGAGCTAAGGATTCGGTCCTAAAGGAGCGGCCGAGATGCGCCTCCTACTCATTCTCTGCCTCCTCATCGCCCCATTGTCGGCCCAACCGGTGGTCGTCGTCTCCATCGACGGCCTCAGTCCTGACTTCTATCTCAGCGAGAAGTACGACACCCCCACTCTCAAACTGCTGGCAAGGCAAGGAGCCTCCGCCGACAGAGTCTACCCTGTCTTTCCCTCCTTCACTTACCCGAATCACACCTCTCTTGCAACCGGCTGCTATCCCGCCACCCACGGCATCCACGGCAATCTTGTAGCCGACGGACCCGCTTGGTACTGGGAGGAGACTCATATTCGCGTGCCTACTCTGTGGCAAGAGGCCAAAAGGGAAGGTCGGCGAGTTGGTCTGCTCAGCTGGCCCGTCAGCGTGGGAGCCGAAGTCGACTTTAATATTCCGGAAGTCTTCCACGTACCGGGTGCCAATGAGCTCAGCACCGCCGAGCTTCTCGCTCGGCACAGCACCCCCGGCTTGCTGGAGCGCTTCGAGGTCGAAGTGCCGGAGACATTTCGAGAGTGGGACGAGGAGACCAGAAGGGTGGCTGTCGGCCTGCTCCGAGAGCAAACCGTGGACCTTATGCTCGTCCACCTCATCCAGGTCGACAAGGCGCAGCACGACTACGGTCCCGATGCTCCGGAAGTCGAGGACGCTATCTCGCTTGCCGACGCGATCGTGGACGATATCCGTAAAGCGGCGGGACCGGACGCCACTCTGGTCATCGTGGGCGATCACGGCTTTCGCTCCTATCGCCACATTTTTCGACCCCTGGCTATTCTTCGAGAGGCGGGTCTCGAACATCGGGCTCGAGTGAAGGCGACCGGCGGTTCGGCCGCGATCTACACCGATTCACCGGAAGTGAGGGCGTTGTTTTCCACCGACGAGCCCGCCATCGACCGCATTCTTAGCCAGGAAGAGCTAGCAGAAATGGAGGCTTTCCCAGGAGCAAACTTCTGCCTCTTAGCAGCGCCGGATTACATTTTCAGTCGGTTCGTGGAGGGTCCGGACCACACCGACCGGGTGAAAGGACAGCACGGCCATCTGCCCGAGCAAGTCCCTACCGGGCTCATCATTCACGGACCAGGGGTCCCTTCGAACACGAAGTTGGGAAGCCCTGAGCTTATTCACGTCGCTCCCACCATCGCCCATCTGCTGGGCATCTCGCTGCCCCAAGCTCAGGGGCAGAGCCTTTTGGAAGATGCTAACCGGTGACCGCCCGTACGACCTTAGCCACGCTGTTGCTGGCGTGTTTTTCCACCACCCTGGCGAGCGACCCCTGAAGTCTTTCCTTTTCCGGCCCCGTCAACTCCCGACCGGTATAAGCAACCACGGTCAAGGCGTCTCCCCCCGGCAAAGCTCTGATTTTTTCCAGCAGTTCAAAGCCATCCATGTCAGGCAAGCCCAGGTCGAGAATAACGGCACCCACGTCGTCTCGCGAAGCCAGTTCGTCGAGCGCCGCGGTCGCCGTGGAAGCGCTGCAATGCTCCACCTTCATACCGGATAGAACCTGACCCAACATGTCCACGGTGGCTTGGTCGTCCTCCACGATCAGGACCCGCCCGCCGGCTTCCACCGAGTCCAAGACGATCTTCAGGTCCGACGCCTGGAAAGGTTTGGTCAGCCAACCTTTGATGTCGAATTCGTAGCCCACCGGCGTATCGTCCAGAACGCTCGAAATCACCACCGGAAGTTTTGCCGTGGCCTCGTTGTTACGGATCTGTTTTAAGGTCTCCCAACCGCCGAGGCCGGGCATCACGATGTCCAGAACAATGGCGGCAGGCTCAAGAGTCTGGAGTTTCTGCAGTGCCATTTCACCTGATCTTGCCAGGTGAACCCGGTAGCCGGCCTCAGTGAGTTCGCCGTGCATCAACTCCAAGAAAGCCGGCTGATCGTCGACCACCAGGATCTCCGGGCCTTCCCCTGTCGGCCTTAGGCGACCGAGACCCAATTCTCCCAACTCGTGGCTGTTGGGAAGATAGAAGCTAAAGGTGGAGCCTTCCCCTACAGTCGAATCCAAATCGACCCGACCCCCCATGAGTTCGGCCAACTTGCAAACAATGGCTAAACCGAGCCCCACCCCGGACTTTCCGTCGGCGAGTTGCTGAAAGGAATCGAAGATGTTCTCCTGCTGCTCTGAAGAGATCCCGGGACCCTGGTCGGAGACGGCACACCGGATCTCTTGATCGGTCCGCTGGAAAAAGACTCGAATGGTGCCGCTACCGGAATACTTGACGGCGTTCACAATGAAGTTGCCCATGATCTGGGCCAATCGGTCCGGGTCGGTCCACAAAGTCATCGGCCCGTCCACGACTTCCACTTCCAGAGTCAAGCCCGCGTCTTCGGCCTGAGACCCGTGGCTTTCCAGTAGGCGCTGACCGAACTCGTCGAGGATCACCTCCGTCGGCGTAATGGTGAGCCGTCCGGCCTCGATCTTCTCGAAATCCAAAATATCGTTGACCAGCGACAAGAGTTGATGTCCACTTTGATTGATCTGTTGTAGATTCCGGAATTGGCGCTCGGAAAGCTTGTCCTTCGTTTTTCGCTGTAAAATCTTCGAAAACCCGATAATGGAGTTCAACGGAGTCCGAAGTTCGTGGGACATGCTGGCCAGAAACTCCCCTTTCACTCGAGTCGCCTGGCGAAGCTCCTCGTTGGTGTGCTCCAACTGTTCGACTTGCTCCCGAATCTTCTCCCGGGACTCGCGCAACTGGTCCAGCATGCGGTTGGTACCTTCCGCGAGTACTCCGAGTTCGTCCCAATAGCTAACCGGCACGTGAGTGACGTCTTCCGGAGACTTTCCGGCAAAGATATCATCAACCATTCCTCTCACCAATCGTACGGGACGAGAGATAGTCATGTTGACCAGGACGGCCGAGAGTATAGCCCACGCCCCTAGCAGCGCGCTGATCAGACCGAGTGTCCACCATTCGGTACTGCCGGGGTTCTTCATCGCCATCGCCTGCAGAGAGAGCATTACAAAACAAGGCGTACCAGCTAAACAGAAGCCCAACGCCAGCATTCGATACTTCAGCGCCATCGTCCAGGCGTGAATTTTCCAGCCTCTCTCTCTCGCCAGGAGAGACAACCTGTTGGTGATCCGACTGTTCACGACCATGTTCAAAGGAAAGCCGAGAGCAAACGAGCCCAGTCCGACCGCTATGGCAAGAAAGGCGCCCGCCAGGAGGGCCCGTGGTGAGAGCGCGACCTTGGTCGACCACCATAAATCGTACGTAAAAAGGCCGTACAGAGCGAAAAAGGTTGCCGTATAGAAGATGTTGCTTTTGAGCGAGACCTCGTAGGCAGCCTTGGCGGCAGCCAAAACCGTCTTCTTGTCGGCGGAATCGCCTTGCTTCAGAAAGGCGGCAATCGGCAGCATGAGATAAGTTCGATAGCCGAAGAAAATGATGGTTCGAGGAACGTAGAGGAAAAGAAGTTGACCGAGAGCGTATGACTGCTGATCAGTTGGGATCTGAAAATGCGCCATACAGAAGAACCCCAGACCCAGGTTGAAAAGCACGTCCAGGATAAAGGAGATGGCGTTTGAGCGAATGATGAAATGCACGCGCGGCCCGCGTTCGGGGCCCGTTGTTAAAAATCCGCCCCGCCCGTTCCGGCCAATCGACGTATGGCCTTTTGCGCCGCTTCCCTATACTTTTCACCTGCTCCCTCGACCGGAGGATAAAGATGACCGATACCCTGCAGAAACAGTCCGCCGGCAAGGACACCTCCGGCCAGTAGCGGATTCCAAAAGAAGAGTGGTATCGTCACCGCGGCCCGCTTCGACACCACACGACCGAACCGGGAGTTCCGGTCTTGCTTGTCTTCCGGGGTCAGTGTAGCTCGAGAGGTGTCGAAAACCTCGGGATTGGCATCCAGAGCCTCCCTCAAGAGCTTCTTGGCCTGGATCAATCCGTGGGCGAATCGGTCTCCCTTCTCGTCGGTCTTCTTGAGTGCAAATCCGGTCAGGTCGGTCTCCAAGCCGTCGGCATGGAGAATCAGCGTGAGCCGCGCCATGTTGGATTTATGAATGAGGAGAGGGGTACGCTCAACCACCACACCGTCTTGCACCCAGAGCGCATGGGATGTAGGGGCGGCGTACGGCCGATCGTCTAACCTCTGCCTCTGTACCCAAATGTCGGGGGGCAAGACCTGCACGACGACCCATCCGCCGGCCTCGTCGGAGCGCCTCTCCAGCCTGCGGAGACGGTACGGAGTGGAGCGTACGGGGAGAGCGAGGCCGTCTTCAAATGGACCGACCGTCGTCATGGTCTGCCCACTCAGGCTGCGCATACCCAGGATGTAGAGCGGCCTCAGAAAATCGGAAAATCCTATCTCGGGATGGAAGAGGGGGTCGGTGATCGACACTCCGTTCAGCGTAATCGGGATGGGGCTGGTGAAGGCGTTGTGGGTGAGACAGTTGGCGATGTCCAGGTCTCGCAGCTTTCGCAACATAAAGCGCGGGGCGTATCGTCCCGTGTAAAACTCGCCCTTCATCTGATGGCTCACGGCGATGCGAATTCCTCGCTCGCCGAAGGAGACCCAACTCTTTCGCTCGGTCGAACTCATCGCCGAGATATCAGGTCCGGCGAAGAGTGTCTCCAACTCCCCCTCCTCGGAGCGGATTCCCAGGACGAACGACAAGCCGGTTTGTTCCACCAAAGAGCGGAGGGCGATACAGAGTCTGTTCAGCGGTTCCTGGTCTTCCAACTGGCCGTGGAGCATCGTGGAGACGACCTCTTTGGCAAGGGGGATCGATTGAGCCGGGTCGGGAACAAAAGTAAAGGTGGTATAGAGTCGATGCTGTTGGACTTGCAGTTCGGCGGATTTCCAGCCCACCGCGGCCTGCACCAATTTCAAAACCCAAGAGTACTCGTCGGGCATGGCAAACCTGGCCAATTTGCGGGCGGCCTTGGCGTGGTCGACCGTGAACTCTCCCTGGGAGTCGAGAGAGCCTTCAGACGCCTGCTGGTTGAGGAATCGGCCCAGGTCGAATTCGGATTCTGCCATGAAACAGGTTGTTTGTGCCGCTACGCGATATTCCCTTACCGAGGTATGTTCGTGGCGCCGGAGGATACTTGGTGAGTAAGAATTCCGGTCAGATATCCGGACTGTTCCGCCATATAGAAGAGCTTCAAGGGACTCGTCCCTGGGGACGTTTTCTCGACTCCGGGACCGGCTGGGCCTCTCTGGAATGGGCCCTGACCCTGCCGTTAGCCGAATTGGTCGCGGTCACCGGAAGCGAGGGCCGCCTGGCCCAAATGAGCAAAGACTTCGGAGCCCGGCTGGGCCCTTCTCATCGCCTTCTTCAGGGCAATTGGGTTCAACCAGAATTTTTGTCGGGGAGAACTTTCGATACGATACTGGTGGACTATCTTGTGGGTGCGGTCGATCGCTTCGCACCTTACTTTCAGACCCGCCTTTTTCCAAGGCTCCGAAAATTAGCCCGAGGACGGATGTACGTCATCGGCTTGGAGCCCCAACCGGACAGCGTAGGAAACCCGGATGCAAAACTCCTGGAGCAACTGTGCGCTCTCCGTGATTCGACGCTCCTGCTGAGCGGCGACCGCCCGAACAGAGAGTACCCACGCTGGTGGGTTGTTGAGCAGCTGGAAAAAAGCGGCTTTCGGGTCGTGTCCCAGGCGAGCTTCCCGATCCTATACGGTCGCCGTTTTGTGGAAGCGGAGCTCGAGGTTTGCCGCCGAAAGCTGGGTCTTTTGCCATCCTCGTTGCAGGCGTGCTTCAAGAAAACTGAGGCAGATCTGCGTGAGACACTCCTGAAGCGGGTAAAACAAGATCCTATACAGTGGGGCGCCGACTACGTACTCTCTGTAGAAACCGATGAGCCAAACGAACAATAGAAATAAACTCGAAGATCGGGCCCCTGTGCTGGTGCTCTTGATCGGTCTATTCCTGACCGGACTGGGCACCTGGGGCGCGCGGGAAAACGTCCTCGAGCGAGACCGCCTGCGGTTTGAACTCTCGGTGGAGGCCGTGGAAGAGAATCTCCGGGAACGTCTGGATTCGTACCTGGGCGTCGTGTGGGCTACGGTGGGCCTCTTTCAGGCCAACAATCTCGATGTGAATCCCGAACAACTCCGCAAGTTTCGACTGGCCGCCGATTGGGGGGATCTCAACGACGGTCTGGCAGCCCTGGTTTTCGTTCAGAAGGTCCCGGCCAAGGACCGGGACACATTCGAGGCCAAGCACCAGCAGCGGTGGCGACAATTTCGGATCCGCCCCGAGCCGCATCCCGACCAGGAAGTGCTCTATGCCGTGACCCATGTCGAGCCTTACTCCCATGGGAAAGGGCAGGCCCTCGGGTACAACCCCGCCACCGAGCCCACTCGCTTCAACGCCATGCAGACTGCGGCTCAAACGGGAAAAGCTTCCGCCACCGACAGACTGGTGCTTAAGTCGGACGAAGCACTCGGTCTTCATCGTGGGGCCATCGTCTTGTATGCACCGACGTATTTTAGCGGGGCCGAGTTGTTGCCCAAGAACGAACGGGCTCATCTGGTTCACGGGTTTGTGGGAGCCGGCTTCTACCTCGACGATTTTGTGAACCACCTGCGTCGCGGACCGAGTGCGCGACAGTTAGGCTTTCAGATTCTGTCCGGACTGAACGAGTCGGAAGGGCACCTGGTCGTTCAAACCGGTGTCGAGGAGCAGCCGGAGCAACACTATCGGCAAACGCGGACCCTTACCGTGCCCGGGGGCAGTTGGACCATCACCTACTGGACTCTCCCCGAATTTCATGAGAGTTCATCCTACTACCAGGTGCCGATGGTGGCCCTCACCGGCCTGGTCTTGAGCCTGGCCCTTTACAGCCTGGCCGTCGTCCAGTCGAAAGCCCGCCGAGCCCAAGAGCTGGCTCTCTATCACGAGATCGAGAGAGCGCGGGATTTGGAGGAACAGGACAAAGCCAAGACTCGCTTCTTCAGCAACCTGAATCACGAACTCCGGACTCCGTTGAACGGGATATTGGGGATGTCCGACCTGCTCTACGACACCGACTTGGACGAGCAGCAAAAGGAATACTTGGAATCGATTGGTTCCTGCGGTAAGGCGCTCATGGAGCTGATCGGCGATGTCCTGGATCTGTCCAAGATCAACGCCGGGAAAATGGACCTCAACCTCGCCCCCCGCCCCATCAAGGAGCTCTTTGCCCAGTCTCTGGAGGTCGTTCGTGGGCCCGCCCAAGGGAAGGGAGTGAAGCTCGATTTCGACTGGGACGACGGCATTCCCCAACAAGTTCTGGTAGACGGCCAGCGGTTGCGCCAAGTCTTGATCAACTTGCTCGGCAACGCCGTGAAGTTCACTGAAAAAGGACAGGTAACTCTGAGGGTGACTTCCACCCTCGATGGAGATCGTTTGAAGCTCTGTTTTGAAGTCCAAGATACGGGCATAGGCATCGCTAGAGAGGATGTTCGACGTCTTTTCCGTCCTTTCAGCCAACTGAACAACGAGCTCACCACCAACGAGCAGAAAGGCACCGGCTTAGGACTTCACCTCTGCCGCGAGTTGCTCACCATGATGGACGGCTCCATCGAGGTGCAGAGCACCTTGGGCGAGGGCACGACTTTCCGCTGCTGGCTGCCCGTCGAACCGGCTGAGCCCGCCGGATACGAAACCCAGTCGATACCGGACGCCGAGTCTCAACTGCGCAAACCTCTCCGCATTCTGGTGGTGGATGACAACCCGATCAACCGCCGGGTCATCGGTCTTCAACTCGAAAAGATGGGGCACGACCCGACCCTCGCGACCGGCGGTCGAGAGGCCGTCACCACTGTCGATGAGGAGGTCTTCGATCTTGTGTTGATGGATTGTCAGATGCCCGACATGGACGGCCTGGAAGCGACCCGGAAGATCAGGGAAAAGCACTCCGACGAGCTGGCCATCGTCGCCCTCACCGCTTTTTCCGAGGAGTCTCAGCGGGAAGCTTGCTTGGAGGCGGGGATGGACGATTTCCTGACCAAGCCGATCGAGGCGTCCATGCTGCGAAACATTCTCGATAAATACAGTCAGATGGCCGCTAAAGCCGCTATCGATAGTGACCGATAATGATAATCGGCGTTTCGCAGCGACGCGCCACTTCCAAGACGATTCCGCCGAAGACGTCGTCCGTGCTCTGCAGTCCGAGCACCAAAAGGTCGGAACCGCGGGCTTGCTCCACCAGGTCCTCGACCACGTCCGATGAAGGTTTGGCCAGCGCTTCCACCTCCTGTTGAACCTCGTCGTCAGCTAAAACTCTGAGACCCGCCTCGGCGCTGGTGCAAGCCGCCTGATCGGCTCCGGCTTCCAGCAGTCGAAGATACTTGATCTTCTTTTTCCGACTTCGTCCGATACTGGTCAGAAATCTGGCCCGGAGAGCATCGTTCTTACCCCTCCCCGCAACCGGTACAAGAACGGAGCGGGCCGCCGAGAGCTCCCACCCGTTTGGCGCACGGACCACAATAACATCACAGCGAACCTGTCTGATCAGACTTGAGATGTCGGCGTTACCGCCTCCGGCGTCCAGATTGCCAAAACCCAACAAGAGGCTCTCGCACCGATGGTCGGTACAGGCGCGAGCGATCTCTTCCCAGGGGTTTTCAGCGAGTGTCAGGAGCACCTCCGGTTTCAGGCCATGATTGAGAGAGAGACTCAGAGTGCGTCCGATCAACTCTTTGGTGGATTCGACCTGCTTCTCTCCTTGCGACACGACCGACAGCAAGACCACTCGACCGGCGCTAGTGGGGGTCATCGCGTGAGCCACTTCCAAGAGTGCCGAGGCCGTTTCCGGGTTGGCCACCGGCACCATGACTAACGGGGTTCTGCCTCTCAAGCGGATCATGTCCGGTTGCAGTGCCTCCTGAGCGGCGTCAGCCACCGCCGCGCGGTTGGCCAGGAGAGTCATAAACAGCCCTGCACCCAACACCAGCCATACGGCGGCGGTTATGCCGGCGGCCGGAACGGCGTATCCTTGGAAGAGGGCCAGGCCAAGACAGGTCAGTGCTCCCGTGATCGGGAGATAGGGAAAGGCGGGGACCTTGAACCCTTGGGTCGACTCACCGCCCCTGCGTCTGGCCAGGATGCAGACCCAGTGGACAAGGGTGAAGGAAAGCAGGAAAATGAGGCCCGCGGCAGCACCGGCAGCGCCCACATCCGGAATCAGCAGAAGGAAGACCAGCATTGTGCCCACGGTCAGTGCGAGAGCCTTTCCGGGTTCTTGAAACTGGCGAGGCAGTGTCCTGTCGGTCGCCATGACCGTGGCCATTTTTGACGCGGCCACCAAGTTGGCTTGCAAAGCCGAAACCATGGCCAGGACGGCGGCCACGATCACCAGCCAGTATCCGGCGGTCCCTAAGTAGTTTTGAGTGGCCACCGCGAAAACCGTCTCCGGGTGGTTGGATGCCATGGTCGTGATGCTGGAATTCGACGAAACACCCACGGTGGAGACGATCACCAAAAGAGGTAAATAGAGAGCCGTGGCGATCACCACTGAACCCACCATCGACCTGGGCAGGTTTTTTCCGGGGTCCTTCACCTCTCCGGCGATGGTGGCGATCAGATCGAAACCCTGAAAGGCGATAAAAGTGAACCCCATCGCCTGAAAAACCCCTTGCATCCCTCCAGTGAAAAAGGGAGTCATTCCGGTAGCAACGGTGCCGGAAGGCGCCTTTAGCATAGCCACAAGTCCGGATAGAACGAGGAAGACGAAAATCACCATCTTCCCTATGGTCTCCCAATTGCCGCCACCACCCTTGGAACGGGTTTCCAGCAAAGCGTAGAAGAGCACCGAGACGACGGCTAGGAACTTCTCCAGCGTTTCACTTGCCCATTCGGGCCGGAAAGCTGCTATCGCCTCCACGGCGTAGGCAGCGAAACCGAGAGCATAGAGCGCTCCCGCTACCACCGAGGCGAACCAGACCACCCAACCCACGGCAAACGCCGAACTGACCGAAAGAACTCGCTTCGAGTAAGTGTAGGTTCCGCCCGACTGAGGGAAGGAAGTCGCCATTTCGGCGAAGCTTAAGGCTGTCAGGATGGCGATGAGGGCGTTCAAGGCAAAAGCAATCAAAGCCGAGGGACCGGCGCTCTGCAACGCCACGCCGGCCAGGGCCAGAATTCCACCCCCTACGATGCCGCCCAAGCCAACCAGAGTGGCTTGAGTCAGATTCATGTGCCGTTCCACTGTGTGCGGGTACGGTAGACCAGCGGTGTTCTCCCTCTATTTAACGTTCTTTTGGCATCTTTGGACTATGCTGCTTCCATGAACACCTCCATCAGTTCGTTTCTGGTCAAGCTTCGTCATCCGCGTAGCGCTGTCGAGCTGTGTCGCCAAGCCGGGGCGGAACCGGTCACACCGGATATCGTCCTGGTTCGAGATCCGGAGCAAGCGCTCAGCAGTTTCGGCGGAGAAGTCGACTACATCGTGCCGAACGATCGCTACCACCGCTCCCAATCCCGGCCTTCGGACAAGGTCCCGAGCGCCTTGTGGGGCCTGGACAACAACGGCCAGGACGGAGGCACACCGGATGCCGACATCGACGCACCGGAGGCATGGGAGATCAGCACCGGCAAGGATGTTCTGGTGGCGGTCCTGGACACGGGGATCGACACTACTCATCCGGATCTTCTGCCCAATATGTACGTCAACGCCGGAGAAATCCCCGGAGACGGATTGGACAACGACGGCAACGGCGTAGTGGACGACGTGCAAGGCTACAACGCCGCCGACCAGACAGGGAATCCTTGGAGCGACGACCCCCACGGTAGCCACTGCGCCGGCACCATCGCCGCCAAAGGCCGGGTGGTAGGGGTCGCGCCCGATGCCAAGATCCTACCAATCAAGATTTACGACGAAGACGACTGGACCGACGCGGCCACCATCATTCGAGCTCTGCAGTATGCGCAAGACGCGGGGGCCCGAATCGCTTCCCACTCCTACACCGGCCTACTTTACAATAGGGCGGTGGAAGAGATGTTCGCCAAAACAGACATGCTTCACGTGGTGGCGGCGGGAAACCACCACTCGAACAACGACGTAAAGAAAACCTATCCGCCCTCGTACGAGCTTCCGAACCTGATCACCGTGGCGGCGAGCGATCGACACGATAGAATCGCGGACTTCTCCAACTACGGCCCCAAATCAGTTCATTTGGCGGCCCCCGGAGTGGAGATCCTTTCCACCACGAGCTACGGAAATTGGGGTAGTTGGAACGGCACTTCCATGGCTTGTCCCCACGTGGCCGGAACGGGCGCCCTTCTAGCCTCAAAATTTCCCGACGAGAGTCCGACCGACTGGAAGAAGCGCATTCTAGAGTCGGTGGATGTCCAGCCCGGCTGGGAACAAATAGTTCAGACCGGCGGCCGGCTTAACGCCTTCCGTGCCCTGGGTGGAGAGACCACTCAAGAAGCCACCTCCAAAGAAAACTAATTCTTTTTTTCTGAAAGCTCGAGAACTTTTCGGGCCCACTCTGCATCACATAGACAGAAAGCGGAGTGTTGAGAATGAGAACAAGTCACGAAAATTCGATTTGGAGCGCCTTTGAAGAGCCGGAAGCTCTCCGACCGCCTGAGATCTCGCTGGCCCTGGAAACGCCGATTCGCTATCCCAGCCCGGCGGAGCGTTTGGCTCGGTGGTTTCTTGGCGGCGTACCGACCCTTTTTCTCTCCCTCCTTCTCCTCTCATCTTTCCAGGTATCGGTGCTTTCACCGTGGCAAGTCGTTCGAGTTGTGCTGCTGACAGGGGTGGTAACCTGGTTGGTTCTCCCCTTCACGGGGAGGCACCCGTCAGCCACCCCGGGTCGCCTTGCGCTGAGCGGCCTTGCCGGCCTATCGCTCTTCATTCTCCTGGCTTACCCCACCCAATACCTTTTGCCGGACACCTACAAGAGCGGCTTCACCATAGAGAGAGTTCGAGACTTTCAAAGCACCGTGGAACTCCTCACCACGTGGAAGGTCCTGGTACCCACCCTGTCCATGCTCCTTTTCCTGTGCTTTCTTACCCGCTGGTTCGGCCTCCGATATTTCTGGCTTGAGCCGAAAGCCCAACGCTCCACAGTGCGTGTCTGGTTCTCTCTGGCGCTGATCATCTTCCCTCTTCTCTTCGCGGTGCTCTATCCGGCCTGGGTCGATAAGACCTCTCGTCGTGTCGAGTGGGTCGCCGACGCGAAGCTCCACGACCCGTTCCAAAACTCCCCACAACGGTTTTCCGAAGACAACGTCTGCAATCTGCAAAACAGTTTCCTCGCCCCGTTCGCTTTTCAGCAGCCGGAGATGGCGCGAAGTGCGCTCAGAAACCTCAGCCAGGACCAGCACAACGACTTGATGACGGCGCTGATAACAGAACTCCGAGCTCCCGACTTCCGCCCATCTTCCGAAGACGTCTATCTTTTGGGCCTGGTCGCGGAGCGGGCTGTCCTGAAGGACACACCTACGGAGAAATCGGCCCTCTTCACCCTCGAGTTCTGGCAACTGGCAAACCGAACTCGACAGCCTTTTCACGGCTTCGGGGCCGTGGAAGAGGCCTTCGAAGACGTCTTGATCCCTTACCTCGCCGAACTTCCGCTTGACGAAGTGGAAGCCTGGCAGGATAGATTGCAAGGCTTGACCACCTTCGAGGTTACTCCAATCGACATCGACAGTATCGTTCTAGAACAGATCGAACGCCCGATGGGCCTCTATGAGACCGAGAAGCCACTGGAGATACTCGGGTTTCAAGTGACCGACCGCTCCCTGGCCGAGATGTATTCCGAACTTCGAGACCGCACTCTGCTCATGGACTACGCCGAGCGGCGCAAGGCACTCGCTCGGGGTTTTCATCTCCATCAGGCGATCATCGAGGCGCGTGGACCACGACTACTCGATACCGATATCCAGGCCTTCTACAACTTCCTGAACTACACACTGAACCCGGACCTGCTGGAGAGAAACCGACTTCTGGCCCAAACCGTTCTGCAGCTTCGCGAGCAACGTCTGCGGCAAGGCCGATATCCGGATGAAGCGCCGGGACCCCTGCCTTCTGAATACTCCTACCGAATCCAGGGCTCACAGGCCGTCGTCGGCCGAAGGGATCCGATGCGGGAGTGGCTCCTCCCATGAACAAGACAGCGACCCGCAGCTATCCGGACATGGTGGAGGCTATCCTGGCCGACGAGCCGGGAGCGTTCGAAGAACTGGTGGAGAAAAGCCATCGACTGGTCCGAAAGATTGCCCTTCCGCTGCTTCCCGACTGGGCCGTCGACGACGCCGTTCAAGAGACGTATCTCCTCGTCTTTCGGAAGATTCACCTGCTTCGGGACCGATCATCCTTCACCAGTTGGATCAGCCGAATCGCCCTCAACGTCTGCTATCAGTGGCAGCGAAAGAAGCCAGACACGACCGAGCTCAAACCCGAGCACGCGCAGGAAAACGTAGACACCACCAGAGTGGATGTGCGGCGCGCTCTTGCCAGGCTGCCCGCTATCGAAAGAGAGGTCCTGATTCTGCGAGAGTTCATCGGTCTGTCCTACGAAGAGATCAGCCGGGTGGTCAACGCTCCTCTCGGCACGGTGAAATCCCGTCTTGCCAAAGCGCGGGGTCGAATCAAAGAATTGTTGAAGTAGCTCGAATGAAGCCGCTCCATCTCTTCTTGATCAGCTTGCTGATTCTCGGTTGCAGCAAGGCCCGGGAGCGGGAGCAGCCCCCCGAAGGTTTCCTCCTGCGAAACGTCCTCCTCACAAGCTCCGCCGATCCGACGGACATCCTGATCCAGGACTCCAAAATCAAGCTCATACAGTCAGGGATAGAACACTCTGGGGAAGAAATGGATTGCTCCGGACTGACAGCCCTACCCGGCTTTATCGATACCCACGTCCATCTCGGCTTCTTCCCGCCCACCGAGCTTTTGTCGGGTGGAATCACCACGGTCAGAGATCTCGGCTGGGAGCCTACGCTCGCCTTTGGTTGGGTCAAAGACTCGAAGCAACCGGAATGGGGTCCCGCGGTGTTGGCGGCCGGACCGATGCTGACTGCCGACGGGGGCTATCCTCTGAAAGCCGATTGGGCACCACCCGGCACCGGAAAAGTCTATCAATCGGGCATGCTTCGAGAGCTTCGCGACTCCGGTAGCTGTATCATCAAAGTGACTTTGGAGCCTCGTGCGGGTCCGACCTTATCGGAGGTAGCGCTCACCCAACTCGTGGCAGAAGCCGACCAACTACAGATGGATGTCGTCGCCCATGTGAGCACCTTGCCCGAACTAAAGAAAGCTCTCCATGCCGGTGTGCGGCAATTCGCTCACTTTCTGTTCGACGACAGTGAAATACCTCCGGACCTCCTCGATGAAATGATTGAGAAGCAGGTCGTGGTCATTCCAACCCTCAGAGCCAACCCCTCACCCACCCGGATCGACAATCTGAAGCGCTTTCACGCCGCCGGGGGCAAGGTGGTCTACGGCACCGACCTTGGAAATGGCGGACGGGTCGGCATAGACCTGACCGAGCTCAGACTGATGCAGCAAGCCGGAATGAGTCCCCAGGAGATCCTGGACAGTGCCACCGTGGTTGCAGCCGAGCTTCTCGGCTTGTCGGACCGTGGAGTATTGGAAGCGGGTGCTGTCGCGGATCTTGTCGTGGTGAAGGGCAATCCTTTCCAGGACTGGGATGCTCTGGCCAAACCCGTCCTGGTGGTGCGCGAGGGCGTGGTCGTTCTGAACCGATTGTAGACCGTCAGGCCGGACTATCCTTCGCATTTGCGACCGCTCAACGACACCTTGTCCCGGCCGGGTGGCCCTATTGTCCTACACCATCCACCGCTCTCTCTTGTGGCGGTCTTCCTGCCGATGGTGGAATAAGGCCTAGAGTTGGCGATCGAGGACCTGCAAGGTCGCCGTCGAATTACCACCGACAAATAACAAGAGGGGCATCGACAATGCCGAGACTCAACCGGACTCTGAAGCACTCGGAGGTACTGGCGATTTTATGCATCTCCCTAGCGACGACGGTCTTCCTCTATACCGGCTCCGTTATATACGGGTCGTACACTCGCGACCAACACAGGTGGAAATTTGTCTCGCCCCAAGACGAACGGAAGAATGTGCTTCCCTGGTTCTTGACGAGTCTAGGAGTCGTGGGGATAGGTCTTGCCGTCGGGGCCCGAGCTCGAAGGGGTAGTACGGGACACAGTTAGGTCATCCGGCAGCGAAGGGGATATCCTTGACCCACAACGGCAGTTGCGACTTACTTGTCGCCTCCCGCTCGCCCAGGACCAATGAACATGTGACCGAACATCGCTCGCGTGTTCGTTCACACAATCTGGTCTCTCCTACCGCCCATCTTGGCCATCGTTGTGGCTATCACCACGAGAAAAGTCTTTCTCGCCCTCGGCCTCGGAATACTGAGCGGCTCCATCCTCCTCGAATCGGCGCTCCCTGCCGGACTCCTTCGAGCCCTGCAACTCCTTTGGGAAACTCTGAGTCAACCTCGCAACGCCCTTCTCATCCTCTTCATCTTTGCGGTCGGAGCGCTCATCTCCGGGGTGCAAGGGGTGGGAGGGCTCCAAGCCTTGGTGGATAGGCTGGAGCGAAGAGGGCTCCTCTCTACTCGGCGGTCGGTGCGGCTCCTAGCCTGGTGGTCGGGAGTATGCTTGTTTATCGAGAGCAACATGACGATTATGGTGGCTGGCGCCCTGGCCAGGCCCCTCTTCGACAAGTGGAAGATTTCACGAGAGAAGCTGGCCTACTTGATCGACTCCACCAGCGGGCCCATCTGCCTCCTTATCCCCATCAACGCCTGGGGCGTCTACGTGGTCAGCCTTCTCCAGGCCGCGGGCACGCAAAATCCCGTCAAGCTTTTAGCGGAGTCGATTGTGTACAATTTCTACTCCATTCTCGCCATACTTTTAGCCTTTATCGCAGCCTACACCGGCTGGAGCCCGGGGCCGATGAAGCAGGCCGAGCAGCGAACAGAAGAAGGGAAACTGCTGTTCGACGGCTCGGAGCCGATGACAGATGAGGCTCTCTTCGCGCCACCCGACGAGACCGGCCATCCCTCCAAATTCAAAGTGCTGAGCCAGGCCGTCCGCGGGGCGCGGGGCATGACGGGGCTTGCCGCTATCATTCTGCTGGCCCTGACTCTGGGCCGGCTCACCGAACTCCTCGGCACCGGTACCTATGTGGCGAATCTTGCTACCGGACACCTCGGTCCGACTCTGTTTATCCCCCTCATTTTCGTCTTGTCAGCTCTGATCTCGTTCTCCACCGGCACCTCCTGGGGTACTTTTGCCATCATGATACCGGTGGTTCTACCGGCAGCGGGTGCCATGGGTATAGCCGAGGCGCCCCTATTGGCGGCAGCGCTTTCCGGTGGCATCTTCGGAGACCACGCCTCTCCAATCAGCAACACCACCATCATCGCCTCGATGGCTGCGGCGACCGATCACACCGACCACGTGCGAACTCAGCTACCGTACTGCTTGATTGCCGGCGGACTATCCGTATTCCTATACCTTCTCGTCGGAGCCCTCTCTTAGGCTCACATTCCTCACTCTTCTAGGGAGATCCATACCAGGCGAGAAACTCGTATGTCATGACAAGATCAATGCTACTTCTTTCGCTCGTGCTCCTCACCGTGCTGCTCCCCGGATGCCAGGGTTCGCAGCCCACAGCGTCGCCAACCCCGGCCGAAGCCTCGCCCACTGCCGCGCAAACACCTCGAAAAACAGCCTCTTTCACCGTGGAGGTATTGAAAGGCCCCACCAAATCCGTCGAGATCTGGTTGGATGGTCCAACCAAGGAGGAGCGGACTGTCCAACCGGACGCCCTTACCCAGACCTTCCAACTAGCCGAAGGCGTCTACGACCTGACCGTTCGATCCGAGGGGTATCGCAATTTCGCTCTTAAGATTCAGATTCCGCAGATGGATAGCGTGAAAGCCGCGATGACGCCACTGCCGCAGGTCGACAGAAACGCGAAGCCTGTCGCCGACCCTTTTGAGAGATAGTCGTTTCAGGTTTTTTTAGGACAGATGAACTAGTCTACAGTCAACACCAACTCATCGCTCATCTCCATCACACCGGCAACTCGTCTAGGAGCAGCAAAAATGATGGAAATAAGATGGTCAAACCTCACACTTGGCTGCAACGGCAATTCGTCCCCCAGCAACATGGTAGGGTACGATACCGTGCAAAGCGGCACCGGCACGGCATGTAGAGTGGTGGATGAATTCGTGCTCGATCCAGGACGGGGCACCATGGCCACTCTGGAAGCGGCTCCCAGCTTTTCCGCTCTCTGGAACAACGGAAAGAACTGCAGCCACCCCTTTCCATCCTACCTGATCGCCGGCCCCCTCAACGGAAACAACGCCACTCCGGTTTAGGATGGCTGGAATATTGAGTGGTTCCATAAAGCGCTCCTTGCTACCATTTAAACGGAATTCAAGAGTCAGCAAATTGATCTGAGACAGAAAGAGCACAGGACATGTTGAAATTCAGCTGGACCAGAAGCGAGCGATAATCTTTCTAGCTTGCTGGTCATCCAGGGCCTCACACGCCTCCAGGGCAATAGACTTTGCCACTTGGGGCATCTTTCTGCATGCCTCCAAATAGCGACGGGTGCAATTTGCGTGGGGATGTTTGGAATGTTCTTTCTCCACCCAATCGGTGTTCAAGGACCAGTGTTCGGTCAGAGCCCAATGTTGTGCGAGGTTTACTATTCGCTCCTGCCGCTCCTTGGCGAGGAATTCGTTCCTAAGCCCTAGCAGCTCAATAGTAACTCTAGCCCGCCAGTAGTCATGTGACCCGAAATCCAGCCTCGGATGCGGAATCGGGTTCCATCCCTCGAAAGAAATCAAGCGTTCTGGGTCTGCCCCAGGTAAATCGCCATTCTCCACCGGGAAAATTAGGTACGGATTCTCCTGCTCCAAAAGCACCGGTGACGGCATACTCTGGTATTGCTCCTGACTAAGGGGCCCTCTGATAGGGAAGTACGAACCTTTGTATGTCTGATTGCAGGTCAGGCAGGAGACCGAAAAATTCATCGGTTCGAACTGAAGCCACTCATATCCCGGCTCCCAACTATCAAAGGGTGGTAGTTGCTCGGGCCAGTTCTCGGGCGGAGACCAGGACCTTACCGTCCCCTTGGGTCGATAGTGCTCTACTGCCTTTTCGTACCCGTGAGACGCCTGGGTCACTGAGTCTTTGATCGTGCCCAAATAGCGTTCACAGAACGAACACTTACCATGTTGGAGTTCAAGTAGAAGAGGCTTGAGCACTTTCCATCTCTCATTCGCAGTGGACGAATACCACTTTGGTAACCGCTCTTCAATCTTGGATTCTAGGTCAGCATACTGAATCCTAATCACTCTCTGCCTCGAGCAACTCTAGATATTCATGAGCGGCATCGCGGGAGTTCTCCTGTAGTAGCCTGCGCGCCGCTTCTTCTCTGCGCTCCAAGAGTTGACGGCGTTCCTCTGCGGCCCTAGGTGCCCTCGTACTCTTCAGCCCAAAATAACTGCTGAGCAAAATGTCCTCCGCAGTCTTGCCGTAAATGCCTTCCGACGCCTTTCTTATCACCTGCTTCCCGTCCACTGATTCACATACGTAAAGGTTGTCCGGTTCGACCGTGCCGGCAAGTATGGGACTGTGGCTGGTAACAAAAAACTGGAGAGACGGGAAAGCAAGGGAAACCTGAGCGAGGACGGTTCGTTGCCAGTTCGGGTGGAGAAAGGTATCGATTTCGTCAATTAAAACGATGCCCTGGGTTGCGGCCAAGCGGACTCCTGCGGGAGTTACGGTACATAATTGATACAGGAGATCTCCGACCCAGGACAAGAAGGCCTGATACCCGTCCGAGAGAGCGCCGAAGGGAATATGAATTCCTCGAGAATCGGTAAAGTATTGGGTTTCTCCCAAACTGATCCCACTGAACGTCACCAGATGCTCCTCGAGGAGCGTATCTAGGACTTGCCTTATCTCCTCGCGCCGTTCATCTTCCAGTCCAGCACGCTGAAGAACCTGCGAGAACGGTACGAGTGTCGCACCTTCGTCAAAAAGACTACTAACCCGTTGATATCTAACACTCCGACCTTTCAGCCGGTCCGAGGCATCGAACATATGACCTTTTTCGGAGAGCCGATTGCTTCCATATCCGCATAAGAAATATCGAGAAACATCACCCTTGTACAGTTCATCCGGCGTCTCAAACCCCTCCCCGTAACCTGTCTTCTGAGGCAGCAGCACATCTTCTTCCCCGACAGGTCGGAGAGCGACTCGGGCTACCAAAGGCCGGTCCTCTTCTATAAACTCGGCTTCAATTTTAAGTTCATGCTCCTTCGCGACCGAAACCCCAGGGGCCCACTCTCTCATCTTGCCACGTCGCACTAAGTGGAATGGGCGAAACCCCGAAGTACCGAGTGTGGCTCCCAGAAGTACAAGAGCAATGGCCTTGAGGACCGTCGACTTTCCACTTCCGTTATCTCCCAACAACAGATTAATATTGGAAAGCTGGCGTCCGTTCGGAGCGGAGAAGGATGCGTCCGCGGCGGCGAAACAGCGTAGGTTCTCGATATCAATGCTTTTTAGATACACACAAGATCATTGGATAACGGATTCTGTCATTCCCCCTCTCCCAAAAAGCATTGGTTTGTACCGGCAGCCTCGCAAAGATTCGTCTTTTGCATCAGGACAGAGGCCGCGGCAGGTTCGGTTACCCGGACAACAAACCAGCTTTTGATGACCAACGACCCGTATACCCTACGCCGAGGCCGGGCCGGCGCGGAACGCCTGCGGATTCTGGGAGCCGCGATGGCCGACAGTACGGAGAGGTTTCTCCGCAGTTCCGGACTGAAGGAGGGAATGCGCTGTCTGGACGCGGGTTGCGGAGTGGGAGTAGTCAGCCGAAAGCTGGCGGAGATCACCGGTCATTGCCACGGGATCGACCTCGACTCTCAGTTTCTGGAGATCGCGCAGAAAGACAGTTTGCCGAGCGGTGTCTCTCTGGGTCAGGTCAATGTCTTCGATCTTGCCGCCGAACCTCTCTATGATGTCGTCTACAGCCGCTATCTTCTTTCTCATTTGAAAGAGCCGGGTCTCGCTATCAGGAGATTAGCCGACGTTTTGAAGCCCGGCGGACTTCTTCTTCTCGAGGACGTCGACTTTCCCGGCCACGTCCATCACCCGCCCTGTCCTGCTTTTCTGAGCTATCTGGAGCTCTATCAAAAGGTGGTCCGCAAGAACGGAGGCGACCCCTGTCTGGGCCGGAAGCTCTATTCGCTGGTGCTCGATTGCAACCTCGAATCGGTAGAGATGGAATTGGTCGTTTCCCTGCAATATCGCGACCCTGGGAAACGAGTCGCAGAACTGACGTTGGAGCACGTAGCGAGTCCCCTAATCGATGGCGGTCTGGTCGAGGCCGCCGAGTTGGAGAACTTGCTTCAGGACCTACGAGATTTCGGCGCCAACGAAAAAAGCTTCATGAGTATCGCCCCGACCTATCAAATCAGAGCGAGAAAACCAGTGACACCAGATAAGCGCTAGCAAGACCGACGACCCCCACGATGGTGGTCATCACCGTCCAAGATTTCAGCGTCTCCGCCTCGGTCAGACCGAGAAACTCCTTGATCAACCAAAACCCCGAATCGTTGACGTGAGAAAGTACGGTGGAGCCGGCGGCGATGGCGATGGTGATCAGAGCCAGGTCCGCCTGGGCGAAAGCCGCCATCGGGTCGCCGGCCGGGGCTTCCCGGGCCAACTCCAGGACTCCACCCACCAGCCCCGCCGCCGTCATCATAGCCACGGTGGCCGACCCCTGGGACACACGCACCACCGCGGCCACGCAAAATGCGAGAGAGACCGGAGTCATCCCCACATCCACCAGAGAGCGAGCTAGCGACTCTCCGATCTGGGAGTCGGTGAGGACTTGCTTGAAGACTCCGCCCGCCCCGGTCACCAGGATGATCATTCCGGCCGGGCCCAGCGACTTGTTGGCCAGAGCCTGCACCTCCGATAAGCTGTACCCTCGTCTGATGCCGAGAAAATAGAAAGAGAGAAGAGTCGCCATCATCAGGGCCACAAACGGATGACCGGCAAAGGCGAAGAACCGAGCGACCACCCTGGCTCTGGAGGCTTCGTAGGCCAAATTCTCGAGATCCGGTGGAGCCATGGAGTTGGAGACCGTATTGGCCACGATCAGCAGAATCGGCACCAGGAGAAGCCCGAAGACAAGACCGAATGAGGGGAGTTCGTCGGGGTTTGTCTCCTCCTTCAACTCCACGTGGGACGGCACCGGAGCCTTTATCCTCGACCCGATAAAGCTGCCCCACACCGGCCCGGCTAGTATGGCGGCGGGCAGCCCGGCAATCACGCCGTAGACGATAACTCGGCCCAGGTCGGCTCCCAGAATGCCGGCCGCGGCCATCGGACCGGGTGTGGGAGGGATGAACGCGTGGGCTACCGCCAAACCCGCCACCAAGGGGATGGCGTAGCACAAGACCGAGCGTTTGTTGGTCTTGGCCAGCGAGTAAACCAGTGGGATCAAAATCACGAATCCCACTTCGAAGAAGACGGGGATCGCTATCAAGAAACCCGCGAGAGTCAAGGCCCAGGAGGCGCGACTCACTCCGAAGGTTTTGACCAGGGTATGAGCCAGTCGTTGCGCTCCCCCGGTGGACTCCAGCATCTGACCGAACATGGCCCCCAGACCCACCACCACGGCGATGTATCCCAGGATATTCCCCATACCGGTTTGAGTCGATTGCAACACCTCTTGAAACGACATGCCGGCGGCCAGACCGACACCCATGCTCACCAAGAGAAGAGCCACAAAGGCGTGAAGGCGGACGACCACCACCAGGAAGATGAGCGATAGGACCCCTAGAACTGCAATGGCAATCACCGTTGAAGGGCCTCCAGCCTTTGGCCAGCCTCTTGAACGACTTCGTTCTCGGGAGGCAATCGGGAGACCAGAGCTTGGTACACCTGCACCGCCTCTTCGACGCGACCGGCTCCTTCCAGTGCTCGACCGAGGCCCACATAGGCGGGTAAGTCGCTCGGATCCCGTTGAAGAGAGCGGCGAAAGCGCGACTCGGCCTCGGCGAATCGCTTCAATTTGAGAAGGTTCGCGCCCAACCGGGAGTCGGTGTCGAGTCTTTGAGGATGCGTAGCCGAAAGTCGCTCGAGCTCCACGACGGCCTCCTCCACCTGACCCGAGGCCTCTCTCAATCGAACGATCTCCATGGTCGCGGCTTCGCTCAGGGCGGGGTCTTGGCGGGCGACCTCCAGCATCCCCAGAATCTCTTCCGGTGAGAGACTCGAGGAGGCATCGAGCTCAATCCGGGCTCTCTCCAAAGCCTCGGCCGGTGTCACGGCATCCCCCAGGCTTGCGCGCGCCTGATCGAACTCGCCTAACATTCGAAACGATTGGGAGCGAAGCAGATTTAAGTCCGGACCCTGGGCGAGTTCGAAGCTCTTGATAGCCTGTCCGGGTTCGCCTTGACCGAGATACAACCGCCCTAGATTATAGCCGGCCGCGGCCCTGGTCTCGGGACTTTGAAGGGCCACCTGGTAATGCCCCAGCGCCTGTCCGGGTTGCCCGCTGAAATAAGCTCTGTTTCCGAGTTGCATCTCGGTTTGCGGATTGTGGCAACCCGCCCCGACAAATACGGCGAGCAGAAGCACTCTTTTCATGGCTGCCTCCTTCCTCTGGTGTCGCCCCGAACCGGCGTATCGGTCAACAGCTGCAGCTCCACCGGCCCCAGTGTTTGGTCGGTCCGAACGACCGATGTTTCCATCCACACGGCGGGCATTCCCTGGAGCTCCAGCTTGTACTGGAGAGCGTCGGTGAGGCGGGATGCCCAGGTCTGGTCGGCTCCGAGCTTCTGGGCCCAAAGTCTCGACCTCCGATCGGAGTCGACGTCGACGACCCAAAGAATATCCTCATTTCCGGGCCCTCGGGCCAGCAACTCCACTACCAGCTCTTCTTTAGGCGGGTAGGTCTGGCTCCAGAGTTGTTCCAGCCCCAGGGCGGCGCTGGGGTAGCGTGCCGACTCCGAAAGCCCGGGAACAAGTTGGGCCACCACCAGGACGGAGACAAGAAGGATCGTGGCCGCTGCCGGCCGGGATGCCCTACCCACCTCCGGCGCAGCCTCCCGTTTGGGGTGAGCGTAGAGTGCGAGGGTAGCCACCAAAAGGGTCAGCGGTAAGTAAGGAGAGCCGACGACTCCCCAAGCCATCAAGACGGGTACGGCGCAGACCAGGACGACCAGTCTCAAAGTACGGACCCAAACCGCCACCGCAAACAAGACCAGAAAGACCTTCAGCACTATCCAGAGCCAGGGAAGATCGAAAGCCCGACTACTCAAGCTCCAGGCCGCGGCTTGCCTCCAGTCCGGTTCGGTCAGATGCCAGGCCAGTGACCCAGCGGCCACGCTCAACTGAAGCTGCAACCCGACCGTTGCGGCACTGACGTAGTCACCTCGAGACGGAAAACTTTGAGGAAGAAACATATCCCAGAACAGCAAGAGCCGGAGAAGATAGTCGCTCGCTTCCAACACACCGGGATTTCTGTTCTGCACGGAGAGGGCGAGTATCCAGAGCCCTACCCGAACCGACCTATTGCTTCTTCCGGCTACCTGGAGAGCCCCGAGCACAGCCATCAAAAACAACAGAAAAATCGCAAACTCCGGTCGACCGGAGATGGAGAAAACGCTCCACGAGAGGGAGCTTTCAAAGAGGCGAAAGTAAAGGCTTCTAGGCAAGACGCCGAGATCGGTGAGCCAGAAAACCGCCGTGGGTAGCCGCAAGCAGGCGTCTAAAAGGCAAATCAGACCCAGCCCTCTACGAAAGAGCGCCAGACCCTCGGAGGGCAAGGCTACTATCGCGATCGCTTTCTCCAAGGGATCTCCAATTTTGAGACCTTCCAGGCGGACTCCTCTCAAGGACCCCCGCGTTGGTTGTCTAAGGGCCCGCAATGAATTCGAGGGCGAAACTGTGGAGAAGTGGCGACTGGAACGGTTTCTGGGCGCTGCTGGCGGATAATCTTGCCAATCTGGTTATCGCCGCCGGGGTTTGCAAGGGCGTCTTCAATATGCCGGACGAGATCGTGTTCGGGCGGATCTTGCCGGGCCTCGGTATCTCGCTTGTGGCCGGACTCTCTTTCTACGCCTATCAGGGCTACAAACTGGGTCGTGAGGAAAACCGAGAGGATGTGACAGCTCTCCCGTACGGCATCAGCACCCCCGTCCTTTTCATCTATCTGTTCGGCGTGCTGGCTCCGCTCTATTTCGGATGGGTCGACGAATACGGAGAGAAAGCGGCCCTCATGGCCTGGCAAGCCGGTGTGGCGGCCTGTTTCATGGGCGGCGCGGTAGAGTGTCTGGGGAGTGTCTTCGGACCGGCTCTGAAAAGAATCACACCGCGGGCCGGGATGCTCGGCACCCTGGCCGGTATCGCTCTCGTCTACATCGCCACCGTCCCTTTGGCCGACATTATGGAGCACCCCCTGGTCGGTCTACCTGCCGTGGGAATCGTTTTGGCCGGGTTGGTGGCAGGCCTGAGACTGCCTTTCGGCTTTCCGGCAGGGTTGGTGGCCATCGTGCTGGGCAGCGGAATCGGCCTGCTCACCGGCGATGCCACCCTCGACACGACCTGGCGACCAGCTTTGCACGTGCCGTTGCCCGTGGTGGGCGACATCATCGAAGGCTTCAGGCTGCTTCTGGCTAAGCCGGAGATCCTGGCGGTCGTTTTGCCGATTGAAATTTACAATTTCATCGAAACGATGAATAACGTGGAATCGGCCGAAGCCGCCGGGGACGCCTATCCCGTGCGCACCTGCCAGCTAGCCGACGGCGCGGGCACGATGGTGGGAGCGCTTTTCGGCAGCACTTTCCCCACCACCGTCTACATCGGACACCCCGCATACAAACGGCTCGGTTCCCGGCTGGGATACGCAGCGGCGGTCGGTTTTGTGCTCCTTTTCGTGGCAGTGACCGGACTTCACGCTTTCTTCTACAAACTGATCCCCACAGCGGCGGTGGCGCCACTGCTGGTCTTCGTGGGCATCGTGATCGTCGGCCAGGCGTTCTCTGAGAGTCCTCGCAACCACGGGGTCGCGGTGGCTTTCGCCATGCTTTGCCACGTCTCCAACCTCCTGGTCACAAAGATCAACGGAGTCCTCCAGGTCCATTCCTTGCCCAACGACGAGGCTCTCCACGCCAAGCTTGCCACCCAGGGAATCCACTGGGCGGGACATCAGACTATGGCGCTGGGAGCTATCGTCAGTGGCTTGATCTGGGGAGCCGTGGTGGCTTACCTCGTCGACCACCAGATCAGGCTGGCGGCGACCTTTGCCTTCGCCGGGGCAGGGCTCACACTCTTCGGGGTCATCCACGGACCGACGTTGGGGTTCTATCCGAACTCCATCGCGCTGGGGTACGCTTTGCTGGGCCTCACCATTCTTCTTTTCAGCCGAGCAGAGTCGACTCTGGACGATCCCCAGCCTCCTCCCCACGACCTCTAACACTTTTCTATCGTAAGAAGCCTGCGAAACCCGGCTTTCCGGCGTTTCAGCGACCGAACATGGTGGAACATGCCCCTCACGGCCGACAGCGAAGCGGAATCTAACGTATCTCTAACAGAGCGCTGCTTCGTTTCTAATGAACTCGGAATATATTGGCCACGGGAAGCTTCAGAAGGCTTCTAAAGCCGGTTGATGCCCACGCGCATCAAGTGGATTCAAAAGAGTTTAAGGGTTTCGAGACCCATAATTAATCAGGAGGAACAGGAATGGCTACCAAAACTAAGCTGAGCGTACGCCCGATGGGTGACAGAGTCATCATCGCCGCGCTGCCCCAAGAAGAAAAAACCAAAGGCGGTATCATTCTCCCCGACACGGCGAAAGAGAAGCCCCAACAGGGCGAAGTGGTAGCCGTCGGTAAGGGCAAGATGACCGAAACCGGCGAGATGCTGGAAATGACCGTGAAAGCGGGCGACAAAGTGCTGTACGGAAAGTACTCCGGCACCGAAGTCAAAATCGACGGTGAGACCTATCTCATCGTGAAAGAAAGCGAAATCCTCGCGATTATCGGATAAGGAAGACTCAAAACATGGCAGCAAAACAGATACTTTTTAATGAAGATGCCCGTAAGAAACTTGAAGCCGGCGCCAACAAACTGGCCGACGCCGTAAAAGTGACCCTCGGGCCCCGTGGCCGCAACGTCTTGATCGACAAGAAGTTCGGCTCCCCCACCGTGACCAAAGACGGCGTGACCGTAGCCAAAGAGATCGAAGTGGAAGATCCCTTCGAAAACCTCGGCGCCTCTCTGGTGCGCGAAGTCGCCTCCAAGACCAACGATGTCTCCGGAGACGGTACCACCACCGCCACCGTTCTGGCTCAAGCAATGCTGAAGGAAGGCCTCAAGCACGTGACTGCGGGAGCCAACCCGATGTTCCTCAAGCGCGGAATGGACAAAGCCGTGGCCTCTCTGGTGGACGAACTCCGCAAGATCGCCGTACCGGTCGAAACCAAAGAGAAGACCGCTCAGGTCGGCGCCATCGCCGCCAACAACGACAAGTTCATCGGTGATCTCCTGGCCGACGCCATGGAGATGGTGGGCAAAGACGGCGTTATCACCGTGGAAGAGTCCAACACTCTGAACACCGAGCTCGAGCACGTGGAAGGAATGCAGTTCGACAAGGGCTACATCTCCCCTTATTTCGTGACCGATTCGGAAAAAATGGAAGCCACTTTCGACGATCCCGCGATCCTGATCGTGGAAAAGAAAGTTAGCTCCATTCAGGACATTCTGCCCCTGCTCGAAAAAGTCGTTCAGATGCAGAAACCGTTCATCATCATCGCCGAAGACCTTGAAGGCGAAGCTCTGGCCACTCTGGTAGTGAACAAGCTGCGCGGCACTCTGAAGGTAGCTGCCGTTAAGGCTCCCGGCTTCGGTGATCGTCGCAAAGAGATGATGAAAGACATCGCCATCCTCACCGGTGGACAGGTCGTCTCCGAAGAGCTGGGCCACAAGCTGGACAGCGTCGGTGTGAGTGTGCTCGGTACCGCCGCTCGCATCCACATCACCAAGGACAACACCACCATCGTGGAAGGCAAAGGTGAAGAGGCTGACATCAAAGGTCGCATCGAGCAGATCAAAAAAGCCATCGAAAACACCGATTCCGACTACGACCGCGAAAAGCTGCAAGAGCGCCTGGCCAAACTGGCCGGCGGTGTAGCCGTGATTCGCGCCGGTGCCGCCACCGAAACCGAACTCAAAGAGAAGAAGCACCGTCTGGAAGATGCTCTGTCCGCGACCCGCGCGGCCGTGGAAGAAGGCATCGTGCCCGGTGGTGGATCCACCCTCATCCACATCGCCGGAGTTCTGGACAAGCTGAAGCTCAAAGGCGACGAAGCTCTGGGTGTGCAGATCGTGCGTAACGCGATCAGCCAGCCTCTGCGCGTGATCGCCAACAACGCCGGCCAAGAAGGCTCCGTTGTGGTAGAGCGCGTTCGCGAACTCAAGAAAGGCCACGGCTACAACGCTGTGACCGGCGAGTACGTGGACATGATGGAAGCCGGAATCGTGGACCCCGCGAAAGTCACTCGCGCCGCTCTGCAAAACGCCGCCTCCATCGCCTCGATGGTCCTGACCACCGAGACCCTGATCACGGACAAGCCCAAAGAGGACAATGACCACGGTCATCACCACCACCACTAAACTGGTTGGTGAATGAGAATGCCCCGTGTGCCGTATGGCGCCGGGGCTTTTTTTTTGCTCGTCCGCGACCAAATCGCGGACGAGTGGGTATAAAGGGAGGCAGACGATGGTTCGTTTTTACCGCAGGAGCGATAGCTCCAAAAACGAAAATCCGAGAAGAGGTATACCTTTGACTAGCTCACGAACGAAACTCTCATTCTTTATTCTTATCCTCACCGCGACGCCGAGTCTGGCCTACGTGGACCCTGGCACCGCCGGGCTTCTATTCCAGATGGGCTACATCGTCGTCTCTTCTATCATTGCCGGTCTCGCCTTCTTCTTCCGTCCTATCAAAGCGTTCTTCCTCAAGATCTTCGGGAAGGCAAAACGGCCGGAAGTCTCGCAAGATTCCGAAGATGACGATGGAGAAAGTCTCGATAGCTGAATCTGAGTTTCAGTATTTCGAAAATTCTTATGTAGACCCCCACGGTCGCCTCTTCAATGCCAAAGGCGGTCTGTACCGGGGAATCTATCCCGAGTTCACCGACCGCTTCCGCAAACTGATAACGTGCAAGTCGTTTCAAAGCCTGGTCAAGAAGAAGAAGCTCGTCAAAACCGGCGAGTCTGATCTCACCTCCGATTCCTATGAGCTTATCCTGGAGCACCAGCGACTCCGGTACGTCACCTTTTGTGTCGAATGGCCGGCCGAGATGCTCCGAGACGCGGGCGTTCTAACCCTCGATATCTGCCAAGCCTTGCTGGACGACGACTGGAGCCTCCAGGACGCTCATCCCTGGAACGTCCTTTTCGAGGGCATCAAGCCTCGTTACGTGGACGTCGGGTCGATACGACCCCTGGCCGACGAGGGCAGCCTACTCTGGATCGCTTACCAGCAGTTTTGCCAGTTCTTCCTGTTTCCGCTCTACCTCTACTCTAAGGGGTTCGAAGAGGTGGCCCGGCCGCAGCTTTACCGTTTCAAAGACGGAGTCTCCTACGAACTGTGCTCCAAAGTCCTCCCTCTCAAATCGAAGCTATGGACTCCTCAAATCCTGGCTCATCTGGAGATCCCCCTCAAGGCCAGCAAAGCCGTCAAAAAATCAGGAAAAGAGAAAAAACTTCGAGAGAGAGAGCCGGGCAAGGTGCCCGGCAAAGACGCCCGCAAGCGGTTTTTCAGCTCGCTCAAAGCCGACGTAGAGCGAATCAAACTGCCCATCCCCGACTCCACCTGGAGTGACTACTACGACGAGTTTCCCGATTTCAATTCCGAAGAGAAGTGGAACACCAAGCAAAAGGCGGTCGCCAAGATTCTCGAAAAGGTCAAACCGAAAGAAGTGATCGACGTAGCCTGCAACAAGGGTTGGTACGCGCTCCTGGCCGCCCATCGAGGCAGCAAGGTGCTGGCTTTCGATTTCGACTCCAGCTGCGTCTCCCAACTCTATCACGAAGTCAAAAAGCACAAGGTCGATGTCCAACCCCTGGTCATGGACCTCCTCAACCCCACACCGGCTTTCGGATGGCGCAATCGACAATACCCCTCGGCAATCCAGCGCCTTGACGCGGAGATGGTCTTCGCCTTCGCCGTCATCCACCACCTGGTGATCTCCCAATGGCAAAACTTCGACCGTGTAGTGGACTTACTCTCCGACTTCACCACTCGTTATCTCCTGGTCGAGTTCGTGCCCCTCGGGGACGACAAAGTCGAGGAAATACTTCTCCACAGTGCCATCGACTCTACCGAGTTCTACACCCTGGAGAATTTCATGGCCGCGCTTTCCAAGAAGTATTCCAGCCTGGAGACCTTTCCCTCACACCCTGAGGGCCGAACTCTTATTCTGTGTGAGCTGTAGGGCACGCCCTACAGTCGCTTGTAGTAAAGCAGTTCGTGGTCGATCTCTTGCCCCACCGGGTAGTCGAAGGACCCCAAAGTGCGAAATCCGTGCTTCTGGTAGAAGCTCTGAGCGCGGTAGTTACGATCCCAAACGCTGAGATAGAGCACGTCCGCTTTTGCTTGGTACCGCGCGTAACACTCAACGAAAGCCAGCGCTACCGGGCCCAAGCCTTGGCCGCAAAAGGCGGGCAGAAAATAGAACCTTTCCAGCAGAACCGGAGCTCTCCAGTCGACCTTCACGTGCTCGAGATATTTGTCGGTCGGGCAGATCCACTTGAGGTATCCTGCCTTCTCTCCATCGACCAGAACAAAATAGAAACGGTTGGCCGAGTCTGCAAGCTCGACTCCCAACGCTCGGGGACTCAGGCTCTCGGCGAGATAGTGGCTTATATCTTCTTCTCGATAGTGCCGAAAGGTATCGCAAAAAGTCTCGGACGCGATTCGGGAGAGTATCGGAAGATCGCTCTCTTCTATGGGTTGAAACGACAGGTTTAAAGACACGCCCTAAGGTTTGAAACTACAAACGAGGTCCCTGCCCATCGCCCGCCAAATACCCTCGGGTGACAGCCAAAGAAGCCAACGATAGAGGACAAGAGGCGCTGGTCGCGGAGCAATATGAAGACGCGGTCCGCTACTTTCGCCAAGCCGTCGCGGAGGCTCCGGAGTGGTCGGTACCTCATTACAACTTAGGGCTGACCTACAAAAACACGAGAGACTGGAAAGAGTCGCGGGACGCCAATCTGGCTGCTTTCCGCCTTGACCCCGAAGACGAGGCGACCATGTGGAACCTCGCCATCTCGGCGGTTGCGATCTCCGACTGGGACTCCGCCGGACAGGCTTTTCTTGCTATCGGTCTGCAGCTTCCGGACGGCTCTCCCCCATGGGACTTTCGACTGGGGCTGATCCCCATTCGACTAAGCCCGGATGAGTATCCTGAAGTGGTCTGGTGCCACCGCTTGGACCCGGTCAGAGGTAAAGTCGCCAACGTTCCCTTCCCCGACTGCGGACACCGTTTCGGCGACATCGTCCTCAACGACGGGGAGCCTCGAGGCTATCGACAGTACAGAGGGAAAGAAGTCCCTGTCTTCAATGCTTTGAAGCTTCTTGAAGCCTCGGAGTATAGCACCTTCCAAGCTCTCCTCCACGTCAAAAACTCATCCACCCTTGACGGGCTGATGGGACGCTTCGAAGAGCACATGATGGAAGCCGAAAACTGGACCGAGTCGGTCCGGATGCTCTGCAGAGCCTGTAGCGAAGGTCTACCGCACGAAGAACACGACAACGAACTCCAGGATGAGTCCATGGACAACATTATCCGATTGGGCATCGCTGCTACCCAAGAGCATGAAGTGCGGAGAATTCTTGACCTATGGGCCGGGGGCCAAATCCTGAAGTTGGAAAAAGTGCTATGAGAAAATCGCTGGACGAGATGTTTGCTTTGCGGGATGCCACCGCGAGAGACAAAGAATGGATCGTCCAGTTGGCGGAAGATTTGGCGGAGGTCACGGTCTCGCCTCTGCGCGGGGTTTGGGGCGATAAGGCCCGAGAGTTCGCTCGAGAGTCCGTGACCTCACTCTTTCGCTTCAACTCTACCGGAGAAGTTCGATTCTTGATAGCCACCGACCGGGAGACCGATGAGCGAGTCGGCTACCTCATCTTGAACATGCACCACGAGTGCCCTTTCGAGGCCCGAGAGACCTATATCGAGGACATGGGCGTAGTGTCCGACTACCTGGGCAAACGGGTAGGGCACTATCTCACCGACCAGGCGGCTCGAATTAGCGCCGAAGCCGGGGTGGACTATCTCGGTGCGCACATATCCTTTTCCAATCGGCGCGCTCTCCTGGCCGCCCTGAGCAACGGTTTCGAACTCGAATCCTACAGAATCGTCCGCCCCTGCACGGACCGAGCCATCCAAGCTACGTCCGAATCGGACCAGGCCCTGGAGCGGCAAGACCAAAACGAAAAGATGAGACGAACGCTCCTGGCCAGGCGAATAAAGCGTCGACAACGTCGCCAAGCCAGGGGCTCACGGCAAGATACCTAGAGTGCTCCGACCAGCGGTTAACCTCCGGTTAACATTGCCGGTCCTTGAAAACGGTACCATATTGGCAGAGGGTTCGCGCAGAGGAAGAAAATACCAAGGACTGCTTCTCTCAATGAAATCCGCAACTCTCCCCACTCCCCTTACAAACGACAACGCTCCGTCGGCTCCGACCGAAGACAAAGTACCCGCACTCAAAGTCTGGGTACGAGGCAAGGGGATCGTTCGATACCGCCCCCGTTAACCCGATTTAGACCTTCTGCGGCACCAGACGTCCATCCCCGACCAGGGCACCGGACTCCTCCAGATATTCCGCATCGGCGTTGACCTTCCAGAGGTCGAAAGGCCCCATACCCAAGGCATTTCTCGCAGCCAAGACACCGGTCCACATGGCGTGGTCCTGGTTGTTGTACTTGTGCATTCCGTTTCGCCCGATAGGCTGCAGGTTGGGGATATTCTCTTCCAAGAAATTTCTGATCGTCCGGACCGCGGACTGGTAGTTCTCATCGTAGACGGGGTAGGCTTTGGGCATTCGCACCACCGTACCGTCCTTGAGACTGGGCGCAGTCCCTAGACCGAGCTTCTCGAGTTCGGCGATTCCCAACTCGACCAACTCCGAGTCGCTGAGCTCCCAGAGTTCGTCGCCCACATCGCAAAAGTACTCCAGCCCCAAACAAGTGTAACCTGGATCCGGGACCATCTCTCGACTCCAGTTCTTGTAATTCTGGATTCGCCCCACTTTCACACCGGGGTCATGGATGTAGATCCAGTTATCAGGGAAGAGCTCATCGACATCCAAGACCAGGATAACGGTGAGGTAGTCCCGGTAAAACAGCTTTTCGGCTGCCTCAACCACCTCAGCCGGTGGGGCCGGTTCGAGGGCCCGAATCAGACTGCGCATCGGCATGGAGCTGAAAAAGGAGTCGCCCTCGACACTTTGTGAGGCCGTTTGCACCGCATAGGCTCCTCCCGGCTTCCAACGGATCGACTCGACCTTCTCCCCCATCTCCAATCGGCACCCGCCCGTGGCAAGATTATCCGAAAGTCTTTCCCACATCATTCCCGGACCGAGACGAGGATATCGAAACTCGTCGATCAGGGTCTTGATCGTCTCTCCCCGGCTAAAGTTCAAACCGAGAGCGTTCAGACCGGCTTTCAAAAGGTTCAGATTCTTGATCCGTTGGGCGGCCCAATCCGCACTAATTTCATCGCACGGAAGCCCCCAAACTTTCTCGGTGTAGGTTTTGAAAAAGATTGTGAACAGACGCTCGCCAAAACGGTTGACCACCCAATCTTCGAACGAGCGCTCCGGCTTTCTGGGTCTCATCTGGGCCCAAACCCAGGAGAGCACGCATCGAGTCGTCTCCACAAGACCGAGATTTCCAAAGGCGTTGGAAGCCTTGAGAGGATAGTCGAAGAATCGGCCGCGATAAAGGATACGGCTTAGACGAGGGACCCGTATCATATCTTCCCCCAGCCACTCCGTCCAAAGCTGTTCGACCTGCTGATTCTTGGAGAAAAACCTGTGCCCACCGATATCAAATCGATACCCCTTGTACTGAGCAGTCCGGGAAATCCCACCGACTCTCTCCGAGTCGGCCTCCAAGATGACCGATGTCACGCCATGCCTGAGCAACTCGAATGCTGCTGTGAGTCCGGCAGGACCCGCTCCTATGACAATGGGATTTTGAGAAGACACGGCGCGGGGCATGTTGGGCGCCCTCAAGGAAGTCCCTCCTAAAACAGTTGCATCAATCTACGATAGTTTAAGAACAGCGCGACATTCATCACCACTAGAGGGAGCGCCAATCCTCCCAGTAGATAGCGACTCGGTCGCGAGTACACCAGCAGAGAACTCGTCCCCACCAGAAATAGGGGGAAGCTCCCGAGAAACATCCTTCCTCCGAACGATTGACCCTGACCGGTCCACGAGCAGATCACGTAGAACTGAATGGCCAGCCCGATCGTCGTAACCACAGCCAAATGCTTCTGCCGCCGAAACAAGATCGGCAGACCGGCCAGTGCGAAGAGATAGATCGGATGATAACGAAAGAGTCCGTGACGAGAGCCCACGAAGTGCGTGTACCAATTAGGCCAAAGCCAACTCATTTTTCCTTTAAACCCCTTCGGCACGACACGATCCGCGCTGTAGGAACTGTTGCTATCCCAGACCAACAGCTGAAACGAGAATATCGTCATCGAGACCAATGCTGCCACGAAAAGCGGCGGAATCAGGCTCCTTGGATTTTGCCCTCTCAGAAGATGCCAAAGAAACGGAAGCACAACGAAGAGTCCATCGGTAGGTCGGGTAAGTGCGGCGAGTCCAGCCACCAGACCAATCGTCACGCCATCCTTGAGCCCCAGCGGCTCTTCCCTCATCCCGATCCATAAAAGAAGAGAGGTCAGAAACACGCTGACGGAATGAGTCATGTAGGGCTCGGCCAGGACGTAGTTCGGAAGGTTGCTGGTGGAAAAAAGTAAGACGACAGCCGGCAGGGCCCAGCGGGGAGCAAACCAACGGCACGCCAACCGGTATGAGAGGGCGACCCCGGCCGCGCCGTAGACGATACCCCCTACGCAACAAGCGAGTTGCTCCGCGAATCCTGTCCCGTCGTTCACGATGGGGAGCCCGAACACGCCGGCGGTCGTCAGGCTGACCAAGCGGCCGAAGAGATAGAAAGGGAGCCAGGCGAGGGCGGTACCCACCGGAGCGTGGGTCTCCTGCCTACCGAAGACGGCCAGGATGTCTCCGTAGTTGAGCGTCTGGTCGTTGACCAGAGCTACCAGAAAGCTAAACCAGCCGACCGAATCGGAACTTATTAGGTGTCCGTCGGCAAAAGACTGACGGACTGTCAGCGCTGCGCAGCAGAAAATGCTCACGGCGCAGAAGAGCAGAATGCCGACCTTCGACTCGTTTTCCCATATCTCTCTGTTATCCATGAACACTCGGAGAGCCGTCGTCAAACACGACCCGATCCTAAAGATGCGGATCCGGAAAGGAGTTCCCTTCTTGTCTCGAAGGAGTGGTCCCAGCGGGTGGATTTGCTTTCGTGTTATTGCCTGAAGACATCATCGCCTTAAAGAGACGGTCGAAGGAAGAGACCTTCGACTACCTTTATTTTTGGAAAAACGTACCCCGAGACGACGGCAAGCTCGACCAGGGCTGCTTTAGTCAGTGGTACTCGGCGAAATTTAAAATCGGTGAGCAGGAGTTCCCTACCGCCGAGCACTTTATGATGCATTCTAAGGCCGTGCTGTTCGAAGACGAGGAGATCGCCGAACAGATTCTGAGGACCGAATCTTGTAAAGAAGTCAAAGCCCTTGGGCGGAAAGTCAAGAATTTTGACGAGGAGCTTTGGCGAGAGCATCGGTTCGCCATCGTCCTGCGCGCCAACCTGGCCAAGTTTTCGCAGAACGAGCCCCTCAAGGAGTACATCTTCTCCACCGGGGAAACGATCATCGTTGAAGCCTCGCCCACCGATAGTATCTGGGGCATAGGTATGTCCGAAGAAGAGGCCCGAAAGACTCCACCGCACGAGTGGAGGGGCATGAATCTTCTCGGCTTTGCGCTTATGCGCACTCGGTCTCTACTGGAATCCGGGCTGGAATATGTGAGCGAGTTTCTCAATTTGGGCCCCAACAACCAACCTCTCAACTAGAAAGGCCAATTATGCGTTTACTCAGGTATCTCTTTGCTCTAGCTTTGCTTCTCACCACGGCCGGTATGGCTCAGGAGAAGCCTTATATCCCGGACTACTTCCCCGCTCCATTGGGGGCCGAATGGCACTACAAGTTGACAACCAACATGGGCCAAAACATGGACATCAAAACAGTGGTCGCGGAACGAACCGACGCCTCAAAAGTCGGTTACAACATCGTTCAAAAAAGCTACGTCCCTCAAGAGAGCATCAACTATTACCTTAAAAAGCCGGGCTGGGTAATGACTCTCAAGACCGAAATGCCCGCCTCCAACTATTCGGCGGACTACGTCGAGGACAAGCCTGATTTGATGAACCCCCTTAAGACCGGTGCGACCTGGGACTACAAAGGCAAGATGGGTGGGCAGGACTGGGTCCAGTCTTGGAAAGTCGTGGGACCGGAAAAAGTGACTGTCCCCGCGGGAACCTTTGAGGCCATGAAAGTGGAAAGCACTTCGGAAGTCTCAGCCAGTAAGACCGATTACACCTTTTGGTACGTCGACCGAGTCGGCACGGTCAGAGTGACGACCAAAGTGTCCGGAATGACCACCGATATGCAGCTGGTCAAGTACGTTTTTCCCAAGAATTAGGGCCCGGACCCTCATGTTTGGGGAATGTTCGGCGAACGTCTTGTTACAGATGAAACAGAACGGTAAAGAACATGAAAACGTTCTCCTGAACCGGTGTGGATAACTCCGGGGAAACGTCTCGAAAAGCCCGCTATGTCGGGCTTCTTTCATTCGACAAGCCCTGAACAGCTCATGATTGACAAGGTCTTTGGGGTGGTGTAACTTGCATTTACTCCAGTCACGGAGTCGCCCCGCAGAGCGAGAGATGCGGTGAGGTCTATCTCCCTCGACGGGCAACGGTCGAAGAGATAGAGGTTGGGCACAGACCTTCGCGGTCTCCAGCGAGTGACGTTCGGCAGCGATGTCGAAGACGGCTTCAAAGGAGCGCCGGCAAGTGCCCGCAGTACTACGGATGCAAAACCCGTGGCAAGGCTGAACCAGCCAGACGGAAATCGCAAGATGAAAGGGCGTTCGGAGCAATTCGAAAGAGCCGCCGGCGAAGCTGGATTCAGGGGTCTGATTGGCAACCAGGCAACGGAACACTCGATTGGGCGAGTCCTTGTGGCAAACCCGAAGCCGTGTCACCTCACAGTCACGAAAGAGAGTGCGGTCGCGCCAGACCGGAAGGCGCCCCAAGCAAGGAGGGCAAGAACTTGCAAGTGCCGGTGACTCAGCACAAAAACGGAACTGTGTGAGTGCTTCACTCAGAGGACGCGGGACGCAAGGCTCGCGGAGCAGAGAGAAGCTTAAGCCGAGGCAGCGGTAGCTGCGCAAAAAGAACACAGGGTAGCATCAGACACCAAACTGATGTGGGGAGTCTTACCTCTTGTAAGACCGGGCCCGTAGCCTGAAGGAGAGCCGTAAGGGTTAAGGTGGACTTCACCGGAAATGGTGAGGAAAGCGCTCCCGATAGGATGAGAACGGGGTCTCTGAGAGCGAGGAGGCATCTCGGAGTGCGGAGCTTGGCAAACGCCGCGCGACAGTGTGAACTGTCGGGAAAGAGCTAAGGGGTTGCAGCCAGACCTGAGAACTGCCCAGAGCCGACTGGAGCGTGAAAAAACGGCGAAGCGGAAGATACGACCGCTTGAAAAGCTGCGAGAGCTGTGAGTTCGCAGAGGTAACTCGGACCAGACTAGGCATCCACGTGAGTGGACGAGCAAGTCGAAATGCGGGGGCGGAACTGCTAGGGGGCAGCGTACAGGTGTAGTATTCACCCGAAACCGGTACGTTGTACAACCGCGACTCGAGAGAGTGAAAAATGGAGCAGGGGTAGCGTGCATACCAAAGTACGCGCAGCGCTTCGTCTGAAGGCATTCGAAGCGAGGCCCGACGCTAACCTTCGGTCCCGGTGACGGGAGTGAAGTTTGGGAGAACGGAGCTGCTGGTAACGGCAGCCAACGTCGTCCAAACGCCGACAGAAGCGAGACCACGGGAGCTTGGTGCAGGAGCGGTAGGCGGCCAAGCAACAGACGCACTCGAGATGCTGTGCCCCCGTAAGGGCGAAAGAGAGTGTCAGCAACGGGCCTTGCTCGCAAGACTGTTGCAGGAATCTCGACCAGGACAAACGAGAGAATGTCACTCCTCGTGAGAGCGAGCTGACCGCACTAGCGGAATTACGGAGTCCGGTAGGGCAAAAAAAGGCGCTGTTCCTTCGGGAGGAGCGCCTTTTTCAATTCCCGTGCCGCCCGACGAAGATTTTCCCAGGATTTCTCGGCGGAGGCTGCAACTTGCACAACCTTAATATGTCTAAGAACGATTCGCCCAGATACTACAAGCCCTTCGAGTCAAGCCTTCCCACTCACGAGATGGAAATCACTCGACTCATTTTCGAACGCTTGGCCAAGGAAAACTGCCTCGCCGAATCGGAGCGAGAGACTATCGCCTATCGGATCGCCGAGATTATGGTCACGGCCAAGCAGATGTACACCAAATCGTTACCCCGACTCACCAATGTGAACGGGGAATCGGATTCGCCGGTGGAGGACGACCTTACCGGACTTCAGATGACTTTCACTCACATGTGCGACTTGATGCACGAATTTGACAGCGTGTATCTCGAAGCGATTCGTCCACCGAAGGACCTGCAAGATTCAGAAGATGAAGAAGAAGAAGAAGAAAAAGCGTCGGACGAAGAGTGACAGCCCCATTCTCGTACCCTGTGGACGCACAGATAGGCCTTAACAGATACGTAACGAGCCTATAACGGTCTCCGCCTACTATGAGCAAAATCGCTCAAGGACCAGACCATTATGCAAATTCAGAGAACTCTAAGCAGCCGCTTCGCCCCGCAAAGCGCAACATCTTCAGCTCCCACTGCCGCCACCCCCGCACCCAGTGACAACTTCACCTTTTCAGGGACAGCATCAAAAGGAGCCCTCTTCACAGGAGCCGCAGCCTTAGCGCTTTTCGCAAGTAGCGGGACGGCACTGGCCGGCACTCGACCGGTTCCTACATTGGATGAGATGACTCCGTTTCTCACGGGTGTTTTAGTGGTCGGCGTCGGGCTTGTTTATCTCTGCCACGCCAATCGCCCGCGACCCATGGTTGAGCTCTAGACCAGACCTGCCACGAGTCTCACGTTTTTCCCAGGTGGGAAAAACTAGCTCGCAAACCCTTTGGTAAAATCGATTTTTCGAGCCAACTCCGGGTAGTCGATAAACGGATTGCGATTGCCCTGGTTCGCCTCTATGACCTCGTTGCGATGCAGTTCGTAGTCGGTCACGGGATACTGCTCGTGCCACTCCAGTAGCTTGGCGATGTCGGTGGAATCCATCTCCTTCGAACTGTCGCCGACTTCGCCGGGATAGCGAGTGACGAAATACAGAATGGCGCGGGCCGCCTCTCCCTTGCCGTGGAGAGGTTCGAAGGCTTTTCCGTGGCTGGTTCTCATCAGTCCGCAGCTCTCGAGCTTTTCGGCTCCCGGCCCCGCCTCCCTCAGCGGAAGATTACCGCGGTCAGAGTTGCATTTTCGCTCTTCGGTAAAAAGATGGTGCATATCGTCACGCATAGGCTGCTGCGCGTCGAACCACGACTTGGGGACCACATGCTCGATGTTGAAGCTCTCCAGGTCGCGACCGTTTCGCTCGGTGGCCTGCTCTTCTTGCTTGGGTCCCTCGCCGCTATAGAGGTAGTAAAGTGCCCCATCGGGTCGACGGTCCACCTCACCATAAAGGTCGTCGGCCGGCAATTCGCCTGTCGGTTTGTGGGTCTTTTCGAGGTGGCTGTGAAGCGTATCGAAGAGCGTCCCGCCGTCACGGGAGGTGAAAGAGTCCGCGATAGGAGCGTAGTACTCTTGCCTGCGAGCCGCATCGGCCTCCTCATTATAGTAGTCCTGGCCGATTCGGGTGCGGTGATACGGATTTTGAATCTGGTTGCTAATGAACAAGGCGGATCCCTTCACCGACTATTGTAATGTGAGAAGCGAAGGGGTTGGTGACTACCATGTTAAGGAGTTGTCATGCTGTAGATGTTTCGTGGGGGTCTCCCACGTGGGGGGCAACCAACTTAGTCGGCAGCTTGCTTCAAGTAGCTCCGCAACCAGGCCATGTAAGTCGGCCCGGGATCGGAACGAGCGCTGCTCGGCGGGTAGCTGTCTGGATAGATCTTGTCGTAGAGGTCCGTGTATTCAGGGACCCGCTTTCTGCCCTGACTCACTTCGTAGTGGGCCACCACCTGACTGGCCGGGATGTTATACTCGTCCATCAGCCACTTCACCAGACAAAAGGAGCTGAAGACCTGTTTGCTGCGACTGAGCAAGTCCGATTCGGTGACAGCAACCATCTCGATGGAGAAGGCGACGTGATTGACGCCGTAGGCTCCGGTGCAACGCCTCTCCAGAGGAAGCAGCCGGTAGACGGTGCCGTCGTGGCCAATCATAAAGTGGACACTCACCTGATTTCGTGAAAGTGCCCGATAGGTGCTCTCTGTGTCCGGTGTCACCGTGTAGTGCATCACGATCATCGAGGGCCTGAGGTCTAGCCTGGTGTCGCCATAGTACTTCTTGAAGTAAGAACGGTAGTCTTGTTCCCAGTCCTGGTACGGGAGCAGCCAATCTTTCAGCACCGGCTTCTCGTACTCCATCTCCAGAAACTTCTCGGGCAGCCTTTTGCTCTTGGCCGACTTCTGGTAGGTGCGATTCTGCTCGTGTTGGACACGCATGCGGTTGATATCGCGATCGGTAATGGTTTGAGCCAGAGCGCTCGAACCCACTACAAGGACAAAGAACAAAACGAGAAGACGCATAGAGTAATCTTCAACATCGCTCTACATCAACCTGTAGTCAAGGGAATCACAGGGGCCGTCGCACCTTCACAACCCAAGCTCTTTGCGAACCCCTTTGAAGCTATAACGTTCTTTCTTGGGCAGCTTCGATTCGGCTTTCTCCAACTCGGCCAGCAGCTTCAGCAGCTCTTTCTTCTTTGCGCCGTCCGACACGGCTTCCCGCGGAGTGAGCCCGCCGAGTCTTTCGTTGCTCTCGTCGGTCCAAGACTTGAAAAAGTTGACCTTAAAGGCCAGCATGTCCGCTCCCGCCGAAGCCCGGCTGCCACCCTCGGGCGCCTCCAAAACGTCTTCGGTACGTCCCACGTGGGAAAGGCCGTTCACCTTCTCCAGCTTGCCCTTCAGTTTGTTGGCCATCTTGGTGTCGGCCGTGGTGAGCACCATTTTTCCGTCCTCGGAGAACTCGGCTTCGCCAATCCACTGTTTGCCCTCGTAGAAGAGCACGCCGTGCTCACTCTTCTTGCCCATCGCCAAGACCCGCTCCAAAGCGTTTCCGTCGGCGACCCGAAACTCATCTCGAATGAGCTTCAACCGGTCGCCGCCGTCGTCAGGCACCAACCCCTCTCCGCCTAGAGCACTCATCCATTTCTGAGCCATCAGGCGAGCGTTGACGTTGGCCTCTTTCAGGGCTGCAGTAGGGGTAGCGGGCGCGGCCGCGCTCTCCTTTTTGAGGCAGCATTTCTTAAATTTCTGGCCGCTCCCGCAAGGGCACGAATCGTTTCTTCCGGTTTTAGGCATCCAAACCGGTCCTTTTAAGGAAGCGCCACTCTAATTCTCGCAGGTCCGGGATCGAGAGGCCCAGCGACTTGCCGAACCGGTAAACCTCAAGGCGCTCTTCGTTAGAGGCCTCTCCGCCTTTGTAGATCCTGGCCAGAGCCTCGTCCACTATGAAGGCCTGGGCAGTCCGCTTCAACTCCCACTGCTTCAGAGTTCCGAGCCCGACATCCTCGCATACCTGCGAGAGGTATTCCTCCTCGGAATCGTCCAGCACGCCGTCGACGCAGGCGATAGCGTATCCGAGGCAGACCACCGCCGAGGCCACGCTGCGGGTCCGAAGACCCCGCAACTCCTTGCGAGTAGGTCGCTCTGCCGCCCCGGGAGCGGTGGCCCCGGGCCCCAGGAGACTCTCCAGCAACTCTTGCTCGGACTCGTCCACCTCCCCGTCGGCCAAAGCCACTCCACAAAGCACACGGCGAAGGACCATCCGCTGCTCGAAATCGAGCTCCTCCAGCATCTCTCCGTAGGTGAGAAAGTTGAGAACGCGGTCGTTGGCCTCCCAGTGAGTCCAACGAGATCCGTCCCAGTAGAAATCCTTGCTCACCAACTCGAAGGCGTCGCAGGCGGCCTCCTCGATCTCGTCGACCGTGAAGTCCGTGCCCTCCCGGCGCTCCCGGCCCGGCCTCAGCGCGGACTCCAAAAGCCCCGCCAGCCGAGGGTTGCCACTGAGGCTGGGAGATAGGGTCGAGCTGATGTCATCGCCCGGGCGAAGCTTGGAAGTGGACTCAAATCCGGACACGGGGCAACGAAAGAGGAACACCAGGTGGTCTCCCCTCTGCTCGACATTGGCGATCAGCGGCTCCACATGCTCGATGTAAAACCGCTCGTCGTCCGGATGCTCAAGAATCGAACTCATAGGCTATTAGGGCCTGCCCTCATTTGTTGGGCGCGATTGCAGAACAAAAACCCTGAACTCGCGCTCAGGGTTCTTTTGCAACGTCACGTCCGGAGTCCCGCTCAGGCGTCACGCTAATTTGCCGGAAAGCTTACGCTTCGACTTCTTCGGCAGCCTCTTCGGCTTGCTCTTCGCCGGCTTCTTCGACGGCACCCATCTCAACAGTCACTTCGTCCAGAGGGGCATCCGCATCGGGGATGTCGTCCTCGGCGGCTGCCTCCTCGACGGGGGCGACGGCTGTCAGGGCCTTCTTGGCATTCTCTTCGGCTTCCAAGGCGCGGGTGGCTCGCTCTTTATCGAACTGAGCACCACTCTTCTCGGCGTATTCCTTGGGAATAAACTTTCCTTGCTTCTCGGCTACTTCGCGCAGCCATTTGCTGCCGCCGATGCGTACCCAGTCGCGGCCTTCCAGCGGCGCTCCGGATCCACGGCACTTAGATTCTCCAGGCTTTTTAGCTGATGCTTTGGCCATAATTCCTCACTTTCGTTCTGTCTGAGACCGCCTCTCGAGTCGAGCGGGCAGGACTTAGACGCCCTAGAATACAAAAAGCGGCCCCGGGACGCAACCCTGTTCCCAAGATTGCTCTGTTCGGATCGCAATTCCGGCCAGAAAGGACTTTCGCAAATGACAACTGTGATGACGATGGATGATATCCAGAAAAGAGTCAAAGAAGCCACAGACTACCTAAAGAAAGAGGTCAAGACCTCTCCCGACTATGCGCTCATTCTGGGCACCGGACTCGGCGAATTGGCCGACAAGGCGCAGAATGCCCAGGTAGTGCCGTACAAAGATATTCCGGGGTTCCCGGTATCGACGGCTCCCGGACACAAGGGAAACCTCGTTTTTGGGAAATTAGGCGGCAAGAATGTCGTCCTGATGCAAGGCCGCTTTCATACTTATGAAGGTTACTCCCAGGCGGAGTGCACGATTCCGGTCGCTGTTTTTAAAGAGCTCGGAGTACATACGATGCTGGTCACGGCCGCCACGGGTGGGCTGAACTACAATCATAAAGGCGGCGATCTGATGCTGATCCGCGACCACATCAACTTCACCGGCACCAACCCCCTCATCGGACCGAACGATCCCAACCAAGGCCCCCGATTTCCGGTCATGTTCGACTGCTACGACCCGGAATACAACGAATTGATTAAGAAAGTCGCCTTGGAGCAACAGATCCCCCTCCACGAGGGCGTTTACGCGGCCATCAACGGCCCCGTCTTCTTCACCAAAGCGGAGCTACGGATGTTGATGAAACTTGGGGCCGACAGTATCGGGATGTCGACCGTGCCCGAAGTGATCGTGGCTCGCCATCGGGGCATCAAATGCGCGGGAATCGCCGTCATTAGCGACATCGCCATCCCCGACTCCGGTCACCACGCCGACGAGGCCGAAGTGATCGCCACCGCCAAACGGACAGGGCCGCTGTTTCAACGGTTGCTGGAAAAGTCGCTTGAGGCCATGGGGTAAAGGCTTGACAGCCTGCCGACCCCTCGCTATTATCTCATTTCCAAAGGCTATGCCTCGGATTGAAGGAGAGACCGATGTCACGTGTATGTCAACTCACCGGCAAAAAGCCCGGTGTCGGAAACAAAGTATCTCACTCTCAGCGTAAAACTCGCAAGCGCTGGTTGCCTAACTTGGTGACCCAGAAGTTCTGGCTTGAGAGCGAAGGTCGCTGGGTCAAGATGCGAGTGAGCACTCGAGGTCTCAGAACGATCAAGAAGCTTGGACTTGAAAAAGCGCTGAAGAAGTACGGCGTTAAAGTCTAAAGTTTCAGAAAAACTTTAGAGACTCTCGTTGAAAGGGGCCCTACCCACTTAGTAAGTGAGTATTCGGGCCTCTTTTCTATACCCAAGAGTCAATTTGTTGGGGGTCCATGAAAAAGCTTGTTATCGGAAGAGCCTTCAGCCACCCCTCAAGCGACCCCCACCCTCTAAGGAGAAAAATGCGTTTATTCTCAGCGTTCTTTTTGATGACCCTCTTGTTTGCCCCGCTCCAAGCCGAGCCTGAGAAACATCACGGGCATCCCCAGGGCCACAAACACAACCACGACTTCAGCGACGCGGAGAAGTGGATCGAGAAGTTCGAGGACCCGGCTCGAGACGAATGGCAGAAACCGGACCTGGTCGTCGAGAAGCTCGGTTTAAAACCCGGAATGAATGTGGCCGACATCGGTGCGGCCTCCGGTTACTTCACTCGCCGCATGGCTCAACAGGTCATGCCGGGTGGCTACGCCCTGGCGGTAGATATCGAGTCCAACTTTTTCCCTTATGTGATCGAGCGGGCTTACAGCGAGCAGCAGTTCAACCTTTTCACGGTGGAATGCACCGCGGACGACCCTCGCCTCCCCGCCGATTCCCTCGACCTGATCCTCATCGTGGATACTCTTCACCATATCGAAAACCGCGGTGACTACTACGAGAAGCTCAAGGCGAGCCTGCGCGAAAACGGTCGGGTGGTGGTTGTGGACTTCAAGAAAGACGCCGATATCCCGGTCGGTCCCGGCCCGGCGATGAGACTGGCGGCCGACAGCGTCCAGAAAGAGTTTGAAGCTGCCGGATTCACAGTTTCCGTCGATCGGGAGACCCTCCCTTACCAGTACATCTTGACCGCCTCGATCTAGTCCCGACCCTTAACACTTTTGTGATCTATCGTCGATAAGATATCTTCAAGGAGCCCACGATGAATATCACACGCACAGCCAATCACCGACCTATGAATTTTCAACGCTCGACTGAGAAGAGCGATTGCGGGTGCTCAGATAGAGAAGGTCCGGTCGACCGACTCGACGGCGGAGCACTGGTACTCTCATCAATGATAGGCACGATGGGTGTCTACATGGGCGGCTCCATCGGCGCACCCATGGGAGCTTCCTGGGGACGTCAGATCGCCTCTTCCCTGACTACCGGCGGCGCCGCCAATCCGGACTTCTTCCCCAATCTGGCTCTAGGCAGCTCTATCGGCAAAGTCGCCGGAAGCGTGGCACTCGCAGCGGTGGGTTTTGCCGCGGTCACCGCCGGGACGTACGCCCTGCTCAAGGCCGGCGAGGGCTAGAAGCCAAACCGAAAGCTTGATCTACGTCCTCAAAGTCGCTTACGACGGGGCCTTCTTTCTCGGAGTCCAGCGCCAGCCCGGCAAGGAAACCGTCATGGGCAATCTGGAGTCGCTTCTAAGTCGCTATTTCGGAGAGCCCATCAAGACCGGCGTGGCCGGCCGCACCGACACGGGCGTCCACGCCCTGGGGCAAGTCTTCGCGTTTCGAAGCGACCAGGCCCACGAACTTGAGAAGCTGACCCACAGCCTGAACGCCATGGCTAGAGCTCCGCTGGCTGTGCTGGAAACGGCCGCCCTGGACGAAGAAAGTGACTTTCATCCCCGCCATTCCGCTGTTTCCCGCACTTACCAATATCTGATCGTAGACCCGTGCTGCTACTCCCAACGTCTTTTCTGGCGGGGGCGCGCCTGGACAGTCGGAGGCGGGCTCGATCTCGCCGCCATGCGGGCCGCCTCGGCGAGCTTTCTAGGACAGCACGACTTCTCTAGCTATAGCTATCATCCCGACGAAGACATGGCTCGCACTCGAAATGTCAGGGATCTTACTATCGAGGAGGAGCCTCTCCCCTCAGCGTTCTCAAGCGGCCAAGGCAGGCTGCTCCGGCTGGAGATAACGGCCAACGGATTCTTGCGTCGCATGGTCCGAGCCCTCACCTCCGAGTTGGTGAGGGTCGGGTCCGGCTTAGAAGACTCGGGGACCCTGATTCAGAAGCTGGCCGCTCGCGACCCCGAGGTTGGGCCGCCACCCGCGCCCGCCCACGGCCTCTACTTCAAGTCCGTATCTTACTCACCGGACCCGTTCGAGACGGCGAAACAAAGGGGCCGCTATCATCGCGCTCAGCCGTCGCAAAGCCTCAATTTCCAGGATCGTAACGGACGGCTGAACTAGATAGCCCTCACTATCAGGTGGTTGACGAGGGGAGAGTAGAACATCTGCATCTCCCTCTTTCGTCCCTCGATCACGGCGGGCAGCTTAAACTTGTACTTCTGGTCGCAGTACTCCATGTCCAGAGGCTCCTTCTGATGGAAGCCTATCCGAGCGAAGAATTTGCGAGTGGCGGTGTACTTCTGCTCCGGGGTTCGGAAATAGTAGTAGTGCAGCAAAGCCCTGCTGAAGCTATCCTGGTCGATCTTCTCCAGGGTCAGCTTGATCGGAGTGCGGTCGCGATAGAACGTGGCGGAGTATCCTCGGACCCCTCGCCCGATTTTGACATCCAGCGAGTTGTCACCGACTTTGAAGGCTGCGGAGAGTTTGGGCACGATTCTCTGTTTTCCTGAGAAATCGTGAATCCCTTTGCTAGCTTTATACTCAAGCGCGCCTGTCTACCACGACCGGCCTCATCCAAGAACCGTGGATCGTATCCTTGACCAGTGGCCGATGGGAAGCTGTGTAGTAGACTTCAGTTTGGTTGAGCTCATCGGACCTCTCGTTTTTGGTTACGTTTCGAGTAAAGCCTTCCACTTCACGACTCACGATGGGCGTTTCGACCCACTGCAACTCGCGCATATCCTTCCTGGCGTCAGTGGCGGCGACAATGGAAGCACCGGCCCCAATCACCGCTGCAGCGGCCAGACCGACCGGTGCTGCGACCACTCCCAATCCAACAAGAGCAGCGGCTGCAATACCACCTGCGACAGTACCCGCCAGACCGCCGAGTAGGCCTTCCTTGATGCCGGATTTCGGCCCCAAGTGGATAAGCTCCATCTCGTCTTTAAAGACGGGTTGGCCGTCTCTTAGGAATGGCTGGTCGTGGTAGACTCGGCTCCAACCTTGCAACTCCATAGAGTCGTTCGGCTTAAAACTATCGGTATAGCGTTACAAACCTCTGCGCAGCCGGTCTACGCCTACCTGAACAATCACGAGCATCACCACACACCCCCACCAACCCAGAGCCTGCCAGGCAAGACCAGGCAAAAACGCTCCGATGGAACCACCTATGTAGTAGCTGCTGAGATAGATGCCGGCGGCCACGGATTTCTCTTGCGGCTCCAGTTGGGCGATGTACGAACTTGCCGAAGCCTGAGTGGCGAACCCGGCCACGCAGAGAAGCGATAGTCCCGCCATGACGAATCCGAGCTTCGGTATCAAGGTCAAGAGCAAGCCGCCGATGGCGAGTCTGGAAGTCGCCGCGATGGTCGGCGAGTAGCCCCAGCGGGTGAGCGCTCGTCCGATGGTAGGCGTGATAGCAATTCCCAGAAGATAAACGAAGAAGACTTTGCCCAACTCTTTGGGACCCAACTCAAAGGGGGATTGGGAAAGGTAGAACGTAACGTACGTGAAGCCACCGACCATAGTAAAGAGAGAACAAAACCCGATGGCGTAGACGGCTCTCATCGAGCGGCTCTTCAAGGAGGTGAGGAAGTCTCCCAATCCGGGAGTGCGCCCGGCCGGAAGTCGAGCGGCGGGGTCGGCGAGACTACTCAAGAGCACTGCGCCCGCCGCGGCGTTAGCTATTGCCAGACCGAAGAGGGCTTCTCTCCATCCGAAATATTCGGTAAGAGTCCCGGCCAGCCAGCGACCGGCGAAGCCGCCCACGATCGTCCAGGTCACGTAGAGGGAGGTTGCTCGTCCTAAATCCCGTCGCGCGAAATCCTGTGCCATGAAGGCTAGCACTCCGGCGATCAGGACAGGCAAGAAGAGTCCCTGCGCAAATCTCCAGAAAATAAGAGCTTCCAGAGTATCTGCCATCGCCACCTGGAGTCCGCAGAAAACCAGCCCACCCACCGATATCTTGGTGAGAGCTCCCCGGGTCAAACGACCAACGAGCCAGCCGGCGAAGGGCGAAGCGAGCGCTACGGCAAGGGTTGTTGCACTCACGGCCAGACTCACTTTACTGCTTCCCGCCTCAAAGGCGTCTGTCAGCACAGGCAGTAGTGACTGCAACGCGTAGACGTTCACGAAGGCGGTGAAGCCTGCGGCAGCGGCGGTGACGGACCCTTTCTTTGAGCGGTTCTTCGGATTCATGCCGGCTCACTCTATTTCATTCCAACGAACGGAATATCAACGAATTGTTAATGTCGACACATCCCGTGAATCGATCCGTGAGTATGATGACAGGGAACTTTTGTACTAGTCGCGGAATGGAGACGAACGGATGAAGACCGACACCTCTCTCAATTTCACCAACCTTCCCCGTGGCGGCACGCTTGTGGAAGGGCCGAACTTTCGTATTCAGATCGGCTCCTATCCCGAGACCATCAAGGACACCATGAAACTGGAAAAGGGCGTCCCGAATCTCTATCTGCTACCCGACGACCTCTTTGACACCCATCTTGGCGTGAGCAATGCCGATATGGAGTTTCCGGTCTACTTCAACTATTTCATCAAGCAGCAGAAGTGCCGCATCATCTGCCATTCGCATCAGGTAAAACCGGTCGTCAGAGTGCTCCGAGAAGCGGTGGTGGGGCCTTTCCATATGTATCTGGAGGAAGAATACCCCGACGGGGCTGAGAGCTACGGCTTTCCAGAATTGCGGAAAGAGATGCGTTTCTACAAAGAAGACGCCAAGAATCCGAGGGGATACTGGGGTCTGCGGGATATGATCGAGATCTTCACTTTCGACCGTGAAGGCACCGTCGAGGTGGACGGGGTCACGATCTTCTCTCTCGGCCGCAATAGCTACCGATTCGAAGAGGGTCCGGAATCGCTGGAAGTGGAGTTCCGTCCCACTCCCGAGCCGCAACTGGAAGACATCGCTCTCGACGCCGGACACATCCAGGGCTGCTTTTACAGCCCGCCGACGTTCGGGGTGACGGTGATAGGAAGCGGTCACGGTTTCGACACCGAATCCAAGACATCCGGCTTCATCATCTGGGTGGACGGAAAGGGTATTCTGGTAGACCCGCCGGTCGATTCCACCATCTGGATGCAGCAACAGAAAGTGAACACCAGGCTCATCGAGGATCTGGTCCTTACCCACTGCCACGCCGACCACGACTCTGGTACGCTGCAAAAAATCATGGAAGAGGGGCGCATCCGAGTCCACACGACCCGCACCGTGATGGAAAGCTTCGTCGCCAAATACAGTGCGCTTACCGGCTTACGCAAATCGGAGTTTCGCGCTCTATTCGAGTTCGCTCCCTTGCGCATCGGCACCAAGACCACAATCGCGGGGGCTCAATTTCTTTTCAAATACAACCTCCATCCGATCCCCACATTAGGTTTTCAGGTGTCGCTGGAAGGCAAATCGTTCTACTACTCGTGCGATACCCTCTTCGACCCGGACTATATCCGTTCACTCCACGAGAAAGGCATCATGCCGAAGGAGCGGATGGACGACCTCCTGGACGTGCCCTGGAGTAGCGACCTCATTTTTCACGAAGCCGGGATCCCTCCCATCCACACTCCCATCAGCATTCTCGACGAGCTACCGATGGACGTGAAGCGACGAACGTTCCTGGTCCACGTTTCGGAGAGTGCCATCCCCGACGACTCCGGACTCAGGATCGCCGAACCCGGCACGGCTAACACCTACGAGGTGGAAGTCCCCATCCCTCAAAAGAGTCTGGCCTACAAGATCCTGGACGTGGTTTCTCATATCGACCTCTTCTCGGAGATGAAGTTCCACAAGGCCCTGGAGTGCCTGGCTATCACTCACTACACGGTGGTGGAAGCCGGGGAAAAGTTTATCGAACGCGACACTTACGGCGATAAGTTCTATATGATTCTCTCGGGCGAGGTGGAAGTTCTGCATGAGAGCCTACCCCGCCGCCTTTTCTTCAGCCGATACGACTATATCGGTGAAACCGCTCTTATCCTCAACAACCCTCGAAACGCCGATATTGTCGCTCGCACCCGCACCGAGTTGCTTTATATTGAAAAAGAAGATTTTTTGAGATTTCTCCGCGATACGCCGTTGCCTGACATGTTGAAACGGCTGGACGAGAACCGCTCGGTGGGGGCGCGCTGGACGTTCGAAAAACACCGAATCCTAGCCGCCATCTCACCTCTTCAGAAGAACCAGCTTATGTGCTATCTAGACGGTGAGTTTGTGCCCGAGGGCACCTACCTCTTCCGGGAGCAAGAAGAGGTGGATTGGTACTATCTCATCGACTCCGGCGAAGTCTTGTTTCAGCGAGACGGCAGAGAGGTGGTATTGGGCCCAGGCTCGTTCGTGGGTGAATTCGGGCCATCGTTTGACCTGAGCCGGCATCACTCCAGCGCCCGCGCCCTGACCGACCTGGAGACCTATCGAATCGGAGCCGAGGAGATGAGGTCTTTCATTAGCTCCTACCCCGGCACTTACGTGCGCATGGCCAAGAGCCTGTCCGACACTTTGAAACAACAGGGTCGCCCTGTGATTGGAGCTTGACTATGTCGACCACGAAAGAGCAGACTCTTGCCGACCGAATCGATGCCAAAGAGTTCTGCCCCGAGATCTACATTTATCCCACTCCACGAATGTATGAGCCTCTCTCGGACTTCACCTACCGTGGACTGAATCTCACTCAGGACCTCAACGTCTACGTGCACGTCCCGTTTTGCAAACAGTTCTGCTCCTTCTGCGGCTATTTCAAGACGATCTACACCGAGAGTTTGCAAGAGCAATTTGTGAAAGCGATCATCAAAGAGATCGAACTGCGCCGGGGCTGCTTCGAGGGCAAAACCGTTAAGACTCTCCATTTCGGCGGCGGGACACCCTCCCTGCTTACGCCCGGTCAACTGAATGCTATCGTTCAAGCCCTGGTGAAAGTCCGACCCGATATCCTCGACACCTGTCTAGAGGTGAGCATCGAAGCCACCCCCGAATCCATCGAGTTCGAGAAGTTCAGGGGTTATCGAGAAGCCGGTATCAATCGCGTCAGCATGGGCGTGCAGTCGTTGGTGGACGCGGAGGTCGTTTTGGCCAACCGCTGTGTGGACCAGGACCGTACCTCTTTTCAGATGCTCTCCGACGCTTTTGAGAACCTTCGCGAAATCGGAGTGCCCGACGTGGTGATCGATCTGATGATCGGTATCGAAGGCCAGACCACCGAAACGTTCGAGGAGTCGATCAAGCTTGCGCTTTCGCTCCGACCGGAGACCGTCCAACTCTACGCTCTCGGTATTATGCCCCAAACAGCCCTCGGCCGTCGCAAGCCTCCTAAGCTGATGCCGGGCGAGCAGATCTATCACTGCTACGATCTGGGTAGGCGCTACTTCCTCGAAGCGGGCTACAATCAGGACTCCCACGACCGCTACACCATTCACAAATCCAGCGGCTTTCTTCAAGGAGACTACAATATCCAGGGGTTGAGTCTGATCGGTTTGGGCGCCGGCTCTCGCAGTTACAGTCAGGACTTCCATTTCCGCAACACCTACACCTCACTCAACGGCCGCAAAGCTCTCTTGGAATACATGGCCAACATCAACGAAGGGCGCCATTCGGTGGAGAGCGGCGTGCGACTCGACCTCGACGAGCGGTCTCGCCAGTACGCCATCGGACACATCCAGGCTTTAGACAGCAGAGAGTTTCAAAAACTCTTTGGAACGAGTGTCGAAGAGAAGTTTCCGGAACTCTACAGCGACATGGTGGAGCTAGATCTCGTGAGGCAAGACGGGACTATTTGGCGTCTCACTCCCAAAGGGCTCCTCTTTCGCGACCTCTTGGGAAGACTGATGTTCTCTCCCAAGGCCAAGGCGCTCGAAGAGGCCTATCGCAGCCGTTGAAGCCAACGGAAAGTGTCATCATCGTGTTCGGCCTGGCGGCCTCCGGTAAATCCACACTAGCCTCCAGGCTGGCCCGTCATCTGGGCCTGCGAGTCGTCCATCCGTCGGGCGTCATGCGACAACTCTTGGCCGGACAATCCGTGATAGCGGAGGAGTCCGTTGCCAACGACGGCTTCTGGGAAAGCCCCGAGGGCTCACGAATACTCGATTCTCGCCTTGAGCAATCCAAGCCCGTGGACGTAGAAGCCAACGACATTCTTCTTCAGGAAGTGACCAAAGGGGATGTTGTCATCGACTCCTGGTCGTTGCCGTGGCTTACCAATAGGGGGTTACGGATTCATTTGAAAGCGCCGCTAGCGGTGAGGGCGCGGCGCGCGGCTGAGCGGGCGGGAATCACTCCCGAAGAGGCTGCCGTTTTGATCGCTAAAAAGGATGAAGACACTCGGACGCTTTTCGTTCGGCTTTACGGATTTGATATTTTTCGCGATTTGGACGGGCGTTTTGACCTGACGATAGAGACAGAGGGCTTCTCGGGGGATGACGTTTTTGGGAGAGTTTTGGGGTTTCTGAATCGTCAAGGATGGAGTGAGGACCTATGAATCCAAAGTCGAATCCAGCTGGCCTCACGATCACTTGTGTGATTCCCGGGGTAGGCCCGCGTAAGAGGGACGTCCCGGCCGTCGGTCCAATGCCATCGTTCGTAGCATTCTGAGTTTGATGTATTCTCTCTTCGAATCCAAATTACGTTCGGCACACGCTTCCCAAGCACAAACCTACTGAAGTTACGATCCTCGTGTTTTCGCGAGACTTCACCCCAGCAATTCCCTAACGCGAGCGGCGACTGCTTTTCCGAGCCTCCGGTGCTGGTCCGCCTCCAGGTGGATACCATCGAGGTCGCTTGTGACTACCGCTTCGGCGGCGTTCAGGAGTGGGCAACCTAGCTCTTCGGCCTGGGCCAGGAAATGGGCACCGAACCTTTTGGACTTTTCCTCCGCTCCTTCGAACATCTCGGAGAAGCGGGTCAGCTTCGTCGTGGGTGGCGGCGCAACCAACAGAACCTGGGGAGCGTCGCCCCGGGGACCGCACATCGATTGACGCACGATGCCGACCAGTCGAGCCGCCCCGCGGGCGATGTCCTCCGCAGGGACCCCGAAACGGCGCTTCAGGTCGTTAGTACCGAGCATGATCACCACCAAATCGAGCGGAGCATGCGACTCAAGACAGGGGAGCAGATATCGACTACCGTTCTTATGAGTCCCGTCGATCGGGTCATCCCAGACGGTGGTGCGACCGTTCAAGCCCTCTTCCAGGACAAGGTAGCCTTCTCCCAGTTCGTTTCTCAGGACACCGGGCCAACGGGTGTCGCGGTCGAAACGCTCGCGCGTGAGCGGGTCGTAGCCCCAGGTGTTGGAATCACCGAAGCAAAGTACGGTTTTCATCGACGCGGCCTACGAGAGTTGCTCCTCCGACTCCTTGCAACGTGAACCATCCCCGCCCGCGACCTCCCGGGTATATCCCCTCAGATGAGACTCATGATTGGCGACCGGAAAATCGTCAACCCGCCTCATCAACGACAAGAAAACCCCGAAAACCCTGGCCCCAGCAATCCTCTTGAAGAAAAGTCTACACGACCGCAAATATCCCCCAGATTTCCGGTCGCGAAAGATTTAGTGGAAAGAAACTCGGGAAAGTCCTGACCAGCCCCGTCAAATGGGGCTTCCCCGGCTTTGTTACGCGACCATCTTCGAGCAGTTTTCGAGTTTGCGGTCGCCAATCGTGAGTCTGCTGGAAGAGCCTTGCCCAGAGAGGTCGTTTCCGTCAAAGTTGGCGACTTTCAAGAACGAAACTGTTCAATGAAACGGCTTATCGATCACCTATGTGTTTCAGGAGGCTCACCTGCCGGTCGATCACACAAGTGACTTCGGGCAAGAGGCGACCCGGGTCAACGCTTCGCCAGTCTACCTCGACCCGGATAAACTTCCTTATGGCGGATATATGCCGGAGTGGGAGAAAAAGAAGTACGCCTCGAGTCGACGCCAAGAATGAAACCACAACCCCCAAGGTGAAGCCGCCAGAATGAAGACCCTGCTCAAAATCCTGGCCATCCTGCTTTACTGCCTCACACCGGCCGCGGCTCAATTCGGTGAAGCCGATGCCGCGACCATCGTTGTGGAGCAGCTTGAGAGCAGTGAAGAGCCGGGGCAGGCTCTGTTGCACATTATCAATCTAGACTTGTCCCAGGCTTCGCCTGAACGGCGAACGGAGTTGGGCTTGCTGGCGCTGGACCACGCTATCACGATGCATCGCTTCGACCTGCTTCCTAAGTACTTCGCGATGGTGGATCAGAGCATGGAGGCGCTGGCTCCGTCGCCAAGGGCGATGGCCCGGTTCTTACTCCTTACACTGGAGCAAAGGGCCGGGAGCTATCTGGAGCCGGAGAAGGCTCGTCGAGGATTGCTTTCCAACTTGAATAGGGCTCTCGAGCTCCTTAAAAGCTACCGTATCAGCCAAGAGGACGGAGAGACCTGGGTATGCAGTCGCCTGTTTCTGGGGCGGGCCTTTGGTTACTGGGTTCGGGAGCTTGTAGAGCACCAAATTTTGCTAGACCGGGACGTGGCCGAACCGATAAAAAGAGTCCGAGACAGAGCAGAGTCGATCGCTCTGGACTGGGCCACCACCGAAGAGACCGTGGCGACCCTGGCTATGAGTCACGGTTACTTGAACGAACTGGTAGCTGTCCAGGGCTCCCTGGACTCCGAGGACCCACTCTATCCTCTCTTAGGTCAATACCAGCACCTGAACGACATCCGGGCCGTGGCCAAGGAGAAGAATGCGGACAAGCTTGTGGAGGAATCGCTAGGACGCATCGTGGCTCGCCGCAACCTTTTCCGAGTCGCCCGTATCGCCGAGCAAGCTCTTGGTCGCCCATATACCAGAGAGGAGGCCGACCAGGTCAAAGCCGCGCTGGCGGAAGCCGTTGAGAAGAGCAAGTACCAGGGCAGCATCAAGTTGGCGGCGGAGCTTTTCGTGACCGGTTTTGAGGCTTCGTTCTCCAGCAACAAACCAGATTGGCTGGATGCCGCTCGTCAGGGGTTCTCGACTCCTCCCAACTTTCTGAAGAACTTCCCCGAGCTTTCCACTCGCTACTTCACGGCCCGCGCACGGCTGAACTTGCTCGACGGCCACACTCGCCAGGCCGCCGAGGACACAGAATTTGCGGTCAAAATCTATCAAAGCTTGTTCAAGGAATCGGGGCTCAGTGAAGAGGGACTCTATAATTTTCGTCGTCGAGCGGGGCTGGCCCACGAGTTACTCATCGAGGCGCGGTTGTTAGAGGGTGACGTGCCGGGTGCCTTTGCCGCCGCGGCGGATTATCAGGCACTGGAGAGCTTGAGTGTGTTGACGCCGGCAGAGAAATCGCGTGTTTTCGATCGAGTCTCGGCTCGTCAAGTGTCCCAATCACTCAAGCCGGACGAAGCCGTGCTTGTTTTTTTCCCAGGGCGGTTCAAGCTCTACTCTTTCCTGGTCACCAATCAGGGCGTAAAGTCCGACCAACAGGAGGTGACTTCCGGCGAACTTCAGGATTCGGTCTTTAAGACGATGGCCCAAATAAGGCGTCTCGGTAATGCCGATGAGGGCCGGAGACAACTCTATCAGACGCTACTCGGGCGATGGGACCTCAGTCCATTTAGAGAGCTTGAGATAGCCCCGTCTTCCTTCCTTTCCAACCTCTCCTGGGGCCTGCTGCTGAACCCGGATGGGAAGAACCTTTGCCAGAGCCACACTCTGAGTATTCAACTCGCCCTGGGCGCCCAAAACCCAGCCACCCAAACCCCGAACGGTCTGCGCGCACTGGGAAACCCGGACGGCTCCCTTCCTGCAGCAGAGGTTGAGGTGGAGCAGATAGCCAGTCAGTTTGCCGAGGCCAAGGTCGCGACCGGCCAAGAAGCCACCCGGCTCTTCGTCGAGGCTTTCAGCGAGGACGTGATGCATTTCGCTACCCACGGCACAGTCAACTTCCGTAAGCCGCACACCAGCTACTTGCTGCTGGCCAACGGAGAGCATCTTGCAGCCCAGGAGATCGCTCGAGACGCCTGGGATAAAGCCGCTCTGGTGGTCCTCTCGGCCTGCAACACCGGCACCTCCAGCCTCGACTTCGTCGGTCACCGGAGTCTCGCGGGGGCGTTTCTCAAAAGTGGAAGCCCCGCCGTGCTGGCCACCCTCTGGCCGGTTGACGACGAAGCGACGCGAGTCTTCATGAACCACTTTTACACAGCTCTCTCCCTGGGAGACTCTCCCAAAGAAAGCGTCCAAAAGGCTCAACTCAAACTGCTTGAATCTCCTCAGTTTCAGCACCCTTACTATTGGGCCGGTTTTGTCCTGTTTGAAGGCTAGAAAAGCTCTTTCAGGCTCCAACAGAACATAGCCATCGTGCAAGTTTGACCAGTGAGGTAACCGATGAAGCGCCACGGCTGGAGTGCTAACAGCAACGACACTGTCTGCACGGTGCGACCGGCACAAAAGAGGACAATTAGCGCTCGATAGACCTCCACCGGTACTCCGCAGAAAATCCCACAGAGCGCAGCAAACAGAAAGCCTGGAATGTTCTCCAGGTCGTTTCTCCAGCAAGCTTCGGCCCGAGTCAGAAGCTCCGGCTGCGACCCTCCCTCAGGCATGTCTGTACGAAAAAACATTTCGTCCTCTCGATACTTGAAGCTCTTGTACTTGAAACGGCCGTAGCCCTGGACGAAAGAATTGGCGAGCATCTTGAAATTGAGATAACAGGCTCCCGCCACAAACCAGAAGATAAGTTGTTGATTCATCCTAACCAAATTATCCCGAAGGGCCGACTAAGCCTTGCCCCAAAGACCATCGATCCTCTCGATCGTCTCGTCAGCATAAGACTTCTTCAAAACGTTGGAACTCCGCAACCGCTCGACAACCTCGCCCAGGTTCTCGGCAAGACAGCGACTGGTCTCGTCCACCCGGCTTTGAGCCCAGCCCATCGCTTCTTGGAAGTTGTCATCTTCGACCGGCCGGGTGCCCCACAAGTCGTACTTCAAATCTGACCAGATCACCAGCCCTGACAGACCGGGCGGTCCCGCGACCGGTATCGGGTCGGAAACCATGTCCCGACTGAAGAAGTGAATGTGAGCGGCGCGGTCGGTCGACTCAACCCAGAATGTCGCCTTCACTCTGTGGAGAGCCGCTTTCACGGGCACGTTTAGGAAGTGATGAAGAAAAGTCGGAGTGCCGTAGGTCGGCCGCCAGGTAAGAAAGAGAAACTTCCCGGGCTCTTTCTTTTTCAAAACGGCCGTATTCTTGTCGATGAAATCGTAGGGCCCATTCCATAAATCCAATAGCATCACCGGCTCGGATCGATCCGACTCTCTGCAAAAATAGGAGCGGATCGCCGTAAACGGTTTTGTGCGGTAGTCGAAGTAACCTGAGACCAGGCGCGAAAGTGACTCCATAGGAAGGAGCCGCTCAGGTCTTTTGATCACATCATCAATTCTACTATGTACGGATCGTCGATGGTCCCTGAAACTAGAACGATTGGCGGATACGAATTCGACTCTGAGACCTGGTTCTTTCACGGTAACGTCATCCGGCACGTCCAGTCGGCCCGGAGCGAGAATGAAGCCGCCCCAAAACTCCCTGAGGAGTCCGCCTCCCAGCCGGACTTCTACTGAGGAGAAGACTTTCGTGGCGTAAAACACGGCCCGAGCTAGAGTTGAGACAGCACTCCTCTCTCCAAACGGTCGGCGCAACTCGTCCAGAAAGTCCCGCACCAGGCCGACTTCAAGTTTGGGCAGGTCTAGGTTTATTCGACTCTCCCGGTTCTTGCTGCCGCCGATATATCGGATAGCTGCAGCAGGGTGCTCACCGAGCTGCCGTGCCGATGCATCCAATAATCGATAGACGGATTCGACACCTGCGTCGGGAATGGAAGCCAACAGCTTATCCCGAGAATGGGACCGGTCGAGCGTGAAGGTGTTTTCTGATTCGACTATTTCGCCAGTGTTCTGGCTTCGAAGAAAGTCATCCATGTTGCCGTTATCCGAGACCCTACGCGTGACCCCACATCCCCTCGATCCTCTTCACCGTCTCGTCCAGGTAACTATTGCCCACGAGATTGGAGCATCGCAGACGGTCTATTACCTTATCGAGGTTGTTCGCCAGACATTGAGAAGTGGCGTCTACCCGGCTTTGAGACCACTCCAACGCCTCCCGGAAGGATTCGTCTTCCACCATCCTCGTGCCCCAGATGTCGTACTTCAAATCGGGCCAAAGGACCAGACCGGTGAGCCCGGGCGGCCCTTTGACCGGTACCGGATCGGACACCATCCCCCGAGAGAAGAAGTGGACATGAGCGGGACGATCCGAGGTTTCCACCCAGAATGTGGCGCGAACACGGTGCTCACAAAATGCCAACTCCGAATCCAAGAAATGATGTAGAAATGTCGGGGTACCGTAGTCAGGTCTCCAGGTCAAGAAGAGAAAGCGACCTCTTTCTTTCTTCATCAGAACGACCGTATAGGCATTCAGCCTTTCGTAAGGACCGTCCCACAGATCCAGGCGCATCGATGGTGACGAGTTTTCGCGAGCAACGCTAGCGTAGGAGCGGATAGCGGTAAACGGCTTTGTTCTGTAGTCGAAGTAGCCTTGGACTTCCCGCGAAATCGACTCTAGAGGAAGCAACCGTTCTGGATTGCTCAACATATCGTAGAGTTTGCGACCGCTTGACCGCCAGTGCTTGCGATACTCCGAAGTATTGGAAGGATAGAAGTTGATTCGCAGACCGGGTGAAGTCGCCGACAGAGAAGTGGGGATCTCCAACGAGTCCGGCCCCAGAGTGACATCAGATCGCATCGCGCTGAAAAGAGTGGAGCCAAGGTTGATATCGACTCGGGAGTGAAATTTGGTACCTCTCAGGGTGGCTCGCGCCAGAAGCGACGCCCCCGAGTACGGCCCGAAGGGTCGTCGAAGCTCGTCTAGATAGGCGTTCACGAAAGTCGGTTCGAGGGGGGGCAGATTGAAGCTAAGGATACCGTGGTTGGGCTGCTCACCAATCGTCTCGGAAACCTTCATGCCCAGACGCCCTCCCAGGCAGTGGGCCGCTCCATCCAGCAGTCGGTAGACAGAGCGCACATCTCCTTCCGGAATAGACTGGAGCAACTTGTCTCTGGACCGCCCCCGGTCGACCGTAAACGGGTTCTCCGAGTCGACGACCCTACCGGTCTCTTGCTTCCCCAAAAATTTATCCATAGCTAGCTCCGAGCCGGCACGTCGACGACAGTCGGCCGGTGGCCCGTCAAGCTCAGGAACCGGTCCAGCGCCGGCCTTTTCAAGCTCACCGTCGCTGTGTTCACCAGGGGATGACAACACAAAGCGTCGGCCTCGGCGATCGGTCTATCCAGGAAAAGCTCCACCTGACGGTCGACATCGTTCAGCAGAGCCAGGATCGTGACGGAGCCCGGAATGACGCCTAGGCGGTCGGCCAGACGCTCCGCCGATCCGAGGCTCAGCTTACTGCAGCCGATCACCTTCGAAAGAGCATTGAGATCGACGCTCTTCTCGTACCCCACCACCACCAGAAAGTGCCGGGTACCTTTGCGGTCTCTCAAGAAAAGGTTCTTCGTCTTGCCCCCATCCATTGCGGGTACGTGTTGTTCGGCCTCTTCACAAGTGAAGACGGCGGGATGTTCGCACAGCTCGTACTCGATGCCGTGACGGGAGAAAAGATCATAGACGGGTTGTGCCTGCATGGGCACACTGTTCACAGGACAAGCGCGGGAGTCCCGCTCGCGTTGCCGGAAGTTAGCCGTTGAGGCTGAACGAAACGCGCGATCCTCGACTGATCACCGAATAAACGCTGGACCCCTGTTTCTCGGAGCTATAAAGCAGACTGGCCCCGTTTTGATGACTGGCCATCAAGAACTCCACATCGGCGAAAGAGCTACTGAACTCCCCTTTGCGAAAGACCACATCCGTCTGTTGCCACTCACCGCAGTTCACCTCGTCGGCGACAATTTGTTCAAACAGACTTTCGAATCGCACTCGGATTTCGTCTTTGCTTAGCTCTCCGACGTTGCTCATATTAACTTCACACTCCTGGTATGGGTCAACTCTAAAACAACAAGCTGTCACAGATCTCAGTTGGAGACCTCGGATGTAAACAGCTTGTTAAGAAATAGTAAAAGTTATCCCTAGAGGGGTTTTCCCTTACCCGGCAAGAAAACGCCGCTCGAAGATTCAACCCACTTGATGTGTTTGTTTAGGAGAGATTCCATGGCCTTTATCGGCAATTCAAAAACCCTACTGATAAGTTTCGTCCTGGCCCTGGGCACCTGTTTCCCCGTGCTTGCCGAGGCCCCCGCGCCGAAGGAGCGCCCCCCGCTCGCCGAGCTCTGGGTGCAGACCAGCGCCGAATACCGGGGCCTCTGCTATCAGGCCTACACGGCGGCCACCGAGCAGTTTGAGCACTGGGCCCCGCTGCTAGAAAAAAGAGCAGACGGAAAGGCATACCTTCCGGGCTCGAACAAGCCGGTGGCCATTATCCTGGACCTGGACGAAACCGTCATCGACAACAGCGGATTCCAGGCTTTCACCGTACGCACCGGTTCCCGCTACAATCCTCAGATTTGGGAAGCCTGGGTCACCTTTCAGGGCATCAACGAAGGAGCCGGCGGCACTGTTCCCGGCGCGGTCGAGTTCTTAAACTACGCTAAGGAAATGGGAGTGACCCCCGTTTTTATCTCCAATCGAGACGTGGGATATGAGTCGGCCACCATCAAGGTCTTGGAAAGAGCCGGCATCGACACCACCGACATCGAGCAAAGAGTGCTCTTGAAACAAAAGGGAGAGATGGCTGACAAACAGGCCATGGAAGCTCTCAAAGCCTGGGGAATCGACGCGAGTTCCGAGCAGGGTCGCGCCACTCTGGAAGGCGAGGGCGAAAAAGAAGGTCGGCGCCTGATGACTCGCCGCCAATACGACGTTTTAGCCTACTTCGGCGATGTCTATGGAGATTTCGAGCCCTTTCTCTACATGGCCCAGGATACCCAGCGCCGTCATTTCGAGCAGCGTCAAGACAGCGCCGACGCCCATCGCGACAAATGGGGCAAGACCTGGTTTATCCTCCCCAACCCGATGTACGGCTCTTGGAGTGTCGGCGAGGCCATCCCCAAAGACCAGATCAAGTCTTCCCTGGACGACTACGGCTTCGAAGTCTACCTCAGAGGACGTCGCCTGCTGGACTAGGCACCACCACAATATTGATTTCCATTCAAGAGAACCGCGCGACCATGCGGTTCTCTCGTCTTGTTAACATTCAATTAGCACACTTCGGTAAAGAGGCCGGTACTATAATCAGGACCACCACTCTCCAACCGAGGAATTATCTTGCTTATTAATCTAGCTCCCAATAAGACACAGGCTTACCGTTCTACTCTTGCACCGGCCCGGTCCGATGCGCCCGCAACCACCGAGCAGCAACCCGTGGACATGGTCGACATGTTGCCCTCGAACTGGCAAGACATCGACACCCAGGAGGTGGTCCTCCCGAAGTCAGCGCCCCCCAAACTGCACCGACCCGTCATTTTTCTTCACGGCTTCAACGGTAGTGCCGAGCGATGGTCAAACGTCACGGACTGGCTTACTTCGGAGGATTCAGGCAACAAATACGGTGGTATTCTCGACGCTGGAAAATTCGACAACGTCGATCCTCAAGCCAATCTCTTTTCGTTGAGACTCTCCAGACCGTTCAATTCGGTGGAGAAGAACAAGGCCGAACTGAAACAGGCCGTGGAAGCCGTGGTGGCGGCCACAGGAGCTGAAGAAGTCGATCTGGTGGTTCACAGTCTGGGAGGACTAAACTCCCGCGCCTACTTGCAAGACGCCGATGAGAAGGTCAACAAACTTGTCCAACTCGGCACACCCAACCACGGCTCTCAACTGGCCAACATGGAACTCTTCATGCGGGAAAACTTCGATTATCCCGTGATTCCCAAGACCGACGACCCCGAGGTCCGCCGAGTCCTTGAGCAACTCTCGGTCGACAAGAACGATGGTGACGGAAACCCCAAGAATCCGTGGCTGCGAAGCTTGAACAACGATTGGGACAACCAGCGCGGTAAGGCCGACGTGATGATCGTAGCCGGCGCTGGAGTGCCCACCCTCACCGGTGGACCCGGAATCACCGTCTTCGGAGATGGAGTCGTCACCCGCCGGAGCGCCAAGATGGACGGAGTGGAAAACAAGACCATCTGGTTTAAGACTCACGGCGGGCTTCAGAACAGCGCCAAGGTCATGGAGAACGTGGCCAAGTTTCTCACCGGCCAGCCTCTGGCAGGCGATGAAAACCTTTTCGACCGGCCCGAAGATGCCGTGCGAGCCGCTCAACTCCTCGACAAACGAGCAACCGAAGAGTCTCGAGAGACTCGGACTGCCAGCGCCGAGGAAGTCAAGCGCGCCGTCCGCCTGCCGCTGCTCGATCCGGCCTTCCAACTCGGTCTCGGCCTGGGCGTACTTTCGGCGATACTCGGCGGGCCGAGAGAATCTCTGCCTCTGGTGGAGATCGCCCTCAGTTCCGAAAACAGCCAAAACGAAGTTCACGCCGACTACGATATCGACTTGCAACGGGAGCAGAATCCGGTCATCGGAAGCGGCTCCGTCAACAACACCAGCTTCGCCGAGGTGGCCAACCTCAAAGAAGGCAAGGTCTACTGGAATAGCGCTCTCAACCTCAAGTCCTCGGGACTGGTGATGGAAGTGGGAGAGGACGAACAGTCCGTCCTTATGAAAGGTCTGCTCGGAGGGGTGCCCACCGACCTGACTCTCTCCATCGTCAAGAACGACAACGGCCAGATGACCGGGATGCGAACCACCGGCACATTCAACCAGGAGCCGTACGACGTGAACAGCGCCATCGACCTGGAAGGTCTCATCCAGGGTGGCGCCCAGCATCACTCCGATATGCACGTGACCGGACTCGTCAACGGCGAAAATCTGGATCGGACCTACCAGGTGAATGTGAAGCGCAATAAGGGCGACCTCGAGCTTAGCGCGCACCACCAGCCTAACACCGAGGACCAGCAGATGGTGGGAGTAGACGTGAAGGTCAAGCAGCGACCTTCAGCCTAGACTTCCTACAACAGGTCAAGTACCGCCAAATGAGTGCCGAAACCGCCCAGCAAGACGCATAGATGCCAGGCGCAGTGGTTGTATTTCACATCGTCTCGGATGTAAAAGTAGGTTCCGCCGGCCAGAGCCACTCCACCGACCGCCAACCAGGTGAAGGCGGCGGGGCTAAGTGCGGCTATCAAGGTGGGAAGCGACACCAGGACCATACCGCCTTGGAAGAGGTACGCCCAGGTGCCTTGAACATGATAGCGATACACGCTTTTAAACTTAAAGATGCATCCACCGATGGCGATGAGCCAACTGAGGACCCAGAGAGTGTAGCCGACCGCGTCGTTGAGCGCGTGCAACACAAACGGACCGTAGCTGGCCGCGATCACGATGAAGATGGCGCAGTGGTCCAGCACTCGCAGATAAGACTTCCGCGGCAAAAAACTGCTAGCGTGATACAGAGTGGAGGTGCAGAAGAGAACGATCCACGACAATGCGTAGGCGACAAGGATCGTTAGTTGCGCGGCGGTGGCGCTGCTGGAGTGCACCTCCAGTAAATGGAGAAGACCCCAACAGCTACCCACGAAGCCGGCCCCATGGGTGATGACGTTGAGGACCTCCTCTTCCGGAGTTTGCTCCGAAATCGGACAGCGACGATCGATGATAATTGCTCTGAACCCTTCCCGATACTGTCTCACTCAAGTGAAACGGAGATTCCCCGCCGACTACCGATTTTGCCGCTAACATTCACAACGCCTGCTACTCCCAGGACGACATTCGTACCAGATCTATCCTTTGGTATGGACCAATGCCATCCTCAAAAGTTCATATGAGAGTGGGCATCGTTGCTAGTCTGGGAGTTGAATTCAAAAGAAATGAGAAGAACCTATGATGCAAACAACCGAAAAAACCGTCAGAGCCAGAAACACCGTCATCCCCGCGCTGGGATTTGGCACCTACGAACTGACAGGCTCCGACTGTCGAGAGATGGTCAGAGTGGCCCTGGAAGCCGGGTATCGCCATATCGATACCGCCCAGGTCTATGAAAATGAGGAGCAAGTCGGGGCGGGTATCAAAGATGCCGGCACCGACCGCGAGAGTTTTTTTCTCACCACAAAGGTGTGGTTCGACAACTATGAACCAGCCAAACTTGAGACCTCGGTGGAGAACTCGCTGCGAAAGCTCAAGACCGACTACGTCGACCTTTTGCTCCTGCACTGGCCGGTTTTCGAGGGGTCGATGGAGCCCACGTTGGAAGCTCTGCTCAAGCAGAAAGAGAAGGGGCGAACAAAAGCCGTGGGAATCAGCAACTTCACCTTGTCTCAATTAGAAAAAGCCTGCGAAATAACAGGTCAGGAACTTGTCACCAACCAGGTGGAGTACCACCCCTTTCTCGACCAGTCGAAGATGCTCGACCGCCTGGCCCAAAAGGAGATGGCACTTACGGCATATTCTCCCCTGGCCCGGGGAAAGATCTTCGAAGACGAGACCGTGACCGAGATCGCTCGACAACACGGCGTGGACGCAGCTCAGATCACTCTGGCCTGGTTGCTTGGCCAGCCTGGCGTCGTCGCCATTCCGAAGTCGAGTTCACGAGAGCACGCTCTGAGCAATTTCAAAGGAGCAGAGATTGAACTCTCCGCGGAAGAACGAGCCGCTATCGACAAACTGGGAAGCCCCGAGGGCCGTCTTATCGACCCGAGCTTCGCTCCAGACTGGGACTAAGGGGAATCCGTGAAGAGCGGCCTGCGACAACTCCCTTTTTCCGAGACCACTCGTCGTTGGTTTGAAACGCACTTCCCCGCCCCCACCGAGGTCCAGCAGCGCGGGTGGGACCTGATATCTCAGGGTCACCACTCGCTCTTGCTGGCCCCCACCGGGAGCGGCAAGACCCTGGCCGCCTTTCTGTGGACCATCGACCAACTCGTCTCCGCACCCGCAAGCAAAGGCATTAAGACCGTTTACATTTCCCCGTTGAAAGCGCTCGTCTACGACGTCGAGCGCAATCTTCGGGCTCCTTTAGCCGGAGTGACCCGAGCAGCCGACCTATCGGGCACGCAAACCACCGTTCCCACGGTGGCCGTGCGTACCGGCGACACTCCGGCCAACGAAAGAGAGCGGCAGCTCCGCCAACCGGGCGACATTCTGGTCACCACACCGGAGTCGCTCTATCTCATGCTGGGCTCCCGACATCGCCAGAATCTCACTTCCGTTCGGACCGTCATCATCGATGAGATTCACGCCCTGGCCGGCACGAAAAGGGGAGCCCACCTCGCCCTCACCCTGGAGCGCCTGGCTCGCATCACCGACCAGGACCCCCAACGAATCGGACTCTCCGCCACCGTCAGACCGGTCACCGATGTGGCCCGCTACCTGGGCGGCGACCGCCCGGTGGAGGTCGTGGACACCCTCGAACCGCCTCACATCGACCTTCGTATCGTGGTCCCGATCGAGGATATGGAAAACCCGCCCGCGCCTCCACCCAAGGAGGATGACGGCGGCGCCATTCTAGCCCAACTGCTGGAAGAAGAGCAGGCTCCGGCCCGGGCCAGTATCTGGTCTTCGCTCTATCCCAAGTTTCTGGAAGTCATCAAGGAGCATCGCTCGGTGATCTTCTTCGTCAACAGTCGCGGTCTCTGCGAACGTCTGGCGCTCAAGATCAACGAACTGGCTGAGGAAGAACTCGTGCTGGCGCACCACGGCTCCGTTTCCCACGAGAAGCGTCGCCAGATGGAAGAGATGCTGAAGTCGGGGGAGCTGAGAGCTATCGTGGCCACCTCATCTCTGGAGCTCGGCATCGACATGGGAGCGGTCGACCTGGTGGTGATGGTGGAGTCTCCCGGCTCCGTGGCCCGAGGACTACAGCGCGTCGGTCGGGCCGGACACCAGGTCGGCGAGGTCTCCAAAGGTCAACTTTTTCCCAAATATCGGGGCGATCTGTTGGAGTGCGCGGTCGTCTCGTCGCGAATGGACGAAGGCGCCATCGAGCCGGTGCGCGTTCCTCGCAACCCCTTAGACGTGCTGGCTCAGCAGATAGTGGCCGAGGCGTCCCTCCAGAGTCTCTCCATCGACGACTTAAAAACGATGGTCAGACGAGCCGCTTCGTTCTCCGACTTGAGTGACGACATCCTCATCTCGCTGCTGGACATGCTGAGCGGTCGCTTCCCTTCCACTGAATTCGCCGAACTGAAGGGCCGGATCAACTGGGACCGGGAGCAAGATCTTTTGGAAGGCCGGCCGGGCAGCAAAATGCTCTCGCTAGTCAACGCCGGCACCATCCCCGACCGCGGACTCTACGCCGTCTATGCCGGAGGCGACGGTCCGCGACTAGGCGAGTTGGACGAAGAGATGGTCCACGAAATGCGGCCCGGACAGAATTTCTTGCTGGGCGCCAGCACCTGGCGGGTCCAAGAGATCACCCGAGACCGAGTGATCGTGAGCCCGGCTCCGGGCGAGCCCGGACAGATGCCGTTCTGGCGAGGCGAGGGACCGGGACGACCGATCGAGCTGGGAAGGGCCATCGGCGCTTATCTCCGCCAGCTCGACGGCAAGAGCACCACCGATCGAGCCGTCTGGCTGGAAGAGCATACCCGACTCGACCCTTTCGCCCGCAAAAATCTCAACGATTACGTCACCGAGCAAAAGAAGTTCACCGGACGTCTCCCCACCGACCGCACCCTCATTGTGGAGCGCTTTCGAGACGAACTCGGCGATTGGCGAGTCTGCATTCTGTCCCCGTTTGGCTCTAGAGTGCACGCCCCCTGGGCTTTAGCCATCGAGGCTCAGCTCGGAGAAAAAGCCGGTTTTGAGATTCAGACCCTCTACACCGACGACGGTATCGTCTTGCGCATGGCCGAATCGGAAGAGCCTCCCGAACTGGAACAACTGCTCCCCCGCAGCGAGGATGTGAAGGAGCTGGTGATTGAACAGCTGGGCAACTCAGCCGTCTTCGCCTCCACCTTTCGCGAAAACTCTGCCCGCGCTCTGCTCCTTCCGCGTCGCCGCCCGGGCAAGCGGACGCCCCTGTGGGCTCAGAGACTGAAAGCTCAAAACCTCCTGGCCGTGGCCCGCAACCACCCCAACTTCCCCATCATTCTGGAGACCTACCGCCACTGTTTGCAAGACATCTTCGATGTGCCATCTTTGAAAGAGCTGCTCCAGATGATCGAGCGGCGACAGGTGAAAGTCCATCAGGTGGAAACCGACTCCGCCTCCCCTTTCGCGAGATCGCTCGCCTTCGCGTATGTGGCGGAATATCTCTATCAGGGAGACAGTCCCCTGGCCGAGCGCAAGGCTCAAGCGCTCACCCTCGACCGCAACCTCTTGAACGAACTGCTCGGTCAAGAGGAGCTAAGGGAGCTGCTCGATGCCGCCGTCATCTCTCAGGTCGAAGAGGAGTTGCAGGGCCTTCTACCCGAGCGTCAGGCCAAGAACGCGGAACAGTTGGTCGACCTCTTACGACGGGTAGGCGACCTGAATAGAGCCGAGTTAGAGGCACGTTGCCAATCCGATCCGGCGCCTCTCCTTCAAGAGCTATTGAAAGACCGGCGCGTGGTGGAAATGATGGTCGGCGGGGAGAAGCGCTTCTTAGTGGTGGAGGACGCCGCACTCTATCGCGATGCCTTCGGCGCTATGCCGCCTAAAGGCCTCCCCACCTCGCTGCTAGACCATGTGGAGCGACCGCTGGAGCAAGTTTTCGGGCGGTACGCTCGGACTCACGGTCCGTTCGAGCTAGGGACGCTAGCCCGGAGATACGGAATGACGCCGGCCCAGACGGAGCCGACTCTGCGTCTCCTGGGTGCTCGCAATAGACTCCTAGAAGGTGGCTTTCTCCCTCACGGCTCTCATCGCGAGTTTTGCGACCCCGAAGTGTTGCGATCGATCCGTCGCCGCACTCTGGCCAAACTTCGAAACGCGGTCGCTCCCGTGGAGGCCGCCGGACTATGCCGCTTTCTGCTGGACTGGCACGGGGTCATCGACGGCACTCATCTGGACGATGCGGTTCAGCAACTAGAGGGCCTTCCTATCTCTTTTCAGGATCTTGAGAAGACGGTTTTGCCGCAGAGAGTGAAGGGATACCGGCCGGAGCAGCTGGATTCGTTGAGTCAGATGGGAATGCTGGTTTGGGTCGGGTGCGGGTCCCTGGGGACACAAGACGGGAAGATCGCGCTCTACAGACGCGACCGCATCACCACACTGCTTGCCGCCCCGGAGGTCCCGGACGACCTGGAGCCGCTCCACATCAAAATCATGGAGGCCTTGAAAGAAAGAGGGGCCTGCTTCTTTTTCGACCTTCTCCAGCTGTGCGGTCAGCCTAAAAGCGAGACTCTTCTCTCCGCGCTATGGGACCTGGTATGGATGGGGTTGGTGACCAACGATTCGTTCGCTCCGCTACGAAGTCTCGGGGTCAAGAAACGGGGACGCCGGCGCACACCAATCGAATCGGCCTCAGGCCGCTGGGTGCTCGTGTCTTCGCTGCTCTACGGCACGCCGCCCGACACCGAGCGACTGATGGCCTGGAGCAACACGATGCTGGAGCGATACGGCGTGGTCAGCCGCGAGGCGGTCGCATCCGAGGGCCTCCCCGGCGGCTTCACCCCGCTTTATCAAACCTACAAAGCTTTAGAAGAGACCGGCCGAGTTCGGCGGGGCTACTTTGTGGACGGGCTTTCAGGCGCTCAATTCGCGCGCGCTCACACTGTGGACCGATTGCGAGCCGAATCGCGCGAAGACCACCCCAAGCCGGTGGTTCTCTCCACACCCGACCCCGCCAATCCTTATGGGTCTCTTTTGCCCTGGCCGGAGAACAGCGGCCGACCCAGACGAGCCAGCGGTTCGCTAGTGGTCCTGGTAGACGGACATCCCGTCTTTTTCCTGGAGAAGGGCGGGAAGAAGCTGACCACGTTCGGTCGAGCCGAAGAACCGTCTAGTCTGGAGGCCGCTATCGACGGGCTTCGGGAGGTTGCTCGCCAAAAGCGAGGCCGCTCCTTAAAGCTTCAGGAGATCGACGGCGAGCCGGCCCGCAAATCGCCGCTCGCCTCCCGGCTCCTCGCCGCAGGATTTCGCGTCGACCTTCAGGGACTTATCCTGATGGAGACGCCCGGGTAGAGGAACCACTTTGACCATAGTCATTGACCATGGTAGATTCGAGACATGGAAGAAATCGCTATTTCGAAGTTCAAAGCGACCTGTCTGGACGTCGTTCGAAAGGTTCAGTCCACCGGAACACCCGTCCTAATTACCCGCAGGGGCGAGCCTGTCGCCCAATTGGTACCACCGCCACCACCTAAGGTCGAGAACTGGTTGGGCTCGGGGAAGAACAGTGTCGAGATCATCGGCGACATCATTTCGCCCTGCAGCACCGATGACTGGGAGGTACTCGGTGGGCTATCTTCTTGATACCCATATTCTGCTGTGGAGTCTGCGGGAGCCCGAGCGACTAGGTCCAAAAGTTCGGAAGATACTGGGGAACCCCAGAAGCGAGTTGTGGCTCTCCCCTATCAGCCTGTGGGAATGTCTCATTCTTGCGCATAGAGGACGTATCAAACTCTTACCAGACGCCCAGACTTGGGGGAAAAACCTCATCACGACGTCGCCCCTGCGTGAAGCTAGACTTACTTTTGATGTCGCGCTTCGTAGTCGAGAAGTCATACTCGGTCACGAAGATCCCGCTGACAGATTTCTAGCCGCGACTGCGGCGGTCTACGACCTGACCCTAGTCACCGCCGACGCGAAACTCTTAGAGGGCGATGGATTCAGAGTGCTGGCCAACTAATGGAGACGCCCGGTTGAGCTTTGATGCCTACTTCGAGGAGCTGAAACAAGGGGGGACCCTCGATTCTACCGGAGTTTTTACACTCAACGTTGAGAAACTTCAGGGAAAGTTGGCCCAGTACCAGCTTGCCAATCCTCGAGAGTACGCCCAGTTTTTGGTGCGAGCGGCCAACGCCGCGCAAGCAGATCGCATTTCGTCTACCTTCGTCCCCCAGCAGTCTCGAATAGAGATAAAGAAACTCTGCTTTCGCCTGGAGCACTTCCAGAACTTTAGTTTCAAAAGGCCCCAATCCCCCGCTGAAGAGGCCGCTCACTACGTTGCCATTGCGCTATCAGCGGCCGCCAAGCTGGGTAGCGTGAAGATACTCGTCGGAGATCGTGGGGACGGCTTTCGCATTTCGTCTTCAGGGAAGACACTGGACTTCGACGAATCCGATCCGGAAGCGTCACGAATCCAGGGCACCCTTTTTGAAGTGACCGGCCTCCTCCAGGAGAATCCAGCGAATAAATTGGTACCCTCGGCTCGATGGTCGGAGGTGCCCCACCAACCGCAACACTTTGAACTCGGCACCAACGATATCTTTGGCGAAGTCCTGGCAGTGGCCACCGGTTCGAAATTTCGCTTCTCGGGGGAGAACGACTTTCCCGTCCAGATAGAACTCGACGACGCTGAGGACTTGCTCATGCTCTTCTGGAGTAAGCACGAGCCTCTCGCGCAGGCCAATGTCCGTGGCGTGCACCGCGGCATCGCTTATCCCATGCCGAACATCACTCTACCCCGAGGCTTTCACGCGGTCGTTCGAGCCGACGATCTCAAGCCCGACCTTTCCTACGGCGGCCTGGTGGAGGACGAACTCTATGAGGCCAAAGGAAAGATGCTCCGCGGTCTGGTGTTCAACGTCTTGGAACGGGTCATCGAGGCGAAGGTCGACTGGAACACCGGCCAGTTGGAAGATATTCGACAGAAACTCGCCCTCTACTGGCCGCGCTCTCGAGTGACGGAGCCGCTAAGAAAATTCTATAAGCGCCATTTCACTCTCATGCTCCCTCGCTCGCCCAAAAGCATCTCCCGATTTATTCCCCAACTGGAGTGCCTCTCCCCGGACGACCTCCGTCACTGTCTGGGTCAGTATCGGTCGAAAGTATCACACCTTCGCTCCGTTTCTATACAGTCGGCGCGCCGCGAGATGGAGATGGAAGGCGAGTTGCGGAGGCATCTCGATCTTGTCACTCCCGACTACCTCCATCGCACGGCCCTGTTTCAGTTCCTCTACGACAGTAAGCTTCCGGACATTCGTAGCCTCCAAGACCTCCCTTCCGTGTGGGCAGCGATCGAGCTGATCCGCGAACCTCAACAGATTGGTGTGCACACGTTGACGGAGTTGGGATTAGAGGAGACCTGGAAAGAGTTGATTCTTTTCTGCTTCTTGCTTGAGCGCGGCCGTGTGAAACCTCTCCACGAACTCACCACGAACTCACGGCAGCCCGTCCTGGCCTTCATCCTCCATCTATCTAAAAGACGGTGCTCTGAAGCACGCTCGGTGGCCAATGCCAGGATTCCGGAGTTCGCAGCTTACCCAACCTTTTGGGAGTCCCTGGTTCTGGAACTCAGTCTGGGTAAAATTCCCTGGAAAGAACAGATCAAACTACTGGCTCGTAGCAGTCTCTGGAGGACAGACGTGGAGAAGCGTCTTTTGCACAAGGCTCGGGTAGATGGCTTGGACCGCCAAATCTGGGAGTCGCTGATTTTCGACTCATCCCTTTTCTGGCCGATGATCATCTACTACTTGTTGTCGCAAAGAAGAAAACGCGAAAGCGCCGTACCCGTCCTGCTGCGACTGTACCTCCAATCGCTCCTGGGCGCCCCCGGTCAGTCCGCAAGCGTGGCCGACCTGTGCTCCTCACCGCCCAAGCTTCCGCTGGTCTGATCCGTTCACTTCTCGGAAACAAAACTTTGAGTTCTGTTTAACAATAAACGTCCGATTCGCGCGACAATGGGGGTATGATTAGCAGAAACCGCAACACGATCCTCATTTCGCTTCTATGGCTTTCTCTACTGGGTCTACTTTTCGGTCGCCCGGAATCCAGTGCCGTCGACCCGATCTGTCTCGTGCAGAGCCGACAGGAACTCAAGACCAGACAACTGCAAAACTCCTTCGACAACATGAAAAACCAGTTCACTCCCGGATACAAAGGGCGTATTCTCGGCGAGGACGGAGAGCTTCGTATCGACTGCCGCCAGGGGAAGATCTTCAAAACTCAAACAAGGACCAACCTGGCTATCAGCGGCGACGCCTTCTTCTGCTTGGAGAGCCAAGACGGACGGCGCTCCTACACTCGAGACGGTCGATTTGAATTCGAAGAGGGCACTCTACGGTGTCCCTATGGGCAGGCCGTTCTTGCTTACCCTCTAGACTCCCAAGGCAATATTTGTGGAAACGAGACTCCCCTCACGCTTTCGATGGACCCCACAACCAAGCTCTACTGTGGCAAATACAGGAACTTCAAGATCGATGATGCGGGAACGCTTTACGGTGAAACGAGTCTCGTCGACCCGGTGACCGGCCAGAGGTACGAATCGGTCACTCCCCTCTTCCGGTTCCAACTGGCGAGTTTCGAAGCAGCGCCTCATCTGTTTCCGGTCGGCACGACCATCTTTGAAGAGACCGCTCTCTCCGGAGAGCCCTTCCTGGGCGTGGCGGGCCAGAAAAATCTCGGCGGAGTCCAAGCCGGCTCCCTTGAACTCTCCAACGTCGACTACATGGAGCAGGGCGCGCAAATCGGCAAGGTCAAGCACGAGATCGCCGACCTACAAGAAGGCACACTCTTTCTGCGAACCAAACTCGACTCAGACAGTCTCCGGATCCTCACCTCAAAAGGCGTGGCCGTGAACTACGGAGAGGGTCTCACCTGCTTGGAAGGTGTGAGCAAGAACCATCTCTTTCTGGCTTTGAACTCAGCCGTAGACGCCAATCCCGAACCGGACGTGCGCGACTCACTGCTTCGAGCGATGGAAACGCTTGAGCCTAGATTCGTCCAAACGCGCTGAGAGTGGGTCCAAGCGGAGGCTTATTCAAAGAAAAAAGGGCCTGGGCAGAATTCGCCTGCCCAGGCCCTTTGCGCTCAGAGGCCCTTAGTGAAGTGCCTCCACATTCGTCGTGTCGGTGAGGCTTGGGCTCGCCAGCTCAGCCGTGATCACGAGGTCTTGGGTGGCGTTAGCTACGTCTTGCAGGTTCAATAGACCGGGGGTCTGAGTGCTGAAGCTCGCTCCCACCGCGGCGCCGCCGCCAGCGGCCGTCACGCTCCAGGTGACCTGGCTGGTCAGGTCGACCACGGTCTGATCCTGGTTGAATCCGGTGGCCACGAACTGCTGACTGGTCCCAATAAAAGGCACATTGATCCTGACGTTCCGTGGGTTTATCTGGATCTGCTGCGGAGTGATCGTGGGCTGGGGGGTTTCAAAGTATTCAATCTCTTGCGTGAGTCGGCGAGGGAAGGTACCGGTGTCGTCCAGTCCCAGCGTGACCCAAGTGACGAATGACCCCGCAGCGGAATTCGCGTGCCGAAGCGTTCTGCCAAACGTAGAGCCGAAATTACTGACTTCGATGCCGGATTGATCGGCCAGACCAGAGTTGATATCCACCCATGTAAAATAGGTGGGTGGAAGCATGAACTCCGAATCGAACGTGGGACCGTTTAGGTAGTCCGTCGAGAAGGTCACGTCTCCCATGGCATAGCTATCAGAGCCGGTATTGATCTGCCAGTTGGCGACAGGGTGAATGTAGGAGGATTTGTCGGAATCACTTCCCCCGAAACCTATACATACTCCTAGCGAGGGCAGTTGATCAGTCTGGATGTCATTCGACACAAAGCCGTTTGCAGGCCAGGTTCCGGGGCCTGGGTTGACAATGGTCGTGGTACTCTCGAACTTCACCTCAAGGCAATCAAAAGCGGGGGACCCACCGATTGTTCTGCAAAGGACAAAGCTGTAGGGCTGAGAGCCAGGCGGGCCAACATCCTGTATGTTGTTGACGAGGTTGGAACGATAGTCTCCCGTCAGCGAATAGATGATACCGCCGTCCGTAGATGGAGTGGTCCAAGAGTCACCATTAAGTTCGTAGTTGAACGAAAACCAGAAATTTTCAGTGCTGCTGTTCGTGTCCATTTGTGATGTGTCGAATCCGAGCGCCTGTAGACCGTTGACAATGTCCTGCAGGTCGGGGTTCTCCACGTACCTTCCCTCCCCGGCCGCCACACCGGCCCGCAGGAGAAGGGACTGCATCTCTTTTGGGCTAGGTACACGCCAGTCCTGGTGAATTCCATCGTCAAAGCTCTCAGCGATGTTGAGGACGTTTTGGTTGGGAGCTTGCACGACAGCGTACCAACACAAACCCGCTTGAACGTCAATAATGTAGTCGTCACTGACCGGATAGTCGGGTACTTGCGCGCGAGTTTCCTTTAGGTTGATGGCCACGTTGTTGGCGTAAGCGCGGGCTAGCTCACTGTTGGTAACCGGGTCGGACGACACGTGAGCGGCCTCCGCGATAAGGTTGGCCCCCAGGACCTGAGACTGAGCGTAGCCCTCCCAAGGACCAAGCACCTGATCGAGAAGAGCCGAGCTTCTGACGGGAAAGTTCGCGTGCCTCTGAGTGCCGCTGTCGATTACGATACCGAGCGGCTCGAAGATAGCATCCCGTTGAGCAAGAACGAGGTTGGGCCGAGCGGCGCTCGGTGTGCCGTTGCTGTTCGTGTTGACGAGCACGGGCGGGTAAGATTGACCGATCACAGCCGACGGCACGGGGTCGGCTCCGCCCAGAAGGGCGCCCAGACCGTTCACGGCCTCCGTGAGCTCGATGATGCTCTGAGCGTTCTGAAGCTGGGAAACGATAGTCGCCACGTTCTGAGGTAGGGTGCCCGGTTGATTGTCGAAATAAGAATCTTGACTGAGGGCCTGATTCACGCCGACGATAAGATTGTTTTGGTAGCCCTCGATAGTATCGACGAACACATTTGCTTTTGCGAAGTCGTTCTGAAGGGCCGCCTGAGTTGCAGTCTGAGACGCCGCCTGGAGGGAGTTGATGATCTCAGTAGCGGTGCTTTGAATATCGTTGAGTTGTTGTACCACGTCGTTGAGGTCGCCGCCCATGAAATAGGCGATCTGCGCTGCGGAATAGGTTTGCCCCTGGTCGTCGTCATCATTGTCGTCGCCAAATATGGCGTCGAAAATGGAGTCGACGGCGTCCTCCCCCACATCTTCGAGGAGCGACTCACCTACCTCCTCGGCCACCGCGCCGATGCCGTCGACGACCTCTCCAAACTGGCCTCGAACTTGGCTATTCGCTGCGTTGGGTAGAGTCAATGTCCGATAGAAGATGCTCCCCGCGGGCGAATCGGGGAGCCCTCTGGCTGACAGTCGAAGGGTGGCAGTGCGCAGCTTGGGGTCGTTCTGAAGTCGGCCGAGCGGACCGGCGAGTGCCGGAGGCAAGCCGGAAAGGTCGGCGTTCAAGGTCTCGCGACGAAGTCGCAGAGGTCGGTCCAGCCCTTCGCTTGCCAAGAGCTGCTCGATGTAGGCCCGGACCCCCCCGTTTTGTTGAGCTTCGGCAAAGAAGGCCAAATGGGAAAAATTCTCATTAACGGATTCATTAAACGTGCCCAGCGATTGGTTTTCCCTCAAGCCGAGACCGCGCCGGATGGCGGCTTCGTGGTCGGCTAACGCGGTGCCCGGTTGGGCTTGGGCCAGCAGACTAGCCAAACTCGTTTGCACCGTGATGGCGGCGAACACGCCTTCACTGGTGAAGCCACGTACCTCGCGAGAGAAAACGATCGACGACTCCGACTCCGGTCGGGCGACCACGCGGAAATCCACGGGAAACGACCCCGACAGGACGAAGTTTCCACTGTTATCCGTGGTGGTCGAAGCCAGGGCCGTTCCGTCGAGAGATTCGGCGGTGATCGGGACATTGGGGATAGGCGCTCCCAAAAAGAGCTTCCCCGCAACGGTTCCGTTGACGGTCGGGGTGGTGCTCGGGTTGAAGACGAAATCGGTATTGTCGTTTCCACAACCCGCCGCCACCAGGCAGCAGAAAAGTAATATTAGTATCTTCATATTCCACCGATTATGCTTCATTGAGAGTCTCCTTTAATTTGTCTTGATATCGAGAGTTTTCTCTAGAAAACGAGAAATCCTTCTGGAAGAGCGAGGCAATGCGTCGAGCCATTTGCACACTGAGAGGATCCAACCTCTCGATTGGGAAGCCTCCTCAACCATGGAAACGGGCGAGGAGCAACAGAGCAGCAAGCGCAACGAGTTTTTGATCAGCCTCATGTCCAGGATACTGGTATGGGGCTCGCTTTTTGGTGTGCTCTACCTCTTGCGATCCTTTTTCTTGCTCATCTTTCTGGTCTTCATCTTCAGCTACATCCAGGCCAATGCGGTCAATCGACTGGAGCCCCTCATCGCAAAACGCAGCCCCCGGGCCGTTTTGGTCGGCATCTCGTTTCTGGCCTTTTTCGTGATTCTGCTAGCCGTACTGATCCCTCGAATCCGAGACCAGGCCGTCAACTTCATCTACAATTCGTCCGAATACGCGGAGTCCTTAGACGAAGAGCTATCACGCCTGACCGAAAAATCCCCCGCCGTTCAGCAGTTGCTGCCCCAGCCGAGCGAGGAAGTGACGGTACCTCTACCTCACCAAGAGTGGAGATTCCGCAACTCCACTCTGGCTCGAGTGTTGGGCGCGCTGTTCGACGCCAACGACGACGAACTCGAAAAGCGGTCGGTGTTGGGCGTGTTAGAAACAGCCCGGGTCTTCGGCGCACGACTGCTGGCGGTCAGCTCCCAATTTCTCCTGGCTTTACTATTCTCGTTTCTGATTGTGTTGGACCTACCCAATCTTGAGCGCGGAGCCAAGAGTCTTCGTCACACCAAGCTCCGTTTCGTCTACGACGAAATGGCCGGCAGTCTGGTCAGCTTCGGTATGACGATGGGTCGAGCGTTCGAAGCTCAATTCATCGTCGCCACCATCAACACTCTCCTCACCCTGATCGGCATCTGGTTCATCCACATCCGCGACGAGATGGCCTTTCTGGCCCTGGTGGTCTTTATCTGCGGATTTATCCCGATCGCCGGAGTCTTCATCAGCTCCGTTCCGATCTGCTTGCTAGCACTTGCCCAGGGCGGTCTATCCAAGGTTTTTCTGGTGGTTTTATTGATCACGGCCGTTCACGCCGTGGAATCTTACATCGTCAACCCGAGAGTCTTCGGAACGCACATGAAGATGAACCCCGTGATGGTGATGATTCTCATGACCGTGGGCGGCAAGCTCTTCGGAGTGTGGGGCCTCGTGCTGTGCGTCCCGGTCGCCACTTATCTCTTCCAGGATGCCATCCAGATCAAAGGACGCAAAAAGCTCTTGGAGTCTCCGGTGGATGGACTCCTTTCAGGCGAGCGACCAACTCAAGAGGAGCAGACGGCTGTGAATGAGCCTGCGGAAGAGACCGCGGAAGCTCATGCCTGAGGGCGATACGGTCCACAAAGTTGCCGGAGTCATCCGCGGCGAACTGCAAGGAAAAACCCTACAAAAGTGCCTCGTCCGAGGCGTCTACGGCTCCGAACGCCTGGCCGGCAGCACCGTCCAAGAAGTCACCGCCATGGGAAAACACATGCTCGTGGTCTTCGACCGCGACTTGCAGCTTCGGGTGCACCTCGGAATGAAAGGCTCCTGGCATCGGTACAAGCCCGGCGCCCGATGGAAGAGACCCCGCTCAAGCGCCGCGGTCGTGCTGGCCACGGATTCCACCGAACTGGTTCTTTTCAACGCCCTGGACGTGGAGCTGATACCGACTCCCCAAAAGAAGTGGCACAAGCAACTCAACGAACTCGGACCCGATCTGCTGGGCGACTCCGAGCCGGACTGGTCGATCGTGGTCGAGCGCTGCTATCGGTTGCACAAGGCGGAAGACCTGCTGGGAGAGGTGCTTCTGGATCAGCGAGTGGCGGCCGGCATCGGAAACGTCTACAAGTCCGAACTGGCCTTTATGGGACCGTTGGAGGACGACCCTTTCCGTCCGGCGGGGTCCGGATTTTCACCTTATCTGCCCCTGGTGCAGGTACCTAGCAACGACCTGGAGGGGATGTTCCGTCGCGCCCGGCCGCTACTGCAAGCCAATCTGGGAGGTTGGTTTCGGACCACTCGAGTAGACCGGCGAACGGCCCCCGCACCGAAAGACGGGATCGTCTTTGTGTATGGTCGAGAAGGAGAGCCCTGTCGGCGCTGCGAGAGCGGAAAGGTCCAGGTGGGCTTTCAGGGTCTACAAAATCGCGTGACCTACTGGTGTGACCAGTGCCAAGCCGGACCTAGTTCGTCGAAGTGAGATGGGCCGTGTTGGAGAATTGGGCCATGATTTTTTCCACTTCGTCCCGGTTGTCGATAAAGAGCTGGCCCAGCTTGGGATCAAACTGCCTACCGAGTTCTTCCTTGATGATTCCGAACACCTTATCGAGTGGGTAAGCCTCCTTGTAAACGCGCTTCGAGCACATAGCGTCGAAAGCGTCGCAAATCGAGGTAATTCGACCCTCTAGGGGGATGTCTTCCCCTTTCTGTCCGTGCGGATATCCGCTTCCGTCGTAATGCTCGTGGTGACTGAGGGCGATTCGATGAGCCATCTGGAGAAGTGGCGAGTTGGAGCCTTCCAGGATTTTTCCACCCATGGTGGTGTGACGCTTCATGGTCTGAAACTCTTCGTCCGTGAAGCGACCCGGTTTGAGGAGAATCGCATCCGGCACACCGAGCTTCCCGACGTCGTGCATCTTGGAAGCCATTCGAATCTCTTCCACATACTCGTCACTGCATCCGGCCCAGGAGGCTAGATGAGCACAATATTCACCCACTCGGTTGATGTGCTGGGCGGTATCGGTATCTCGCCAGTCTGCTGCCGCCGCCAGGCGAGTCACCGTCTCCTCTTGACTTGCCCTCAACGCGGCGTAGGCGGCTTCCAGGCGCTCCACGTTGCGCACCCTTTCCAGGGCGGCGGAAAACAGATCGGCCAGTATGGTGAGGAGCGACAGTTCGGCTTCTCGGAAGATCCCCGCGCTCAAACGGTTGTCCACGTAGAGAAGACCGGTGCCCTGGAGAGGCACGCACATGACCGAACGAGCGCCCGTCAACTGGATGCTGACCGCGGTGCTGAGTCGTT